>QWCB01000126.1_pt1 | contig 80761 bp, 69 predicted proteins | sample 1972511 | NCBI WGS metagenome assembly QWCB01 (sample SAMN09866719, study PRJNA288562) | Human gut metagenome isolate term5_stool, whole genome shotgun sequencing... | isolation source: gut | host: Homo sapiens | place: USA: California | reverse complement strand
AAAAAATCAATGCCGCTCTCTGTAAAATTGGATTTAGCAATTTAAACGAAGCAAATAACTATTGTCTTGAAAATGGTGTTGATGTCAGAAAAATAGTATTAGGTGTTCAGCCTATTGCATTTGAAAATGCTGTTTGGGCATATACTTTGGGTTCTGCTATTGCGCTCAAAAACGGTGATTCAAAAGCTTCAGTCGCAGCCGAAAAAATCGGTGAAGGACTTCAAGCTTTCTGTATTCCGGGATCGGTTGCCGAACAAAGAAAGGTCGGACTCGGACACGGAAATCTCGGCGGAATGTTACTTAGAGAAGAAACCGAATGTTTTTGTTTCCTTGCCGGACATGAATCTTTTGCGGCAGCAGAAGGAGCAATCGGTATTGCACGAACAGCAAATCAGGTTCGTAAAACTCCGTTAAAAGTAATCTTAAACGGTTTAGGAAAAGATGCTGCATATATAATTTCCAGAATTAACGGATTTACGTATGTAGAAACAAGATTTGACTTTGACAAAGACGAATTAATCGAAGAAAAGAGAATTGCTTTTTCAGACGGAGAAAGATCAAAGGTGCTTTGCTATGGTGCTAATGATGTTCGCGAAGGCGTTGCCATTATGATAAAAGAAAAAGTTGATATTTCAATTACCGGGAACTCAACCAATCCAACAAGATTTCAACATCCGGTTGCAGGAACTTATAAAAAATGGTCCATCGAAAACGGCAAAAATTATTTCTCAGTCGCATCCGGCGGCGGAACCGGCAGAACACTTCATCCTGACAATATGGGTGCCGGTCCGGCTTCTTACGGTATGACCGACACGATGGGAAGAATGCATTCTGACGCTCAATTTGCAGGTTCTTCTTCAGTTCCCGCTCATGTTGAAATGATGGGTCTCATCGGTATGGGAAATAACCCAATGGTAGGTGCGACCGTTGCCTGTGCAGTTGCTGTCTCAAAAGCTCTTGCAAAATAAATAATCTAACCTAAAAAGTCTGCATTGTCTTACACTTGCAGACTTTTTTTTAATATGATAAACTTGAATAGAACATTTGTTTTGTTGGGAGGCTAAAATGGAAACTTTATCTAAAATGCAACAAAAAATTTATGATTATATTTACGAAAAAATAATTCAAGAAAATATTCCCCCCACTGTTCGTGAAATAGCGACCGCAGTTGGGTTAAAATCAACCTCCTCTGTTCAAGCAAACTTAGATTCCTTAGAAAATAAAGGATATATAATTAGAGATCCAAATCTTAAAAGATCTATCCGTTTGGCAGGATATGAAGCCGCCGAATATGTCAATGTACCAATTGTCGGCAATATTGCTGCCGGTTCTCCTATTACTGCAGTTGAAGACGTTGAAGGATATATACCCTATTCCGGATATATACCGAGAGACAAAAAACTTTTTGCTTTACGGGTAAACGGAGAAAGTATGATACAAGCAGGTATCTTAGACGGGGATATAATTGTTGCGGAACAGACACCAATGGCAAATAACGGAGATATTGTTGTTGCTTTGATTGAAGATGAAGCCACAGTTAAAACCTTTTATAAAGAAAACGGGCATTTCAGATTACAACCCGAAAACGACACAATGGAACCTATAATAGTAAATGAACTTATGATCCTCGGAAAGGTCAATGCAGTGTTTAGATATTATTGATTTTTCTTAATGCAACCCTCTGCAAACTCAATTGACAAACGGACTGCTATAATATAATATAAAAGAAAAATTGACGGTGATTTATACACCGTCAAATTATTTAAAGGATGATGTAAAATGAAATTGACTAAAAAAGTTATTGCTTTAATTTCCGTAATACTTATTACAGCAAGTTTATTTTTTATGACTTCTTGCGGTAAGAAAAAGCAAATAACAATAGCTATTCCAAATGATACAACAAATGAAGCTCGTGCATTATTGATGCTTCAAGACCTCGGTTATATAAAACTTAAAAAAGGCGCTGACATAACGGCTACAGTTCGTGATGTGGAAAGCAATCCATATAACATAAAATTCAACGAAGTAGAAGCGGCACAGATTCCAAATATTCGCAAAGATGTTGATTTTGCAATAATAAATTCAAATTTCGCAATTGCAAAAAACATTAATCCGTCTAAAGATGCTCTTGCTCTTGAAAGTAAATCCTCGGCTTATGCAAATATTCTCGCGGTTAAACAGGGACGAGAAAATGATCCGCTTATTTTAGCACTTAAAGCTGCATTACAGAGTAAGGAAGTATCTGAATTTATAAAAGAAAAATATTCCGGAGCTGTTCTTTCTACGGTTGACAAACCCGGATCCGGTTTTGATGAAAATGTTAATTATAACGCTCTTGCCGGAAAAACTATTACAGTTGCCGCGTCTCCTGCACCTCATGCCGAAATTTTGGCAATAGCCAAAGCAGTACTCGTAAAAAAAAGCATAAAACTTGAAATAAAAGAATATACGGATTATATAATTCCAAATAAAGTTGTCGAAGACGCAACCGTTGATGCCAACTATTTTCAACATCTTCCCTATCTCAAAGATTTCAACGAAAAAAACAATACCCACTTAGTTTCAGTTGGTGCTATTCATGTTGAACCGCTTGGTATCTATGGTGGAAAACAGTCATCTTTGGATGTTATCAAAAAAGCTAAATGATTGAAATTAAAAATCTTACTAAAACCTTTGATACAGGACAAAAAGTCCATGCTCTCGAAAATGTTTCACTGTCAATTGCCGACGGTGATATTTTCGGTATTATAGGCATGAGCGGAGCCGGCAAAAGCACTCTGATACGCTGTATAAATATGCTTGAAAAGCCAACTTCCGGGCAAATTCTCATTGACGGAATCGACATGGCTTCATTAAATGAAAAAGAGCTTAGAAAAATGAGAAGAAAAATTACAATGATTTTTCAAAATTTCAATCTCTTAATGCAAAAAAGCTGTTTAAAGAATGTTATGTTCCCACTCGAGCTGGAAAAAACCGACTCTTCTAAAGAAGCTAAAAAGAAAGCCCTTGAACTCTTAGACATAGTCGGTTTAAAAGACAAAGCTTTGTCTTATCCGGCAAATCTTTCGGGAGGACAAAAACAGAGGGTTGCTATTGCAAGAGCTCTTGCGACAAATCCCGAAGTTTTACTCTGTGACGAAGCAACAAGCGCCTTGGATCCGTCAACCACACACTCGATTCTCCAACTTATAAGTGAAATCAACAAAAAACTTGGAATCACTTGTATTGTAATAACTCATCAAATGAATGTTATTGAAGAGATTTGTAGAAATGTAGCAATTTTAGATAAAGGAAAAATTGTTGAAACAGGAAAGACCGGGGATATTTTTGCAAATCCAAAATCTGATGCTGCGAAAAGACTTGTTTTCCCGGAATCTTTATCGACCGAAAAACCGTCTAATTTTGAATATGAACATCTAATACGCGTTGTATTTACAAATTCCGAAACAGCTAACACGCCTCTTATCGCAAAAATGGCTAAAGAAAAGGGTATTGAAGCTAACATAATAGGAGCTTCAACAAAAACAATAGACTCCAAAGCCTTTGGCTTTATGTTGCTTGGTATAAGCGGTGATGACGAAATGTTAAACTCAGCATTGACCTATCTGAATTCTTGTCATGGTGTAAACGCAAAGGAGATGACAAAATGAGCAATTTTTTTAATTCTCCTGAAGTAATAGAAGCAATTAATATAATGAAAACAGAATTTCCGATTGCCCTTTGGGAAACTTTTTATGTTACTGTTTTATCAACCTTTTTTGCGGTTCTAATCGGTTTACCTCTTGGAATTTTACTTGTTATCGGTGAAAAAAATTCTGTTTTTCCTTTACCTAAATGGTTGATGAGTTTCCTTAATTGGTTTATCAATTTACTGCGATCTGTTCCGTTTTTAATTTTGATGATACTTGTGTTTCCGTTAACCAGACTGATTACCGGCACAACAATAGGAACAGTTGCTTCCATTGTTCCTCTCGTTATTGCATCTTTTCCTTTTGTAGCACGACTTGCTGAAAGTTCTTTTAGGGAAGTTGATCCAAACTTAATCGAAATGGCTCAAAGTATGGGTGCATCTCCTTTTCAAATTGTAAAAAAGGTCATTATTCCTGAAAGTGTTCCGTCACTTATTTCAAATATAACAATTGCTCTGACCACGATTTTAGGATATTCGGCAATGAGTGGAATCATAGGCGGCGGCGGACTCGGAAAGATTGCTATAAACTACGGTTATTACAGATATAAATATTTAATAATGTTTGCGGCAGTAATCGTTCTAATCTTGCTCGTTCAAATCTTCCAGAGTTTAGGAACATTCATGGCTATAAAATCTGATAAAAGAATAAAGTCGGAATAAAATGATTTAATAATTTTTTATATTTAAATAGCCTCACATTTTGAGAGGCTATTTTTCTTTTTATTTCTGTTTAACTTTTTTGTTCTTTTTGGGCGGTCTTTTTCTAAATAAGAAATATCCGCCTAAAACAACAACAAAAATCGCTAAAAAACTAACTATAATTATAACCTTATTTCGTTCTTTATCTTCGTCAGCCTTTGTCCTTATTTGCAGATTATATATCGCTTCTTGTAAGTCATAAGAAGATTGTTTTATTTCAGAAAGCGGTGTTTTAAGATTTTCTGTATCGTCTTTAGCTTTTTTAAGTGTTTCGCTTAAATGCTTTGCAGAGTCATTCGAGTATGTATTTATATTTAAACTCTCGGCATTTTGAATTAAAGACATAAGATTTGCACGTTTATTTGTTGTTTGCCTTAAATATTCTGCAAGTTCGACAGAATAGTCGGTTTCAATAATGCCAAAGCCCGAACGAATCACATTTTCCCAGCCTTTTTCGTTATCTTCAAGACCTCCACAAAGTTTGGGATTGCTCATATCAACAATGGCTCTTCCTTTATCTTTAAGAGCATTTATAGTTTTTTTCTTGAAAGAGGACATGCCGTTTTTTGAAGAAATTAAAGTAATACAGTTTGCCCCGGCTTCAATGGAACCATCCACAAATTTCTTGGCGGATCCTTTGGTATTATCATTATATACCGATGATATAGGGCAAGCCGGAACTCCTGCCGATTTTATATATTTATCAACTTCTTGAGGAGTTTTTGCTCCTCTTAAAATAACAAAATCGGTGGCCGCTTTATTTTTTACAATATTATTTATGTTCTGAGCTTCATTAAAATCAATATCCACCAATAGGATACATCTGTCTTTTGCAATATCAATTGCTTCTTCAAAGGATGAAACGGTAAGTTTAGTGGGTTTGGACAGAGGTCCTCCGTGACCATCTTTTAAAATATAGTTTTTCTTTATATTTTCAAGGGTTTCATCTTTAACTTTTACTTTTGATGATGAACCGTCTCTTTTGACTGCCATCCTTTCAAGGGTATCATCTTTCATCAAAATATATTTATCATCTTTAGTTTTCTTTAAGTCGATCTGAACGATATCAATACCCTGTTCTGCACAGAATCGGATTCCTTCTGCCGAATTTTCCGGAAAAAATCTGACATCTCCTCTTTTTGCGCAACTGAACACTCTTCCCTTAGGGTTATTAAAGTTACCCAATCTTTCACCTTGACTTTCTTTAGCAAAAGCAAAGGGAAAAAGTAAAGTCAAGCAAAAAATTAAGAGCAATAAATTCAACGATAATTTTTTTAACTTTTTCAAAATTTCCTCCTATTTTTCCAAAGTAATTTCCACAGGACAATGATCGGAGCCGTAAATTTCAGTATGAATCTTTGAATCGATAATTTTTGATTTTAAATCATCAGATACTAAGAAATAGTCTATTCTCCAGCCCGCATTGTTTTTCCTTGCGTTAAATCTATATGACCACCAAGAATATATTCCCTCTTTATCAGGATATAAAAATCTAAATGAATCAATAAATCCCGTCTCCAGCAATGTTTTAAATTTTCCTCTTTCTTGATCTGAAAATCCCGGATTTCCTACATTGGCTTTCGGATTTTTTAAATCTATCTCATTTGCGGCAACATTCAAATCTCCACAAACAATTACGCTCTTTTTCTTTTTTAATGAATTCAAGTAGTTATTGAAATTATCTTCCCATTCCATTCGAAAATCAATTCTTTTTAGTTCGGGCTGTGCATTTGGTGTATAAACCGTTACAAAATAAAAATCCTCATATTCAAGTGTTAAAAGTCGGCCCTCATCGTCATCAAAGTCAAAGTCAAAGCCCCGATAAACATTTAAAGGCTTGTGTTTGGTAAAAATTGCCGTTCCCGAATATCCTTTGCGCTCTGCATAATGCCAGAATTGATGATAACCTTCCAATTCAAGATCTATTTGACCTTCCTGAAGTTTAATTTCCTGAAGAGCAAAAAAATCAGCGTCTAAATCTTTGAAAACATCCAAAAATCCTTTTTTTACACAAGCTCTAAGTCCGTTGACATTCCACGAAATTGCTTTCATTATTTTCCCTTTACATTTTTATTATAAGATGATTGATGTGATTTATAATCTTTTGAATAAATAAATTTCCCGTCTTTGTCTGTGTAGAAAAAGAGTGCATCTATTGAAGCGGGATTAACCGCCGCCGCAATTGCTTTCTCTCCCGGGTTACCTATGGGTCCGACCGGCAGACCTTTTATATCATAAGTAGAATAATTTTTTAAGTATTCGCCTTTCTTTTCCGGAGGTATTATCGGACTCAGTCTTTTATCGATATAAAGGTATGTCGGATCGCTTTCCAATCTTTTATAATCTGAATTTAATCGATTATGAAAAACGCCCGATACTTTTTTCATGTTTTCAAAATCATGCGCTTCTGCCTGAATAATGGAAGCTAAAGTTAAAATATCATCGACGTTCATGTCATATTTTTCACCTTTTTTAATCGTGTCTTCCGATATTTTTTTCTCCGTATTTGCCAACATCTTTTTTACAATAGAGTTTGGATTTTCTCCTATATAAAAATCATAAGTATCGGGGAAAAGGTATCCCTCCAGAAGAATAACCCTTTTTTCTTTTTTATCAATAACACCCGAAAATTTAAAACCTTCGGGAACTTTATTTGCCGCATCAACAAAATCCTTTGCCTTGCAAATGTTTTTTTCTTCTAAAATATATCCCATTTTAAGCGCGTTTGAGCCCTCAGGAAAAGTTACTTTGATTGTTTTCGGCGCTTGCGGTTTTTTCCAAAAATCACAAGCGCTAAAAATTATTATTATAAAAGACAACAAAGCCAAAATTTTTATTGTTCTTTTATTCACTTTCTTCTCCTTCTTGATATGATGATGCAAATTTATACTGATCTTTTCCGGTTTTCTTTGCTTTATATAGAGCAAAGTCAGCCTTTTTGAAAAGTTCGTCATAAGTAATTCCGTCTTTACGGAAAATCGAAATTCCTATACTGGCAGACAACCTTATGTCGATATCCATTTCAATACCTTTGTTTTTGAATGCGGACAAAAATTTATTTAATTTATCGCATACAAGTGCAATAGAATTTATATTTTTCATGAAGACCAAAAATTCATCTCCGCCGACCCTGCTAATTATATCACTGTCTCTGAAAGATTGTTTCATACAATCCGCAAACATTGCTAAAATTCTATCGCCTTCTGAATGTCCTATCGTATCATTTATTATTTTAAATGAGTCAATATCCATTAAAATCATCGCATGAGTTCCGGTGGCTCCCTCACTCAACAAATATGCTTCAATTAAATTTTGTGTCGTTATTTTATTATATAAATTTGTAAGCAGATCTCGTTCTGCCTCTGATTTCAACTTCGCTTGAATTGTCTTTTGTGAATCTATATCCTGTGTTAATAAGAACCCAAAAACATCTTTATCCTTTTCAAAATTTGTCTGCAAGAAAAGAAACGATGTCCAAACATATTGATCATTTTTCGTTAAACAACGCGCTTCAAAATAAATTCTTTCATTTTTTACCTTTAGCACATTTGTATAAGAAAGTTTTGTGACAAATAAATTTTGATCATCCGGGTGAATTAAGTTTTTAGCATATAGTTCTATCCATGAATCATAGGGAAGCTTAATAGAATTTGCTATGTATTTATATTTATCACTTGTCAGAAGAATAGATTGACTTTTTGTGGTCAAGTTTATTTCATAGACCTCATCATAAATTTCACTGAAAATCTTATTGCTCTTTAACTTTTCCCTGTCTCCGTATTGTTCCATCAAAGCTTCATTATAGAAATTTCTCATGGCTTCGTTATAGTTCAAGAATGCTGAAATTAAAGATGCTGCTATTGTCAATCCTATGGTTGCGGCAAGAGAATTTGCTTTTGGATCATCTGTTATGCCCGTTGCCAAAAACAATGAACGCATACTGATAAATTCCCAAATTAAAAACGGCAGAGCAATTAACAATTCATAAAAATCAAAAATAGGAACGACAAAGCCCAGAACAATCAGTAACATGAATACAAGCAAATCTTTCATTCCAACATGCCCTAATGCAATGTAACCTCTTATATTTACGCAAACAAAGATATAATATAAAATCCAAAATGTCATATAGTAAAAACGAAATATCTTATCATTTTCATCAAATTTATCACTATATGTAAAATGTACATGCCCGCGAACTGCCATGCTCACAAAAAAACAGATCAGCAAAATCATGCTATAAATAAAGACCATTTTATGGGTTTTAACCATATTGTTAAAATATTGAAATTTGCTGTCAAGGAAAAAACCAAGTATATCTATAATAAATAAAAGAAAAACAATTATGCATGTTCGAAAATAGTTCTCTTTTATTCTTTTACTTCTGGACAAAACATAGGCTAAATGTTCTCTTGTTCCCTCTTTAAATTTATTTGCTCTATAAATCTTAGAGGTCAAAACTAACCTTGTTTTAATATATTGAAAAAATCGTTTCACAAAAGCCTCCTCCCCTTGATCGTTATTCAATAATTATATATTAACAACCGCTTTTTATCAATAAATAAAGCACCCTCAATCAGGGTGCTTTATGAAATCAATTGTTATCTAATCCTAAAAAATCAAAAATATCTTTCTTTAAATTACGGTATTCAAGTTTTGCTGAATCTTTATTTTTAGAAACCGCCGTAAAATAAAATTTTATCTTAGGTTCTGTTCCTGACGGTCTTACTATAATCGACGAACCGTTTTCCATTTTATATTCAAGAACATTGGACTTTGGCAAATCGATTTTTTCTTCGCCTTTTCCGTTTATTTGTCTAACGCTTTTTAGATAATCTCCTATCGATATAACTTTGTGATTTGCAAAAGTTTTCGGTGCGTCATTTCGCAATTTATCCATAAGAGACTTTATTTTTTCACTGCCGCTCGCACCTTCAAAAGTTAAACTTTCAACCTTATTTACGTAAAAATCATATTTTTCTTGAATTTCAATTAATATATCATATAACGTTTTGCCTTCTTTTTTATAAAAAGCAGCCATCTCCGCAGCCATCATCGCAGCAACGACAGCATCTTTATCTCGAACTTGATTTCCAAACAGATATCCGTAACTCTCTTCTGTTCCCATTACAAATCTGTCTTCTTCATTTTTCTCATCAAGTTTAGAAATAATTTCACCTATATATTTAAATCCGGTCAAGGTGTTATATACAGTCGCATCATAATCTTTGGCAATTTTATCAATAAGTGTTGTCGTAACAAACGATTTAACTAAAACCGGATTTTTCGGCAAAGTTCCCTTTGCGGTTCTTCTTGTGAAAATGTAGTAAGCAAACAAAACTCCGGCTTCGTTACCGCTGATTAAAACATATTCGTTATTTTGTAAAACAGCCATTCCCATTCTGTCGCTGTCGGGATCTGTTGCAATTAGTAAATCCGGCAGTTTTTTCTGACTTTTTGCAACTTTAAAAGACTCTGCAAAAGCTTCTTTTATTTCAGGATTGGGATAAGGACAGGTCGGAAAATGTCCGTCCGGATTTTCCTGTGGTTTAACTACTTCAACATTTTTTAATCCACGCCTTTTGAGAATTTCTCTTACAAATTTGTTTCCTGCACCGTTAAGAGGTGTATAAACCACGCTTAAGTCGGCGTCTTTCAAAATTTCTCTTTCAATGCTTTGATCTTGAACTTGATTTAAATAACTGTCGATTGTCTCTTCTTTTACATATTCAATAAGTCCGTCTTCACAAGCTTTGTCAAAATCAATTTTTTGGACATCTTCAAACATATCTACTTTTAAAATTTCTTCATATGTTTTAGACGCTTCTTCATCTGTCATTTGGTATCCGTTTTTGTTATAACACTTGTAACCGTTGTAATCAGAGGGATTATGACTTGCAGTTATTATAATACCGGAAGTGCACTCTTTTTCATGAACAACATAGGATAAAAGAGGTGTAGGCACTAAGTTCTTAAAAAATAAAACCTTTATTCCGTTTGCAGCCAATACTTCTGCTGCAGTTTTTGCGAAAAGGTCAGATTTGATTCTTGAGTCATAGGCTATCGCAACTTTATTATCCGAATATTCTTTTTTCAAATAATCAGCAAGGCCTTGTGTTACGGCTCCTACTGTGAATATATTCATTCTGTTTGTACCGGCGCCGATAATTCCTCTCAGTCCGGCTGTACCAAATTCAATATTTTTATAAAATCTTTCAAAAATTTCATCCTGATTGTTTTCAATATCTTTTAGTTCTTGATACAAATCAGGAAAATCTTTAACTTTTTCTAACCAGAGATTATATAAATTCATTTGATTGCTCATTTTTACCCTCCGTAATACCGTTAATATGATTTTAACAACCACTAACCTTCTTTGTCAAACCAAAGTCTTGTAATTATCTTTTGCAGGTACTTATAATGGCAACAAAGGAGAAAGATATGTTTGCAAAAGTTAACAGTGTTGGTTTGCTTGGATTAAAAGCTTTTATTGTAAATGTTGAAACGGATCTTTCAAAAGGTGTGCCTCGCTTTGATATAGTCGGATTACCCGATTCATCTGTTTCAGAATCAAAGGAACGAGTCAGAGCCGCAATAAAAAATTCGGGTTACACTTTTCCGATAAGCAGAATAACGACGAATTTAGCCCCTGCAGAATATAAAAAAGAAGGTTCTGTCTATGATCTGCCTATTTTAATAGGCATTTTAATTGCTTCACATCAAATAAATTTCAACCCGGAGAATATGCTCTTTATCGGTGAAGTTTCATTAAACGGCGATATTAAAGGAATTCGTGGCGTATTACCTATGGTTTTAGAAGCCAGAAAAAATAAGTTTCAACAAATTTTCATACCCTATGAAAACAGGATTGAATCATCCGTAGTTGATAAAATTCAAATCTTTCCTGTAAAAACAATAAACGATCTCATAAATCATTTAAACAATAAAAGTCCTCTTTCTCCTTTGACTCCTCTTCCGTTTGACGTTGCGGAACAATATAAAAATCTACCTGATTTTTCCGATGTTAAAGGACAGTATAAAGCAAAGAGAGCTTTGGAAGTTGCGGCAAGCGGAGGCCATAATATCCTAATGATCGGACCTCCCGGATCGGGAAAATCAATGCTTGCAAAACGACTGCCGACAATCTTGAGTGATATGACTTTTGAAGAAGCAATCGAAACAACAAAAATTTATTCTGTTGCCGGTGCTTTGAGTCCGGATACTCCCATTATTTCAAGCAGACCTTTTCGTAGTCCTCATCATACAATTTCCGCTGCAGGTCTTGCCGGCGGAGGCAGCATACCTCGGCCGGGGGAACTCTCTCTTGCTCACAACGGTGTTTTATTTTTAGACGAACTGCCGGAATTTTCAAAATCTGCTATGGAAACAATGCGTCAACCTATTGAGGACAATAAAGTTGTAGTCAGTCGTGTGTCGGGCACCTTTTGTTATCCGTGTAATATTATGCTTGTCTGTGCTATGAATCCCTGTCCTTGCGGGTATTTCGGTCATCCAAAAAAACAGTGCACCTGTCCTCCGGGTGCACCTGCAAAATATTTATCAAAAATTTCGGGTCCGCTTCTTGATCGCATAGACATACACATGGAAGTTTCTCCCGTTAAGTATGACGACTTATCTAAAAAATCTGTTGAAGAAACGTCACTTTCAATAAAAAAAAGGGTCGATGAAACTAAAGAAATTCAAAAAGAAAGATTTAAAAATCTTCCCTTTTCATTCAACGCGAATATGGATATTAAAGCCTTGGATAAATTCTGTGTAATGACAGACGGCGCAAGAAAAATGCTTAAATTTTCATTTGATAAACTCTCTTTTTCGGCAAGAGCATACTCGAAAATTCTGAAGGTTTCACGAACTATAGCCGACATGGAAAGAAGCGAAAAGATAGATGAAAATCACATAGCCGAAGCAATTCAATACAGATCTTTAGACAGAAAATTTTGGAGCACAAATTAAAAATACAATACCAACATTTACAAAAAACTTAAGTTGTAAAAAATATTAATTATTACACAATAAATAAAATGGAATATCTGTAACTTTTAAAATGTTTTATATAAATTTGAAGAAAAATGTCGAATATAAGTAAATGAGATTTTTTAATCATTATTTCTATATACTAATCTATGATATAAAATGTTATAATTTACTAAATTTATTCACCTTATCACATATAAAAAAATATGACTTTTACGATATAAATAAAATAATTTTCTAATATAGATTGGACGAAAATATGGGATTATTTGATAAATTTAATTTGAATATTGATGACATAGAAAGCGTAATTATAATAGAACAAACACAAAATTACAGTAAGAAATCAAAGTCAGGGTTTATTTTTGGAGAGTCTATTCTCAACCCTAACGTGATTTTCATGGATGGGAATCCTGAACCCTCAGGATGCACGTATAAGTTCAGCGTTACATTTAAAAATGGAAATAAACAAATTATTAAAGCTAATTCCGGTACATCTCTTTGTGATAAGCTTCTTCAAAAAGCATTGGATGGCGAAACATCAGAACATACCGAAAGCACTAAAAAATCGAATGTGTTGAATAAAGCACCGGAACTACAAAAAAATCAACTCCCACAAGGAATTTATGAAGTGGGAAAAGATATACCTGCCGGAATATTTGATTTTCATCATGTTTGGGGTAACGGAAGTATCGATGTTTATTGTTCCAAAGAAACAATACTTGGTAACCTTAAGTTCTCTGAGCATATTGGCAATACTTATGAATATGAAAAGTTAGATTGTGTAAATGTGAATTGTGAAGAAGGGTGGTTTTTACACATATCCGGTAATCTTATCGTAAGTATTTCAAAATCTAAGAAGATAGAAATTGATTTATGAATGATATCATGCCGAAGCAATTCAATATAGATCTTTAGACAGAAAATTTTGGAGCACAAATTCAAAAGCACCGTTTGTACGGTGCTTTTTATTATTCGTTGCTGTTTTCGGTACTTTCGTTGTCCGTATTTTCGCCATCATCTTCTTCCGGCACAATTCGGGAGATTGAAATCAAACGATCGCCGTCATCCAGATTCATTATTTTAACGCCCTTAGACGGTCTTGCAAATGTGCTAATCTGTTTTACGTTTATTCTTATTATGATTCCGTTTTCAGACATCGCCATTATTTCATCGTTTTCATCGACTGTTTTGACTGCGGCTACTTTACCGTATTTATCGGTTCTGTAATTTATCAGTCCTTTTCCGCCACGATTTTGCAGACGATAATTATCCATTTCGCATTTTCTTCCAAATCCGGTTTCGCTTACAGTCAACACTTTAGCGCCCGGACGAAGAATTGTTGCTTCAATAACTTCATCATCTTTATCAAGTTCAATCGCTTTAACGCCTCTTGCCGTTCTTCCGATTGCTCTTGCGTTACTTTCTTTAAATCGAACAGATTTTCCGTTTCTTGTGGCAACGAAAAGATCATCTTCGCCCGAAGAAAGTTTAACCGTTTTCAAAATATCGTCATCGTCTAAATTTATAGCAATAATTCCGGTTTTTCTGATATTTTTATACTCGCTTAACTTAGTTCTCTTTATGATTCCGTTTTTTGTAAACATGCAAAGATAATGTTCTTCAAGTTCCGTTTCGGGAGGAATTCTTATCATTGTAGTAACATTTTCATCGGATTCTAAAGCCAAGAGATTTACGATATTCATTCCTTTACTTGTTCTTGAAGATTCGGGAACTTCATAGCCCTTGATTTTATGTATGCGACCTTTGTCGGTAAAGAATAAAATGAAGTCATGGGATGAAGCGTTAAACATAGTTTTTGTGACATCTTCTTCTCTGTTTTTAACTCCGGTTATACCTCTTCCGCCACGATTTTGTATTCTGTAATTTTCAACAACCTGTCTCTTGATATAACCCTTGTCGGTTAAAGTGAAGATACATTCTTCAACCGGAATAAGATCCTCAATATCAACTTCACCGCTGACATTTAAAATTTCGGTTCTTCTCTCATCGGCAAATTTTTCTTTGATTGCAAGAATTTCTTCTTTTACAACACCCAAAATCTTATTGTGATCTGCAAGAAGAGAATTATAATATTTGATTTTTTCTTCAAGTTCTTTCAGTTCGTTCTCAATTTTTTCTCTCTCTAATCCCGTCAATTGACCAAAGGTCATCTTAAGAATTGCAGAAGCCTGAACATCATCTAAATCATAGTTGTCCATCAGTCTTTGTTTTGCGGTAGGCTGATCGGGCGAATTTCTGATAAGAGCAATAACATCGTCTATGTTGTTTATTGCAACAATTAAGCCCTCCAATATATGTGCTCTTCTTTCGGCTTTTTTCAAATCGAAAAGAGTTCGATTGTAAATTATCTCTGCTTGGAAATTTATATAGTGCTCTAAGATTTGTTTTAAATTTAATATCTCAGGAACACCGTTTACCAAAGCGAGCATATTTACACCGAAGGTTGATTGCATTGGTGTCAAATCAAAGAGTTTGTTCAAAACAACCTGGGGATTTGCCTCTCTCTTAAGATCAATTATAACTTTCATTCCCTCACGCGAGGTATAGTCGTTAATATTCGAAATTCCGTCAATTTTCTTATCTTTTACAAGTTGCGCTATATTTTTAATGAGGTTTGCCTTATTAACCTGGTAAGGAAGTTCGGAAATATCAATGCAAAATCTACCGTTTTCTTTTTCAATTATTTCTGTCTTTGCACGCATATAGATCTTGCCTTTTCCGGTATGGTAGGCAGCTTTAATTCCGGAATATCCCATGATAAGACCGGCGGTCGGAAAATCGGGGCCTTTTATATATTGCATTAAATCCGAGATTTCAAGTTCCGGATTATCAATCAAAGCAATTACAGCATCAATAGTTTCACCTAAATTATGCGGAGGAATATTTGTCGCCATTCCGACGGCAATACCCATTGATCCGTTTACTAACATATTTGGAAATCTTGAAGGTAAAACGGTCGGCTCTTTTAATCTGTCGTCATAGTTTCCTTGAAATTCTACTGTTTCCTTGTCTATGTCTGTCAACATATGCATTGACAGTTTACTCATTTTAGATTCTGTATATCTGTATGCAGCTGGAGGATCTCCGTCAATAGAACCAAAGTTTCCGTGCCCGTCAACAAGCGGATATCTCATGGAAAAATCTTGAGCAAGCCTTACCATGGCGTCATAAACAGACGCATCACCATGTGGGTGATATCTACCTAAAACTGTACCTACTGTATCGGCACATTTTCGATAAGCCTTATCGGGATATAACCCGTTTTCATACATTGTGTATAGAATTCTTCTGTGAACGGGTTTAAATCCGTCTCGAACATCCGGCAAAGCTCTTGATGTTATAACCGACATGGAATAATCAAGAAAAGAATTCCTCATTTCATGGCTTATTTCAACGTCTACAATATTTTGTTTTTCTATATCCATATCTTCCTCTTAAATATCTAAATTCTTTACACTCTTTGCGTTACAACGAATAAATTCTCTTCTCGGTTCGACTTTATCTCCCATAAGAATAGAAAATGTTTCGTCAGCATAAGCAGCATCTTCCAAAGTTACTCTGAGCATCGTTCTGGTTTGTGGATCCATTGTCGTTTCCCAAAGCTGGACACTGTCCATTTCACCAAGACCTTTATATCTTTGAATTTCATATCCGTTTGGAAAATCTGTTTTTGCAATTTCATCTCTTTCTTCGTCTGAAAAAGCATATTTATGTTTTTTACCTTTGGAAATTTTATAAAGCGGTGGTTGTGCTATATAGACATGCCCGTTATCAATCAAAGGTCTCATATATCTAAAGAAAAATGTTAAAAGCAAAGTTCGTATATGTGCTCCGTCAACATCGGCATCAGCCATAATAACTATTTTATAATAACGAAGCTTGGATAAATCAAATTCTTTACCTATTCCTGTTCCTAAAGCAGTTACCACCGGCATTAATTTATCGTTTCCGATAACTCGGTCAAGTCGTGCTTTTTCTACATTTAACATTTTTCCCCACAAAGGAAGAATTGCCTGAATGTTCCTGTCTCTTCCTAATTTTGCAGAACCTCCGGCTGAATCTCCTTCGACAATAAACAACTCTGTATTTTCAGGATTTCTGTCGGTACAGTCTGCAAGTTTTCCGGGAAGAGAGTTTGATTCAAGAGCATTTTGTCTTCTTACTAAGTCACGAGCTTTTCGAGCGGCTTCTCTTGCTCGTGAAGCATCTAAAGCTTTCATAAGAATAGCTTTTGCTTGTTCCGGATTTTCGTCAAAGAAATCCATCAGCTTGTCATAAGTGATTTTAGAAACAATTGATGTCATTTCTGTGTTTCCGAGTTTTCCCTTTGTCTGACCTTCAAACTGAGCTTCCGTAAGTTTAACGTTTACAATTGCGGTTAAACCTTCCCTTACATCTTCACCCGTAAGATTTTTATCGTTTTCCTTGATTAAATTATATTTTCTTCCATAGTCATTAAAAACTCTTGTTAAAGCATTTTTAAAACCATTTTCATGTGTTCCTCCGTCAATTGTACGGACGTTATTAGCAAAACTGAATATAATTTCATTAAAGCTGTCATTATACATTATGGCAACTTCAACTTCTTTATTGTCTACTGTTTTTTCATAATAAATAGGCTCTTCATGTAAGGTTGTCAAACCTCTTTTTTTGTTTAGATATTCAACAAAAGATACTATTCCGCCTTTATAACAAAATTCTTCTTCATATTCTTCTTTATCTTGTCTTTTATCTGTTAGCTTTATTGAAAGTCCTGCATTCAAAAAGGCCTGCTCACGAAGTCTTTTTTCGAGTGTTTCTATATCATACTCGGTAGTATCTTTAAAGATTTCACTGTCCGGTTTAAATCTAATCTTTGTTCCGGTTTCATCCGCTGTACCGATGATTTTAACCTCATCTTTAGCTTTACCTCTTTCAAAAGACTGAAAATATTTTTGCCCATTCTGACAAACTTCTATTTCCAACCATTCGGAAAGAGCATTAACGACAGAAACACCGACGCCGTGAAGTCCGCCTGAAACTTTATATCCTTTGCCTCCGAATTTTCCGCCGGCGTGTAAAACAGTTAAAACAACAGTTATTGTAGATTGACCCGTTTTTTCGTTTATTCCTGTAGGTATTCCACGACCGTTATCAATTACTTCAATTATATTTCCGTCTAAGACATTGACTTGAATGTGTGTGCAATAGCCCGCCAAAGCTTCATCGATAGAGTTGTCCACAACTTCATAAACTAAATGATGTAAACCTCCGGGACCGGTCGTTCCGATATACATTCCGGGACGTTTTCTTACCGCTTCAAGTCCTTCAAGAACTTGAATTTGGCTGGCATCATAGGTTTCTTCAACCCTTGTATTCATCTTTTCTTCGTTATTCACAAATGTATCCTCCGTAATTCGGTCTTTGCATTCTCTTTATCAATGTTGCTGTCATTCCAGTTGACAAATAGACCTTTTGATTTTCATTTTTTCCTTTGACAACAATAAAAGATTTTGGCAAATCTAAAACTACACTTTCAACTTCTTCTTTTTTTTGAGAATCAGATAAATAGTTTCTTGTTTTTTTTGATACAGAAGCTGTATCCATATCAAAAACGCCTATTAAATCCTTTGTATCTATTACTGTTTTGTTTCCTAAGAATAAGTACAAATTTTCCCGCTTTCTATTTTATAAATGTTATTTGCGTGTTTTTTTAATTGATCTGTCAATTCACAACAAGTTAAAAATATTTGTCTTTCAGAAATTTTATTTAATATATAATTCTGTCTTTTTATATCTAATTCAGAAAGAACGTCATCAAGTAAAATTAAAGGTTTTTTTCCTGTTTTTTCGTAAAGAAGTTCCGCTTCCGCAAGTTTTAAAGAGATAGCTCCGGATCTTTGTTGTCCTTGTGAACCAAATTCTTTGGCATTTTTTTTGTCAATAAAAAAATCAAAATCATCTCTGTGTGGTCCTACACCGGTATTTCCAAATTCTATATCGTTTTGAAGGTTTTCTTTTAGCTTTTTTGCAAAACTCTCTTTTATTTCTTTTTCATTCATTGAAGAATCTAAATAATCTGATTTTATTTTTATTTGAGATTTTTCTTTTTCGTCGGATAAATCATAATAAATGACTTTTGTTTTATTTAGAATTTCTTTCAAAAATTCTTTTCTTTGATATGCAATTTTTGAACCTGCATTTATAAGTTTTTCATCCCAAACTTCAAGTGTATTGTAATTTTTTGTGTTATATTTTATATCTTTTAAAAGAGCGTTTCTTTGTTTCAATAATCTGTCATAAACACCTACATAATTGCTGTAAGTATTTGACATTTGGATTATAGCTTCATCTAAAAATTTTCTTCTGAAAATCGGGCCGCCTTTTATGATTGATAATTCGTTCGGTGAAAAACAAACGGCAATTATTTTTCCGTTTAATTTTTTTATAGATTCCAACTTTACTTCATTTAATTTTACGGTTTTTTTCTCGGCAAAAATTATAGAAGCAGTTTGATTTCTTTTACTTTCGTAGAATTTCATTTCAAGGCGAGCAAATTCTTCTTCTGTATTTATTAAATTCTGATCTTTAGCTCCCCTAAAAGACTTATTTCCGGAAAAAAGCCAGATCGCTTCCAAAATATTTGTTTTTCCCTGGGCATTTTCTCCATATATGATATTTACTTTTTCTGAAGCATTTAATGTAGCTTCTTTTATATTTCTGAAATTTTTAAGTTTTAATTCATTTAAAAGCAAAGTTTTTCCTTAATTTTTTAAACGAACAGGCATTACTAAATACATGAAATCGCTGTTTTCCAAAGCTTCAATTACAATAGGTCTGGACGGACCGCTTAATGAAATTTTTATCATTTCGGTTTCACATGATTTAAGGGCATCTAAAACAAGTCTGTTGTTAAAACCTATTGTCAATCTTTCTCCTTCAATATCGGCATTAACAATGTCATTTGCGGTTCCAATTTCTGTTGTTGATGATATTCTTATTGAATTATCATTAAAAACACATCTTACCGAAGTTTTTAGTCTGTCAATAATAACAAGTGCCGTTCTCTCTATGCTGTTTATCAAATCTTGCACATTTATCTTAGCTACTGTGGAAAAGTTTTGAGGTAAAGCTGCTTTATAATTTAAAAATTCGCCCTCTAATAATCTTGAAATAACTGTGTAATTTCCAACTTCAAAAATAATATGTCTTTTAGCTATATTGAATTCTGTTTCTTCTGATTCCTCGGAAATTTTCATTATTTCTTGCAAAGTTTTTGCCGGAACTACAAATTCAAGTTTTTCTCCGTCATAATCTATTGGTGCACTTTTTATTGCTATTCTGAATCCATCTACACCGACAAGTGTAATTTTATTGTCATATATTTCGAATTTTAATCCCGTGTGTATGAGTTTTGATTCACTCACTGCAACAGAAAATATAGTTTTTCTTATTAAATCGGATAATACAGAGCTTTTTATTTTGAGTAGTTTTCCACCACTAACGGAAGGTAATTCAGGATAATCTGCCGAATCGAGTCCGATTATCTTATATTCTATTGAACCGCTTTTTATTATGCATCTGAGTCTTTCATCGCTTTCAATGCTAACTTTTTCATTTGGAATTTTCTTTAAAATTTCACAAAGAAGTCTTCCGGTTATTATGATTTTTCCTTCTTGTTGAACTGAAGCTTCCATATCTGTTGTCATTCCGGTTTCAAGATCATATCCGGTCAAAGTTATTTTATTGTCTTTAGCTTCAAATAAAATACCTTCTAAGGCCGGAATAGTAGTTTTTGAAGATACAATTCTTTGAACGTTTTGACAAATTTCACTTAATTTATAAGTATTACATGTAACTTTCATGTTTTTATCCTCCGTTTTTCTTTTTTTACTTTATAAAAGATAATATATTTATTATTAGTATTAGAGACTGTTAATAATGTTAATTACTATATTTTTTGTTGATATATAAACAAAATTTAAAAATTTTGTATGTTTATAACTTCAGTAGTTTTTGTTAAGTATGTTAAATAAAAATTTTGAAATATAAATTGTTGAAAAAACGAATGTTAAATGTGCAAATATTGTTTAATAACTTGTGCTGTCATTTATATTGTTTATTATATTTTGAATTTTATTTTTTTCTAAAATATTTTTATTCATTTCTTCTTCGGCTTTTGTAATGTTATATAAAACCGTTGTATGATGTTTACCTCCAAGTTCTTCACCTATTTTTTTTACGGGAAGAGATGTTATTTCTCTTATTATATACATAGCCGCTCTTCGCGCTGAAGTTATTTCTGAATTTTTCTTATCTGATTTTATATTTTCAACGGATACACCATAGGTTCGTGCAACTTCCTGTAAAATTTTATCGATTGTAATAGGAATAGGTTGATTGTCAGATTGAATATCTTTAATCGCTTTCTGTGCAACTAAAATAGACGGTTTGTGTTCATCAATTATATAATAAGCGTTTATCTTTTTAACCGCACCTTCCAACTGTCTTATATTTTGTTTGATTTTTTCCGCAACAAATTGGACAACTTCGTCAGGTAAATCTAAATTGAGAAGATCGGCTTTTTTTCTTATGATCGCCATTCTTGTTTCTAAATCTGGAGGTTGAATATCAGCAAGCAAACCGCTTTCAAATCTACTTTTCATTCTTTCGTTTAAAATGTTAATTTCTTTTGGTGGTCTATCTGAAGCTAATACAACTTGTTTGTTTTCTTCTGTAAGAGTATTAAAAGTATTAAAAAATTCTTCTTCAGTTTGGATTTTTCCTCCGATAAATTGAATATCATCGACAAGAAGAACATCTATTGTTCTATATTTATCGTGAAATTCTTTCATCTTTTTAACGGTTAGAGCATGAACTAACTCGTTTGTGAATTTTTCGGCACTGATATAAATTATTTTTACATCGGGATTTGACCTTTCTATCTCATTGGAAATAGCTTTTAAAAGATGTGTTTTACCGAGTCCTGAGTGCCCGTAAATAAAAAGAGGGTTATAAGCAAATCCGGGAGAAGAAGCAACAGCCTTTGCGGCAGCATATGCTAAATGGTTTGAGGAACCTTCAACATAATTTTCAAAAGTAAGTTCTGAACTGTTAAATAGTTTATTCTCTTTGGTCTTTTGAGTTTTTTCGCTTTTCATTTCATCATTTTCTTCATCGATAAAATTAATGAAAACATCAAAGCCTAAAACGTTTTCAAATGCTTCATGTAAAAGGTTGTTAAATTTACTCTGAACAATACCTTGTTTAAATTCTGAAAGCTCAATTATAACTTCATCATCATTAAAAGCCTTTAGTTTCATAGGTTCTAACCAAAGTTTATAAATTGTATCGTTTTTAACATTTTCTTTGCAATAATTTTTTATTAAACTAAAAGCTTCCTCAAAAGAATCCATTTATCATTCTCCTCTTTAAAAAAAACACCGCTTTTTTGTGTTTCCAATATGTTTGAATTTTACCATAAAATCGGCAAATTTACAACAAAATATTGACAATAAAGGCAGGTCTATTATATAATAACGACCTATGAGAAAAAGACTCTAAATTTATAATAAAAAGGGAGGGGTATAAGTGAAAAGGACATACCAACCTAAAAAAAGACAGAGAAGCAAGGTACATGGATTTAGACAGAGAATGAAAACAAGAAACGGAAGAAAAGTTTTATCCGCAAGAAGAGCAAAGAACAGAAAAGAACTTACAGTTTAACGGAGTTATCCATGAAAGATTTTGCCGAGATAGAGATAATTAATGAAAACCGGCAATTTCTCAGGCTTTATTCAAGAGGGAAAAAAAGAGTAAATCCCGCAATAGTTATTTATTATTTAAAAAACAAAAAACAAGTTTGTATGCTGGGAATAACGACCGGGAAAAAAATAGGAAATGCAGTAAAGAGAAATAGGGCAAGAAGAAAAATAAAAGAAGCATTTTCATCTATATATAAAGAAAATAAAGACAGATTAAAAGGTTATACTTTTGTGTTAGTTGCACGGGTTAAAACCATAAATCTAAAAAGTTATGAAATAAAAGCGGAAATAGAGAAAGAATTAAAAAAAGCCGCTATAATATAAAATAAATGAAAAAGATACTTATTTATCTTATAAAATTTTATAGAAAAAGAATATCTCCCTTAAAGCCACCAACTTGCAAGTTTAATCCCACTTGTTCGGTCTATGCAATTACGGTAATCGAAAGATTTGGTGCTTTTAAGGGCTTTTTTCTTGCTCTTTGGAGAATTATAAGATGTAGCCCTCTTACTGCCGGAGGATATGATCCCCCGCCTAAGAAGTATAATGAATATTATTAATATGGAGGACTTTTATGTTAAATAGAGTTTACGACTGGTTTTCTTATCCTTTCGGTCTTTTACTCGGTTTTTTATATGATTTGTTTAATTCAAATTATGGCTGGGCGCTTATTGTATTTACAATACTTGCTAAACTTATTTTAATTCCCGCTGCTGTAAAACAACAAAAATCTCAGGCTCAAGGCATGCGATCTCAGGCCAAAATGGCAAAACTCCGAAAAAATTATGCCGGTGACCAACAAAAATTAAATGAAGAAATACAAAAATTCTATCAAGAAGAAGGTTTTTCTTCGATGTCCGGCGGATGTGGAACTTTATTAATTCAATTTCCTATAATTATAGGTCTATATGGAGCTATATATAAGCCTTTAAGTTATATTTTAAAACTTTCTAAGAGCGATATTTCGGTATTATCTAAAACACTAAGAAGCGTTACAAACACAGCGATGGGCAATAATGTTAGATTTGAAGAAATGTCTATTCTTGCAAATATCGAAAAAATAAAGGCGGCGAATCCTAATCTTTCAGCGACAATAATTAATAAAATATCAAATTTTGATTTTACCGCTTTTGGATTGAATTTAGCAGTTGTTCCCAAAGAAGCAGTTAAAGCAGGATCTTATGTAATGCTAATAATACCAATTTTAGCAACTGTATTTTCTGCTCTGATGGCTTTGTTTTCTTTTATCAAACAAAGAAAAACAAATCCCCAAATGTCAAAGAATCCGGCGGCTTTTGGAATGCTCTTTTTTTCCGCATTTATTTCGTTTTTTATGACCTATACTTTCCCTATAGGTATTGGAATTTATTGGGCGGCAAGCAACTTTTTACAACTGATACAAATGATAATCTTGAGTTATACACATAGCCCTGAAAAAGTAATGGCAAGGGTTATGATCGATGAAACAAATGAGAGAATGAGTAAAGAAACGACTATGAAAGGAAATTAGAATGATTTACGAAAAGACAGCAACAGCAGAAACTATTGAAGAAGCACAAAAAAAGGCAGTAGAACTACTAAATGCACCAATAACGGCAGAAGTCAAAATAGAAATTTTGGAAATGCCAAAAAAGAAAACCCTTGGTCTTTTTGGTGGCAGTTTAGCAAAGGTAAGAGCTTATTATGAAGAGGAAGAAAAAATAAAAGAAATCGAAACTAAAAAATTTCAAGAAAAAGAAAACCAAAAAAAGACTGATCTTCCAAAAGCCTCTAAAAAGCAGATTAAAGTTGAAAAGAAAAGTGCTTTTAATGATTCCAAAAAACAAATAACAAGAGAAGAAGCACCTATTGACGTAGTAGAAACTTATGATTACTTCTTAGGTATTATTCGTTTAATGGGAATAGAAAATCCAAATATTATCATATTAAAGAGAAATGACAATGAGTTTTATTTTAATATTGATAACGAAGAATATCACAGTTATATAATAGGTCGCAGAGGAGAAACCGTTGACGCGCTTCAATATTTGCTCAGACTTAAATCATCAAATGTATCTCGTGAGCAAAATCAAGAAAAACTTCGTATCTTTTTAAATGTAGGAGATTACAGACAGAGAAGAGAAAACACTTTAATTGACCTTGCAAAGAGAAGTGCTTCTAAGGCAAGGAGATATAATAAAAATATTGTATTGAATCCGATGAATCCTTATGACAGAAGAATAATCCATACAACGGTTTCAGAATTAGAAGGCGTAAGTTCTCATTCCATAGGACATCGTTCGCAGAGAAAAGTTGTTATAACTCCTGATCGAAACAATCAATATGAAGAAAATCAATACGATAAACCCGAAACCGAAGCACCTAAAAAAGTTTTTTCTTCTTCAAAATATGAAAATGATGACACATCACTTTACGGAAAAATCGAAATTTAAAATTTAAATTGATATAAAATTAGCCGCAAGCAAAGCGCTTGCGGCTTTCTATTTTAGTCTTTATCAAGAATAATAAAACGGAATATTTCGCTTTATAATATTGTTTTTTATTTCAAAATTGTTTTTTTCATAAATTCCTGTAATGGTTCAGGAATGTTAACCGAACCATCTTTATTTTGAAAGTTTTCTAAAACCGCGGCAACCGTTCTTCCGACGGCAACTCCCGATCCATTCAGGGTGTGAACAAATTCAGGTTTTGAACTTTCTTCTCTTTTGAATCTTATGTTGGATCTTCGTGCCTGGAAATCTTCAAAGTTTGAACAAGAGGAAATTTCCACATATCTATTATATGAGGGCATCCAAACTTCTATATCATAAGTTTTTGCAGAGGAAAAGCCCAAGTCTCCGGTAGACAGATTAACTACTCTATATGGAAGTTTCAAGAGCTGTAGAACTTTTTCGGCTTCCTGTAAGAGTTCTTCGAGTGCGTTATATGAATCTTCAGGTTTAACAAAATTAACGAGTTCAACTTTATTAAACTGATGTTGACGAATCAGACCTCTTGTATCACGGCCGGCACTTCCCGCTTCTGCTCTGAAACAAGCGGAGTATGCACAGTATTTCAAAGGCTCGTCTAAGCCTCTTATTATTTCATCTCGATACATATTTGTAACCGGAACTTCAGCTGTAGGTATTAAAAACATGTCATCTGTCGTTTTATACGCATCTTCTTCAAATTTGGGTAATTGACCGGTGCCGGTCATTGAAGCTCTGTTTACCATAAACGGAGGGAAAATCTCCGTATAACCGTTTTCTGTATGGACGTCCAAGAAGAAATTTATTATCGCCCTTTCGAGTCTTGAACCGTCACCTCTGTAAAAATGATATCTTGCACCGGAAACTTTAGCGGCAGTTTCCGGATCAAGAATGTTTAAATTTTTTCCTATATCCCAATGTGCTTTTGGTTCGAAGTTAAATTCTGTTGGAACTAAATGTTTTTTAATTTCTATGTTTTCGGTGTCATCCTTACCTAAAGGAACAGATTTATCCGGAATGTTGGGTATTAATAAAATATTATTTTTTATTTTTTCTTCAATTTTGGATAGTTTTTCATCATCGACTTTAATTTCTTCTTTGAGCTTAGACATTTCTTGCAAAGTTTCAGAGACATCTTCACCATTTTTCTTTTTTAGCGGGATTTCCTTGCTTATTTTGTTTTGCTCGGCACGAAGAGCTTCTTTTTTTTGCAGGAGTTGTTTTCTTTCATCATCTAAAGCTAAAAGCTTGTCTATTGTATCGGACAAGTTCTCGTTTCTGTTATTCAATGCTTCTTTAATTTCTTTTGTGTTTTCTCTTATTCTTTTGATATCTAACATTTTATTTACCTCTGTTTAATAGCTTTATTATTTTTTCCAAATCATCTTTATTGAAAAATTCTATTTCGAGTGTACCGCCGTTTTTCTTTTTCTTTATGTTAACTTTTCTGCCGAGAACATCTTTTAATGCAAGTTCGGCTTCATCATAAAAATTCGCCCTTGTACTTTTTTTTCTTGATCGAACAGGTTTTTTCTTTACTAATTTTTCTGTCTCTCGAACACTCAAATTGTTTTTTATTATTAGATCTGCAATTTCTTCGCGTTTTGCTTGATTTTCAACAGAAAGAAGAGCTCTCGCATGACCTGCAGATAAAAGACCGTCTTTTAATTGACTTAGAATTTTATCGGATAAATTCAAAAGTCGAATGGAATTTGCAACTGCCGGTCGAGATTTAGAAAGTTTACCGGCAACTTCTTCTTGAGTTAAAGAGTATTTATCCATGAGAAGCTTAATTCCTTGCGCTTCTTCAACTGCATTTAAGTCTTCTCTTTGCAAATTTTCAATGAGTGCTATTTCCATTGAATCTTTATCGCTTAAATCTTTTATTATTACAGGAACTTCTTTTAGCTTTGCGATATGAGCGGCTCGGAATCTTCTTTCTCCCGCAACCAATTGATAACGATTTTTTACGGGTCGCACCAAAAGCGGCTGTAAAACACCTTTTTCTTTTATGCTTTCGGCAAGTTCGTTCAAAGCTGTTTCGTCAAAGGTTTTTCTCGGTTGTTCGGGATTTATATCAATTTTTGAAAGAGCAAGCTTATCAGAATTTAATTCAAAATTTTCTTCTGTGCCGTTTTCATTGAAAAGCGCTTCCAAGCCTCTCCCCAGTCCTCTTTTTTTTGCCATAACTTACCCCTCTAATTATTGTTTTTGATAAACTCTGTCGCCAAATTCATGTATGCTTGAGCGCCCGTTGAGGATTTGTCATATTCACAAATAGGCAAACCAAAGGATGGCGCTTCAGATAAACGAACATTTCGCGGAATAACTGTTGAAAAAACTTTTTTTGGAAAAAAGCGCTTTACTTCTTCTACCACCATTCTTGTTAAATTCAGTCTACTGTCATACATTGTTAGTAAAACGCCTTCAATGTCTAAACTCGGATTATACAACTTTCGAACGGTTCGAACTGTTGTCATAAGCTGCGACAGACCTTCTAGAGCATAATATTCACATTGAATCGGGACTAAGAAAGAATCGGAAACAGTGAGAGCATTTAATGTTATTAGCCCTAAGGACGGAGGACAATCTAAAAAGATGAAGTCAAAATCACCCTTTATTTTTTCCAAACCGATTTTTAATCTTGATTCCCTGTTTTGTGTGTCAACAAGCTCAAGTTCGGCACCTGCCAAATTCATATCGGCGGGCAATAAATAAAGATTTTTAAATTTTGTTTTCTTGATAATTTCTTCTGCTTCGGATAAACCCATCAGTAAGTGGTATGAAGACCTTTCTAATTCTTTTTTATTGAAACCCAAACCGCTTGTGGAATTGCCTTGAGGATCAATATCTACAAGCAGAACTTTTTTTCCATTTTCACCAAGAGCGTTTGATAAATTAATAGCGGTGGTTGTTTTTCCAACACCACCTTTTTGGTTTACTATAGATATTATTTTACCCATTGAATTCTCTTTCTAATTGTTTTATATAGTTTAATTTTAGAAAAATTATAACATATTAAAAGAACATTTTAAAATGTTTCATGTGAAACATTTCAAAATGTTCAATCTTTTTATCTTTATTTATAGAGGATTTTTTTTGATTTTACCGAACGATCGTGGATATTTTTCGTCTGTGTCAAAAACTTTATCAATGACAATAAGATTTCTCTTGCCGAGATTATCAATGTCAAAAGATGATGTTTTATTTATTTCCCCGCCTAAAACTTTAATGGCATTTTTTGCTAAGCCTAATTCACTTTGAATATCCGGGCCCTTATACGAAACAAAAGAGCCTCCGGTTTTGACAAGAGGAATAGCAAGCTCGGATAATATATTGAGACCGGCTACAGCCCTTGAAACAACAAGGTCATATAAGTTTGCTCCTTTAATATTATGAGCATAATCTTCGGCGCGGGAGTGAATGATATTACCGTTTAAGGATAAAGAATGCAAGAAATAATCAACGCAGTTTAGTTTTTTTAGGGTCGCGTCTAAAAAATTCATATTAATATCAGGACACAGTATTAAAATCGGAAGACCGGGAAAACCCCCGCCGGTTCCGAGATCCAAAATATTTTCATCTTTATTTAATTCAATTGTTTTAAAAATCAGACAGCTGTCTATTATGTGCTTATATAAAATTTCAGTAGGATCAGTGATAGCAGTCAAATTTATTTTTTTGTTGGTTTCTAAAAGCAAAGAAATAAGAGTATCAAATTGTTCAATCTGGATAGGATTTAATTCAATATTTAAAGCTTCGTTAAAAGCATCCTTAATTTTATTTTTCATTATTTTCTCGTCTTAATTTTTCGAAATAAATAATAAGAACATTTACATCAGCGGGCGTTACACCGGAAATACGACCGGCTTGACCTATGTTTAACGGGCGAATTTTAGAAAGCTTTTCAACTGCTTCCAGCCTTAAGTTTGTTATTTTGTTATAGTCAGTATCTTCACGAATTTTCATGTTTTCAAGACGGCGCATCTGAGCAATACGGGCATCTTCTCTTTTTAGATATCCTTCATATTTAATGTTAATTTCAACTTGATCGGTAACCTCTTTTGGTAAATCAGGGCGAGATTTATCAAAATCGGATAATGCATAGTAATTAATTTCCGGTCTTTTTATAGCATCATACATACGAAGACCACTTTTTAAAGGATCTGTTCCACGTGAAACAAAAAAACTATTTATTTCTTCGTTTGGAGACAGAACAACACTTTTCAATCTTTCTGACTCTTCTTCAATAGATTTATATTTCAAAACAACTTTTTCATACGTTTCATCATCAATAAGACCAACCTTGTGACCGATATGGGTTAAACGCTTATCTGCATTGTCTTGTCTTAAAACCAAACGATATTCTGATCTTGAAGTCATCATTCGATATGGATCCATACAACCTTCAGTAACAAGATCGTCTATCAAAGTTCCTATATAGGAACTGGCTCTGTCTAAAATCATAGGTTCTTTTCCGTCGAAGAATAAAGCCGCATTAATACCGGCAACGATTCCTTGTGCCGCGGCTTCTTCATAACCGCTTGAACCGTTAAATTGTCCGGCTCCGAAAAGACCGGGAAAATCCATAAACTCCAAAGTTGGCTTTAATGCAAGAGGATCAACGCAGTCATATTCTATTGCATAAGCAGGTCTCATAACTTCAGCATTTTCAAGACCGGGAACTGTTCGTAAAGCTTGCAATTGAACGTCTTCGGGTAAAGATGATGAAAAGCCTTGTATATACATTTCGTCCGTATGCAAACCGCAGGGTTCGATAAAGAGTTGATGTCTTTTTTTATTGGAAAAACGAACGATTTTATCTTCAATTGACGGACAGTATCTGGCCCCTATTCCTTCAATTTTACCTGAATACATAGGGGAACGGTCTAAATTGTTTAAGATTATCTTTTTTGTTTCGTCACTTGTATAAGTTAAATGACAGACCACTTTGTTAGGTGTAGGCTCTTTTGTCCTAAAAGAAAATTTAACCGAGTTTTCATCTCCGTATTGGACTTCTAAGTTTGTGAAGTCTATAGATCTGCGGTTAACTCTCGGAGGCGTTCCTGTTTTAAATCGACGAAGCGGCAGATTCAATTTTTTTAACGCAGTAGAAAGACCTTTGGCGGCAAATAATCCGTCAGGTCCACTTTCAATGGATACATCCCCGATATAAATTTTTCCGTTTAAATAAGTTCCGGTTGCAATAATTACTGCTTTTGCAAGATAGACAGCTTGATACTTAGTTTTTAATCTCCAAAAACCATTTTCATAAACTAAATCGACTATTTCAGCCTGCTTTACAAAAAGATTGTCCTGTTTCTCTAAAACAGATTTCATAAATTCGGAGTAACGGCGACGGTCTTCTTGCGCTCTCGCAGAATGAATAGCCGGACCTTTACCTAAATTAAGCGTTCTTCCCTGTAAAAGACAAGCATCGGCAGCAATGCCCATTTCTCCGCCCAAAGCGTCTATTTCCTTAACAAGATGACCTTTAGAGCTGCCGCCTATTGACGGATTACATGGCATATTACCTATGCTGTCTAAATTTGTCGTAAAAACGACGGTTTTTTTACCCATTCGAGCACTAGCAAGACAGGCTTCGATTCCGGCATGACCGGCTCCGATAACAGCAACATCAAATGTATCGTATATAAATTCACTCATTATTTTCCCACACAAAATTCACTAAATATTTCTTCTACAACAGCCTTTGTCACTTTTTTTCCTTTAAGTTTCAAAAGCTCGTCGATTGCAAAATCCATTGACAGATGAACTGCATCTATTGAAAGACCTGATTTCATAGAATCAATAGCCTCGTTTAAATATTCTATCGCTTTTGTCAAGTGTCGTCTTTGTCTTTCGTTAACCAAAAAGGCGGCAGATGGATCAAAGTTGTTTAATTTAAGCAATTTTGATAATTCTGATTGAAAAGTATCGATACCGGTCTTTTCTTTGGCTGAAATAAAGATCGGATTATATTCTTTAAGCTTTGAAAGATCAATTTTCATATTTAAATCTGATTTATTTATTATCGTAAGAACGGTTTTGTCTTTACACAGTTTAAGAATTTCCATATCTTCTTCGGTTAAATTGTCAGACCCGTCAAAGATTGCGATTATAAGTTGCGAAGAGTCAATTTTATTTATTGTAGCTTTAATCCCAATGCTTTCAACAGGATCATCGCTTTTTCTTATGCCTGCGGTATCGGAAATAATCAAGGGAATGTCTCCTATCATGATTCTGTCTTCCAATATATCTCTTGTTGTTCCAGGAATATCCGTTATGATTGAACGTTCATATCCGCTCAACAGATTCATAAGTGTAGATTTTCCAACGTTAGGCTTTCCGATTATGACAGCGTTGACTCCGTCTTGAATTATCTTACCGCTGTTATAGTTCTCCTTGATTTTTATAAGATTTTGCAAAACATCAGTTATGGTTTTACAAATATCGGCATCAGCAATATTCGGTAAATCTTCATCCGGATAATCTACATAAGCTCCGATTGAAGCGGAAAGGTGCGTAAGAACTTTACAATTTTTATCAATCTCTTTAGAAATAGTTCCGTTTAATGCGTTGAAAGCAGCATGTGCGACGGATCTGGAATTTGCATTAATAAGAGTCATCAAAGCTTCGGCTTTTTCAAGAGACAGACGGCCGTTTAAATATGCTCTCTTTGAAAATTCACCGCGTTCGGCAGGCTTTGCACCCAAACTTAAAATCAAGGTCAGTATTTCTTTGAGTAAAACAACACTGCCATGACAAGAAATTTCAACGACATCTTCGCCGGTATAACTTTTACCTGATTTGAAAACGGTAACAATAACTTTATCTATTTTTTGATTGTCTTTAACTATATAGCCCAAAGCTGCTTCATATCCGTGTAATTTGGCAATTTCTTTTTTGTCGATAGGTTCAAAAATTTTGTCTGTTATTTTAATGGCTTCCGGCCCGGAAACACGAATAACACCTATACCGGCCGGTGATATGGCTGTTGATATGGCGGCGATTGTTGAATTCATTTTGTCTCCTTAGGAAATTTTATTCTGTAAAGCATATTGCAGGACTTCATTTGCAACAGGCAGAGCGCCTGCCATACCGACAGAACCGTTGTTTTGTAAAACAACGACTACAGAAAGAGGCAGATCCTGTCGCTTGGAATAGCCGACAAAAAGAGAATGTGGCTTCTTATTTTGAACTTCGGCAGTTCCTGTTTTGCCCGCCATCATAAGATTAGGGAATTTTCTTTCGGAATAGTAATCTGTAACATTAGAACGAAGCATTGTATCAAGACGAGAAGCAACATCGCTGTCCAACATTTTTAAGTTTTGGTATTTTGTATATTTATTATTTTTTAAAAGTTTTGGAGCGACTGCATTCCCGTTGTTGGCTATAGCGGACATAATTAAACATAGGTGACAGGGGTTTGCCAGAGTTGTATATTGCCCGATTCCTGCCCATCCTCTGTCAATCGGATATGCTTTTGATAAATCGAATTTACTTTTTGTGACCGGTATACCGTCGACATAAATTCTTTTATTAAAATACATTTCCTCAGCTGTTTTTGTAAGCTTTTCATTTCCAAGTTCAACTGAGATACTCGCAAAAGCAGAGTTACAAGAATGGTTCAGAGCTTTTTGAAAACTTTGATTTCCGTGTACCCCACTGCATGTTACGAAACTGCCTTTATGCAGAGTATAACGCCCGTTACAAGAAAAGGTCCTTTCATCTATATCGGGAATATTTTCAATAGCCGACGCAGCTGTAACGGTTTTAAAAGTTGAGCCGGGGGTAAAAACACCGGATAAAAATCGATTGATATAAACACCTTCATATTTGCCCGTCTCATCCAAATTTAAATCATATGGCGGATTTTCAGGATCAAAGGTCGGAGTAGATACCATACATAAAATCTCGCCGGTTTTATAATTCATAACACCAACAGTACCCTTGTTATTACCCAGCGCTTTCAAAGCAGCATTTGAAAGTTCTGAATCAATTGTTAATGTAAGATCACTATCCGCACCATCCTTTTTTTGTTTATATATACCGTTAATCGGATCATATCCGATTAGCTGAGGTTTAAAAACAGTGTGTGCTCCTGTAGCGATAAAGCCTTTTGTATCGCCGACAGCATGTAAAGTGGACTTTCTTGTGGTTGCATCCGTGCTGTATCTTCTTTTGCCGTCTTTTGTAATGGCTAAGACTCTTCCTCGTCTGTCGTATATGGTCCCGGCAGAAACGAATTCTCCGTTGACATACAGATGATTATTCATTTTAAGAGTTGCCCATTTTCGTGCATTTTTTGCGTATGTAGAAGCCAGAACTATCGTTCCGACTAAAAAAAACACAATTATTACGGAGAGCCATTTTGAACGATTTGATATTCTATGCATTTTCTAACCTCTTTTTAAGTTTTGAAACATCTCTAAGCCATGTTCTGTTATCTGCCGCCTTTATGAAGGCAAGTAAGCCCCAACAAGAAATGGTACTGGAACCTCCTCGACTGACAAAAGGAAGGGTAACACCTGTCAAAGGAAGAAGATCGTTAATCCCAAAAACATTGAGCGAAGCTTGAAACAAAAGTAAAAACGCCGCACTGCAACATGCAATTGTATAAAAAGAGGAACGAGCACCGTTTGCATTTCTTATTGCATGAATTGCTATGACTACAAAACAGATTAAAACAGTAAATGCAATTATCATACCAAATTCTTCACAGACAAGAGCAAATACAAGGTCTTCCGCCGCGGCAAAAATTCCTCTTAATTTTCCGTTTCCTATTCCTAAACCAAGAAGACCTCCGCTTGCTGAGTAAATCATTGAACGGACTTGTTGATAACCTCCCGAGTGTGGATACTCCCATGCATGTCTGTATACGGCAAATCTTCTCATAACATAATCGGATCGAATAAGAACAACCAACGCAGCACCTAAGGCAGCGGATAAACAAACGAAAATTATTGTTCTTATGTCACCCGAGCGTAAAAAAGCGAGAACCACAAAAGTAAAGAAAAATATAAGAGCGGTTCCGAGATCTCGCATCAAGAACAATAAGATTATTGTTATAACGGAAAATATTATGTATAAGGTTAGGCTCTTTTTTTGTTGAATTTTATCAAGACTTGCAGCACCGACAAAAATAAAAGTAATTTTTACAAGTTCAGAGGTTTGAATTGAGATTGGCCCCAAAACAATCCAGTTGTAAGCTCCATGAACATTTCCGGCAAAGATCAAGGTTACAATCAAAGCAATGATTGTAACTATTGCAAACGGGACCCTAAGTTTGTCTGCTCTAGCGGGATTTTCCATGAGCTTAATCAATATGGGATATATGATTATTCCTATAACAAATGACGCGAACTGTTTGGCAAACAGACCAAATGAAAAAGATGCACTGATAACAAGAGATATTCCGGTCAAGAAAAAAGCCATACATTCGAGAGAATTGTTTGATCTTGGAAAAAGAAAGTTTGATAAGAAAAGATAAAACCATTCTATAAAGATAAAAGCACCGATAATTATTAAGTATCCGGTTAATTGTTCCGGTTTATTTATGACAATTTGCGCAAAATTAAAGACTTGAAATAATGTAATCAATAACATAATCGGAGTCCACTTAAAGCTGTTAAGTATTTTCATTATTCAATAACCTCCCTGCTTTCAAGCATTTTGAAAGTTATAATGTTTGTTCCGATTTTTATTTTGTCATTATTTTCAAGTGACATAACACGATCAATGCGTCGACCGTTTAAAAACGTTCCGTTGGATGAATTTAGGTCTTCAATTATCCAAGTGTTTTTATCAAATGAAATCAGTGTATGTATCGGTGAAACACCGACTCCCTTTAGACGAATAGTAGACTGCTTCGAAGTACCTAAAGTATATTCTTCGAGTTTATCAAGTTTTATGTTTAGATCTTTTGTTGCAAAATCAAGATAATAGTTATATCGACGAACTCTCGAATCAACGTCATCTTTCTGTTCTTCATAATCCATAATTACATCAATATTATTTATATTTTCTATGAATTCAAAAGCAGCGTTTCCGAAATAAATAATATCTCCGTTTTCAAGTTGAGCTTTTTTCTCAACTTTTTCAGGTCCTATAAATGTTCCGGCTAAAGAATTTGTATCAACGACAAACCATTTCCCTTTTCTTTTTGTCAGTACTGCATGAAAACGAGAAACGGTTGTATAACCCAAAACAATGTCACAAGCTTTACTTCGACCAACTGAAATTTCGTAGTTGTCGAGTAAAATTTTATCTGAATTTAATTTGTTGATGAGAAAAGCAAGGGGTTTGGTTTTTTCGTTTCCTCGAAGCAAATTTATGGCACAGCTTATTACAATAAAAATGGCAAGAGCCGGCAATAAATAACGGCATACAGAAGTTAAAAATTCTGACATTATATTTCTCCTGATTATTAAAATAAAAACCATTAAAATCGATATAATAATATCATATTCATTTTTAAAACAAAAGATACATACAAATTAATAGAAAGATATTAAAATTTTTTTGTTAATATTCCCTTTTGTTCACAAAATAGTAATATTTATAAAATAAAATGATTAAGAAATAGTATTTAATTTTAATTGAGTGCTAAACAGTTTTAAGCAAAGGGGAGATACACAGATGATTACAATGACGGTTGTTTTTTTAATCATTATAATTTTATCCGTTTTAGCAGGATTAGGAGTTATTTTAGGACTGATAGCTATTGCACTTCTAAATAATGGTTATGAATCCGCATATGACGGAGCGGGACGCAAAGCATACAAAAAAAGAAAGCAAAGGAAGCAAGCAGCTGCCGCTGCCGAGCAAAAATAAAATATGAAGCAGCGATTAATCGCTGCTTTTTTATTTCAACAAAAAGAAAGTGAAAATATGACTATTAAAGAAGCAATTGAAGAAAGACATATGGTTCGACGTTATATTGACAAACCGATTCCAACAGAAATCAAAAAACAATTAGAGGAAAGAATTGAAAAAATAAACAAAGAAAATAATTTAAATTTCACACTGGTAACCGAAAGTGCCAAAGGAGTGGGATTATTAGCAAAAGCTTTGTTCAAGCCGATTGTATATAATTATATTATTTTTGCTGGCAAAGATAACGATAGTTTAGATGAAAAGATAGGTTATTTTGGCTCGGATATAATGTTGTTTGCACAGACTTTGGGCTTAAATTCATGGTGGAACGGCGGAATGTTTTCAAGAAGTGAAACAAAAAAGTTTTTTGATAAAGGGGATATAAGAGTGAACGGTGTTCTTGCAGTGGGATATGGGCAAGATCAAGGTAAACCGCACAAATCAAAATCTGCGGAAGAAATAAGCTCTTACGAAGGTAAGGCACCACAGTGGTTTATAAACGGTGTAAGGGCAGTTTTGTTTGCGCCTACCGCAGTAAATAAACAGAATTTTACAATAAAAGGCAAAGATAATAAAGTTTTAATGACATATAAGAGCGGATATTTATCGGATGTTGATTTGGGAATCGGAAAATATCATTTTGAAGTGGGCGCAGGCAAAGATAATTTTATTTGGCAATAACAAAAACAAAGCCCTTGATAAACAAGGGCTTTTTTGATGAGAACTTTTTAGTTATCTTTTTTCTCGTCATATACTTCAACGCAAAAGCCATGATAACCGCAACAAGTGCATGTTAGCTTTCTAAGTTTCGGTGTATGCCTTGCCCAAAGTGCTTCTTTAAAATTTGGCTTGAAGATTTTATGACACTTTGGACAGATATACGCAACTTTTTTGAAATAAAAGATCGAAACCAAGATGGCATATAAAACTGCCAATATCGCCCACACAATAAGAAGCCACCATGTTTTTTCTGTTATAAACAAAACAATAGCAGTCCATTGAAGGATGTTGATTGGCAGTCCGGTAATCAACATAATTGCGTGAAGCTGTTTTAACTTTTTCTTTTGTTTCATAACATAGGCTATGTCACCGATAGATTCAACAGAGAAATCGTCGACACTTTTTAGTTCGCGTCTGATATCATTAATCATTTCCAACTGTCTCTTGCGGTCATTTAAGTCTTCTTTAAGAATTAGTTCTTGCTGACTTAACAATACTGAAATAACATTACCCGGGTTTTTATCCGAAAGCAATTTTTTGATGCTGTTTATGGATATTCCCGCACTGCGAAGGAAACAAATAATCTTCATTCGATTTAAGTCATTTTCGGAATAAAGTCTGCGACCTCCTTCGGATAATTCGCTCGGAACGAGAATTTCTCTGGTATCATAGTATTGTACCGTCCTGACAGATACGCCACATAGTTTTGCTATTTCTCCCGTTGTATATTTTGACATAGATTTCCCTCCTTTCAATATGAAAGTTACACCATTACGCAACGTTATGAGCAATACCTAACGCAAGGGGATTTTTTAAAAACAGAAAATTTTTTATTTTATATGTAAAAATCATAACAGAATAAATGAAATTTTTCAGCACGTATACAAATAAAAAGGCAACATATTTTATGTAAAATATGTTGCCTTTATGGAAAGAAAATCATATATTGATAGAATTTCAGCCTATGGGTGCAAATTCAAGATCGTGTTTGCAAATCAAAGGGTATGGGCGCAGCTAAATTTTCTACATTTTGATAACAGCATTTACATGATTTAGATAAACAATCCGAAAACTTATTTTCCAAAACCCGATAATCAAAGCCTGGACCGCCACTACAAACGATATTATCAAAAACAGTGTGACTGCAAAATGTTACATGATTGCCAAACCAAGAAATCCAATTATTATTTCTTTTGAGATACTCACGAAAAGATCCCTACCATGATTAAATTATTCTTCTATTTTTACTATTGTTCAAAATTATTCAAATGTATCAATATTCCTGTATGAGGCAGATATTTTATGTCACCCGATACCGTTTCATTCTTTTTCCACTTTTCTTTTTCTTTATCGTATGTTTTAGAATTGATTTCAAACACCTTGGTTTCATTATTTGCCGTGTAACCTGTAAGTTTATAAAAAACTGCATATTCATGATTGTTATCATTTTCAAACGTCACATAATTAAGATCCATAGACGCAGGTTTGCTTATATAAGGTAAATCAAGGATTGGAGCTCTTAACAGATAAAAACTAACAACACAAGCAATTACTGCACCAATACCCCAAATTACGGTATGTTGCCATTTTTCCTTAAAAATATAACCCAATATCAGTAAAGTGCCGATTATATAAATTACAAAAATACGAGAAGCGATGTCTGCTATAAATCCCTTCTTCCCCTCCTGATAATATCCGATCGAATGAGGAATAATGATAAATATTAAAATTGCCATAAAAAAAATGAACGATAAAACAACAATGCCGAGTGCAATTCTCTTTCTGACGGACATTTTGATTTTATTTTTCATAAGATTCTTCTGCTGATTATATTTTCAAACTTTTCGTTTTTTACAATAGTCACTTATATATTTGACTTTTCCATCGAAAGTTTCAATAAATATGGACAATAAATTACTGCAACAAATATTGTAGCAATTATATATACCCATTGAAAAATTGAGTTCTCAATGCCAAACTTGGAAAAAGCGTTAATCAATCCATGAGAAAAAATACACGGTAAAAGACTTTTACTCTTATAGAAAATAATCGTCAAAATAAATCCCCAAGCAATAGCGAAAAACACCTGAGCAATGGTTTGTAAATCAGTTTGACCGGTAAATAAGTTTATAATGTGCCCAAGCCCAAAAGTAATGGCAACGATGATTATAGATTTTGCCTTTCCGTCTTTTGGTAACATTCCCTTAAAAAGAAATCCTCGAAAAAGCACTTCTTCAATATAGCCGATTAAAAGCATTGACAAAACTGCCCAAACTTGAGAAAGTCCGGAATAAGAGAGCTTTAATCCACCCCATAAATTGCCTGTTGCGAGAATCCAAACAGGTATGAAAAATAAATATCTTTTTGTGTTCTTTGGATATTTATCAAGTCCATATTTTTCTTTCAGATTATTTTTATGTATAAACACCGTTATACAGATAGCAATCAACAAAAGAGCTATCAGCATAAAAATGCTTTCATCTCCAAATTTACCTCGAATCGGGATAGACACTGCACAATATATTATGATCCAGATAATTGCAAATAATATCTCGTTTTTTTTATATAACCTATACACGCTATTCCTCCATTGATGAGTTTATTACGAAAATTGCAAAACATTTAATTCAGTTTCATTCATATAATAAAAGTTTACAATTTGACTTGTCTTTCACTTTTCCCATTTTAATTAAAACAATTGTTTAATAACAATTCAAGCAAACATTGTGTAATGTGAAAGTTAGATTTATGTAAAAAAACATTTTAATTCTCAGAAAGAATGTCAAGCCTATACTTAGTTATTATGTTTTCACAAACTACATATTGAATGGTATCCTTTATAAGGACAAGATTTTTCAATGTTTTTTTAGTTTCTGAATTTTATCTTTTGCTTTCTTATAATCAGGAAATTCAAAAATTTGTCCCACAGAAATCACCCTTTCTATGTTTTATGGCTTCATGGTAAGCGCAACCGTTTCCACATGTATTGTCCATGGAAAGATATTTATAAAATAAAATTGACCTTTACCCACGAAGCAAACCTTTACTTTTTAGCCTGGCCTCGCAGACCGTCGAAAACAAGAAAAACCCGTCCCGGAATCAACTCCGGGGCGGACTGCTTTATGCCTTAAAATGATTAAATCCCTCGAAATTAAGGTTTTTCAGCAATAAAAAAGGAAGCACACTTTTCTATCAAAATATGCTTCCTTATTTGGTCGGAGTGAAGGGACTTGAACCCCCGACATCCTGCTCCCAAAGCAGGCGCGCTACCAGCTGCGCTACACCCCGTTAAATTTAACTTAGAACATATTATATTAAAATGAAGTAAATGTCAATTTGCATTGAAAAAATAAATTATATATAATTTAATCCGTTGAAATGATTAAGGATAATAAAATGAGAAAAATCATAGAAGAAAAAAGCAAAAAAAATTATACTTTAATTATAGTTTGCACAACACTTGTTGTCCTGGCTTTGTTTTTGGGAATACTTATTTTATTGAGAGTTAAAAATTCACCAAATAAAAAAGTCGAATCAAAGAAACCGATTGCAACTTCACAAAGCCAAAGCAAAAAAGAGGCAAAAGCCGTTCTTTTAAGTACCGGGGACATAATTTTGCATACTCCTTTTTTAGCGTCAGGAAAACAAAGTGACGGGACATATAACTTTGATTATTGCTTTAAAAATGTTAAATCTGAAATATCAAATGTTGATTACGCAGTTTGTAATTTTGAAACCACCTTGGGCGGAAAAGAACCATATCAGGGTTATCCGCTTTTCAATTCACCGGATGCGATAACCGATGCTTTAAAAAATTGTGGATTTAATTTGTTGCTGTGCTCGAATAATCACGCCAACGACACAGGATTTCAAGGAATGCAACGAACAACAAAAATTACAAGAGAAAAAGGCTTTGATCAAACAGGTGCATTTCTTAATCCGAATGAAAAGAAATATTTGATAAAAGAAATTAACGGAATTAAATTTGGTTTTATAAACTATACTTATGAAACATCGTCACCCGGAAAAGACGATGTGGCTTTAAACGGGATGAAACTGTCAAGTGAAGCGGCAAACTGTATAAACACTTTTGATTATGATCATTTAGATGAATTCTATTCAAAAATCGCAAAAGAAATTGCAGAAATGAAAAAAGACGGAGCGGAGGCTTTGATTCTCTATATTCACTGGGGAGATGAATATAAGCTCGTTCCCAATAAATATCAAAAACAAATGGCAAATAAAGTCGCGGAACTGGGAATAGATTTGATTGTCGGTGGTCATCCTCATGTTATACAGCCCGGAGAGGTAATAAAAACAAAAGATAACAGGAAAGTGTATTGCCTATATTCTGCGGGAAATGCAATTTCCAATCAGAGATTTGAGTATATGAAATCTGTTTCAAAAACAAGGCATACTGAAGATGGTGTTTTTTTAATAACAGAATTTACAAGAAAAAAAGATGGAAAAACAACGCTTTCTAAAGTTTCATATATCCCGACCTATGTTAATGTTAATAGATCGGACGGTAAAATGTATCATAACATTGTTATCGCAAAACAAAATGCAGGGGCAGCTCTGAATGATTCATATAATAGAACAAAAGAGCTTCTGCAAAAAAGTATAGATGAATTCAACAACAAATAAGGAGAAAAAATGATTGAATTACGTAACATAACCAAGACTTATAAGACCAATCGCGGTAAAGCGGTTGAAGCTTTGAAAAATGTCAGCATAAAATTTCCACAGACGGGAATGGTTTTCATATCCGGAAAATCCGGCTGTGGAAAATCTACTTTACTTAATATCATCGGGGGACTGGATGTTGCAGATAAAGGTGAAATTATAATAAAAGGAAAATCTTCGAAAGCCTTTACCGCCGCCAACTTTGACTCGTACAGAAATACATATTTAGGTTTTATTTTCCAGGACTACAATATTCTTGAAGATTTTACCGTAGGCGCTAATATTGCCCTTGCAATGGAACTTCAAGGTAAAAAGGCAACCGAAAAAGATTTGAATGCAATTTTGGAACAAGTAGAATTAAACGGCTTGGCAGACAGAAAGCCGTCTCAACTATCCGGCGGTCAAAGGCAGAGAGTTGCAATAGCCCGTGCTCTGGTTAAAAATCCCGAAATCATCATGGCGGATGAGCCAACCGGTGCGCTTGATTCTGCTATGGGTAAGCAGGTTTTGATGACACTTAAAAAATTGTCTAAAGATAAATTAGTTATTGTTGTTTCACATGATTTGGAGTTTGCCGAAACATACGGAGACCGAATTATAACCATGTCTGACGGAGAAGTTATTTCCGATAAAGAGAAAACAATTATTGAAGCTAAACAAAAAGATACAGGGGTTGCTGTAATTGATGATTCAATAATCCAGATCAAAAAGGGATATAAACTTACCGAAGAAGATCTTGCTATGATAAATGAATATTTATCAAAAAATGAAAACGACAGTGTTATTTCTTTGGATCCTACAACAAATGAACAATTCAGAAAATCATCTAATATAACAGTCGAAGGAGACAGGGAAGTTTTCTTAGATACAGATCAAGATTCTTTGAGTGAAAGAACTAAAGAATATGATTCAATGGACTTAATTAAGTCAAAATTACCGCTGAAAAGCACTTTGAAAATGGCTGTAAGCAGTATGAAAGTTAAACCCATCAGACTTTTTTTCATCATCTTACTTTCGGTGGTAGCTTTCGGTCTTTTCGGCGCAGCCTTTACAATGGCAACCTACAATAAAGAGAGTTCAATGATAGCATCTTTGAAAGAAGGTAATATAAATTATTTGACTTTTGCAAAAGAAAAAGAAGTCAGCGGTAAAACAAAGTCAAAATTTAAAGAAGCGGTAAATTTAGAAAACGAAGACGTAAATAAAATAAAGAGTGCTTTTCCCGATAAAACGTTTTTAAAAGTTTTACCAAAAGACATGTTTTATCAAGTCGCTGATTTAAAGAAGGTTGAACAGAAAAGGTTTTATCAACCACAGATTGTCGGTTTATCTTCAATAGATGATCATGCAATTTCGGAATTTGGTATGTCCTATATAGGCAGTCTTCCTAAAGCAGATGATGATATTATGATAACGGAATATACATACTCTGTGTTAAAAGAGTGCGGATACAAAAACCCAAAAGACGGTAAAACTCTTCCGATTACTAAGCCTCAAGACTTAGTAGGCAGAGAACTCGAATGTACCGGAGACGGATTGAATAAGAAATTCAAAATATCCGGCGTTTTAAAGACCAATTTTTCATCAACAATTTATGATCAATATAAAAAAGAAAAAGATAACGACGCAAGTGAAAAATTAAGCAACATTTTAAAAGAGTCGCAGATGATTGATGTTTTAGGCAAGAGCTACGAGCAACTGGGCTTTATAAGTCCCAATAATTTTGCAAAGCTTGAAAAAGAACCCGTTTTCTACGATTTGATGTCTTTCGGAACACAATTAAACTTTGAAGAACCGGAGTCTAAAAACTTTAAGGACAGCACTTTTAGATTTTTCTTGCCGTTTAGTGAGACAGATGAGAAGAATATTGTATTTTTTGATAAAAACAAAAAGACTTTGGGCGAAAATGAAGTTTTACTGCCTATAGGAATGGCTCAATCAATAGATGTAAAAACTCCTGAAGGACAAAAAAACTTAGGAGATTTGCTCTCTACGGCGATTTTAAATGCAAACGAAAATGCTGATGCAGAAGATTATAAGAATTTGTTGAGAAGTTACGGACCGTTAATGCCGTTCAAGACAATAAAATATAATTTACTTTCGCTCAACAACGGCGTACCGAAATCAAAAGACGGTGAACTTAAAGTAGTAGGATTTTTCTTTAAGGCCGGTAATGATCAGAGTTTATATACCGGTATATTAAATGATACCTTTGTTTCAAAAACCGGAATCCAAAAACCCGGAAAATATTCAATGGTTATATCTAATATGCCCAAAGATCATGATGAAATAAAACAGGCAGTTAAGTTTTCCAATGAAGAAAAAAATGGCACTGTTTATCCAATGAAAAACAGTGCGACTATCTCAGTTGATTTTATAAATAATATAGTTAAGATACTACTCCCAACATTTGTTTTCTTAGGTTCTCTGCTTGCAATTTTTGCATCGATTCTATTTATGACGTTTATTTTTACAAGCATTAAATACAAACAACATGATATCGGAATTTTGCGGGCGATAGGAGCAAGGGGTATGGATATCCTTGGAATATTTTTCTCTGAAAGCTTGATTATTTCCCTTATAAACGGAGTTCTTGCTTCAATATTAGCTGCAGCGGGTGTGTTTGGAATAAACCATTCAATAAACAAAATTTTGCAAACAGGCGTAACATTATTTAGCTTTGGTCCGATACAATTTTTGATTGTAATAGCTATATCCGCTTTGTCAGCAGTAATTGCATCAGCATTACCTGTGTATATGATTTCTAAACAAAAGCCGATTGATGCTATAAGGAATCGCTGAGTTTATGGCTTTGGCATTTGATTAACATCTAAGAGCCGGTTAAGCAAATTTGACTTTTTCTTCTCTTTATATGGTTTAGGATTTTCGTATTTTTTCAAATCCTTTTTACCTGCCGGAGAGTTAAGTCGTTTGATACCGGCTTTTACTATGTCCGAAATTGAGTCGTCAAGCAGTTTAGAAATATTAGCAAAACCCTCTTTGTCATCATAAAGCGGAAACATTAAAAGTGTTGTTGCAATAATGCTTTGGGTGCTGTTTGTTCCGTCTTCATAGTATTGATTAAAAGTATTTGCGAGTTTCTTTATTGTTTTTTGATCATTATTTTTCACACTGTCTTTTAATCTGGAAACGATTTGTTCTTTCATAAAAAGTTCTGCATAAAAGAAGTTCTTTTCATCAATATATTTGTCGAGCTCAGGTTTAACTTCGGGATATATATTGGAAAGTCTAAAGGCTAAATCAAGAGGTGTATAGTCTTGCACACCCTTTTGCTTTTTTCTTTTTATTTTGGCTTTTTGAGCAATCTTTTTTCCGGATTTTGAAGCCGCTTGGTCAACTTTTCCAAAGCCGAAGTATGTTTCAATTGCATCGGAAAATTCAGATGCCACAGATTTTATTGATTTTTCATCAAAACCATCGTCATCTATGTCCCAAAGACAGGAAGATTTTTTCTCAAAATCGTCCTCACTTGGATTTTCAACATTAGAACAATAAAGAGATAGAACATTATCTTCTCTTACAATTTTAAAATTGCCATATTCTGAATCATAATTTAAAGTTGTGGTTTTTTCTTCTATTTTGTCGTTTAATTTAAATTTTCCGACGGATAAGATGTCTTTTAATTGTTTATCAAGTAATTTTAATGCGTTAGAATTATCTTGCATTTGGTCCTCCGACTGTATTATTTTTTTTGTATTTTAACACAATAAAGAATCTTTGTCATCATTGATAAGGCTTTGTCTCTATGTTATTATATCAACGACACCTTACGATTTGGAGGGAAAATGAAACTCGCATTATTAGTTATTTTCGGCGGAAAGTCTACCGAACATGAAATTTCGAATTTATCGGCATATTCTGTTTTAAGTGAAATCGACAGAGATAAATATAATATATATAGGCTGGGTATTACAAAAGACGGCAAATTTTTTCTTTTTGAGGGTGAAGACAAAGACATTAAAACCGGACAGTGGGAAAAAGATGAAAAAAAACTAAAACCCGCTTATATAATCCCCGGAAAAGATAAACCACAGTTAATCGTCGAAAAAAATAACGGTTTTGAAAAATTTAATATAGATGTGGCTTTTCCTGTTTTGCACGGACAAAACGGTGAAGACGGAACAATTCAAGGTCTTTTTGAACTTTACAATATTCCGTTCGTCGGATGTGATATGACGTCATCAGTTGTTAGCATGGATAAAGTTTTGACAAATACTCTGAGTGATTATTTTGAAATACCTCAAGCAAAGTGGAGATCTTTGAAAGCTATAGAATATAAAAAAAGACCGGAAATATTAGATGAAATTGCAAACTATCTTTCATATCCAATCTTTATAAAACCTGCAAGAGCGGGTTCTTCTGTCGGAGTTACTAAAGCAGAAGACAAAAAAATGCTTGCTGCTGGAACAGAAAAAGCATTTTTGCATGATAATAAAATCGTTTTTGAAGAATTTATCGACGGTTACGAAGTAGAATGTGCGGTTTTAGGAAACGAAAATCTTAAACTTGGCGTTTTGGGTCAGATAAAATCGGAAAGAGACTTCTATGACTATGAAGCCAAATATAATGACGTTAAAAGCAAGACGGTTATACCCGCAGAGATTGACAAAAGTTTGCAAGAAAAGATTTTAGGTCTGGCGAAAAAGATTTATCTTTCCCTTGGTTGCAGTGGAATGTCCAGAGTTGATTTTTTTGTAGAAAAGGAAACCGGGAAAATAAGGTTCAATGAAATCAATACAATTCCGGGTTTTACGGATATCAGTATGTATCCTAAAATGATGCAGGCAGCGGGAATAGATTATGCTGATTTGTTAGATAGATTGATAAATTTGGCAATAGAGAAATGGAGAAAATAAATTTGAAAAAAAATGTTCAAATTGAAATATATAATTCGCATGGAGATGAAGATAAAAAAAATGGCGGTCAAACCGTAACAACGGACGGATTTTTTAAAGTTTCTAAGAGCGGTTATGAAATAAGTTATACAGAGTTTTTGGATGAAAAAAACGGAAGTAATACAGCACTGCATGTGAATAACAATAATAAAACAGTCGTGATGAACAGAACAGGTGCGTTTTCGGCCAATATGATTTTTGAAAAAGGAAAAAGAAATAACTGTCAATATAAAACTCCCGTAGGTGAATTTACTTTGGGTGTTTTTGCAAAAGAAATAAATAACAATCTTCACGATGAGGGAGGAGAGCTTTCTTTTACTTATACTTTAGATTTTAACAGTGGCTATACTTCCGATAATGAACTGAGAATCTCGGTAAGGCGGGTTTGAGATGAAGGATATTCAAAGTTTTTGTATAGAAAACATTAAAAATAAAATTTACGATGCAGTATTAAAGTTTGTTGATGAAACAAAGGCCATTGCTGATATAAAATCAGAAGATATTTCTGTTGAAATACCGGCAGATTCAAAGAACGGAGATTTTGCCTGTTCTTACCCATTGTCGGCTGCAAAAATTTTTAGGTTGCCGCCTTTTGAGATAGCAAACAACATAGTTTCCTTAATGGGAAGCGATATACCATATATAAAAAACATTCAAGTTGCAAAACCCGGATTTATCAATTTTTTCGTCAGTGAAGAATATTTTTCAAAAGTTCTTTCGGATATAATGACGCAAAAAGATAATTATGGTCACACAAATTACGGTCAAGGGAAAAAAGTCAATCTGGAATTTGTCTCAGCAAATCCGACAGGTCCTATGCACATGGGAAATGCCAGAGGCGGAGCAATCGGAGACTGTCTTTCAAATGTAATGCAGGCAGCGGGATATAAAGTCAATCGCGAATTTTATATAAATGATGCGGGAAATCAAATTGACAAATTTGGTCTTTCTTTAGAAATTCGTTATTTGCAACATTTTTATGGTGAAGATAAATACCGGTTGCCGGAAGACTCCTATCATGGTGAAGATATAAAAATTTTAGTTGAAAAATATATAGATAAATATGGTGACAATCTTTTGGAAAAAGATCCAAAAGAAAGGCGGAAAGCACTTATTGACTTCGGACTGCCGATAAACATTGATAACATAAAGAAAACCATGGAAAAGTATCGCATTGAATATGATACATGGTTTCGCGAAAGTTCACTATATAAAAGTGGAGAGATAGACAAAACTATTGAACTTATGAAACAAAAAGGTCTTACATACGAAAAAGATGGGGCTCTTTGGTATAAAGCAAATGAACACGGCGGAGAAAAAGATGAAGTCCTTGTCCGAGCAAACAATGTTCCAACTTATTTTACCGGCGATATTGCATATCATATAAATAAAATCAAAGAGAGAAAATATGATATTTGCATAAATGTTTGGGGAGCCGATCACCACGGACATGTTGCACGACTTAAAAATGTATTGGAAGCAATAGGTTTAGATTCATCCAAACTGGAAGTCGTTTTAATGCAGCTTGTTAGGCTTGTCAGAGACGGTGAAGCTGTCAGAATGTCAAAACGAACGGGAAAAGCTTTGACTTTATCGGATTTGCTTGAAGAAATTCCAATTGATGCGTCAAGATTTTATTTTAACATGCAAAAAGCAAGCAGCAGTATGGATTTTGACTTAGATTTAGCTGTTCAAAAAACTAAAGACAATCCGGTTTATTACTGCCAATATGCCTATGCAAGGATTTGTTCGATTTTTCAAAACACAGATATTGAAGAAACAAATAACATTAATATAAGTAAACTAAATTTAGATGAGGAAAAGAGATTGATTTTTACGCTCTCGTCTTTTCCGCGTATTATAATAAATGCGTCAGACAAGAGAGACCCATCCGATATAACAAAATATGCTCTTTTGATTGCGAATGAATTTCATTCATATTATTCCAAAGCGAAAATAATAACAGAAGATGAAGAACTGACAAAGAACAGACTCTCGCTCTGCAGGGCTTGTGCCATAACACTTAAAAATGCTCTTTCAATGCTAAAAATAGAAGTTTTTGAAAAAATGTAAAAGGAAAAGACCACCCAAAATGGATGGTCTTTCCTTATAAAACGAAGGGGCAAAGAAGATAGCATTTTGGCCACTTAGTGACCAAAATTATTATAATCATTTAGCTTGATAAAGTCAACTGACTCTAAAGAAAATAAAACATAATTTACACATATTATTAATGAAAAGTTTTTTGACTTAACAATGTTATTGATATAAAATCTGTTTGTTTGAATCTGGAGATGATAAAATGACTGGTGCTACATATCTTTTTGATATAGCAATTATTTTAATAAGCACGAAATTTTTAGGACTGGTTACACGAAAGTTCAATATGCCGCAAGTTGTCGGTGCTCTTTTGGCAGGCTTGATTTTAGGGCCGACAGTATTGAATGTTACTCATCAAACAACTGTTTTAAAGGCACTGGCGGAACTTGGCGTTATTTTATTAATGTTTAACGCCGGTATGGGTACAGATGTTCAGGATTTGAAAAAGAGTGGTAAAGCCTCTTTATTTATAGCAACTGCCGGAGTTTTAGTTCCTATGCTTCTTGGCTTTGGTTATGCTCAAATTTTCAATCCGGGAATGAGCCATATAAAAATCCTTGAAAATATTTTTATAGGTGTTGTTTTAACGGCAACATCCGTAAGCATTACAGTTGAAACTCTCAACGAACTTGGAAAACTTCATACGAATTCAGGAAATGCAATTTTGGGTGCGGCAATAATAGATGACCTTATCGGAATAATTGTATTAGCTTTCTTGATGGAGTTCAGTGAGGGAAAAGCGGGAATCGGAATGATATTATTGAAGATTGTCGGATTTTTAGTTTTTGCTGTTCTTATATATATTCTAATTCAAAAAGTTTTAATTCCTACAATAGACAAGAAAAAAGGACTTTTGCGAAGATATTTGATTATTGAGCTTTCAATATGTTTCTTAATGGCATATCTTGCAGAAAGAATTTTCGGTGTATCGGATATTACCGGTGCTTTTGCAGCTGGACTGATGTTTTCGACTTCAAAGAAAAGCTCCTATGCTTTATCTAAAATGGAACCGCTTTCAGTGCTTTTGTTATCTCCTATTTTCTTTGCAAGCGTAGGTTTGAAAATCGATATAAAATCATTCAGTCTTGAAATGGTTCTTATGACAGTGCTTTTACTATTGGTTGCGGTAAGCAGCAAAATAATAGGCTGTGGTCTTGGAGCTAAAATCATGGGATATACAAATGTACAGAGCAAAAAAATCGGAGTCGGAATGGTACCAAGAGGCGAAGTTGCTCTGATTGTAATAAACAAGGGCTTGCAATCTGGCATTGTAAACGATAAATTTTTGGCACCTCTTTTAGTTTCAATTATAGGTTCTGCAATCATTACACCTATTTGGTTAAAACAAATATATAAGAGTCAGGAAAGAAGAAAATATCAAGATCATATGATGAATTCGACTTTAATTGACAATATAACTGATCGAGAACATATTGAAACTTTAGCAGAAGATATGGCCTATGAAAGCAAACAACTAAGTAAAAATGCTCCGTCGGAAAACAAAAAGAAAAAACCGAAGAATAATTATTAATCATTGTAATATTATATATAATTTGATATTATCAGTTTAGTTTACAAATTATTTAAAAAAAAATAAAAAAAAGGCTTGCATTTAATTTTGATCGGTGCTATACTATAGCAGTTCTCAGGAGAGAAAGTCGGTGTTTATTACAATGAGGGTCCACCTGTTCCCATTCCGAACACAGTAGTTAAGCTCATTCGTGCCGAAGATACTTGGTGGGCGACTGCCCGGGAAAATAGGTAATGCCGACACTTGCAACCGGTCCAAATGGACCGGTTATTTTTTTAAGGAGATTATTTATGAAAAAATCCCAAAAAAAATTATTGATTTTGTTTTTAATTTTGATCTTATCTTTTTCTTTTTCCTGTACAAACAATAAAAAAGCTAAGATACCTGAAGATATTTTTACTTATCATCTAAATATGATAATAGATGAGAATCCGGGAATATCCGAAGAAGAGGCAATAAAACAGGCTGAAAAAGTTTCAATAATTTACTATAAGGTTAATCGTAAATTTATTGAATCGAAATTACAGCTGACAAATAAAGATAAGAAAGACATAGCTGAGAAAACAAACAATTATTGGGATATGTTTTATAAATTTTATGATGAGATTGGTGTAGATAAGACAACACTTACGAATGCTAATAAAGCTGCGGTTTATAGGAAAATATTAATATCTAAAGATCAAGAAAAATCCGGCGCTTTGACAGATGACGCATTAAAAAAATATTTTAATGATAATTTTATTTGTTTTAAATCTGTTGCCTTTCCAATCGTGAAGGTCGACGAATCCGGAAAAAAAGTTAAACTTAATGATGAAGAAATAAAAAAACTTGAAGCCAACTTAAAGAATATGAAGGAAGCGGTAAAAGACGATAAAAACTTTGAAGCCGTTGTCGCAGAAAATGATAAAAATAAGGGAGAATCTGAATCTGAACAAATAGAATTAAAAATCATAAATAAAGAAGATAAGAGATATTCAAAAGAAGCGATAGAAAAAATATTCAAAACCGGAGTTGACAAGATAGAAATAATAAATGATGACGAATCATATTATTTGATTCAAAGAGTCGGAAATGACAGTCAGTTTGAAAACAACAAAGAATTTATTATTGACTCTAAAACAAAGCAAAATGCAGAAAAAATAACTTCCTCATGGTATAAAGACGAAAAATTTGTTTTTAACAAGCAAAAAGAAAAAAATATATATAAAAAGATAAAATCTTTTAAGCAGAAAAGAGAAAATGCTTAAACGGTCAGACAAACGGACAAACGGTTAACAACAAAAATTGATATAACAATTGACGGACAAGGCTTACAGCCATTTGTCCGTCTTTTTTTGTGTAATTTTATTTGTAATCATAATTTGTATTTTCTAAACTTTAATCACAAAGAAGGTGTAGAGATGCGAATAAAAATCGGATGTTTGAATAAAGATGAAATTTACGCTAAAAGTTTTGCCGACAGTTTTTCAGTCAAATATGACTATATATTTGAAATCTATCTGTTTAACAGTATAGAAGAAATGTCTTCAAAATTAAGACAATTTGAAATAGATATTTTAATTGCGGATATAAATATGAAAAATAAATTACAGAAAATAAAATGTCCGATTTTATATCTTGATAATGAATCGGAATTTCCAAATAAAATTAAAAGATTTTCAAAAGCCGAAGATTTTTGTGAAACAATAAACTCTTTATATCTGGAAAAATCCGGAAATAAAAACAAATTAAATAAAAGTCGAACAAAATTTATTATTTGCTCAGGTGCTTTCGGAGGTTCAGGTATAACAACGGTTTCTTCTTCTCTGAGTATGTTTTTGTCAAAGCAATATAAAGTTTTATATCTAAATTTGGATCCTTATGAAAACATTGACAAATATATTGACGGTGATTTTGATAACAATTTTGAAGATATAATTTTCAATTTAAAGAGCAGAACGAAAAACAAGCCAAAAGCAGAATTTGGTCAATCAAAAAATATGAGTTCTCTTCAACTCTCTCCACCTTATTCGGATGCCGGTGCATATTTAAGTCTCAGTTCGAAAGATATTGAAGATTGGATTAAATCGTTGATTGAAAGTAATGTTTATGACTACATAATTTTGGAAATAATAAATACGGATATATTTAATTATATTGATTTAATACGGCGAGCTTATCGTATTTTAATAATTACCAACGATCAGATGAATTATTTTGAAAAAACGGATAAATTTTTAGCCGTCTTTAAGGATTTTGAAAAAACTCATTCAATAAGCGTAACGGATAAGTTGAGGCTTATATATAACAGATCAGATGAAAAAGCGGGAGATTTATTCAAAGATGTAAAGGTCAGTGGTTCTGTTCCAATAATGGAAGGGTCTGATAACAGAGAAATAATAAATCTTCTTGCAACAGAAAAAATGTTTATGGATTTTATCTGAGGTGATTTTATGCTAAAGGAGATAGAAGAAAAAATAGGTAAAATCCTATTGGAACGCGAATTCTCTGACCAAGATTTATTTGCTCTGATTAAAGACGAAGTAGAAAAATATTCAAAAAAAGAATATTTAAATATAGACGAAAAAATTGCCGCTGTTGACAAAATCTACAGCAGAATAAGGGGCTTTGGAGTAATCGATGACCTTATCGACGATGATGAGATCAGTGAAATAATGATAAACGGTTACGATCAGATTTTTGTAGAGAAAAACGGAAGATTATATCCCTCTTCTTTAAGATTTGAAAATAAAAAACAGTTAGAAGATGTTGTTTTCAAGATGGTTGGCAAAGCAGGAAGAGAAATAAATACAGCAAATCCTATTGTAGACGTCAGGCTCAATTCCGGAGAAAGAGTAAATGTTGTTATAGAACCGATTGTTGAAAAAGGGCCGATTGTGACTATAAGAAAATTTCCGAAAAAAGCAATTACCGGAGAGGATTTAATAAAAACCGGCACCGTTACAAAAACAGCACTTAATTTTCTGGAAAATCTTGTAAAAACTAAATACAACATATTTATCAGTGGCGGAACAAGTGCCGGAAAAACAACATTACTAAATGTTTTGACAAATTTTATAGATGAAAAAGAACGAATTGTGCTTATTGAAGACTCGGCAGAAATTAGGCTGGATCCCAAAATTAAAAATCATGTATCAATGGAAGTCCGTCAAGCCAATTCTGCGGGTATAGGAAAAATAACCGTTCGAGATTTGATCAAAACTTCTCTTAGAATGCGACCGGAAAGAATTATAGTAGGCGAAGTCAGAGGTGCTGAAGCAATTGATATGCTCCAGGCAATGAATACAGGACATGAGGGATCAATGTCAACCGGACACGCAAATTCTGCAAAAGATATGTTTTCAAGATTGGAAACAATGATTATGCAAAACTATGAAAACATTCCGCTGAATGCAATTAAAGAAATGATAACAACATCCATTGAATTTGTTGTTCATATAAGCCGAATGAGAGATTCAACACGACATATAACCGAAATAAGTGAAGTTCTCAGATATCAAAATGGAAAAATATTATTGAATCCAATATATATCTTTGAGGAAAACAAAAATTCTAAAATCGACAAAGTTAACGGGAGTCTTATAAGAACCACGAATAAAATAAACAATGATTTTAAATTGAGAATAGGAGGATTCTATGAGGAATAAAAATATTTTTTATTTATTACCATGTTTCATCGTTCCTGCAATCTGTACGTATTTTTTATTTGAAAACATCTATATATGTCTTGTAAGCACAGTTTGTTGCGGAATAATGTTGTTGCATCTTTTACAAAATAGAATTAAAAAAAAGTCCGAGGATACACTTCGTCTGCAGTTTATTGATTTTTTAGATTTCCTAAACTCATCAATTATGGCAGGAAACAACACTTTTAATTCCTTAATTCAAGTTCATGATGAGATGAAAAGAATACATGGAGAAAAAAGTTTAATTGCCGATGAGAGCTTGAAGATAAGAAGAGGTCTTGAAAATTCAGAATCTCCGGAAACTTTGCTATTCAAGATGGGGGAGAATTGTGATATAGAAGAAATAAAAATTTTTGCTGATTCTTTCCAAATATGTAACAGGAGCGGAGGCAACATCTCCAAACTGATCTCGGACAGCAAGAGAGTAATAAGTGAAAAAATAAGGACAGAAAGTGAGATATCAACAATTCTCGCATCATCAAAAAATGAAGTATATATACTCTTTGTTATGCCGTTTATAGTAAGTTTGGCAATGAAATATATGCTCAATTACAAGATTGATAATTTGACTTTAGTTGTACGTATTATCGCAGTAATAATATTTATAATTGCGTTTTATATCGGGCAGAGAATTACGGATATAAAGATATGATGAGTTTAACAAATGTTTTGGTTTATCAAAACCTAGCCACTTTGCTTATTTCATTTTTTATATATTCAAAAAATGAAATAAAGGAAAAAAATGAAATAAAGGATAATATTTTCATATTAAAAGACAGTTTCGTTATAGGTGAATTTATTTTATATAGATTTAAAAATAGTTTTTTAATAAAGTCTTTAATTAAAATAAATCTTAAATGTATTTCAGATGTTTTCAATATAAATGAAAAACTTAAAAAAGCAAAAGAAATTACGGCCGCTCAAATAAGTTATTTTTTGATGTTTTTATTTCTTTCTCTGATAACAGCGGCTGTTTCAGAGAATCATAAAACAATTATATATATAAATTTACTTTCTTTAGTGCTATGTTTGTATATTTTCCTATCATTTTATAACAGTAAAAAACAAATAAGTGATGAAATTGATTCTGCTTTGCCGAATGTTTATTTAAAGTTAACTCTACTTTTGAGTTCCGGAATAATATTGAAAAACGCCTGGAAAGAAGTGGCTTATAGTTCTGATGAAAAATTTTACAAACTTATGCAAAAAGCGGATAAAGAAGTTGAAAACGGAGAAAGTTTTTCAAAAGCCTTGGAAGAGCTTTCTAAAAGTACGGATAATCACGAGGTACGAAAATTTGTGCTTCTGATTTTGGAAAACATTAGGAAAGGTGGAGATAATCTCAGAGAGACATTTTTGTTGGCATCAGGTGAAAATTTTGAAATGAAAAAACAAAAGGTAAAGAAGAAAGCGATAATAGCAGATCAAAGATTATTATTTCCAATAATATTAATGTTTATAGGAATCGTTTTTATGATTATTGTTCCGCTTTTTTCCGATATTATGAAATGAGGGTATCATGAAGAAAAAATTTATGGAGTTTATTAAAAATAACAAGGGAGAAACAAATATAATCGCAATCATCTTGATTATTATTGTAGTTATAGCTTTAGTTGCAATATTCGAAGGTCAGATGGGACAAATTTTAAACGGATTATTTGAAAAAATGAGAGAGGGAATGGGAATTTGATTGAGGTTATTTACAAAATACTTTAAGGAAAATTCCGGAGCGGTTCAAGTTGTCGAGATGGCTCTGATTTTACCGATTGTAATAAGTATTCTTTTCTTTTTAATAACAATAAGTATGAGTGTGGGCTATTACCTTTCTTGTTATAGCCAAGCCAACAACATTATGACAAAAGAAATAGAACGGATAGAGATAGGGAAAAAAGAAGAAAATCAAAATTCGGATTATGTTCTTACAAAAAATAGAGGTCTTTTTTCAGAAAAAATCAAAGTTGATGTGAGAAAAGGGGTATTCAAAGACACTGCATACGGTAAAGCAATAAAAGCCTCTCAAGCAGTTGATCAAATGAATTTTTCCGAAGAACTTTTCGATAAATATTTATCAAATAATAAAACAGAAAAAATAAAACAACGAATAGAAGAAACTAAAAACAAGGTGATACGAAATGAAAATTGATTTTGAGGGAAGCGTTTCAATTTTTTTGACCTTATGTTTGGTCCCTATGGTCTTGTGTGCAGGTTTGATTATAGATGCATTTAAAATATCAACCGCTAAATCTGAAATTGCAAATGCCGATGATCTTGCTTCAAATGCCGTTGCTTCAACCTATGACATTGATTTATATGAATTATATGGACTTTTTGCCACAAATAAAAACGACACAGAACTATCTTCGCTCGGGGGATATTATTTCGGATCAAATTTGCTTTCCAAAAACTCTGTTTTCAAGCAAAACTCTTACAGCAGAAATTTTGTTAACGGGATTTTTTCGAGAAAGATATCAGGCAAAAAAGATAATTTGACAAATCTATCACCGGAAGAATTTAACATTAGTTTTGATAAAAACTCATGTATCGCAAATCCCGAGGTTTTAGAAAGGCAAATTACAGATCACATGAAACTTCGCGGACCTTTATATTTAAGTGAGGGAATATTGGAAAAAACAAATGTTTTAAAGTCGGCCAAAACGGCAATGGACTTTAATAAACATCAGAAAAAACAAATAGGACAAATAAAAAACAAATTAAAAAACATAGAAAATTTATCCGATAAGATACAACTCTTGCGAAAATCAAACTTTGACAATGACTTAAAAACATTAAAAAAAAGCATAAAAAATATTGATGATAAAAAGTTGAAGGAAACCAGAAAAAATTTAAAAGAAAAAATAAAATCAATTCAAAAAATCAAAGATGAAGCTCAAAGTTATGCAGATCATGAAAATAAAAGTAAAAAAGAAGATACTGAAGAGTCAAAAATAAAAACAATTGAAAAAGATTATAAAAAAATTGTTGAAGATAAACAGACCTATATGGAACTTATAAATGCATGTAACAAAGATATTGATTTTTTAACGACTCTTTATAATAAATCGGATCCCGAAAAATTTACTCTTAAGGAAAAAGATTTTATTTATGAAGACTTAAATGTTACGGAAGATCCCGATTTTATTATGCCTATATCTTCTGATTCGTCAGAAGATAAAACACAGGCTAAAGATTTTATCAAAACATTGGAAACTATTGCAGACAGCAAGGAAAAAGTTTTCAGTACGGGAAAAGATAATATTAATTCTTATATATCAAATGGAACCAGAAATGAGATTTTAAGCTTTGTAAATTTACCGGAACAAAGTCAATCGTTAGAACAGAATTTTCTTTCGAAAATAAGTATGACGGGGAAAAAAGCATACAATAATTTACTCATATCGGAATATATAGACAAATATTTTCCTTGTAATACAGAACTTCAAGATGTAACCGGCCGATTCGGGGAAGCAGAATATATCTTATGGGGTAACGAAGATTTAGATAAAAATATAGTGTTGACTCAGTCTTCAATTTTTGCAATAAGAATGGCAGCAAACAGTATGTATATTTTTACGGATCCGGTTACAAGAGAAAAAGCCCTGGCTTTTGCAACCGCTTTATCAAGTGTATCAGGTGTTGGGGTTATAGCTTTTCAAAATATTATTTTGTTTACTTGGTCTGTTGCAGAATCTTTGACTGATTTAGTTTCTTTAAATAACGGCAATACAGTTCCCATATTCAAAAATTCTAAGACACTTGCAATAAGTCCGTCGGGGATAAAGAACGTAATAGGTAAAACGTTAGATGAATTAGGCACAAGTAAAATAGACGATATATACGAATACATTACACACTTGACGACTGATAATATAAGTAAAGCAGAAAACACTTTTTATAATTATTCCGATAACTTTATTCAGGACAAAGCCGATCAGATGTTGTCAGTTGTCTTAACTCCAATCGAACAGGAAATAAATCAAATAGTATATTTAGGAACGAAACAGTTGTCGGCGACAGAAGTTGAGCAGAGAATAAACAAAATTTTTGACGATGAATTAAAAAAATATTCTTCGGACAATAAAATTACGGATGCAATTATTCGGCAGATAAAAAAAGAATTTTCAAAAGAGATAAGTTTGACAGTTACCGAATTGCGCCGGGCAATTATTAAAAATGAAAAGGATATTATTCAAAAAGAAAAGATAAAACTTGACTCAATAAAAAACAGAATGGTAGAAAAAATTCAAAACTATGTAAAAAGCTACACTAAACCGATAGCAGATAATTTTAAAAATCAAATCAAATCTTTTTTAGACAGCAATAAAGATAATATTTGTGATGAATTGCATCAAAAGTTAAATGAATTTCAAAATAAAATCGAAAAAGTAAATATAGACAATACCGATGATAAACAAAACAAATCCGGAATGGCTTTGGGTCTGAGCTACCGAGAATATCTACAACTTTTTACATACTTGTCTTTGAATATTAGTTCTAAAAAACAGGCAATGCTTGCAAGAGCTGCGGAGTGTATAAGTATAAATATGAAAAAGAAAAATCAAAGCTTTAACATTATTTCTCATTACACAAAGTGGACGGATAAAGTTAAAGTTAATATAAATACAATTTTTATCGGAATGTTTGAAAGAAAATATAAAACCGGGGAGAACATGGGAAACTTTTATTGCTACAAATCTGATTATATTAGAGGGTTTTAAATTGATTAAAGATAACAGAGGCAATTATACAATTGAATCAATCTTATCACTGACTATTTTTATAGTTTTCTTTTCTGCCTTACTATCGTTTGCTTACATAATAAAGACAGAAAGCATAATACAAAATGCAATCTCAATGTCTGCGAAAGAAATATCTGTATATCTTCATGTCGCGGATCAAGTGGCAGTATTAAATACGGATCCTTCAGGAGATGAAAAAACAGATAATCTTGTTAAAAGTATTTATGATATGTCCGATTTTGTTCAAAAAGATATTAAGGATATAAAAAATTTAAATGATATAAACGGAATTTTAGATTACAGCGAAAAACTTGCAGAAAATCGAGAAAACTATGAATCGGTGTCAAAATCGGTTATAGAAAAATATCAAGAAATCTGTAAAGATCCTATGTCAACAGTTAAAACTCTAAGTCTTATGAGCGGCAAACAAATAAGTAATGAGGCGGCAAATCTTATAATTGCTCCGTTAATATGTAAAAACATTTCTAAGCAATACATTAACAATGGCAATAATATCGATAAATTTTTGATAAGGCATGGTATTGATAACGGCTTTGATGGTTTAGATTTTTCAATGTCTAACTTTTTAGCAGATCAGCAGAGTGTAAATGTTGTGGTTTCTTACAAATTGAGACCATACGGAATAATAAGATCAAAGAAAAATTACAGTATAAGACAAGCAGCTTCAACAAAGGCTTGGGTAAAATCTGATGATTTGTCAAAATTACTGGAAAACTTTTCTGTTTGGGATTTACATAATTTTCAAAGGGGAAAATTTTTTGTAAGTGTATTTAAAAACGACAATGAAATTATGCCTGTAAAGGAAGGGCAGGGAATAGACGGATATAAAAATAAAGGTGGCAACGTTGATTTATATGAAGTCTATTCGATAAATCTTTTTTCTAAAACCTACTCTTCCTTTCACGATATAAATTCGGTAAAAAAGGAAGACGACTATGTTTTGGACAGTGAGAGTTTAAAAAAGCAAATTTATCATTTGTCAAATAAATTCAATAAAGATGTCAAAAAGTTGAACCATATCACAAATGAAAACGGGGAAAAAACAGAATTAAAAAATATATCTTCGAAGATAATGGTTATTTATTTGCCGGAAGAAGTTCAATCAAACAAAAAAATGACAGAAGAACTTCAAAAAATAGGGCAAGAAACGGCTGATAAAAAAGGAGTTACAATAATATGGAAATATTCTCAAAAAGCTCTACATTAAAAAACAACAAAGTCATCACAGTTTTATTTATTATATTTATTTTATCGTGGATAGTAATTATTTTTACTCATGGTCACAGTGAAATAAAATATAAAAATCTTATTCAAAAAGCAGAGACTTTGGAGAAACAGCAGATATATTATGATGCCCAAAAATCATATATGGAAGCCTATGAACTGAAAGCATCAGATAAAATTGCTTTTAAAATAACTGAATTAAGCAAAATAAATGATGATGAAGATAATTTCATGAAATACTGCAATCTTGTTATAAGTAAAGGAAAAAAGAAAGATGAAGCACGATTGAAAAAAGCTAAGTTTTATTGTGAAAATGAAAAATATAAAGAAGCTTATAAAGAAATAAAAGAGATAAAAAATTTAAAAAGCAATAGAGAAGCACAGGATCTTGATAAAATTTTGGACGGAAAATATTATGTTAAATTTTTGCCATATACAAAGGGCGAAAGGCTTATTGAGTTAAAGGATAAAGCGTATTTCACAGTGATATCACAAAAAGAGACTTCATTGGTTGATGATAAGGCAAAAGTAGTTTTATTAAAGTTTGATAAAATCGGAGAAATAAGTAAAGAAAATGAATTGATTTCGGGATATAAAGATAAAAACTACTCTTATTATGATTTTAACGGTAATCGCAGATATAAATTGATGGATATTGAATATTTGGGAATATATTCAGATATTACACCTATAATGAAAGATAATACTTTTAGTTTTTTGAATGTGAAAAACGGGGAAAAATTTGGTGATTATACTTTTGCATCAAACTTTAAAAATAAAAAAGCGATGGTTTTAAAAGATAACGCATGGTATTTTATTGACGATAAAGGTGCAATCAAAAATAAATTAGAGGGAAAAGACATCAGATTTTCAAATAATAATTTTGAAAATTTTGGATATATAATAATGAAAACGGATAAATTTTATATTTATGATAAAAATTTAAAGAGAGTCTGTGATAAACCATTTGATGATATTTTCCCGCTAATTGAAGATAAAGGTTATTTTGCGGCAATAAAAAATCAAAAATGGGGACTTATAGATTCAAAGGGTAGGACAATTGTTGACTTCAAATATGATGAAATACATTCATCCAAGAACGGCTATGCTTGTGCCAAGAAAAATGGCAAGTGGGGATATGTAAAAACCGATGGCAGAGAAGTTATAGATTTCATATTTGATTCTGCGACGGATTTTTCAAAAAGCGGAAAAGCGATTGTAAATAATTCAGGCTCCTGTATGATGATTACTCTTTGCAAAAAATGTTAGAAACGAAAAGACTCAAAGAACTGCAAACAATGAAGCTTTATTTAGATAGGCTTTCGTTCGGCCAAGACCCAATAACCGGCGAAGACTTGCCGGAAAACGAACTTTTATCTGAAGAAATTAATATAAAAGCTTTCAAATTTATGTCCGAAGAAATATCAAAACTTATAAAAGAATTATTAGATAAAAAACAAGTATAACCTGGCAAAAGATTATTAATCTATAAACTATTGTCATTTCTTGACTTTTAAGGCTCTCTATATTAAGATTTCTATTGTATTTACTTGAAATAGGGGGCTTAAATGTTAAACACTGATAAGACGATGGAAAAGATTGTTTCGCTCTGTAAAACGCGAGGCTTTGTTTATCCCGGAAGTGAAATTTACGGAGGATTATCCAACACATGGGATTATGGTCCCTTAGGAGTTGAATTTAAGAAAAACATCAAATCTGCATGGTGGGAAAAATTTGTTCGTGAAAATCCTTATAATGTAGGACTTGATGCTGCCATACTTATGAATCCGGAAACCTGGGTTGCATCTGGGCATGTCGGAGGATTTTCTGATCCGCTTATGGATTGTAAAGAATGTAAAACTCGTCATCGTGCGGATAAACTCATTGAAGAAACAGGCGTCAATCCGGCGGGTTGGTCTGCTGAAAAAATGAGCGAATATATAAAAGAAAATAATATAGTCTGTCCGAATTGTCAGAGTTGTAATTTTACTGATATAAGACAATTTAACTTGATGTTTAAAACTTTTCAAGGCGTAACGGAAGATACACAGAGTCAACTTTACTTGCGTCCTGAAACTGCGCAGGGAATATTTGTCAATTTCTTAAATGTGCAGAGAACAACAAGAAAGAAGATACCTTTTGGAATTTGTCAAATCGGAAAGTCTTTCAGAAATGAAATAACTCCGGGTAACTTCATTTTTAGAACAAGAGAATTTGAACAGATGGAACTGGAATTTTTCTGTAAACCCGGAGAAGAAATAAAGTGGTTTGATTATTGGAAGAACTATTGCAAGGATTGGTTACTTTCTCTCAGTGTAAAAGAAGAAAATTTGAGAATGAGAGACCATGAAAAAGAGGAATTGTCTCATTATTCTAATGCAACAACCGATTTTGAATATTTATATCCCTTTGGTTGGGGAGAACTCTGGGGCGTTGCTTCAAGAACTGATTTTGACTTAACTCAACATCAGAAAGTAAGCAAAAAAAGTATGGAATATTTTGATCCTGATACAAACGAACGCTATATTCCGTATGTCGTTGAACCGTCAGTCGGTGTTGAACGAATCGCACTTGCTTTGCTTGTTGAAGCGTATGATGAAGAAGTTATCGACGAGAGCAAGAATGATGTTAGAACAGTGCTTCGTTTCCATCCGGCAATAGCACCGGTTAAGGCTGCAATTTTGCCTTTGTCTAAAAAATTAACGGCAGATGCAGAAAAAGTTTACGAGTTGCTTGCAAAACGCTTTAATGTTGAATTTGACGTTACCGGTTCAATTGGTAAAAGATATAGAAGACAAGATGAAATCGGAACTCCTTATTGTATAACATTTGATTTTGATTCTCTTGAAGACGCATCAGTAACAATTCGTGACAGAGACACGATGAAACAAGAAAGAATAAAAATATCGAAGCTTGTTGATTATTTGGATTCCAAATTACAGTTTTAATAAGTAATTTAAAACCACCGGTTCTTTAATGAGAATCGGTGGTTTTTTATGCAAAGCAATTTGTTATTTAAGTTAAAATATAATAATAACCATCATGCATTTTTTAGTATTTTAATATGTAAGCTTGTTTCCGTTTGTGTTAATGCAAAAAACAACCCTCACATTTGTGAGGGTTGTAATATTATTTCTCCATTAAATCAAGAGAGGTTTAACCAAAGAATTTCAAAATCTTGTTCATTGCATCAGCGAACTTTTGCATAGCTTGAATCATTGTATTCATAAGTGTAGAACCTGCATTCCAAAGTCCACTCATGTCAATGTCTTTTAGCTTACCAAACAAGTCATTCATTCCTTCAACAGCACCTGACATCATGTTGCCGATATTGGAAACCATTCCTGTGATAACAGCCGGGTCAATTCCGTCAAGCATAGCATTGATAAGATCTCCGCCCTTGCCCATAATCTCTGTCATTCCGGCCATCATTCCACCGGCTGAATCGATAACGGGAGCTAACATTTCGCCAACACCACCGAGCATCTTCGGAAGTCCTTGCATCATGCAGTTCATTCCTTGCATCATGTCAACTACAGTTAACAAGAGAACGTTCAAAGTGCCAAGCATTTGACCAAGTTGAGATAGCATTCCTCCAAGGTTAAGACTGTTCATACCTTTCATTGTAATAATCAACTGATCGAGCATTTCGGTCATTTGTCTTACAAGTACAGGAAGGTAATCTGAAGAATCAACTAAGTTGTTAAACAATCTTCCCATTCCTGAGAACATTTCACCCATAAATGGCATCAGTTTGTCTTGAACAGGACCGGCAAATTTCCAGATAAGAATTGTTGCAACTCCGGTAAGAACCAATAAAAAGAAAAGAACAATAAGTAAAATAATTGAAATTGTAAACTTAGTGTTTGATCTTTTTCTAAGTTTTTCTTGATAATCCAAAGATTTTGTAAGTCTTTGAGCTTCAAGAGTGTTGCTGACTCTCATAAGGGCTTCGCCTATCATGTTTTCTTCAGAAGAAATCATAGGTTTCTCGTTCATTTGTCTTTACCCCTCTCTTTCGTTTAGATTAATATTCAGTCAATACATGCAAAAATAAACAAATAATTAAGTATTTATGTATGTAAAGACTTCTATGTGAACTGATTATAATATATAATTTTCAATAAATCAAGAAAAATTTACTTATTTTTGTAATATTTGATAAATTTTATTAAGAACTGTTCAAAAAATAGAAAATAGTTTGTCAATAAATCTTTACTTTTTGTTATGATTTATTGTTTTGTTGTCCTAAATCTGTTAATATATTTAAAAATACAGATGTTTATAAAATCAACTTTAAGTTTTAAAAACGAGGTATCATGTCTTTAGAATATCCGACCTTTCTGTTTCATCAAGGAAATAATTTCAAATCTTATGAATTCTTAGGTTGCCATCGAGAAGGACATTTTTATGTTTTCAGGACCTGGGCTCCTAATGCCCGTGCGGTTTTTGTTGTCGGTGATTTTAACGATTGGGACCAAAGTGCGAATCCCATGGAAAAAATTACTGATAAAGGGATTTGGGAAGTTCGAATAAAAGATGAAAACATAAAAACTTTTGATAATTATAAATATTTACTCTATGGACCGGACGAAAAGAAGCATTTTCGCAGTGATCCATATGGTTTTCACATGGAACTTCGCCCGTCAACGGCTTCAAAAATTTATGATATCAACGGATATAAATGGCAAGACAAACAGTATTATGAAGATAGGAAAGCTTTAAATCCGTACTCTTCACCTATAAATATATATGAAGTTCATTTGGGATCTTGGAAAAGATACCCGGATGGAAATTTTTATTCTTATGACAAATTAGCGGAAGAACTTGTTCCTTATGTAAAGAAAATGGGATACACCCATGTTGAATTAATGCCTATAAGTGAACATCCGCTTGATGCCTCTTGGGGATATCAAATAATTGGCTATTTTGCGCCAACTTCGAGATTTGGTACGCCAAAAGAGTTTATGCATCTTGTTGATGTCTTTCATCAAAACGGTATCGGGGTTATTTTAGACTGGGTACCAGCTCATTTTCCAAAAGATGAAGCCGGACTTGCCGAATTTGACGGTGGTTGTTGCTACGAATATCAAGATGAGAAAAAGGGCGAGCATAAGGGCTGGGGAACCAAAGTCTTTGACTACGGCAGAGAAGAAGTTCAAAGCTTTTTAATTTCCAATGCAAGATATTGGTTTGAAAAATACCATATTGACGGTCTCAGAATAGACGCCGTTTCCGCAATGATATATTTAGACTATGGCAGAGAAGACGGGGAATGGGAAGCAAACTCTTTTGGCGGAAGAGAAAATTTGGAGGCTACTGCTTTTTTAAAAAAATTAAATACTGAAATTTTTAAAAGCTTTCCGAATGCTCTTATGATTGCCGAAGAAAGCACCGCCTTTCCTTTAATAACCAAGCCTGTTGATGTCGGCGGCTTGGGATTCAACTTTAAATGGAATATGGGTTGGATGAATGATCTGATTCAATATTTGAATTTAGACGGCCTTAGCAGAAAATACAATCATAATTTATTGACCTTTTCAATGTTTTATGCGTTTTCTGAAAATTATATTTTGCCGATTTCTCATGATGAAAACGTTTATGGGAAAAAATCGCTTATCGATAAAACTCCCGGAGACAGTAATAATAAATATGATTACATCAGAAAATTTGCCGAAAACAGGGCCTTTTTTGCCTATATGTTCGCACATCCAGGTAAAAAACTTATGTTTATGGGTACTGAAATCGGTCAATTTGCCGAATGGAACTTTGCTTCTTCTATAGAGTGGTTTTTATTAAGTTATGAAAAGCATAAGCAACTGCAAACCTATGTGAAAGATTTAAACTGTTTTTATAAAGAAAATTCACCGCTTTGGGAAAACGATCAAAATTGGGATGGATTTAAATGGACTGTGAGTGATGACAATAGAAATTCCGTTGTTGCGTTTGAGAGACTTGATCAAAACGGTGACACGATAATTGCAATTTTCAATTTTACGCCGGTCGACAGAGAAAACTATAAAATCGGTGTGGATAAGGGAAAATACAGAGTTGTTTTTAACTCGGACAGTGTTAAATATGGTGGCACGGGATTTTCTTCAAAAGGCAGAATCAGATTACATAAAGAAAGTTTACACAACAGGACTAATAGTTTGAATATTAATATTGCAGGCAACAGTGCCATATATATAGTAAAGGAGTAACAAATGAAGCAAAGAAAAGAAAATATTGCGATGCTACTCGCCGGAGGTCAAGGAAGCAGGTTAGGAGTTTTAACAAAGAGAATGGCAAAACCTGCGGTCCCATTTGGCGGAAAATACAGAATTATTGATTTTCCTCTTTCAAACTGTGTCAATTCGGGCATTTACACGGTTGGTGTACTGACTCAATATCAGCCTCTGGAATTAAATGACTACATTGGAAACGGATCCCCCTGGGATTTAGACAGAAACTTTGGCGGAGTGCATATTTTGCCACCATATCAAAGACAGAAAAATACACAGTGGTATAAAGGCACTGCAAACTCCATTTATCAAAACATTCATTTCATTGAAAAATATAATCCTGATTACGTTGTGATTTTATCGGGAGACCATATATATAAGATGAATTATTCAAAGATGATTGAATATCATAAGGAAAAAAAGGCCGATTGCACTATTGCCATGATTGAAGTTGAATGGGAAGACGCATCCAGATTCGGATTAATGGTTGTTGATGATAACAATAAAATAAAGTCTTTTGAAGAAAAGCCGAAACATCCGACAACTAATAAGGCGTCCATGGGAATTTATGTTTTTAGTTGGCCTGTTTTAAAAAAAGTTTTGATTGATGATGAAAACGATCCAAATTCAAGTAATGACTTTGGTAAAGATATTATTCCAAAAATGCACAAGGAAGGTCGTTCAATTTTTGCTTATCCTTTTGAGGGATATTGGAGAGATGTCGGAACACTTGACAGTTTATGGCTTGCAAATATAGATCTTTTATCGCCTTCAATAGGCTTTGATATAGGGGACCCGACCTGGAAAATTTATTCTCGCAGCCCTTCGTCTGCACCTCAGTATCTTTCAAAATCTTCTAAAGTTCAAAATTCTATGTTGGCGGAAGGTTGTTATGTTGAAGGACAAGTTGATTTTTCGATTCTTTCGGCAAATGTAACCGTCGAAAAAGGTGCTGTAATCAGAGATTCCTTTATAATGCCGGGCTGCACAATAAAGAAGAATGCGGTCATTGAGTATTCAATAATAGCAGAAAATGTAGTTGTTGAAGAGGGCGCACAGATTGGCGGTAGGCCGGAAGACATGGATGTTAACGATTGGGGTATTACAGTTATCGGCGAAAATCTTGTCGTAGGTCAAAATGCTAAAATCGGTACGAAACAAGTAATAGAGGATGATGTTGAGAGAGGAGCAGTAATATGAGACCGAATAATGTTTTAGGCTTAATATATTCCAGTTCCTATGAATTTGCAGTAAACCAGATGACAAATTTTAGGACAATTGCTTCTCTTCCCTTTGGCTGTCGCTATCGTCTCATAGATTTTCCGCTTTCTAATATGGTGAATGCAGGAATTTCGCAAGTTGGAATAATTACCAAAAGCAATTATCGTTCTCTCATGGATCACATAGGTTCCGGAAGACCTTGGGATTTAGACAGAAAAAAAGACGGATTGTTTTTACTTCCTCCTTATAGTGCGAGTGAGCTTTCGGCCCATTCTGCAGAAAACAAAATTGCCGCCTTACATTCTAATATGCATTTTGTTGAGAGATCCAATAAAGAGTATGTTTTACTCACAGACGCAAATTCAGTTTATAATTTCAATTTCAGAGATTTAATGCGTTTTCACGAAGAAAAACAAGCTGATATAACGATTGCCTACAAAACCGGAATAGTTCCTGATTTGCCTGGCATTATGAAACTTAAAACAGCTGAGGACGGAAAAGTAGATAAAATCAAGACTACTCAAACACACAAAAAAGAAAAGACAGATTATTCATTAAACATAATGATAATGAAAAGCTCTCTTTTCAAAGAAATTACTGAAGAAGCGTATTCAAAAGAAAAAATTCATTTTTCTGAAGATGTAATTGCTCCAAGCGTAAAAGATCTTAAAGTGTATGGTTATAAAATTGAAGGCTACTGTGATATGGTTTCATCAATTTTAGACTACTATAATATGAATATGGATTTACTTGAACTTAAAAACAGAGAACAGTTGTTTGACAGTTCTAATCCTATAAACACAAAAGTTTTAGACAACATACCGGCAACATACGGACTTGATGCAGATGTAAGCAATTCTCTGATTGCAGACGGTTGTATTATTAACGGGAAAGTCGAAAATTCTGTTTTATTCAGAGATGTTGTTGTTGAAGAGGGAGCTCATATAAAGAACTCGATTTTGATGCAGGGAACAACAGTCCGCAAAAACTCAAAGTTAAATGCGGTCATTACCGATAAAGAAGTAATTATTAACGAAGAAAGATATCTTTCGGGGGACGCTGTTTTCCCTGTTTACATTTCAAAGAAAGCGACGGTATAAAGGGGGTAGTCGTTTGAAAGTTTTATATGCAACATCCGAAGCATATCCTTTTGCTGTGAGCGGGGGATTGGGTGAGGTCGCCTATGCTTTGCCTAAACAACTAAAAAAAGACAGAGTTAATATAAAGGTTATCATGCCTTTGTATTCTGCGATTGCGGAAGAATATAAAAGCAAAATGAAATTCTTGACACATTTTTATGTTCCTCTTTCATGGAGAAACTGTTATTGTGGAATCTTTTCTCTAAGGTTGGACGGAGTTGAATTCTTGTTCGTCGACAATGAATATTATTTCAAACGCGACGGAATTTACGGCCATTTTGACGATGCCGAGAGATATGCTTTCTTTTCAAAGGCTGTTTTGGAAACTTTACTGCACTTAAATTTCATGCCGGATATTATTCATTGTAACGATTGGCAAACGGCTCTGATTCCTGTGTTTTACAGACTCTTTTATTCTCATGTTCAAGGATTTGAAAATCTTAAAACTCTGTTGACTATACATAATATTCAATATCAGGGCACTTACGGAAAATTTATTTCCGGAGATGTATTGGGTGTCGGTGAACAGGATGAGTCTATTTTAGAATACAACAATGACATCAACTTCATGAAGGGTGGCATTGAATGTGCAAACAGAATAAACACAGTCAGTCCCAATTATGCGACAGAAATTTTAGATCCGTGGTTCAGTTATGGACTCGATTTTGTTTTGCGACAGAATGTTTGGAAATTATCAGGAATAATCAACGGAATCGATCAAGATACATATAATCCCCAAACTGCAGCTTATTATCCCTTCTCGGCAGAAAAACCGAATAACAAAAGAAAAAATAAAAAAGCCCTGTTGGAAGATTTTGGGCTTGAAGATGACGGACAGCCTGTTTTGTCTTTTGTTTCAAGGCTTGTCAGTCAAAAGGGTATAGATTTAATCTGCGCAGTTATGGATGAATTGCTGGATGCTTATAACTTTAAATTTTTAGTCCTTGGCACAGGCGATAAATATTACGAAAACTATTTTAGAGGTTTAGAGCAAAGACATTTTGATAAGGTTAGGGTTAAAATTGAATTTTCCGGAGATCTTTCAAAGAAAATGTATGCCGGCAGTGATCTTTTCTTAATGCCATCGAAGTTTGAACCTTGCGGAATTGCACAGATGATAGCAATGCGTTACGGAACTCTGCCGATAGTTCGCAAAACCGGTGGGCTTTCAGACACAGTTGTTGACTGCGGGGATAAAAGCGGTTATGGATTTACATTTGAAACTTACAATGCGCATGATATGAAAGACGCTGTTATAAGAGCAATAAACCTTTACTACAATGATTCAAAGAGATGGCAAGAAGCAGTTAAAACAGCGCTTTCAAAAGATTTCAGCTGGAAAAAATCATCACTTTCATACAGAAAATTATATAAAGAAATGTTGATTTAATTACATAAGCTCGGCAACAGAAAGATTAAAGTATTCATAAACATGTTTTTCAAGTGTCTTTATACAGGTGGGAACGGCTGATTTAGAGTTTTTGTTCGTGATATTTTCATCTTCGACTCCCAAACTGTTTATACAGGCAGTATTTAAAAAATCCAATTGCTTTGGTTTAATTTGACTGCCCAGCCAACTGTTGGGTAACAAGCCGTTTTTTACGGCATAGTTTAAAAGTAAATAGTCAGAAACCGACAAAAAATCAATGGTGTTTTTCTTCAAGCTCTCATCATCGGAAATTTTGCAGAGTAAAGAAAGATGAATTTTACACAAGGTTTCCAATGACAAAACAGAGTCATCATCGCTGTCAACAATCCTATTGAACTTTGTCAAATTAATTTGACCGAAATCGCGACCTAAAAGAAAATCACAACTTACCTTGTAGTAGTCGGCTATTTTTTTAAGAAAATCAAGTCCACATTCTCGTATTCCGTTTTCATAATGAGATAAAAGAGCTTGTGAAATACCCAAGTCGTTTGCGACTTGTTTTTGATTTTTCTTGCTTTTTTTTCTGAGTTTTGCTATTCTTGCGCCGAGATCTGAAACTGTTGTATTCAAAAAATCACCTCAATAAAATACTGACAGTAATATTATATATTAAATGGAGAAACAAATGAAGACCTACAGAATTTACTTGTTGAGACATGGACTGACAAAAGAAAATCTCGAGGGGAGATATGTAGGACATATGGATCCGTCTCTATGTAAAGAGGGGATAGAGCAACTTGAGCAAATGAAAAAAGAATTTGTTTATCCCAAGGCTGAGGCTTTGGTTTCAAGTCCTCTAAAGAGAGCGATGGAATCCGCAAAGATTTTATATCCGGACTTAAACCCGATTGAAGTGCAAGAATTAAAAGAATGTAATTTTGGAGAATTTGAAGGAAAAACAGCCAAAGAGCTTCAAAAAGAAGACACTTTCCCAAGATGGCTCTCGGGAGAAGATGATGCATCCCCTCCCGGAGGAGAAAGCTCATCAGAGTTTGGAGCAAGAATCTGTAATTGTTTTGAAAAAATAGTTGACGGAATTTTCAAAAGCGGAATAACCGATACTGCAATAATAACGCATGGCGGAGTTATTATGACAATCCTTGAAAGTTACGGTATACCGGAGCTTCGAGCAACAGACTGGTTGACATCAAACGGTTGCGGATATGCAATACATATTAATGCACATCTTTGGAGTGTTATGAGAAAATTTGAAGTAGTCGGACAGCTGCCGATGGAAAAAGTGGAAGAGGAAAAATGAAAAACACTGTAATATTCGACATGGACGGAACTTTACTTGACACTTTGGAAGATTTACGAGACAGCGTGAATTTTGCTCTTGAAAAGTATAAATATCCGAAAAGAACGATAGAAGAAATAAGAAACTTTGTCGGAAACGGAGTTAAAGTTTTAGTTGATAAAGCTTTGCCGGGCGGAACAGAAAATGAAGATTTTGATGATGTTTTCAAGACTTTCAAATTACATTATGCAGAAAATTGTAACAACAAAACAAAGCCTTACGACGGATTGATCCCGGTTATAAAAAAACTTAAAGACGACGGATATAAAATGGCGGTTGTTTCCAACAAAAGCGACCGAGAAGTGAAAAATTTAACAAAAATTTATTTTGACGGTTTAATCGATGTGGCAATCGGTCAAAGCGATAAGATAAGGAAAAAACCTTATCCGGATGAAGTAGAGAAGGCATTGGAACTATTAAATTCCGTTGCCGATGAAAGTGTTTATGTCGGAGATTCCGAAGTTGATGTTATGACCGCCAAAAATTCAAATCTCGATTTAATCGCGGTTTTATGGGGCTTTAGAAGCAGAGATTTTTTAATCGACAAAGGTGCGACGGTTTTAATCGAAAAACCCGAGCAGATAATTCAGGTTCTTGACAGTTACAATGAATAATATTCTAATCGTTGAAGACGACAAATCAATTTTAGCAAATTTAAAAAGTTTACTTGAAAATGAAGGCTACTCGGTTTTCACATCCGACGGGCAAAAGAAGGCTCAAGAGATTTTGCTTGAAAATCAAATTGACTTGATTTTGCTTGATATAACTTTGAAAGACGGCAACGGATTTGCATTTTGCACTTATGTAAAAGAGAAATTTACACATATTCCGATTATATTTTTAACTGCGCTTGATGACGAAGCGAGTGTTGTAACCGGATTTTCTTTGGGCGCGGACGATTATATATCTAAACCTTTTCGTTCCGGTGAATTGCTTGCAAGAATTTACAGAAGAATGAAAAAACAATCGGGTGAAACACAGGTTAAGATTCAAAATGTAACAATAAATTTAGATACGGCACAGGTTTTCAAAGACGAAAAAGAAATATTTTTGTCTTCTCTTGAGTATAAAATTCTTTTGATTTTAATCAGGCGACCTGGAACTTTAATAAGCAGGGAACAGTTGTTGAGCGAAATTTGGGATTTGGCGGGAAATTTTGTCAATGACAATACTCTGACTGTCTATGTAAAGAGATTGAGAGAAAAAATAGAAGACGACAGCCAAAATCCTAAAATTATAAAGACCGTACGAGGTCTTGGATATAAGGTGATTAAATAGTTTGTGGATATTTAGAAACAGACAGTTTAAAATAATTTTTATTTCGGATATTATCCTGACTGTCATATTGACGGTCATGTTTTTTTACATAAATCCAAAACTGTCAATATTGGCGGCACTCGTAGGATTATCGATTATAATACGCGATTTTGTGATAAATTACAGAATTTTTTATAACTTGAGAAATCTGACGGAAAAAATTCAAATAATCGCAGAAAAAGGCGATATGATGTTGAGCATAAAATCATATAATGAGGGAGATTTATCGCTTTTAAGCTCTGAAATATATAAAATTTTAAGAAAATTAAGAGCGGTTACAGAAGATTTAAACAAACAGAGAAATGTTTTGTCAGACTTTCTTGCTGATATATCACACCAAATTAAAACGCCTTTAACCTCTGTGGACTTAATGTTGACGAGGCTTTTATCTCAAAATTTAGATGAACAAGAGAGAAAAAAGCTGCTTTATCAGATAAAAATAAAGACGGAAAGCTTAGAATGGTTGATTTTAGCCTTGCTTAAGCTTTCCAAAATTGAAAATAAAGCTGTAAATCTTGAAACAGAAAAAATTTCTTTAAACGAGATAATAAATAAAGTTGTTTATGAAGATTTATCGACAATATCGGAATTTAATCAAGTTGATATAATCTTTGAAAACAAAAAAAATTTTGATGTAAACGGAGATTTCAAATGGTTGGAAGAAGCGTTTTCAAATATAATCAAAGATTCTATTGAACATACTCCTCCTTATGGAAAAGTTTACATTAAAATTTATGATTCTCCTCTCTATACGGGAGTAAAAATCGAAGATACGGGCAAGGGTTTTGATCCGGAAAATATTAAATTCATTTTTGACAGATTTTATAAAGACGAAAAAGCCGACGATAAAAATTTCGGAATAGGACTTGCGATTGCAAAATCTGTGATTGAAAGACACAACGCTTCGGTTGAAGCTTATAACACCGACAAAGGTGCTTGTTTTGAGGTTAAATTTTATAAAGGAATTTTATAGTGACTAAAGAGTCACTTTAATGTCACTTCATTGTCATCCGATTATGTTTTTATTGTAATCGGGAGGAATTATTATGGAAATTTTAAGAGTTGAAAATTTAAAAAAGATTTATAAAGCCGGAGAAAATGTTGTAAATGCCGTTAATGATGTTTCGTTTACGGTAAATAAAGGTGAATTCGTCGCCATTATAGGAGCTTCGGGTTCGGGAAAATCAACACTTTTACACTTGATAGGCGGAGTTGACAAGCCCGACAGCGGAAAAATTTATATTGACGGTGTCGATCTATATTCACAGAGCAAAGAAAAACTTGCGATATTCAGAAGAAGAGAAGTGGGACTGATATACCAATTTTATAATTTAATATCTGTTTTAACCGTTAAGGAGAACATAACTTTACCGCTGCTCATGGATAAAAGAAAAGTAAATGAAAAAGAGCTAAAAGAAATGATTGAAATGCTTTCGTTGACGGGCAAGGAAAACCAACTTCCAAATGAATTGTCGGGCGGACAGCAACAGCGAGTTGCAATCGGTCGCAGTTTGATAACTTCGCCTGCAATCGTTTTAGCCGACGAACCGACCGGAAATTTAGACAGTAAATCTTCTGCAGACATAATAAATTTACTTAAAAAATCTAATCGCGATTTTAATCAAACGTTGATTATGGTAACGCATGATAACAATATAGCAGAACAAGCAGACAGAATAATTGAGATTTCCGACGGAAAAATTGTCAGAGATGAGGTAATTAAAAATGAACGTTTTTAATAAACTTACTCTAAAGCAAATGCTTCTCAACAAGAAGCGAACAGTTGCCACAATAATAGGCGTAATTTTGAGTGCTTCGTTATTTACTGCCGTTATTTCATTTGTTTCATCAACTCTCTTTAATATGGAAAACGAGCTAAAAAGAACGGAAGGCAATTATCATATTACTGTGCGAGATATTGACAAAGAGGAACTGGACAATTTATCGAAAAATAAAGATATTAAGGACTTTAAATATTTTAAACACATAGGTTATTCTAAAATCAAAAATGATAACAAACCGTATTTAAGCATAGAAGCAATTTGCGATAATTTTACAGACAAGGTTTCTGTAAAATTAACTTCAGGCAGAATGCCACAAAATCAAAACGAAATTATTTTGCCGTCAAATTTAGAAAAAAACGGTGAAGACAATTACAAATTAAATGAAAAAATAAACTTAGGCGTAGGACAAAGATTAAATAACGGTAAGGTGCTTACTCAAACAGACGGATTTTATTCGGAAAGTGAAAAATTAGATGTCCGGTTTCAAAAGACATATAAAATAGTCGGGTTTTATAAAAGAAACCAAATGAATCCTGTTGCCAGTCCCGGATATTCGGCATTTACCGTAAATGATAAAAGTTCAACGACAAGCGGCAAATACACAGCGTTTTTATCGGTAGCAAAACCGTTAAAAGGCGGATCCATTTTGTCCGATTTAAGCAAAAAATATGGCAAAAAAAAGGTTTCAAAAACCTTACTTTTCGATATTAACTGTTTTTCACCGAACAGTGAAATAAAGAAACCGTTTTATATTTTGGCACTGATTTTTATCGTTATAATTTTTGTCGGTTCAGTTTCACTTATTTACAATTCTTTTTCCATTTCCGTGTCAAGCCGCACAAAAGAATTCGGAATGCTGTCTTCCATCGGAGCGACGAGAAAACAATTGTTAAAAAGTGTTTTGTTTGAAGCAAATGCTATATCAATTTTTGGAATTGCTTTGGGTATTTTGCTTGGCTGTGCGGGAATGGGAATTACGCTTTGGAAAACGGGAGATGTTTTTAACAGCCTTTTGACACCTACCGCCGATAAATTTGTTTTTCATATTTCACCTTTAGCTATTTTATTGCCGATTATAATCACATATATAACGGTTCTGATTTCGGCTTCTATTCCTTTAATTAAGGGAACAAAAGTCACACCAATTGTTGCGATTAAAGAAAATAAAAATATCAAATTAAAAGGCAAAAGAAACTATAAGGTTTCACCTCTAATCTCGAAAACTTTTGGATTTGAGGGAGTCCTCTCTCAAAAATATTACAAGAGATCAAAAAGCAGATACAGAACAACAATTATTGCTCTGTCTTTGTCCGTTATATTATTTGTCTGTGCAAACAGTTTTGTGTCATATCTTAACAGCACATTTAAGGCGCAGATGGGAATAAACACTGAAACTTTTGACTATGCTTTGACACCGGAGAGCAAATCAGATAAAAATTCTTCGATTAAACAAGCTGATGTAATGAATTTACAAAACATTTTAAACAAAAACGAGAATGTTGCGCAGACTGAAATTTCACATCAAATGTCGGTAGGGCGTTTTGAGGTATACAAAAAAGATTTATCAAAAGATGCAATGTCAAAAATAGATAAAGTCGGCGGAGACGGAAAAGCTTTTAAAACTGTTGAAAATAAGAAAGACAAAGTATATTTAAACGGCAATATTATATTTTTAGATGATGAATCTTTCAGCAAAATTTTAAAGGCAAATAATATATATAAATATGAAAACCAAGCTCTTGTTTATTCTCCGGAGTATAAACGCAATACAAAGGGACAAATTGAGAAAAATTCGGGGATATCCAAGAAGTTTTCAAAAATTTCTTTTAGTGTTTATGACAGTAAAGATAAAAAATATGAGATGAGTTTTGAAAACTCAACAATAATTAAAAATCTTCCTTCTATCAGTGGCATGACAAGTGATATGAATGATGATATAAGGATATATCTGCCGATATCAAAGTCTAACGCTTATCAATCATATAGGGAATTTCTGAGTCCTTATACATTGTTTATAAGAGCAAAGGACGGCAAACAAAAACAACTTGGGCAAGATATAGACAATATTGTTAAATCTCAAAAGAACAGAGTTGAAGTTTTCGACTTCTATGAACAAAGAGAATTTATAACCGGGTTCATGTTTGTCTTAAAAGTCTTTTCTTACGGATTTACAATTTTAATCTCGTTTATCTCACTTGCGAATTTGTTCAACGTAATTTATACAAATGTTATGTTTAGAAAAACCGATTTGGCAGTGTTGCGTTCTATCGGCATGACTGAAAGTTCGATAAAAAAATCAACGATATTTGAAGCATTGAACTATAGTTTGAAATCTCTTTTTTGGGGAATTTCCCTGTCAGTTCTCTTAAATTATTTGATGTTCTATGGACTCAAGAAGGGCAACGTATGGTCTGCTTCGTTTTATATGCCGACTTTCCCGATAATTTTTTCAATAACCGGTGTAGTTATTGTTGTTTTCGTCACAATGCTTTATTTTGTAAAACAGATGTCAAAGCAAAATATAATTGAAACAATACGAAATCAGAATATTTAAATTGTTGCTCTTTGATATGATTTTGATATAATCAACCTTAGATAAAAAGGGGCGTGATTAAATGAAAGTTTTAGATATTTCGGTAAATGTTTTTCAATGTGAAAACAAAATTCAAGAAGTCGCGCCCCGAATTCAGAATTTTTTCAGCTTGGAAAAAGGAGATGAATTCAATCAGACTGCCATTTATATGGGACTTCAAACGGCAACTCATATTTTAACTCCGAGTTTTTGTTTTGAAGACGAAAAAACGATTGAAGACTTTGAGCTTGAAACCTTTATCGGATCCTGTGAAGTCATTACATTACCTTCGGGTTATATAACCGGAGAAATTATTGAAAGACTTTGTCCGAAATCCACAAAAAAAATTCTTATAAAATCTGAAGGTGCAATCAACTTTATGCCCGGCGCACTTGACGATCTTAATTTTAGAGAATATGAACTTATCGGGTTTGATAAAAATATAGATTTAGAAAAAAACAAAATAAATACGCATCGCAGTCTCATGAGAAACGGATGCGTAATTCTTAAAAATCTTGACCTTGAAAAAGTCGAAACGGGTGAATATTTTCTTTTGGCTATGCCATTAAAAACAGGAAAATTTGAAGCCTCACCGACAAGGGCAGTTCTTTTGACCGATTATATTAATTGGTCTCCCAGAAAAGACAACCCACTTACATTTTAATTATCAGTTATTTGGAAAAAACTTATCATATACGGCGCGGACAGCTTTGTCTGCGTCTTCTTCATCTATTAATACAGAAATTTTGATTTCAGATGTTGCAATCATATGAATGTTTATATTTGCGGAATAAAGAGCTTCAAACATATCGCTTGCAGCTCCGGGGTGAGATTCCATTCCGGCGCCTACAACAGAAATTTTTGCAACGTGATCGTCTACAAAAATATCGTCATCTTCAATTTCGGCAAAGGTTTCGAGCAAGATCTCTTTTGCTTCTTCGCCGTGCGATCTTTGAACGGTGAAAGAAATATCTTTTGTTCCGTCTCTTCCTACCGATTGCAAAATTATATCAACATTTATATCTTTCTGAGCGAGCTTTGAAAACATTTTAAATGCTATGCCCGGGACATCGGGTAATTTAATAACTGCAACTCTTGCAACATCGGTGTCTTTTGTGACACCTCTAATTAACATTTTTTCCAACTTAATAACCTCCTTGATTATAGTTCCGGGTTTATTTGTAAGTGAAGATAAAACTTCCACTTTAATATTATATTTTTTTGCCATTTCGACCGAACGATTGTTAAGCACTTGTGCTCCTAAGGTTGCAAGTTCCAACATTTCATCATAGGTGATTTCTTGGAGTTTTGGAGCGGTTGGAATTTTTCTCGGATCTGCAACATATACACCGTCAACATCAGTAAAGATTTGGCATTTGTTAGCACCCATGGCAGCTGCAATCGCAACGGCAGTTGTGTCCGAACCGCCTCTTCCAAAGGTTGTAATATTGTCCCTTTTGTCAATTCCTTGGAAACCGGCGACTATAACGATATTGTTTCTTGCTATTTCATTTTCTAATCTTTCGGTATCTATTTTTCTGATTCTTGCCGAACCATGAACGGAACTTGTTCTGAATCCTGCTTGCCAACCCAGAAGTGATGTAACGGGAAAATCAAGCTTTTCAATAGCCATTGCAAGAAGAGAAGCCGACATTTGTTCTCCCGCTGAAAGCAAAACATCCAATTCTCTTTTTGAAGCTTTGGGATTTATTTCCTTTGCTTTTTCTATTAAATCGTCGGTCGTATCTCCCTGAGCCGATACAACAGCAATAACGCTGTTACCTTCTTTGTAGGTGTCAGTTATTATTCTTGCGACATTTTCAACTTTTTCTTTTGTTGCAACTGAACTGCCACCAAATTTTTGAACAATTAAACTCATGAATTTTCCTCCAAGCAACGAAGAGTTGCCAAAACTTTAGACTCTTTTATTTTACGTATTTGATTTTCAAAGTTTTCTTCACTGTCTTTTGGTGTTATAAAAGCAAATTGACCGTTTTTCTCTTCGGACATAATGCATCTGCCGTCAAAGATTTTTTGAACTTCAAATATTGCCTTTTGATAATCATCCGTTTTAACCCGTACAAATATACTTGAACATCTGTTTTTATGGTCTTCAACGAAATTTTCGATATGTTCACCCCAACCAAAGTTTTTTCTTTTTTTCATGTGATTGGAACAATCCAAAATATCGGCTACAACTGCAGACGCGGTTGGCATTTTGCCTGCGCCTTTTCCGTAAAATAAAACTTCTCCGGTTGCATCTCCGTTTACTAAAACAGCATTGAATACACCGTTAACATTTGACAACTGATTATGTTTGCTGACAAGCATGGGCGCAGTTATCGCAGATATTTTTTCATCGGAAATTCTTTTTGAATCGGCAATGAGTTTTATTACATATCCTAAATCATTTGCAAAATCAATGTCTTCGGACTTAATTTTTGTAATACCTTCACAGTAAATTTCTTCCGGATAAATGTGATGCCCGTAACAAAGCGAAGAGAGGATACAAATTTTTCTCAAAGCGTCAAAGCCTTCAATATCATCTGTCGGATCTTTTTCTGCATAGCCGTTATCTTGAGCGAGCTTAAGAGCGGACTCAAATTCCATTTTATCATCAATCATTTTTGAAAAAATGAAGTTAGTTGTTCCGTTTAGAATACCCGATACACTGTCTATTTTATTCGCCGCAAGGCATCCGGAAATCGGTCGGATAATAGGAATTCCTCCACCAACGCTCGCTTCAAAAAAATAGTTAGCGTTGTTTTCTTCTGCGACTTTTAACAGTTCATAGCCTTTTGTGGCAACAAGTTCCTTGTTTGATGAAACAACAGATTTGCCTTTTCGAAGAGCTCTCATAGTGTAGTCAAAAGCGGGATTTGTTCCTCCCATTGTTTCAACAATGATTTCGACTTCGTCATCATTTATTATTTCGTCAAAATCTTTTGTAAATTTATCGCTGTATGAGAGATCGGGAAAATCGCATAAATCTAAAATATATTTTATATCGATGCTGTCATCCGGTGTCTTATCGGACAATTTTTTGTTTTTTGTTTCAATTGTCTCAACAACACCGCTACCAACTGTTCCATGACCTAAAACGGCAATATACATAAATTTATTAAACCTCGTTATCTATATTTTTTTCTTTTATTACTTCTTCGGAATTTCCTCCGAGATATCCTTCTTTTCTTAAAATTTTAATGGAAAATAAAATCATCGGGAACAAGAATAGACCGATAAATCCAATCAGCTTTGTACCTACAAACATCGCAATAAGTGAAATTGCAGGATTTAAGTCAAATTGATTTGCAATAAGTTTTGGTTCGATAATCTGTCTTATTACCGTTATCACAATATAAATTACAATCAATGCAACACCAAGTTTATAATCTTGAACTATAAAGCAGTAGAGCGCCCAAGGTCCGAGAAAAGTACCGGTGCCTAAAATCGGTAATATATCAAGCAATGCGATTATAAGAGCTAAGACAAAACTATATTTCCCGTCAAAAATTTTTGCCCATTTGATAATATTAAAAGATATATATAGCTCGCAAAATGTTATGAATAAAATCATTGCATATGATTTGAATATTTTTCCGAGAGATGTACGCAGAGTATCTTGCATTAAAACAAAGGCTTTTTGTTTATCTTTCGGCAGGAACGATAACATATGATTTTTAAGCTCATCGTAGTCAATTGCTATAAAACAAGTTAAAACGATTGTAATTACGAATCCGAAAAATGCGGAGGGAATATTTTTCACAGCATTTAAAAATTTCGGAGCGGAGGCGGACACTAAACCTCCGACATTGAAAGCTTTTCCACCGGCATGAGAACTGACTTGATGATCGGGATTGACCATTTTCTTGAGTATTTCGGAAATTGAGTTTAATGCATTTGAAACATAAGTTTTGAAAATATGCGGAGTAGCAGCAGTTATTTTATCTGTTACTTTTTCAAGCCACATTGGTTCGGCGACTTTTTCAAAGAAATAATTTTTAAATGAAGTGAGTTCACTTATAAGGGATTTCCCAATGACTGATATTATGGCAATGAATATTGCGTAAGTTAAGATTACAACAAGAATCGTTATCAGAGTTTTCAAAAACTTTTTCTTGATTTTAAGTTTTTTTACGGGCCACTGCGCCATTGCCGCAATAATGATTGCGATTATTATAGGAAACAAGGCAGGTAAAGCGTATTTTACTACCAGGTAAAATAAGGCAGCAATTATTGAAAAATATAAAGCATTTATTATAAAAGCTTTTCGCGATTCAATGTTTGATGTGAAAAGTTCCTTTTTCATACGATTCTCCTTGTGAAAATAATTCACACAAATTATAAACGATTTTGTGTTATAAGACAATAATTAATAAATGTTATAACATAATTGCTCTGGGATATTTACGATATTAAAAAATTCAAGAAATACGTCTACTCCAAAACACGGTATTATTAATCCCGTGTTCGTCGTAATACACTTCTTCAAATACAACGACTTTTTCTCCTGCAAGTTTTGTTACATCAACTTCAATTTCTACATCAACTGTTCCTTGCATTTTTTCTGCCACAAACTTACTCTCTACTACAACTGGTTTTCCGTTTTCCATAATCGGCTTATTTGTTCTCTTATTCATCAGAGTTGTTTTTATTGTGT
>QWCB01000134.1_pt1 | contig 81216 bp, 76 predicted proteins | sample 1972511 | NCBI WGS metagenome assembly QWCB01 (sample SAMN09866719, study PRJNA288562) | Human gut metagenome isolate term5_stool, whole genome shotgun sequencing... | isolation source: gut | host: Homo sapiens | place: USA: California | reverse complement strand
GAAGTCGCCGATGAACATGATGTGCAGGCGCATGGTGTCCGCGCCGTACTGGGCCACGATGTCGTTGGGGTTGACCACGTTGCCGCGGGACTTGGACATCTTCTCGCCACCCTCGCCCAGGATCATGCCGTGGCTGGTGCGCTTGGCGTAGGGCTCCTTGGTGGGCACCACGCCGATGTCGTACAGGAACTTATGCCAGAAGCGGGAGTACAGCAGGTGCAGCGTGGTGTGCTCCATGCCGCCGTTGTACCAGTCCACCGGGGACCAGTAGTCCAGAGCCTCCTTGCTGGCCAGTGCCTTGTCGTTGTGGGGATCCATATACCGCAGGAAGTACCAGCTGGAGCCGGCCCACTGGGGCATGGTGTCCGTCTCGCGCTTGGCCGGGCCGCCGCAGCAGGGGCAGGTGGTGTTGACCCAGTCTGTCATCTTGCTCAGGGGGCTCTCGCCGTCATCGGTGGGCTCATAGCTCTCCACCTGGGGCAGCACCAGGGGCAGCTGCTCCTCCGGCAGGGCCACCCAGCCGCACTTCTCGCAGTTCACCAGGGGGATAGGCTCGCCCCAGTAGCGCTGGCGGGAGAACACCCAGTCGCGCAGCTTGTAGTTGACCTTCTCCTTGCCAAAGCCCTGCTCCACCACATATTTCTTCATGGCGGGGATGGCCTCCTTGACGGTCATGCCATTGAGGAAGCCGGAGTTGACCATGACAGCGCTGTCGTCCTTGGCCACAAAGGCCTCCTTGGTCACGTCGCCGCCGGCCACCACCTCGATGATGGGGAGGCCGAACTTCTTGGCGAACTCCCAGTCGCGCTGGTCGTGGCCGGGCACGCCCATGACGATGCCGGTGCCGTAGCCCATGAGGACATAGTCGGAGACGAACATGGGCAGGGGCTTGTGGGTCACCGGGTTCATGACCTCGATACCCTCCAGCCGCACGCCGGTTTTTTCCTTGTTCAGCTCGCCGCGCTCAAAGTCGGACTTATGGGCCGCTTCCTCCTGATAGGCCGCCACAGCATCCCAGTTCTTAATGAGGGGCTGCCACTTCTTCAGCAGCGGGTGCTCGGGAGAGATGACCATATACGTGGTGCCGAACAGGGTGTCGGCACGAGTGGTGTAGACCGTCACCTGGTCGCCCACATTGGTGTCGAAGGTGATCTCTGCGCCGGTGGAACGGCCGATCCAGTTGCGCTGCTGGATCTTCACGCGCTCAATATAGTCCACATCATCCAGATCGTCGATCAGCCGCTGGGCATACTCGGTGATCTTCAGCATCCACTGGCTCTTCTCCTTGCGGATGACCTCGCTGCCGCAGCGCTCGCACACGCCGTTGACCACTTCCTCGTTAGCCAGCACGCACTTGCAGCTTGTGCACCAGTTGACGGGCATGGTGGACTTGTAGGCCAAGCCGTGCTTGAACATCTGCAGGAATATCCACTGAGTCCACTTGTAGTACTTGGGGTCGGTGGTGTCCACGCAGCGGTCCCAGTCAAAGCCGTATCCCAGCATCTTCAGCTGCTTGGTGAAATTCTCGATGTTGTTCTTCGTGACGATGGCAGGATGGATGTGGTTCTTGATGGCATAGTTCTCCGTGGGCAGACCGAAAGCATCGAAGCCGATGGGGAACAATACATTATAGCCCTGCATCCGCTTTTTGCGGGTGACGATATCCATAGCCGTAAAGGGGCGGGGATGCCCCACGTGCAGGCCCTGGCCGGAGGGATACGGAAACTCGATCAGCCCATAGAACTTGGGCCGTTTGTCACTGGTAATGGCGGCATAGGGCTTTGTCTTCTCCCAGTTGGCTTGCCACTTCTTTTCAATGGCCGCAAAATCGTAATTCATGCTCGCTTCTCCTTGTATGTGAATTTTGTTTTCGCAAATAAAAATCCCTGGCTGCTTTACGCAGCCAGGGACGTTATAGACGTGTTACCACCCTGCTTCCGCCGCAGATTGCTCCGCGGCGCTCCGTGTCTTTCTTACGAAAGACGACGCTGTAACGGCGCGCACCCGTCCCGCCCTGTTCAGGTGGAAAGCTCCGGGACCAGTACAACAGAGCGTCCCCGCCGGCTCGCACCATACGCCGGCTCTCTTCGGGTGGATGATCTCTGTCTTTTTCCCTTCATCGCTTCTGACAATATCGAAGTCTATTTTAGCGCATTTTTGCCGAATGTCAACCCCGTTTTCCGGGAAAACCGCCGAAAACACTTCATTCGTGCTCGTCGATGATGCCGCTCAGGTCCACGCTCTTGCCGTCCTGCCACAGACGCTCCAGACCGTAGAAGGCCCGGGCCTCTTGATTGAACACATGGATGGCGATGCAGCCGTAGTCCAGCAGGACCCACGTGCCGCCGCGATAGCCCTCCCGGTGCAGGGGCTGCTCACCGGCCTCCTCTGCCAGCAGCTTTTCCACATTGTCTACCAGTGCGTTGATCTGGGTATTGCTGGCGCCGGTGGCCAGAACGAAATAGTCCGCCAGCGTGGTCAGCTCGGCGATCTCCATCACACGGATCTCCTTGCCCTTCTTATCGGACAGGGCACGGGCGGCCAGCAGCGCCAGTTCTTTCGGTGTTTTCATGATATCCCTCTTTTCATCAGATAGTCCCGCGCGTCGCGGGTCATGTGGTGGACGGGGTTACCCATCTCCTCCATCTCATCGATGGTCATGGTCAGACCCATGAGCAGTCCCCGGTCCAGATCCTCGTATACCGTCCTTCGCAGCGCCTCCACCCCGGGAAAGTCCCGGGTGGGCTCGATATAATCCGCCAGATAGATGATCTTCTCCAGCAGCGTCATATCCGGCTTGCCGGTGGTGTGGTACAGAATCGCGCTATACACATCGTCATCCACGGCAAACACATCCCGTGCGATGGCCGCGCCAGTCTTACTGTGCAGCAGCTTCAGCGCCTTCTGCTCCAGCTCGTCCAGCGGAATGCCATAGTGTCTGCACAGCGCCAGCTGCTCGTCCATATCCAGCTTCTTGGTACAGTCGTGCAGCAGCGCGGCGATACGCGCCTTTGTCACGTCCGCGCCGTATCGCTCTGCCAGGCGCACCGCCTCCTGTTCCGTGCCCAGCACATGGGGCATACGCTTGGGCTTGAGATAGCTCAGCGCGATTGGCCGCAGCTCCTCCGGCGTCAGGTGCGTCAGGTCCGTATGGGTACCGTACAGGTGCTCCCGCCGGATATAGCCCCACACCGGCGGCGGCAGCAGGTCCTCTCCCCCGCCCTGTGCCAGCGCGGCGCGGACCTCGGTGGAGGAAAGCTCCACCACCTGCGGATTGGGCACCACGGTCACCTGCGCGCCGAACTCCCGTTCCAGGCGCGCGCTCTGCGCGGCAAAGGCGGCGGACTCATCCTCCGCCTCCCGGCTGAAGGGCGCGATGTGGGCCATGGCCATGATCGCCTCCGGCCTGCGCCAGTTGTGCAGGCTCAGAAACATATCCGAACCCATCAGCAGATACAGCGTGTCATCCGGATACTGCTCCCGCAGCGCCGCCAGCGTGTCCGCGGTATAGCTGACGCCGCTGCGGCGCAGCTCCATGTCACTGACCTCCGCCCGCTTCCCCAGCGCCGCTGTGGCCAACACCGCCATGTCGTACCGCTGCCGCGGCGCGGCGCCGCCCTCCGGCAGCGCCTTGTGGGGCGGCTGCGCGTCCGGGACCAGCACCAGCTTGTCCAGCCCCAGGACCTCCATGGCGGCCCTGGCCGCCGTCACATGGCCGATATGGGGCGGATCAAAGGTGCCGCCGTAAATACCGATGTTCATACGCTTCTCTTCGCCTTGACCAATTCGATCTTCCGCTTGCTCTTGTCGTGCTGCATCCGGTAGAGCACGAACTTGCTGCCGATGACCTGCACCACCTCGCAGCGGGCAGCCACCGCCAGTTCCTCCGCCGCCTCCCGGGCGGTCAGCAGCGAATTCTCCAGCACCCGGCCCTTGATGAGCTCCCGGGCCTCCAGCGCGTCGTTGACCTGCTTGATCAGATTGTCGCCGATGCCGTCCTTGCCCACGTGGACGATGGTGTCCAGATTGGTGGCCAGGGACCGCAGCTGTGCGCGTTGTTTGCTTGTCAGTTCCATATCATTGCTTCTCCAAATACGTTTTCAACTCCGCCGCAAAGGAACGCAATGCGTTCCCCCGGTGGGAAATGGCGTTTTTCTCCTCCGCCGTCAGCTGGGCGAAGGTCTTTCGCAGGGACGGCACGAAGAACACAGGGTCGTACCCAAACCCGCCGTCGCCCATAGGCGCAAAGGCAATGGTCCCGGCGCAGTCCCCCTCCGCCGTCAGCGTGTCCCCGTTGGGGAAGGCGCAGACGATGGCCGTGTGGAAATGCGCCGCCCGGTTCGTGGCGCCGCGCATATTGCTCAGCAGCAGCCGGCAGCGCTCCGGGTCGCTGTCCAGCCCGCCGTACCGGGCGGAATACACCCCCGGCGCGCCCTGAAGCCAGTCCACGCACAGTCCCGAGTCATCCGCGATAGCCGGCAGGCCGCTGGCCGCCATGATGGCGTTGGCCTTCAGCGCCGCGTTCTCCGCGAAGGTGGTCCCCGTCTCCTCCACGTCGACGTCCACGCCCACATCGGAGGGCATGACCACCTCCACGCCCAGCTCGCCCAGAATGGCCTGCATCTCGGCCAGCTTTCCCTTGTTGTGGGATGCCAGTACAAATCTCATAGTATCTCTCCCAGTATCTCCTTCTGCTTCGCCAGCAGCTCGCCGCACCCCTTGGCGCACAGCGCCACCAGTGCCTGCTGCTCGGCCACGGTAAAGGGCCGGCCCTCGCCGGTGCCCTGTATCTCGATCAGCTGTCCCTGCTCCGTCATCATGCAGTTCAGATCCACCTGCGCCCGGCTGTCCTCGCTGTACTGCAGGTCCAGCAGGGGCACATCCTCCACGATGCCCGCCGACACACCGGTGACATAGTGCAGCAGCGGCAGCCTCTCGATCACGCCGTCGGTCACCAGCTTTTTGCAGGCCAGCGCCAGCGCCGCGAACCCGCCGGTGACGGATGCCGTCCGCGTCCCGCCGTCGCCCTGCAATACGTCACAGTCCACGGTGATGGTCCGGGGCCCCAGGGCCGCCATATCCACCGCCGCACGCAGGCTGCGGCCGATGAGCCGCTGTATCTCTGCGCTGCGGCCAGACAGCTTCAGCTTGTCCACGTCCCGGCGGCTGCGCTCCCGGTTGGCCCGGGGCAGCATAGAATACTCCGCCGTCACCCAGCCACAGCCCTCCGCCACATGGGGCGGTGTCTTCTCCTCCACCGAGGCGTTGCACAGCACCACCGTCTCGCCGCAGCGGATCAGCACGCTGCCCTCGGCGAATTTCGTAAAGCCGGGTGTCATCTCCACCGGGCGCAGCTGGTCAAATGCCCGTCCGTCTGCTCTCGTCATGCTGCGCCCTCCTTATATCATGTCCTGCACGAAGGCAGTCGGGTCAAAGGGCTTCAGGTCGTCGATGCCCTCGCCCACACCCACGAACTTTACCGGCACACCCAGCTCCTGGGCGATGGCGATGACGATGCCGCCCTTGGCGGTACCATCCAGCTTCGTCAGGATAATACCCGTCAACCCTGCCGTCTCCTTGAAGGTCCGTGCCTGGATCAGTCCGTTCTGCCCGGTGGTGGCGTCCAGCACCAGCAGCGTCTCGCAGTTGGAATTGGGGCATTCCCGGTCGATGATCTTCCGCAGCTTGGCCAGCTCGTTCATCAGGTTCTGTTTGTTGTGCAGCCGTCCGGCGGTGTCGCACAGCACCACGTCCACGCTCCGTGCCTTGGCCGCCTGCAAAGCATCAAACAGTACCGCGCCGGGATCCGCGCCCTCATGCTGCCGCACGATATCCACACCGGCACGGCCCGCCCAGATCTCCAGCTGGTCGGCGGCCGCCGCACGGAACGTATCGCCGGCGCACAGCAGGACCTTTTTGCCCTGATCCTTCAGCTGCTTGGCCAGCTTGCCGATAGACGTGGTCTTGCCCACGCCGTTGACGCCGATGACCAGCACCACGGCGGGCTTGCCCTCCAGCACCAACGCGCTGTCACCCACCTCCAGCTTGCTCTTCAGGATGTCCCGCAGGGCGTCCTTTACCTCGTCCATCCGGCCGATAAAGCGTTCCTTCACCCGCTTCCGCAGCTGGGCCACGGTATCAGCGGCGGTGTCAGCGCCTACATCGGCCAGGATCAGCGCTTCCTCCAGTCCGTCGTAGAACTCGTCATTCAGGTCGTCGAAGGTGGGGACGGCGGTGAACGCCTCCTTCAGTATTTGAAATAAGCCCATTGCCATAACAAGCCCTCCTTATTTGATATGCAGCTCCTTGGCCATATCGTTGAGATTGATGGTCAGTATCCGGCTGACGCCCTTTTCCTGCATGGTCACGCCATACAGCACGTCCGCCTCCTCCATGGTGCCCCGCCGGTGGGTGATGACGATAAACTGCGTCTTTCCGGCGATCCGCCGCATATACCGGGCGTAGCGCACCACATTGGCCTCGTCCAGCGCCGCCTCGATCTCGTCCATCACGCAGAACGGCGTGGGATGTACTTTCAGAATGGCGAAGTACAGCGCGATGGCCACAAATGCCTTCTCACCGCCGGACAGCAGCGTGATGGTCTTCAGCTGTTTGCCGGGGGGCTGTACCTTGATCTCGATGCCGCAGTTGAGGATATCGCTCTCGTCCTCCAGCTCCAGCCGCGCCTTGCCGCCGCCGAACAGCTCCAAAAACGTCTCCTGGAAGCTCTCGTTCAGCAGCTGGAACTGCTCGGCAAAAATGCTGGTCATCTGCTGGGTGATCTGGTCGATAATGCCCAGCAGCTCCTCCTTGGCCTGCTCCACATCGCTGCGCTGTTCGGACAGGTAGGTATATCGGGTGTTCACCCGGTCGAACTCCTCGATGGCGCCGATGTTGGGCGTACCCAGCGCCTTGATCTCCCGGTTCAGCTCGGCAATGCGCCGGGTAGCCTTGGGTACGCTCTCCAGCTCGATGCGCTGCTCCATGGCGTCGCTGTGGCTCAGCTCGTAGCGCTCCCACAGCTTCTCCAGGATCTGCCCCTCCTCCATGCCGCTGTTTTCCAGCTTCTGCTGCAATTTGTTGTACGCCTGCATGGTCTGCAAAAGCGTATCGTTGCAGGCACGGCTGTCGCGGCCGTTCTGGTCACGCTGCTGCTCCAGCGCCAGTTTGGCCTGGGCCAGATCCTCCAGCCGCTGCCGCAGCTGTATCACACGGGCGTTCTTCTCCTCCAGCGCCGCCTGATGGCCCGCCATATCGGCCAGCGCCTTCTCGTTGGCCTGCCGGTACTCCTGCACCCGCCGGTCGCGCTCAGCGCGGTCGGATACCATATCCGCCTGCAAGCCCCGCAGGTCCTCCACGCTCCGCAGAACGCTGTCCTTCTCCGCGCTCAGTGCCGCCTGATCGGCCTTCTTGTCGCTGACAGCCTGGGCCAGTTGGTTGGTCTGCTCCGTCAGATCGGTCTGGCCGGCCAGCTTGTCCCGCATCTCCTGCCGCAGCGCGGCCGCACGGTCCTCTGCCGCAGTGATGTCCGCCTGTATCCCGGCCATGCGCCCGCGGCCGTCCGTCTCCCGGCGGTCCAGGCCGGACAACTCCTGCTCCATAGTCTCGCAGCTCAGGCGCAGGCTCTCCAACAGGAGGTCATAGTGGTCCTGCCGTCCCTGTAAGGTCAGCACCTCGTCCGCCGCCTTGCGCTGCTGGTCCTTGGCCACCTGCAATTCATACTCAGCCTTCTGCAGCTCCCTCTGGGCCGCCTCGGCCTGCTGCGCGGCCTCGTTCAGCTTACCGTGCAGGGCGCCCTGTGCCGCCTTCAGCCGTTCCAGCTCATTGGCCCGGGACAGCACGCCGGAGGATCGGCTGGCGGAGCCGCCGGTCATGGAGCCGCCCCGGTTGATGATCTGTCCGTCCAGCGTCACGATGCGGAAGGCATTGCGGAACTTACGCGCCATGGCGATACCGCTGTCCAGGTCCTCCACTACCACCGTCCGGCCCAGCAGATTTTTAAAAATATGGTCGTATCGCGCGTCGTACCGCACCAGACGGCTGGCGATTCCCACAAAGCCGTATTCTCCCGCCGCGTTCTCCCGCAGCTCGTCGCCCCGGATGGCCGTCAGCGGCAGGAAGGTAGCGCGGCCGCCGTCCCGCTGCTTCAGGAACTGGATGGCCGCCTTGGCGTCCTCCTCCCGTTCCACCACAATGTTCTGCAGCGCCGCGCCCAGCGCCGTCTCCAGCGCCACGGCATAGGCCTGCTCTGTGGTCATCAGTCCGGCCACCGGCCCGTGAATGCCCCGCAGCGTGTTTTTCTCCGCCGCCTGCATCACGGTCTTTACCGCCTTGTTGAAGCCCTCATACTCCTTCTCCATCTCCGTCAGCAGACGGATACGGTCCTCCTGGGCGTTCACCTGCCGGGTCAGCTCCTGCTTGATGTTCTGGGCGCTCTCCGCCTTCTGGCGGCGGCTGTCCATCCGCAGGCTGTGACCCTGAATGATATTCTCCGCCGCCTGGGCCTCCTCCCTGGCATCGTTCAGCGCCCGGCGATTGGTCTTTGCGTCCTTTTCGCTCTCCTCCAGCTTGCGCTGCGCCTCGGCCAGCTCCTGCCGCACCGTAATCCGCCGCTGTCCGGCCTCGTCCAGGCCCGCCTGCAGGGCGGACAGCGCGGCGCGCCCGTCTGCGGCCTCGGCCACAGCAATGGCCTCCTGCGCCCGCAGGGCCTCGGCCTCGTCCGCCGCGCCCTTTGCACTGTCAGCCAGCGCCTGCGCCCGAGAGAGCAGCTCACTCAGCGCCGTCTCCAATACCGCCGCGTCGCGGTCGATGTCCGCGATACGCGCCAGCTGTCCGTCGATCTGTCCCTGTAAATTCTCCCGCCGCTGGTCTGTGCTGGTCAGTTCCTGTTCCAGCCGGCGCAGAGACTCGTTGTTGTGCTCCACAGAGGTCTGCAGCACCGCGATGGCCGCAGACTCCTCGCCGGCGGCGGACTCCGCCTCGGTCACCTGACCGCGCAGCGCGTCAGCCGCCACGTCGTTCTTCCGCATCTCCTCGGTAAAACGCTCTCCCTGGGCGTAGGCCTCGTCCAGCGCCGCCTGGGCCTGGTCACAGGCCTCCTTGGCCTGAGCCGTATCGCTCTCCAGCTTCAGCTTGGCAGTCCGCAGGTTTTGCAGCTGCTCCAGCCACACGGAGATCTCCAGCACCCGCAGCTCATCCCGCAGCACCAGATACTTCTTCGCCGTCTCCGCCTGCGCCCGCAGTGGCTCCACCTGCAATTCCAGCTCGGCGATCTTGTCGTTGATACGCACCAGGTTTTCCTCGGTGCGCTCCAGCTTGCGCTCGGACTCCTCCTTGCGGTGCCGGTATTTGCTGATACCGGCGGCCTCCTCGAATATCTCCCGGCGCTCGCCGCTTTTCACGGACAGTATCTCGTCGATCTTGCCCTGTCCGATAATGGAATAGCCCTCCCGGCCCATACCGGTGTCCATGAACAGCTCGTTCACGTCCTTCAGCCGCACGGACTGCTTATTGATATAGTACTCCGACTCACCGCTGCGGTAATACCGCCGTGTCACGGCCACCTCTGCCTCCTCCCGGGTAGGGAAGATATGCTCGGTGTTGTCGATGACCAGCGTCACCTGGGCAAAACCCATCTGGTTCCGCTTCTCCGTACCGCCGAAGATCACGTCCTCCATCTTGGCACCGCGGAGCTGGCGGCTGTTCTGCTCGCCCATGACCCAGCGTATGGCGTCGGAGATGTTTGACTTGCCGGACCCGTTTGGTCCCACGATAGCGGTGATGTCCTCGCCGAAATTCAATACCGTCTTGTCGGGGAAGCTTTTGAACCCCTGTATCTCAAGTGCTTTTAAGTACAACTGCGTCACCTCTTATACTTTGGCATACCTTAACTAAGATAGTATACTATGGAAGTCCCCGTTTTTCAAGAAAAACCCACGCGCCGGCATGAAAAAAGCGGAGAGCCCCCGCCCTCCGCCAATGTCTATCCATGCCGCCGTTCGATCTGTCCGTACAGTGCCTCCAGCGCGTCGCCCAGTGTACCGATCCGATCGATGATACCCTCTGCCACCGCCTGCTCGCCGTACAGCACCGTCCCCACGTCATTGGCCATGTCGCCGCTGGAGAGCATCAGCTCCCGGAACCGTTCCGCGGTCACGCGGCTGTTGGCCGCCACAAACTGGATAATGCGCTCCTGGAGGCGTTCAAAATACCTGTACGTCTCCGGCGCGGCAATGACCGTCCCGGACATCCTCACCGGGTGCACCGTCATGGACGCCGTGGGCGCGATGAACGTCTCCTTCCCGCACACCGCCAGCGGTACGCCGATGGAGTGCCCGCCGCCCAGCACCAGCGTCACCACCGGCTTCGTCATGCCCGCTGCCAGCTCCGCGATGGCCAGTCCCGCCTCGATGTCGCCGCCCACGGTGTTCAGAAGCAGCAGCACCCCGTCCACCTGTTCGTTCTGCTCCAGCGCCGCCAGCAGCGGCAGCACGTGCTCGTACTTCGTGCTCTTCAGATTGTCCGGCAGCAGCGTGTGTCCCTCCACCTGCCCCACGATGGTCAGGCAGTGTATCGTCCCCCGGCTGTTTTTCACCACAGTGCTGCCCATATCAATGATCGGCTGTACCGGCACCGCCGCTTTCTCCTCGTTCTTTTCCCGGTTTTCGTCGTTGCTCATATCCGCGCCTCCTTTTTGCCGTAGCTTGCGCGGATACCGCCTCTTTCATGCAAAAAGAGCGCCTCCCGGCGCTCTTTTTCGTTATTCGTTATCTTCTGTTGTGGGGATACCAGATCTTCTGCTTCTCCGCCTCGCGGATCAGTTCCTCCCGGAAGTCCGGGTGCGCGATGGAGATCAGCTTCTCCGCGCGCTCCCACACCGTCAGTCCCTTCAGGCACACGCAGCCGTACTCCGTCACCACGTACATGGTGTTCACGCGGGTATCCGTCACCACGGAACCGTTCTGCAGGGTAGGCCGTATGCGGGAATGCAGCGTGCCGTCCTTGTCCGCGTGGGTGGAACTGAGACAGATAAAGCTCTTGCCGCCCTTGGACAGATACGCACCCAGCACAAAGTCCTGCTGTCCGCCGGCGCCGCTGATCTGCTTGGTGCCCGCCGTCTCACCGTTCACCTGCCCGTACAGGTCCACATCCACCGCGTTGTTGATGGAGACAAAGTTGTCGATGGCCGCGATGGTGCGGATGTCGTTGGTGTAGCTGATGGGCGCGGCCATGCACGCCGGGTTGTCGTCCAGATAGTCGTACAGCTTCTGGGTACCGGCGGCAAAGGCGAACACCTGCCGGCCCCGGTCGATGTTCTTCTTCATGCACGTGACCTTCCCCGCCATCGCCAGATCCACATAGGCGTCCACATACATCTCCGTGTGTACGCCCAGATCCTTCAGGTCGGACTCGCACAGCATAGCACCCACGGTGTTGGGCATACCGCCGATGCCCAGCTGCAAGCAGGCACCGTCGGGTATCTGCTCCACGATCAGCTTCGCCACCGCCCGGTCCACCTCCGTAGCCGTGCCGCTGGGCTGGATGCCCATGGGGTCGTTGCGCCCCTCCACGATCATGTCCACCTCGCTGACATGGATGCAGTTGTCAAAGCCGCCCAGGCACCGGGGCATATTCTCGTTGACCTCCACGATGACCACCTTGGCCATCTCGCACACCGCCTTCACATGCGAAGCCGACAGTCCGAAGTTGAAGTACCCGTGCTTGTCCATCGGGGCCACCTGGAACATGGCCACGTCCGGCGGCGTGATGTGGTCGTAGTAGTACCGGGGCAGCTCGGAGTACCGCATGGGCTCGTGGAACCCGGCGCCGCTGGCGATATGATGGCGCTCCACGCTGCTCATGTGGTGAGAGTTGAAGATGATGTGATGCACCGGGTCCTCGATGTCGAAGATCGCCGGCTTCCACAGGCTAATACCTCCCCGGACCTTCACATCCTCCAGCTCCGGTGCACGGCGGGCCAGCGCCTCGTCCAGCACCCGGGGATGAATGGCGCAGAAGCCGTAGTCCACCCAATCACCGGACTTGATGACCTTCACCGCCTCGTCCGCGGTGGTCAGTTTCTGCTTGTACAGCGCCTGAAAATCAGCAAAAGCCATGTCCTGTTCCTCCCTGTTCTTTCCTATCCCTTCCGACGAAGGCTGAATTTTCTAATTGTTAATTTTACCACAATGCAGCCCGCGGGGAAATTGACGAAACCCACAAGAATTCCCGGGAATGCTTGTGCAAAAATGAACAGGTCCGGCATGGATATCATCCGCTCAACGCCTCTACCTCCTCCGACATGATCACCCGTATCTCGTTGACCGCCGTGTCGTTGTTCTTTTCGCTCTGACACATCTTTGCCGCTGTCCCCACCAGCGCCTGTAGGATACCTCCCAGCTCCTTGACCTCCTTCAGGCTGCCCTCTCCGCTTTCCAGCCGTTCCGTGGCTCCGGCAGCCGCCGTCTCCAGCAGCTTTGCCGTAGCCATCAGGCATCGCCGGAGTATCTGCTTTTCCGCCTCCTCCCGGCCGATCTGCCACTGCCCCTTGATCGCATGTCGCCACACCGTCTGCGTACACACATGGTACTCCCTTGCCAATCGCTGATAGGTATACATTCCCGACTCATACTTACGCCTTACCTCTCCCCAGTTCACGTCTGCTCTTTTCATATGCGCTCCCCCCTTCCTGCGATCCGGTTCTGCCCCTATGCCAAAAAACCGGGAGAGTTGCCCATAAACAGGCAACTCTCCCAAAATTATTTTTCTTTTCCCCCGCTTCATCCCCCGTCCCTTTCGTACGGCACGCTTCTCCCATCGTCCCGCTCTTTCGCGACCCGAGATCGCCCTTACTTTGCCTTGAACTCTATCCACTCATTGTCCATAAGGACAACTACCAAGTCTTCCTCAATAACAGCATACGGAGTCCCCAGGTCTCTGTTGAAGTTTGCCTCACCATCTTTTCGGGGAACGCCATCCTCCGCATACGACGTGGTGTACTGAATAACACTCTCGTCTACTTCAACGGGAACAGCATTATCGGTCGAATAGTAATTTATCCCATTTACCATTATCGTCGCAGGATAGTCCCCAACATTCGACTTTCCGCAGCCCGCCATAGCAACAACGCAAACCAACGCTAACACTGATGCCATCAACTTTTTCATACGATCACGCTCCCCCTGTCAAATTCCAATTGATCCGTTCTATCTTCAGCACAATGCTCTTAAATTCTCTTGCCCACCTCGATTGTACCATGCCTCTCCGCAAGGTCGCAAGATATTTTCCCCTGCACGCCATTGTGAAAACAACCAAAAACACCTCCGCTGCCCCACAGGCAGCGGAGGTGTTTTACGATCTAATTACTCTTCGTCCTCGTCCTCGTCAGCGGCGGGAGCCAGCAGCGCGCGGATGGACAGGGAGATCTTCTGCTTCTCCTCGTCGATGGCGGTGATCTTGGCATCCACCATCTCGCCCTCGGTCAGCACGTCGCCGGGCTTCTCGATGCGGCGATCCGCGATCTGGGAGATGTGGATCAGGCCGTCCACACCGGGCACGACCTCGGCGAACGCGCCGAAGGTCATCAGCTTCACGATACGCACGTTGGCCACATCGCCCACGTGGTAGGTAGCCATGAACTTATCCCAGGGATTCATGCTGCGATCCTTCACGCCCAGAGAGATCTTGTGCTTCTCGGGATCGAAGGAGATAACGTACACGTCCAGGGTATCGCCCACGGAGACGACCTCGGCGGGGTTCTTGATACGGCTCCAGGACAGCTCGGAGATATGTACCATACCATCCACGCCGCCGATATCCACGAACACACCGTAGGAAGTCATGGACTTCACGGTGCCGGTGTAGTGCTTGCCGACCTCGATGTTGTTCCAGATCTCCGCCTGGGCGGCCTGACGGGCCTCATAGGTCACGGCCTTGATGGAGCCGACGACGCGGCGGCGGGCACGGTTGACCTCGGTGATCCGCAGGGACACGGTCTGGCCGATCATGGTGCTCAGCTCAGCGCCGCGGGGCAGACCGGACTGGGAAGCGGGCACAAACACGCGCACGCCCTTGACATTAACGACGATACCGCCCTTGTTCTCCTCGGTGACTTTACCTTCGAGAGTGGTCTTGTCCTCGCGGGCCTTCTCGATATCCTCCCAGACCTTCACAGCGTCCAGACGCTTCTTGGACAGCATGGCATAACCCTCCACGTCGTTGACGCGGATGATATAGGTCTCGATCTCGTCGCCGACCTTGACGACGTCCTCAGGCTTCACATTGGGATCTGCGGACAGCTCGTCCACAGAGATATAGCCCGCCTGCTTGCAGCCCAGATCGACCTGCACCTCGGTGGGGCCGATCGCCGTTACAATACCGGTTACCTTCTCTCCTGTATTCAAAGTCTTAAAAGATTTTTCCAGCATTTCCTCGAAGCTCTCTTCCGTAGCTTCCATGTTCTTGATCTCTTCGCTCATCGTTGCATATACCTCCTTAATGATGCCCGCAGGCGTGGACGCGCCGGCTGTAAGCCCCGCCACAGAACATCCGTTAAGGAACCCGACCCGCAGCTCCTCCGGCCCTTCGATCTGATAGACCCGGGCGCAGCGTGTGCTGCAGATCTCCGCTAAATGTCTGGTGTTGGCACTTTTACGATCTCCGACCACGACCATAACGTCCGCCCGTCCGGCGATATTCGCCGCCTCGGATTGACGTTTTTGCGTAGCATCACATATTGTATCAAAGATTTCGGCGTTTGTACACTGTTTTTTTAAAAATTTTACACACTCTTCCCATATCGAACGAATACAGGTCGTCTGTGCGGTAACCAGCAAATCCATGTCCTTCCGCGCCGGGTCCGCCGCCACCCAATCAGCCAGCTCTGCCGTGTTTTCCAGCACCACGCTGCGCTCACAGCGGCTTGCGGCGGCCATCACCTCCGGATGGTGCGCTTCTCCGATAATGATGGGTGTCCGGCCCGCACGGGCTGCCCGTTCCACCAGCCGGTGGATCCGCAGCACATGGGGACAGGTGGCATCCATGATCTGTGCGCCCCGCTCCTCCAGCACCCGCAAAGCCTCCCGTGTCTCGCCGTGGGCACGGATGATCACCGTCTCTCCCGGCCGCACCTGCTGAGGGCTGTCCGCCTGCCGCGCACCCAACGCCTCCAGCGCTGTGATGACCCGGTCATTGTGTATGATACTGCCCAGCATGACGCAGCCGCCCTCCCGGGCTGCCGCCTCCGCCATACGCACGGCCCGTTCCACGCCGTAGCAGAACCCCGCCGTCTTCGCCAGTATCACCTGCATTCGATCCCTCCCAGGGCATAGGCCCGCCGCATGACCTCATGGGCGTTGGCAGTATATTCCTCCGCCGTACCCTTCCGCCCCGTATACACAGGCTCAAACGGTTCGCCGATTATGATGGGCGTCTTGCGGAATATGCGCTTCTTCGTGCCGATATATACCGGCGCCAGCTTCACACCGGCACGGATGGCCATCATGCCCGCGCCGGACTTGACATCCGCCTGTCCCGGTGTCTTCACCCGTGTTCCCTCCGGAAACAGGAACAGGTTCCACCCGTCCCGCAGGCTCTGTATGGCGGTCTTCACCGCCCCAATGTCACTGTTGCCCCGATCCACCGGAAACACACCGATCGCCCGCAGGAATCCACCCACGATGGGGATGGAGAACAACTGCTTCTTAGCCATGATCCGCACGTTGAACCGCTGGGGCATGGACAGCACGAATAGGATGGGGTCCCAGGCGCTGGAGTGATTGGCGCACAGCAGCACCGGTTCTCCGCCCTCCAGATGCTCCGTTCCCCGCAGGTCCACCGGCAGAAAAAACAGCACCAGCGGGCGCAGCACCCGCCACGCCGCCGCGTAAAACTTATTTCTCACGATGCCACACGCCCCCTTATCACATCCAGCAGCAGCTCCAGGCTGGCCGCGAAGTCCATGTCCGTGTTGTCGATCATAATGGCATCATCCGCCGGCCGCAGCGGCGCCGCCGCCCGGTGGGTATCGTTATAATCCCGCTGCTCCATATCCCGCAGCACCTCGTCAAAGGGCTTCGGTGTGCCCCGCTGCTCCAGCTCCAGACAGCGCCGCCGCGCCCGCGTCTCCACATCCGCGCACAGAAACACCTTCACCTCCGCGTCCGGCAGCACCACGGTCCCGATGTCACGTCCGTCCATGATGACGCTGTGCTCCCGCGCCAGAGACCGCTGCAGCTCCATCAGGAACGCCCGCACCTCCGGTATGGCCGACACGTCTGAGGCGTACTTCGATATCATCGGCAGGCGTATCTCCTTCGTCACGTCCTCGCCGTTGAGATACATCCGCTGCAGACCCTCCTCGTCATACCGCAGGGCCACAGTGATCTCCGGCAGCGCCGCGATCACCGCCGGCGCGTCCGTTGGCGCGATGTCGTGCCGATACATATACACGCCGATGGTCCGATAGATGGCCCCGGTGTCCACATATAAGATATGCAGCGCCTCCGCCGCCGCCCGGGCCAGCGTGCTCTTCCCCGCGCCGGACGGCCCATCGATGGCCACTGCGTACTGTCTCTCCGTCATGTCGTCTCCTCGCTTTCTGCGGCGCTCAGCCCCGCCAGATACCCCGTCGCCCATGCGATCTGTAAATTAAATCCCCCCGTATAGGCGTCCACGTCCAGCACCTCGCCGGCAAAAAACAATCCCCTCACCCGCTTCGACGCCATGGTGTTTGGCGTTACCTCTCCCACCTTCACGCCGCCGGCGGTGACGATCGCCTCACTGACGGGCCGCGGCCCGGTAAGCTCCAGCGTAAAGTGCTTCAGCACCTGCACCAGTGCCCGGCGCTGTTCCTTTGTCAGGCTGTTGGCCTTTTCGCTTCCGGTCAGCCCCGCCCGGCGCAGCACCACCGGCGCCATGCTGTGGGGCACCAGCCCCGCGGCGATGGTCCCCATCTCCCGGTTGGGATTTTCTCCGATGTCCCGCAGCACCCGCGCGTCCAGCTTCTGCTCGTCCAGCGCCGGCTTCAGGTCGATCTCTATCGTATAGTGCTCCCCCTCCCAGCGCCGCAGATGGGCGCTGGCGGACAGCACCAGCGGTCCGGACACCCCGAAGTGGGTAAACAGCAGCTCGCCGAAATCCCGGAACACCGCCTTTTTCTTCCCGTTGTATACCGTCACTGCCACGTTCCGCAGGCTCAGACCCTGCATAGCCGGACAGTCCTCGCCCGCGCACACCAGCGGCACCAGAGAGCCCCGCGGCGGCACAATGGTGTGTCCCAGTGCCTCCGCTATGCGGTAGCCATCCCCCGTGGACCCGGTGCCGGGATAGGACACCCCGCCTGTGGCCAGAATGACCGCCTGCGCGGGGTACGTTTCCTTCTCCCCTTTTACGGCGCATACCGCGCCATCCGCCGTCTCCACTGATACGGCCCGGTCACGGACCCACCGCACCTTCCGGCGCTTCAGCTCCCGTTCCAGCGCGTTGGTGATGTCGAAGGCACTGTCAGACACCGGAAACACCCGGTTCCCCCGTTCCACCTTCAGCGACACGCCCAGCGCCTCGAAAAACGCCATGGTGTCCCGCGGCGTGAACCGTGTCAGCGCACCGTACAAAAATCGCCCATTACCGGGAATGCTGGCAAGCAGCGTCTCCCGGTCACAGTCATTGGTCACATTGCACCGGCCCTTGCCGGTGATATTCACCTTCTTGCCCAGCCGTTCGTTGGGCTCCAGCAGCGTCACCGCCGCGCCCTGCCGGGCCGCGGTGATGGCCGCCATCAGACCGGCGGCGCCGCCGCCGATCACCACGATTTCCTTCGCCATGTCACTCGTCATCTTTCCCGAAAATACTGTACCTGGACCACACCTGCTCCATATCCGCCAGCGTGGCGGACAGGTCATCCCGCCGCTGCTGCCCCACCGCCAGGATCAGCGCGTTCAGCAGGCTCAGCGGCGCAGCCATGGAGTCCACGAAGGAGATCATGTCGCAGGGCGCCAGCAGCGATACCGCCGCCATGCCGTACAGCGGAGACAGTGCCGAATCGGTGATCGCCACCACCTCCGCGCCCCGCCGACAGGCAAACTCCACCGCGTGGATAGCCATCTTGGAGTACCGCGGGAAGGATATTCCCACCAGCACGTCGCCCCTGCCGATGTGGGCCAGCTGCTCATAGATCTCACCGGCAGCGCTGGACTGCACCAGCGTCACGTTCTTGAAGATCAGGTGCAGGTAGAAGTTCAGATACCCCGCCAGAAATGAGGAGGACCGCACACCCAGGATATAGATGTGCTCCGCCCCCAGCAGCTTGTCCACCGCCCGGCTGAAGGCATCCCGATCCAACTGCTCGATGACATTGTGTATGCTGTTCATATCCCGCTGCATCACACTGCCCAGAATGTCCGCGCCGGACATCTGATCCCGCGATACCTGTATCCGCTGGATGGAGGTCAGCTTACCCCGTATCAGCTCCTGCAGGGCCTTCTGCATCTCCGGATAGCCGTCGTAGCCCAGCTGCGCGGCAAAGCGCACCACCGTGGACTCACTGACGGAGGCCGTCTCGCCCAGCCGCGCGGCGGTCATAAACGCCGCGCGGTCATAATTGTCCAGTATAAACGCTGCGATGCGCTTCTGTCCCTTCGAAAAGGTATCCATCCCGGCCCGGATGGTCTGTAGCACGTTTTCATTCATGTTGATGGCTTCCTTTGATAGATTGCAGCTCCTCCGCTGTCAGATACCGCCACTTTCCCGGCGGCAGGTCACCCAGGGTGATACTGCCCTCCGCCACCCGGCACAGTCGGGTCACAGTCAGTCCTGCGGCGGCACACATCCGCCGGATCTGCCGCTTCTTACCCTGGTGGATCACCACCCGGTATTTCGCCGTACCATCCTTCCGATACAGCTCCGTCACCGCCGCCGGCACGATGGGCTGTCCGTCCAGTCTGTCCACCGCCGACAGCTGCCGTGCGCTGTCCTCTGCCGCGCCAGTGACCGTAACGATATACGTCTTGTCCACCTGGTGGCTGGGGTGCAGCAGCGCATGGGTCAGCGCCCCGTCGTTGGTAAACAGCAGTAATCCCTCCGAGTCCAGGTCCAGCCGTCCCACGGGATACACCCGTGCGCCGCAGCCCCTGACCAGCGATGCCGCCGTAGGGCGGCCCCGTTCGTCAGAGAGGGTGGTCACATAGCCCCGCGGCTTGTGCAGCATCAGATACACATGCTGTGCCGCGCCCCGCAAGGGCCGTCCATCCACCCGGATATCGTCCGTCTCCGGATCCGCCTTGTCGCCTACACGGACCCGCCGTCCGTTGACGGTCACGCGTCCGGCGGCGATCCACTCCTCCGCCGTCCGGCGGGAGCACAGCCCCGCGGCGGCCAGCAGCTTCTGTATGCGCTCGGTCATGGCGTTACCTCTCTCCCGTTTCCCAGCGCGCCGAGCAGGCGCGTCTCCAGCGTCTCCTGTATGCCTGTCAGCAGGAACCCCCAGCGGTACAGTGCCTCGTGGTCGTTCCAATCGTCCCCGTCCCGCAGTGTCACCGCCACCAGCCGATGTCCCGCCTGCTCCGCGCAGGACACCAGCGTCCGCCCCGCCGCCTTCGTGTACCCGGTCTTCAGCCCCACGCACCCGTCCAGGCGGCTCAGCAGCTTGTTGTGGTTGGTCAGCGTCCGCCCGCCGATGACCGCCGTCCGTGTGGAGACCATCCGCCGCAGCGTCGGCTCGTTCACCGCCGCGCACCCCAGCAGCGCCATGTCATAGGCGGTGGAATAGTGCGCCTCGTCGTCCAGTCCGTTGGGGTTGGCAAAATGGCTGTTCCTCATGCCCAGCGCGGCGGCCTTTTCGTTCATCCGTTCCACAAAAGGCGCCGTACCCCCGGCACATTCCGTCAGCGCCAGTGCCGCGTCGTTGCCCGAGCACAGCAGCAGCCCGTACAGCAGCTCCTCCAGCGTCAGCCTCTCCCCCGGCCGCAGGTACATGGACGACCCCTCCGCCATGTGTGCGGCAGTTACGGTGATGACCTGCGACGGCGTCCCCTGCTCCAGGGCCACCAGCGCCGTCATCAGCTTGGTGGTGCTGGCGATGAGCATCCGTTTGTCCCCGTTCTTTTCATACAGCACCTGCCCCGTGTCCGCGTCCATCAGGACGCAAGCCGTGGCGGAGACCTCCACAGCCTCCGCCACAGCGGGTATGCACGTCAGCACGGCCAGTGCGGCGCACAGCGCCGCCAAGATCCCTCGGGTCACAGAAAGCCCCCCTCATCACAGGATGCTCTCAGTCTATTCCCGCGCTGCTTGTCTTCTTGTCTGGTATCAGAAATCCTTGTTCCGCTTCTTATCCACGAAGCCCTCGACCCGATCCAGCAGCTCCGGCACCATCTCGATGACCCGGTCCACGGTGGTGATGGCCGGCGTACCCACCGGCAGCATACGGGTCACGCCGCCCTTGACCACCAGGAAGGCCATGGGCTCCACCCGCACGCCCGCACCGCAGCCGGCGCCGGAATGCTCCTTGTTTTTGCCGTAGTCCCCGCCCCCGCAGCCGAAGCCGTAGCTCAGCCGGGAGATGGGGATCAGCGTCACGCCGTCCGGCGTGGTGATAGGTTCGCCCACGATATTGTTGGCGTCCACCATCTCCTTGACCTTCTCCATAGACTCCACCATCATGCTCTTGAGGTCATTTTTCTTCTCGGTCATTTCCATTGTCAGCTCTCCTTTGTCGAAGTTGATGTGGTCGTATGTCCCGCGCCGTCCGGCGCTGTGTGTACTGTTTCGCGCTGCTTTGCAGCGTTCTGCGCCGCCTTCGCCTTCTCCGCGGCGCTCTGCCGCTTCCGCATGGCCAGGAGCCACCGTATCACCGGCTTGGCGAAGGCCCAGCCGATGGCGAACAGGTCCCGTATCTGCAAACTCACGCCCAGCCGGCCCGTGAGCCGCAGCTGCTCGCTGTCAAAGTCCACCTCCACGTGGAGGCCGGGGTCCGGTATCCGCGTCAACTGCTCCAGCTGCGGCATTACCGTCCACATTCCGGCGTTGATATAGCCGTACAGCTCCGCCGCCCCCGCCGGGTCCATCGCCCCCGGCAGCACCGCCGACAGCTCCAGCGGGTCGATCAGCAGCCGCTGCCGCGTCTTTCGCAGTCCGCCCTTCAGGGACGCCCACACCGCCGGCAGAAGCGTCTTGATATCCTGCGCCGACAGAGACGGCTTTTTCTTTTCCTTCCCCTTGGTGCTCTCCTCCTGCGGTGTCTTTTTCTTCTTTTCTTTCTTGGGCTTTTTGGGCTTCTCCGGTTTATCCGGTTTGGGAAGCATCTGTATCCGCGCCGGCCCCGCGATCACCGTGACTCTTGTGTCCGCAAGGTCGCCCGCGAAGTCTGCCCGCACGCCGATACGCAGCAGTGACAGCAGGAAGAAAAACAGCAGAATGCCCAGTATGATGTACACCGCCGTCATCGTGCTCCCTCCTCCCGCGTTATCTCTCCCGTATGCTTACAGCGCCTCCGCGCCGTTCTCCCCGCCCGCCGGTACCGTATCGTCGTCCAGCCGCAGCTGTCCGTCGGCCTCCATTCCCGGCAGCTGGGGCAGCTCCTCCAGCGAATTCAGATGGAACGCCCGCAAAAACGCCTGTGTCGTCCGGTACAGCCGCGGCCGCCCCGGCACCTGCAGCCGTCCGCACTCCTCGATCAAATGGCGATCCAGCAGCAGGCCCACCGTGTACGAGCTGTCCACGCCCCGTATCTGGTCCACATAGGCCCGGGTGGTGGGCTGATAGTACGCGATGATGGTCAGCACCTCCAGCGCCGGCTGGCTGAGCTTGGCGGGCTTACGAATCTCAAACGCCTTGCGGATCTGGTCGCCGTACTCCGGCGCGGAGCACAGCTGCCAGCTGTCCTCCATCCGCAGCAGCCGCACGCCCCGGCGCTCATAGCTGTAATAGTCCTGCAAATGCTGCAGTACCAGCTCCACCGTGGGGCGGTCCATGTTCAGCGCCACGCAGATGCGATCCACCGCCACCGGCTCACCGGAGGCAAACAGTATGCCCTCTACGGCGGCCTCGATATCCTTCATTTCCAGTGTATCCATAGGTCTCCCCTTACATCAGTTCTTCGGGCGCGTCGCCCTCTGCGGTGACGGTGCAGTCGCTGGCCGCGCCGGCCAGCTTGATCAGATTGTTCCGGCACAGCTCCAGAACCGCCATGAACGTGGCCACCAGCTCACTGCGTGTCTTGCTGCCGCGGAACAGCAACAAAAAGCGCGTAATGCCCACACCCCGCAGCCGCCGCAGGATCTCCTTCGCCTTTGTCTCCACAGGATACGGCTCCCGCTTCACGATCTCGTCAAAGGCCCGGATGGGCGGTGCCTCCGGCGCGCCCCGCCGGTCCGTGACCTCCTGCATGGTCAGCACCAGATCCGCCGGCTCCTGGTCGTACTCATAGATCTTTCCGCGCTCCATGGGCTCCGGCGGCCGGGTCAGAATGTTCCGCCCGAACTCGCTCAAGGGCGCCAGCCGTTCCGACAACATACGCACCCGGGCATAGGCCTCGCCCCGCTTGCGCTCCTCCAGCGACTTGATGAGGGCGTCCATCTCGCTCTGGGCTTCCTCGTCCTCCAGGTTCAGCAGCATACGGGTCTTGATGAACATCAGCTGGGCGGCCATGGTAATGAACTCGCTGGCCACCTCCAGATCCATCCGCTTGCGCTTTTCCAGATAATCCTGGTACTGCTCCAGTATCAGTGCGATGGGGATATCCTGTATCTCTATCTTATTTTTTCCCAGCAGGTACAGTATCAGATCCAGCGGCCCCTCGAAGTCTTCCAGCGGCTCGTCGCCCCGCGTCTGTACCACCTTTTCCAGTTTAAAAATAGGATCGTCCAAATTTACACCTCAAAACCGACCAGCCTGCACAGCAGGGTAAATGTCCAGCGTATGGCGCTGTTCAGCGCGTTGCTGTCGACACCCACGGAGATAACTACCAGCAGCACCAGCATACCGAAGCGCTCATAGCGCATGAGCCAGTTGTACGCCCGGTCCGGCAGCAGCACCGCCAGCACCTTTGAGCCGTCCAGCGGTGGGATAGGCACCAGGTTGAACAGCCCCAGGCCCACCGACAGCGATGCCGTATCCACCAGGAAGGAAAACCATGTGCCGCTGAAGCTCCCCGTGGTCACCGCCCGCAGGAACTCGCCCCGGGCGATCAGCAGCAGCAAAAGCGCCAGCAGAAAGTTGGATACCGGCCCGGCCAGCGCCGTCAGCGCCATGCCCTGCTTGGGCTTCTTGAAATAGCTGGGGTCCACCGGCACCGGCTTGGCCCAGCCAAAGCCAGCCGCCACCATCATAATAAGACCCAGCCAGTCGATGTGCCGCAGGGGGTTCAGACTCAGCCGATGCGCCCGCTTGGCCGTAGGGTCGCCCAGCGCATAGGCTGCCAGGCCGTGGCACGTCTCATGTATGGTCAGGCACAGGAACACGGACGCCACGCGGAGCAGTATGCTCTCCAGCGAGCCGAAGTCCAGCGCGTTCCAAAGATTTGTCAAATATTGCAACAGCAGCGCCTCCGAGAGATAAAATGACAGCTTTCCTGCATTATAGCAGAAACCGGCCGGAAAGTCTACACCCATTGTCACCGTTCCGACCACTTTGTAACCATTTTGTATCCGTCTTTCCACCGGTTCGTAGCTTTTCTGTAAAGATGCGTACCACTACATATGGTATGCTGTAAGCACAGAAGGAAACGAACATTCCCACACCATGAAAGGAGAACAACTACTATGGATAGAACGAAGCTCATCACCTCTCTGGTCATCCTGTGCCTCGCCTCCGCTGTGGCCGCATTCCTGATGCCGCCCGCCCACGGTGCGCTGCTCTCCTTCGTGAGCATCGCGTCGGCGGCTGTCATCGCTGTCCTCGCCGTTGTCACGCTGGTGCGGATGCTGATGCAGCGTCGCGCGTTTTGACATAGAGGGCGCAAGTCAACTGTGTTTATTGAAAGCAGGCAGTCAACCGGACCGTATGTAGGAAGCTGTCCATCATAGCCATGTGATCTCCCCCCTACCGCACATATCTGTTCCGTACCATATTATTTTCTCCCCAACTACGACCAACAAAGCGGCAGACCCGCAGGCATTGCCTGCGGGTCTGTCGCTTTTTATGACTGCCGATTTATCCCTTCAGCGCCGATACCGCCGCCCGTGCGGCTGCCGCCGCATCCTCCGTGTATACGTCCGCGCCGATCTCATCGCAGAAGCTCTGGCTGATGGGCGCGCCGCCCACAAATATCTTCACCTGGTCCCGGATACCTGCCTCCCGGGCCAGCGTCACCACCCGGCGCATCTCGCCCATGGTGGTGGTCAGCAGGGATGAGCAGGCGATCACGCCGCAGCGCTGCCGCTTCGCCGTCTCCACGAACTGCTCCGGCGTCACGTCCACGCCCAGGTCGATGACCTCCACACCGCTGCCCTCCAGCATGATCTTCACCAGGTTCTTGCCGATGTCGTGCATATCGCCCCGGACGGTGCCGATACACGCCCGGCCCACCGTCTTGGCATTTCCGCCGGTCATCAGCGGCTTCAGCTCCCCCAGCGCCGCCGTCATGCACCGGGCGGCCATCAGCATCTCCGGCACGAAGGCCCGGTTGGCGGAGAAGGCCTCACCCAGATCGTTCATGCCGCGGATCAGCCCGCCGGACAGGATCTCCTGCGGCGTCCGACCCTGCTCCAGCGCCTCCCGGCACAGCGCCAGCACCTTTTTCTGCTGTCCCTTTTCCAGCGCTGCGGCCAGGCGGGCCAGTACGTCGCCGTTCTCGACAGCGGCGCCCGCCGCCTGCCGCACGGCGACAGCCCGCACCCGGCGTGGCACCGACGGCAGATCGAACCGCGGCACGTGCAGCGCCCGGTTGTAGTCCGCTATGGCCCGGTCGATGTACTCGTCCACATGGGGATACACCGCCCCCGGCAGGCCGTAGGTGATGGAGGGAATATAGTGCCCACCCGGGCAGCACCGCCGCAGGGTATCCATGGCATAGCCGTATATCTCCTCCGGCGCGGCATCCGCCCGGTCGATGGCGGCGCCCATACCGCCCATCAGCACCAGCCGCCCGTGCAGCTTCTGCTGGAGGGCCGGTATATCGTTCTCCGGCAGCACACCCTGCCACACCTGAATGCCGATCTCCGCCATGTCCTCCACGATCGGGACCAAATAGGAGTCCGCGTGGTGTATGGCGATCACGCCCCGGGACCGGATGTAGCCGTAAAACCGCCGGTACGGCTCCTTGAAGAATTCCCGCCACATTTCCGGCTTCATGAACAAAGCGTCCTTGGTGCCCCAGTCGTCGTGAGAGAAGATCACGTCCGGCCGTAAATTGTCGACGAGCAGCTTCACGTACAGCAGCCGATACGTGGTGATGTAGTCAATGAGCGCGTGCATCTCCTGCGGGTGCTCATACAGGTTCGTCAGCGTGTCCTCAAAGCCCATCAGGAAGTGGCACTGCTCGAAGATACCGGTACCCATAAAGCCCGCCAGCAGCTTCTCTTCCCCGCAGGCCGCCCGTGCCGCGGCGCGGCACGCCTCCCAGCCCTCCGTGCAGGCGGCGATGTCCGGCGCGTGCACCGTCTCCCGCCAATGGGTGATGTCCGGGCACACCGCCAGGCCGTCCGTGGTAACGGGCATAGGCCCCGGCGCGTCGGCGGGAAAGCTGATGGTGGTGCCCCAGCGGTCTTTGCTGACGGTCCCCCGCTTCCGGTTGCCCCGCAGATAGGTGTTGATGGGATCGTTCAGGCACATGTGCAGCGCCTCGTACTGGCACAGCTGGCGATCCGGCTGGCCATTGGGCTTCAGCAGCTCCAGAAAGTTCTCCTTGGGTGTCATCATATCATTTCACCTCTTCGGTATAGAGTAGGCACGATGTATACGTCATGGTCCGCGGTCCGTAGTTATACGACAGCCCGGACCGCAGGCACACGTCCCCCACCAACAGTCCGTAGGCCTCCATAGAGGACATCCGCTTGTCCGGGAACCGGCAGGGCCGGTCCGGGCAGGTACACCGGCGGCACACGGTGCACGCCCCTGCTGACAGAGGCAGGCAGTCCGGCAGCAGCAGCCGCGCCTGCCGCGCAAAGTCCGCAAAGGCCCGCTTGTGCCGCCGTTGGATCGCCTCCATCCCCTCGTAGTCGAAGTCGTCCGTCAGTGTACCGGTGGTCTGCACCAGCACCCCGGCGTCAAAGCATCCCATGGCCGCCGCGGCATCCTCCAGCGTTCCGCAGCCGGGCGGACAAGCCCAGTTGGCGTTCCACTGTCCGCACCGGTCCGCCCGGCACATCTCACGCACCTCCCGCCGGGGCGTCAGCGCGTTCATGTCCACCGGCGCGGCGTGGGAGAACCCGTTTTCCGCCGCCAGCGTCATCAGTTTCGTTCTCATGGCAAATCCTCTTGACAAAGCCGCCCCGGGCTGATAAAAGTAGTAGTGGAATTATTATAAAAAGGGGTGTTGCCCGTGTCAAGTATCCGCGTGACCCGCGGCGGAGATGTTTTTCGCCTCCCCTGCAATGATACCGATACCCTGCTGGCTCTGCTGCGCCGCGCCGGCTGTACCATGCCCGCCGCCTGCGGCGGCCACGGCCGCTGCGGCAAATGCCGCGTCAGCGTCAACGGCGTGCCGCGTCTGGCCTGCCGTGTGGTACCGGAGGACGGCGACGAGATCGTCCTCCCTCCCGCCGCCGGCGGGCGCATCCTCACCGAGACGCTGGACCCCCCCGCCGTCCCCACCGGCGAGACAGGCTGCGCCGCCGCCATCGACCTGGGCACCACCACCACGGCGCTGCGGCTGTACGACCTGGCCACCTGCCACGCCCTGGCCACCTGCGCCGACTGGACGGCTCTGGCCCCCTACGGCGCGGATGTCATCACACGCATCCAGTATACCATCGACCACCAGGACGGGCTCACCCGTCTGTCCTCCCTACTCCGCCAGCAGCTGAAGGCCCTGCTCACCCGGGCACTCTCCCAGGCCGGGCGGCAGCCCGCCGAGCTGAAGCGCACCGTGACCGCCGGCAACACCGTCATGCAGAGCCTGCTCGCCGGTGTATCCGTCCGCCCGCTGGCCGTCGCCCCCTTCTGCCCGGAGACCTTCTTCCGTCAGAGTTCCGGCCTCACGCTGCTGGACGCGCCGCTGTACTGCGTCCCCTGCGCGGCGGGCTTCGTGGGCGGCGATATCACCGCCGGCCTGCTGGCCTCCGGCCTTGCCCGACGCGCGGGCCATTTCCTGTTTCTGGACATCGGCACCAACGGCGAGATGGCCCTGGGCGGCATGGATGGCTTCACCTGCTGCGCCGTGGCCGCCGGCCCCGCCTTCGAGGGCGCGGGCATCGCCTGCGGTATGCTGGGCGTGGACGGTGCGGTCAGCCGCGTCCGGTACAGCGGCGCCTTCAAGATGAACGTCATCGGCGGCGGAGAGGCAGCCGGTCTCTGCGGCTCTGGTCTCATCGACCTGACGGCCCTCCTGCTGCGCCTGGGCGTCATTGACGAAGGCGGCCGTCTCCTACCGCCGGAAGACGCGCCTGAGGCGTTCCGCCGCTATTTGACCCGTGACGAAAACGGCTGCGGCGTCTTCCACTTGACCGACCGGGTGTATCTCACCGCCGCTGATGTCCGGGCGCTGCAGCTGGCCAAGGCAGCGGTGGCCGCCGGCGTGCAGATACTGCTGGCGCAGCAGGGGCTGACCCTTTCCGCGCTGGACGGTCTGTACCTATCCGGCGGCTTCGGAATGTACCTTGACCCCGCCAGCGCCGCGGCCATCGGTATGCTCCCCCGTCTCCCCGCCGCCAAGCTCCACAGCGTAGGCAACGCCGCCCTCTCCGGCGCGGCACAGCTGGCCCTGCGGGGTGATATGTCCGCCGCGGACGGCATCGTCAACCGTCTCACCTATCTCGAGCTCTCCGGGCGTCCCGACTTCGCCGACGCCTTTGCCAAAAACATTCCCCTAACACCCATGCAATGGAGGTAACACCTATGGAGCTTCGTTTCCCTCTGATTCTGGACGGGGCCACCGGCACCGAGCTGCAAAAGCGCGGCTATACAGGCGACGTCTGCGCCGAGCAGTGGACGCTGGACCATCCGGACGCCATCATCGACATCCAGCGCGGCTATGTGGCCGCCGGCAGCCAGGTGGTCTACACCCCCACCTTCGGTGCCAACCGCCGCAAGCTGGAGGAGTCCGGCCTGTTCAACTGCACCGCCGACTACAACCGCCGTCTGGCGGAACTGTCCGCCCAGGCGGTGCAGGGCAAGGCCCTGCGGGCAGGCGATATGTCCCCCACCGGCGCGTTCCTCGCCCCGCTGGGCGACGTGTCCTTCGAGGAGCTGGTGGACATCTACACCGAGCAGGCCGCCGGTCTGGAACGCGCCGGCGTAGACCTGTTCGTCATCGAGACCATGATGACCCTCTCCGACGCCCGTGCGGCGGTGCTGGCCGTCCGCAGCGTCAGCGACAAGCCTATCTTCGTCACCTTCACCTGTGACGAAAACGGCCGCAGCGTCTCCGGCACCGACATCACCGCGGCGCTGGTGGTCCTGCAGGGCATGGGCATCGACGCCTTTGGCCTGAACTGCTCCGCCGGCCCGGAGCAGATGCTTCTCCAGCTGAAGCGCCTGCGGGAATACGCCCGGGTGCCCCTGATCGCCAAGCCCAATGCCGGAATGCCCATCATCGAGAACGATGAGACGGTCTACCGCTGCACCGGCGAGGAATTCACCGCCCTGGTACCGGAATTCCTGGCCGCCGGCGTGGCCGTGTTCGGCGGCTGCTGCGGCACCACCGCCGCGCATATCGCAGCCCTGGCCCGGGCACTGGACGGCGCGGTCATCACGCCGCCGGCCCCGCAGCACACGAACGAGCTGCCCGCCGCCACGGAGAAGCTGCCCTTCCCCCTGCCTGTCGATGTCTCCTGGCACACCGTCGTCGACCTGACCGGCGACGCGGAGGATACGCTTACTGCCGCGCTGGACAGCGGCGAGACGGTGCTGGCCCTGCGCATCGCCTCCTGGGACGATGTACAGGCCCTGGCGGACTACCAGTATATGCTCACCAAGCCGGTGTGCTTCGTCTGCGACGACGCCCAGCTGCTGGAGGCCGCCCTCCGGGCCTATCAGGGCCGCGCCCTGTACGACGGCGCCCTGCCGGAGGACACGCTCCTGCCCCTGTGCGCCAAATATGGTCTCCTGCTGTAAAAAAACAAGGCCCCCCGCGGGCCTTGTTTTTTTATTCCTTTTTCCCGGTACAGCCGCTGCAGCTCCCGCCGCAGCCAGAACAGCCGGCGCATCCGCCGTTTTTCCGCGCCCGCCGCGCACTACGCAGGGCCAGCACACCGCACAGCGCCACCAGTGCCAGCAGCACCCAGTCCATCCAGCTCATAGCAGCAGCCCTCCCACAGCGTAAGCGATGTACGCCGCCAGCCACGCCACTACGCATTGCAGCAGCACCACGCCCACCGTTTTAATGCGGGAGCCCAGCTCACGCCGTATGGTGGCCACCGCCGCTATACAAGGGGTATACAGCAGCGTGAACACCAGAAAGCTAATGGCGCTGCGCGTGGTGAACAGCGACGTGATGGCCGCGTTCCCCAGCAGCACCTGCAGCGTACTGACCACCGACTCCTTGGCGATAAAGCCGGAGATCAGCGCCGTGGCGCAGCGCCAGTCGCCAAAGCCCAGCGGCCTGAACAGCACCGCCAGCCACTGGCCGATCAGCGCCAGCAGACTGTCCGCGCTGTCCGTGACCACATTGAGCCGCGTGTCAAAGCTCTGTAGGAACCAGATGACCACCGTGGCCAGGAAGATCACGGTGAAGGCCCGCTGCAAAAAGTCCTTGGCCTTCTCCCACAGCAGCAGCCCCACGCTTTTAGCGGAGGGCATACGGTAGTTGGGCAGCTCCATGACAAAGGGCACAGGCTTGCCCCTGAAGGCGGTCCCCTTCATCACCAGCGCTGCCAGAATACCCACCACGATACCCAGCACATACAGGGAGATCATCACCAGCGCCTTGTGGTCGGTGAAGAACGCGGCGGTAAAAAAGCCATAGATGGGGATCTTGGCCGAGCAGCTCATATAGGGCGTCAGCAGAATGGTCATCTTCCGATCCCGGTCCGAGGACACCGTGCGGGTAGCCATGATGGCCGGCACCGAGCAGCCGAAGCCGATCAGCAGCGGTACGATGCTCCGTCCGGACAGACCGATCTTCCGCAGCAGCTTGTCCATGACAAAGGCCACCCGGGCCATGTAGCCGGTGTCCTCCAGAATGGACAGGAAGAAAAACAGCGTCACGATAATGGGCAGGAATGACAGCACGCTGCCCACACCGGCGAAGATACCGTCAATAATAAGGCTGTGCACCACCGGGTTGATGCCGTAGGCGGTCAGCGCCCCGTCCACGCCGGCGGTCACGTAGTCGATACACAGCGCCAGCAGGTCGCTTAGCCCCTGGCCAATAACATCGAACGTCAGCCAGAAGATCAGCAGCATCACACCGAAGAATACCGGCAGCGCCGTGTATTTCCCCGTCAGTACCCTGTCCCAGGCCACGCTGCGCTTGTGCTCCTTGCTCTCATGGCACTTGACCACCGCGTCGGCGGTGACCTGCTCGATGAACGTATACCGCATATCCGCCAGCGAGGCGTTGCGGTCCAATCCGTTCTCCGTCTCCATCTGCACGATGCAGTGCTCCAGCAGCTCCCTCTCGTTCTGATCCAGCACCAGCCGGTCCGCCATATCCCTGTCGCCCTCAATGAGCTTCGTGGCGCAGAACCGGGGCGGCAGACCCAGCCGCTCAGCGTGGTCCTCGATCAGATGCACCACCGCATGGACGCACCGGTGCACCGGCGAATTCGCCGCGCAGAAGTCATAGACCTTGGGCAGCACCCGGTTTTTCGCCGTCTCCACCGCCCGGTCCATCAGCTCGGACACACCCTCGCCCTTGGCGGCGGTAATGGGCACCACGGGAATACCCAGGTCGTCGGACAGCTTCTGCACGTCGATGGTGCCGCCGTTGGCGCGCACCTCGTCCATCATGTTCAATGCCAGCACCATAGGCACCCGCAGCTCCAGCAGCTGCAGTGTCAGGTACAGGTTGCGCTCGATGTTGGTAGCATCCACGATATTGATGATGCCGTCCGGCTTCTGGTTCAGTATGTAGTCCCGCGTGACGATCTCCTCCTGGGTATAGGTACGCAGGGAGTAGATACCCGGCAGGTCCACCACGGTGCACTCCTTGTGCTCCCGTACCTCTCCGGATTTCTGGTCCACCGTCACGCCGGGGAAATTCCCCACGTGCTGGTTGGAGCCGGTCAGCGCGTTGAACAATGTAGTCTTGCCGCAGTTCTGGTTGCCCGCCAATGCAAAGATCATACGCGATCCCTCTTTTCCACGGTGATCTGTCGGGCATCCTCCACCCGCAGCGTCAACTCATAGCCCCGCACGTGTATCTCGATGGGGTCCCCCATAGGGGCCACCTTCCGCAGTGTCACCACGGTCCGGGGCGTCAGCCCCATATCCAGCAGGCGGCAGCGTAGTGCGCCCTCCCCGCCCACGGCAGTGATGGCGGCGCTGTCGCCGATCTTCAGTTCATTCAGTGTCATAGCGCGTTACCTCAATCGTCTATCTATGTCATGTGGTATGATGTTAGCACAGGCTAACCGCTCTGTCAAGAAACACCCGCCATTGTAACGACAGTTAAATATATTTAACTGTCACTTGCTTTTACGCCAGTCGTGTGTTATACTTCAGTTAGAGTACTCTAAGTGTCAAAGGAGGTGCCGCCGTGGTATTACAGGAATCCGGCGAGATGTATCTGGAGAGCATCCTGGTCCTGATTCGTCAGGGGAAGGCCGTCCGTTCCATCGACATCGTGGACTATATGGGCTACTCCAAGCCCAGCGTCAGCCGTGCCGTGGGCCTGCTGAAGGCCGGGCAGTATATCGACGTAGACGACGGCGGCTACATCACCCTCACCGCCGCCGGGCGCGAGGTAGCCGAAAAGATCTACGAGCGCCACACGGTCCTCACGGACTTTCTCCGCCGCCTGGGTGTGGACGAGGCCACCGCTGCCGAGGACGCCTGCCGCATGGAGCACGTCATCAGTGACGCTACCTTCCAGGCCCTGAAGCGTCATCTTGCATCCCCCAATAACCACTGAACAAGCCGCCCTCCGGCGGTTCCTTTCACACAAAAGCCTCCCCCGGTTTCGCCGGGGGAGGCTCATTCTCTGCCTCCGGTCAAGCCGAGGGCCTTGCCTTTTCAGTTGCTGTTGGCGCTGTACAGCCCCGCTGCGTCGTCCAGCGGCACGGAGAACGTCACCGTCTGCGCCTCAGTGTGGGCGCCGGCCTTCTCCATGATGGACTGCATGATGGCCGCCCGCTTATCGGCGGAGGTCACCAGGAAGATCATCTCCCGTTCCTCCGAGATGGCCATGCCGAAGAACTTGTTGGTGTTCCCCGCGTCGGTAGCCCGGGCGTGAATGACCGTACCGCCCCGCGCGCCGGCGGCGGAGGCCGCCTCCATCACCGCGTCGGTGTACCCGGTATTGGTGATCGCCACGATCAGCTGATACGCGTTCTCGTTCATCTGCTCTTCCTCCTTCACAGTCATATCCGGCCGCGCGTCGCTTTCGCCGGAGATCAGATAGTTCAGCGCCGTCCTTCCGCCCACACTGCTCAGGTGCAGGCACACGGCGATACCGCTGCCGGGCCGGTCGATCCGCATGGTGTCCACCAGCTCCCGCATCAGCACCTCCTTGACAGCCGGCGTCACCACGGAGAACATCACGGACTTCTCCGTAGCCTCCAGACCCAGATAGCTCAGCACGTCGTTGCTGGCGGTGCCCCGTCCCAGGGCGGTGAACACCACCGGCGCGCCGAAGGCCCGGTAGAAATCCAGAAAATGCGTGGCGCCCATGACCCGGTTGGTGATGGTGATCATCAGATACAGACGGTTCTTGGTTGTTTCAGACATATCTCCACCTCCTCAGCACAGCTCGATAAGCTCCTCCACCGCCACAGGCGCGGCAGGAGCAGGTGCGCGGCGCAGCTTTCTCTGATAGCTCAGGCCCAGCAGCTGTATGGTCACCAGCGGTGTCATGGCCACCATCGCCACCACACCGAAAGCGTCCGTCACCAGATTGCCGCCCACAGCGTCGCAGGCGCCCAGGGCGAAGGGCAGCAGGAACGTAGCCGTCATGGGTCCGGAGGCCACGCCGCCGGAGTCGAAGGCCACGGACGTAAAGATCTGCGGCACCACGAAGCTCAGCGCCAGACTCAGCACATAGCCCGGCACCAGGAACCACATGATGGAGATACCCGTCAGCACCCGGATCATAGCCAGCCCCAGCGAGATGGCCACGCCCACAGACAGCGCCAGGTTCATGGCGTGAGCCGGGATGGAACCGGCGGTGATCTCCTCCACCTGCTTGTTCAGCACATGGACAGCCGGCTCCGCCTGTACGATAAAATAACCGATGACCATAGCAATGGGGATAAGTATCCAATTATAGGCATGGCTGGCGATGCTGCCGCCCAAAAAGCTGCCCACGGGCATAAAGCCCACGTTCACGCCCATCAGGAAGATGGTCAATCCTATGTACACATACACCAGACCGATGACCATGTGCAGTATCTCCTTGCGCTTGAGTCTGCGGGTCACCAGCTGGAACAGGATCAGGAAAGCGCCGATAGGCAGCAGCGCCGATGCCGTCTCCTTCAGATAGTGAGGTATCTCGCTGAGATACAGATCGAACATCTCCACCGTGTCCTTGGCATCCGGCATGACCGCCGCGGTGTAAGCGCTTCCGTCCGGCTTATACAGCAATCCAAGGATCAGCACCGTGATGATCGGCCCGATAGAGCACAGCGCCACCAGGCCGAAGCTGTCGCCCCCTGCCTGCTTGTCGCTTCGCACGGCACACACGCCCACGCCCAGTGCCATGATGAACGGCACCGTCATGGGTCCGGTGGTCACGCCTCCGGAGTCAAAAGCCACCGCCCAGAAATCCGGCGACACGAACATCGCCAGACCGAATACGATGGCGTAAAACCCGATCAGCAGCCACCGCAGCTGGATACCCAGCACGATACGCAGCAGAGCGATGACCAGGAACACACCCACGCCCACCGCCACGGACCAGATGATCACGTTGTTCTCGATGGCCGGTACCTGGTTGGCCAGCACCTGCAGATCCGGCTCCGCCACGGTAATGATCATGCCGATGAGGAAGCCCACCACCGTGATGATCCACACCTTCTTTCGCCGTGTGATCTCGGAGCCTACCGCCTGTCCCAGCGGGATCATGGACATCTCCGACCCCAGCGTGAACAGTCCCATGCCGGCGATCAGCATCACGCCGCCCAGCAGGAACGCCACCATGGCGTTGTTGGGCACCGGCGCAATGGTGAAGCACAGCACCAGCACGATCAGCATCACCGGCAATACCGATGTCAGTGACTCGTGCAGCGGTTTTTTGAATACAGCAAAGACGTTTTCCGCCTTCTGCCGTTTTTTACGCAGTCTCGCCTGCTCGTCCTGAATAGTCCTGTGGCTCAAGTCTACCTTCCTTTCCTCGTCCTCCATAGCCTATACCAAAAAGCGGCGCATCTGTCCGTATCGGGCAGACACGCCTCCGCATCTTAACAAATATATTGTACCATATGTTCACTTTTGGCACAACCCCGCCGCTGTTAATAATGTGTGAAGATTGCACCGGGTTTTTTACGCCGTTTTCTCCACCAGCGCCGCCGCGTGGGCCGCTATGCCCTCGCCGCTGCCGGTAAATCCCAGTCCCTCCTCCGTCGTCGCCTTCACAGAAACGCGTCCCGCGTCCAGTCCCATGGCCGCCGCCAGTGTCTCCCGCATCTCCAGGATAAAGGGCGCCAGCCTCGGTGCCTGGGCCGCCACCGTAGCGTCCACATTCACAATGGTCCAGCCCGCCTCCGCCAGCACCGCCGTCACCTGCCGCAGCAGCGCCGTGCTGTCCGCCCCGGCGTAGCGCGCATCGCTGTCCGGAAACAGCTTGCCGATGTCCCCCAGCGCCGCCGCACCCAGCAGGGCGTCCATCACCGCGTGGGTCAGCACGTCCGCGTCGGAGTGCCCCAGCAGCCCCTTCTCAAAGGGCACCGTCACCCCGCCCAGCACCAGGGCGCGGCCCGGTACCAGTCGGTGTACGTCATAGCCGTATCCAATGCGCAGATCCGTCATGCTCTGTTCTCCCTCTCCCGCAGGAAGGCCTCCGCCATGGTCAGGTCCTCCCGCGTGGTGATCTTGATGTTCTCCCGCCAGCCGGGGGCCAGCCACACCTCCTTGCCCAGCCGTTCCACGGCGGAGCAGTCGTCCGTGATGTCCGCCCCGGCCTGAATAGCTGACTGCAGAGCAGCCTTCAGGATGTTTGCCTGAAACACCTGTGGCGTCTGTACGGCGTACAGCGTTTTCCGGTCCGGCGTGGACTGCACCAGCCCCGCCATATCCGCCACCTTCACCGTGTCCGTCACCGGCAGCGCCGGTGCGGCGGCATAGGTCCGCTGTCCCAGCCGCACCATGTCGTCCACCTGCTCCGGCAGGATCAGCGGCCGCGCGCCGTCATGCACCGCCAGCAGCTCGCAGCTGTCGCCGGCCGCCAGCGCCGCCAGCAGCACCGACTGAGCGCGGCTCCCGCCGCCCTCCACCACGCGCAGCGGCGTTTTGACATTCGCCCCGGCACACAGGGCCGCGATCTCCTCCAGTCGCTCCGGGCTTACCGCCACCACGATCTCGTCGATCAGCGCCGCCTCATCCAGCGCCCGCAGCGTCCGCAGCAGCACCGGCACGCCGCACAGCGGCGCCGTCAGCTTATCCGTGCCGCCCATGCGCTCAGAGCGCCCCGCGGCAGGCACCAGCGCCGCGCAGCGGGGGTGCCGTTCCTTTTTCCGGTTTAACAGCTTGTCAAAGAGCTTCCCCATCGTCATTCACACGCTCCCGTCATCACCGCGCCATCCAGCAGACGCTCCGCCTCTTGGTATCCGATCTCCCGCACCATCGCCAGCTCCGACAGCAGTATCTCCTTGGCACTGTGCAGCATTTTTCTCTCTCCGGTGGACAGTCCCCGCGCCGCCTCCCGCCGCATCAGGGCCTTGACCACCCGTGCCACCTCCGTCAGGTCGCCGCTTTTCAGCCGCGCCATGTTCTCCCTGTAGCGGCGGTTCCAGTTGCGCTCCTCCTCCACCGTCAGCGATGGGATGGCCGAGAGCACCGCGTCCATTCTCTCCCGATCATACAGCAGCCGCACGCCGATGGCCTCGCAGTTATCAGTGGGCAGCTTCAGTACCAGTCCACTGACGGCTTGACGGAACACATAGTACGTCCGCGCCGCGCCGTGCAGCAGCTCCTCCGTCACGCTCTCAATAACGCCCGCCCCGTGCATGGGGTGCACCACCCGCTGACCGATGCCGTACATACCGCCGCCTCCCTTCCTGCTGTTCTTGTAGAAAATTATACCGTATTCCCCCACTTTTTACAAGGGATTTCCGTATCTTTCCCGTAAAAAGCACGGTCCCAGGCACTGCCTGGGACCGTGCTTTTCCGTTATCTCGCCTCGTACAGTGCCTTGCAGGCCCGGTACATCTCGTAGCAGTCCACCTTGGCCACCACCTCGAAGGGCGCGTGCATGCTCAGCACCGGCACGCCGGCGTCCAGCGTGGCGATATTCCGGTTGGCCATATACTGTGCCACCGTCCCGCCGCCGCCGGCGTCGATCTTGCCCAGCTCGCAGATCTGCCACCGCACGCCCGCGCCGTCCAGCACCGCGCGCACATAAGCCACCGTCTCCGCGTTGGCGTCCGAGGAACCGGACTTGCCCCGCGCGCCGGTGTACTTGCAGATACCCACGCCGTAGTTGACGAAGGCCGCGTTCTTCTTCTCGTACACATCGGCAAAGTTGGGGTCATAGGCCGCCGTCACGTCGGCGGACAGGCAAAAGGCGTTCTCAAAGCACGCCTTCAGCGGCACGTTCTGGCCGTCGCACAGGTCAGACATAAAGGCGTCAAAGGCCGCGGACTGCATACCTGTCACGCCCATGGAGCCGATCTCCTCCTTGTCCGCCAGCACGCATACCGCCGTCTTGTCCGGCGTTTCGATATCCAGCAGCGCCCGCAGCGCCGCGTAGCCGCACACCCGGTCATCGTGACCGTAGGACCCGATCATGCTGCCGTCAATACCGATGTCCACCGCCTCCGCGGCGGGAACAGCCTCCAGCTCCGCGGAGGCGAAGTCGCTCTCCGTGATGCCGTACTTGTCGTGCAGCCGCTTCATCACGTGCAGCTTCACCCGGTCCTTGTCCTCGCTGTCCCCGATGGGCCGGCTGCCCACCAGCAGGTTCAGCGTCTCGCCGGGCACCGCCTCGTTCAGGGGCTTCCGGCCCTGTTCGCCGCCCAGATGGGGCAGCAGGTCCGTGATGACCAGCTGGGGCTCACCCGCCTCGCCGATGCACACGTCTACCACGCTGCCGTCCTTCTTGGCCACCACGCCCCGCAGCTGCAGGGGGATAGTCACCCACTGGTACTTGCGGATACCGCCGTAGTAGTGGGTCTTGAAATATGCCATCTCGCTGTCCTCATACAGCGGCGTGGGCTTCAGATCCAGCCGCGGCGAGTCGATATGCGCCGCCGCGATCTGCGCGCCCTCGGCCAGGCTCTCCTTACCGATGACCGCCAGCATCAGCCCCTTGCCCCGGTTGCAGGTGTACACCTTATCCCCGGCCTTCAGCGCCATGCCGCGCTTATACTGCACAAAGCCCCTCTCCTCCGCCGCGGCGATAGCCGCCCGGGCGCTGAGCCGTTCGGTCTTTCCCGCGTTCAGGAAGGCCTTGTAGTCCGCGCAGTACGCCTCCATCTCCCGAAGCTGCGCCTCGTCCAGCGTATCATACCCGTTCTTGTCATTCCGAAGCAGCTGCTCCCGCAGCGCCTTCATTTCCTCGCTCATGCTCGTTCCTCCTTCAATATCGTCTCCAGCGCCTGCCGCGCCTTTTCCGTAAAGGCCGCCGCGCTGCCGCAGTCGTTCACCAGCACGTCCGTGCACCGGGCCCGGTAAAATGCCTCGTCCTTCTGTGCCCGCACCCGCAGCCGCGCGTATGCCTCCGGTATGCCGTCCCGCGCCATGATGCGCGCCACCCGCGTCTCCGCCGGCGCGATCACCGCCACCGTCCGCCGGCACATTCCGTCCAGCCCGCTTTCGATCAGGTTGATGGCGTCAATGCCCACCACCGCCGCGTCGCTCTCGTCCATCCGCCGCCGCAGCTCCTGGGGCAGCCGCGCATAGATGATCCCGTTCAGCGTCTCCAGCGCCGCCGGATCGCCGAATACCACGTTCCCCAGCTTCTGCCGGTCCAGACCGCCGTCCGCCGCAAACACCGGGCCGAACGCCCCGGCGATGGCCCCCCGCAGCGCTCCGTCCGTCCGCAGCAGCTCATGGTAGATGGCGTCGCAGTCCAGCACCAGCCCGCCCAGCTGCTCCAGCGCCCGCAGGGCGCTGGTCTTGCCCGCGCCGGTAGGCCCCGTGAAGCCGATGACCAGCGGCGACGCGTCCACCGTGTGGAACCCCGCCGCCTTTTTCAGCCGGTTGCTCACCGCCAGTCCCAGTCCCGCCTCGTCCGGGCACTGGGCATAGATGGCCGTCACCTCCGTCTCGTCGAAGGTCCGCAGCGCGTCGAACACGCGCTGTGCCTGGGCCAGCTTGTCTCCTGCCGGTCCCAACCGATGTACAATGTGCCCCGCGAACAGCGGCGCGTACTCGTCAAAGCAGATGACCCCGGCCCCCGCCGGCAAGTGCGCCGCGATGTATGCCGCGCTTCGCCGCGGCGTGCCCGTCACCACCGTCACGGCAGCCCGGGGCGCGTAGTGCCGGTACTTCATTCCCGGTGCCTTGGCCTTCTCCCCGTCGGACAGCTTCTGCCGCACGGCCTTGTCCACGGCCACCTCCCCCAGCACCGCCTCCAATGCCTCCAGCGGCAGTCCGCCGGGCCGCAGCAGCCGGGGTGGCTGCACCGTCAGATCGATAATAGTGCTCTCTACGCCTACGGCGCAGGGCCCGCCGTCCACGATGCCGTCGATCTTGCCCATCATGTCCTCCATCATGTGCCGCGCACAGGTGGGGCTGGGCCGTCCGGAGGTATTCCCGCTGGGCGCCGCCACCGGCGTATCCGCTGCCGCGATAATGGCCCGCGTCACCGGATGGTCCGGGCAGCGGACGCCCACGGTATCCAGCCCGCCGGTGGTCCGCAGGGGCACGCAGTCCCGCCGGGGCAGGATCATGGTCAGCGGCCCCGGCCAGAACCGTTCCGCCAGCGCATAGGCCGTGTCAGGGATATCTGCACAGCAGCGTTCCAGCCAGCCCGCGTCCGGCACGTGCAGGATCAGCGGGTTGTCCTGTGGCCGTCCCTTGGCCTCGAAAATACGGCGCACCGCGTCCTCGTTGAGCCCGTCGGCCCCCAGCCCGTATACCGTCTCCGTGGGGATACCCAGCAGGCCGCCCCGGCGAAGGATCGCCGCCGCCTCCGCGATGGCGTTTTTGTCCGTTTCCGGATGGAATATGATGGTCTCCATCACCCGAACCTCGTTTCTTCTGCTCTTTTATTCCGCCGCAGCGGCAAAACTCCTCTTTTTACAGTCCCAGATCCTCGCCCACGAGAATGACCTTGATACGCTCATGCACCATAGAGTTCCTCGTCACCACCACATAGGAACAGATGCAGTCCGGACTGGTGCAGTCGCCGCACTGTCCGGTCAGGCCGCAGGGCGTCTTGATACCGAACCGCTGTGCGTTGGCCGGCGCAGCGATGTTCCGTGCGCGGGCAATGGCGTCGTCCAGCGTGCCCAGCACCTTGTTCATACCGGCGATGACCACCACCTGCCGGGGTCCATAGCACATAGCCGCCACCCGGTTGCCCATGCCGTCGATGTTCACCAGTTGCCCGTCCTTGGAGATGGCGTTGCTGCTCATCAGAAACGTGCCGCAGCTCAGCGCTTGGTGCATCAGCGCCTGTTTCTCCGCCGGGTCCTTGGCGGTATCCCGGTCGATGAGGGTATAGCCCTCCTGCGCCAGCCGCTGCTTCAGCCCCAGCTCGTCCACGGTCATCACGCCGCCCCAGGATACACTGTCCGTCTTGGGGATCAGCTCCAGCGCCTTTTCCACTGCCTCGGCAGCGGTGGAACAGTAATAGGCGTCAAAGTGCCGCTTCTTCATAGCCTCCACCGTCTTGGGGCCGGACAGGTCATACATTTTCTTCTTATTCTCGTTCATGGTCAACTCTCCTTTCCCTCCTGCAGCCGTTGGGCCTGGTCGTTCAGGGTCAGCGCGTCGATCATGTCATCCAGATCGCCGTTGATGATGGCCGCAATGTTGAAATTTTTATTGTCTCCCGTCAGCCGATGATCCGTGACCCGGTTCTGCGGGAAATTATACGTTCTGATCTTGCCGCTTCTGTCGCCGGTGCCCACCTGGCTCTTCCGTGTGGCGGCGATGGCGGCGTTCTGCTTCTCCTGCTCCGCCTCGTACAGCTTCGAGCGCAGGATCTTCATAGCGCGGTCCTTGTTCTTGTACTGGCTGCGCTCATCCTGGCACTCCACCACCACGCCCGTGGGCAGATGGGTGATACGTATGGCGCTCTCCGTCTTGTTCACGTGCTGTCCCCCCGCGCCGGAGGAACGGAACGTGTCGATCTGCAGGTCCTTGGGGTCGATGGAAAACTCCACCTCCTCCGCCTCCGGCATCACCGCCACCGTGGCGGCGGAGGTCTGGATGCGCCCGGAGGACTCCGTCTCCGGCACCCGCTGTACCCGGTGTGTCCCGGCCTCGAATTTCAGCCGTGACCAGGCACCCGCGCCCTCGATCTCGGCGCTGACCTCCTTCACACCGCCCAGCTCCGTCATGTTCTCACTGACGATGCTCAGCGTCCAGCCCCGGCGCTCGGCGTACATGGTGTACATCCGCAGCAGGTCGGCGGCGAATAGTGCACCCTCCTCCCCGCCGATACCGGCCCGTATCTCCAGTATCACGTTCTTCTCGTCATTGGGGTCCCGCGGCAGCAGCAGCCGCTTCAGCTCCTCCTGCAAGCGCTCCATATCCCCCTTCGCCCCAGCCAGCTCCTCCTGTGCCAAAGCCCGCAGCTCCGGGTCAGACAGCATCTCCTCCGCCTCCCGGGCGGTGTCCTGCGCCCGCAGATACGCCTGCCAGCATTCCACCACCGGCGCCAGCTCCTTCTGCTCCCGGCGCAGCGCCGTCAGCTTCTCCCGGTCCGTATATACCGCCGGGTCCGCCAGCTGCTGCTCCACCTCTGTCAAATGCGCCGCAAGGGCGCTCAGCTTCTCCTGCATGGTCCGTCCTCAGTCGTTCTCCAGCAGGCGGCGCACGTTCTGGACAAAGTCGTTCCGCCAGAACTCATACCCCTCGCTGTCCGGCCGCAGCGACACCGCCAGCCGGTGGGCCTGCCCGGTATACATATCCATCTGGTCATAGACCTCCTCACTGCGCTGGGTGGTGCTCCGCGTGACCACATAGGCCACGTTTTCCATCTCCAGTCCCCGCCGCTTCAGCAGCGCGCGAATGGGGCTGGCGCACCGCCCCGCCCACACCGGACTACCCACGATCACCAGCTTGTACGCGCCCAGCGGCTTCTCCGTCTCAAAGGGCTGCAGGGGCCGGGTGGATGTCTTCATGGCGTCCATACCGCAGCGCATATATCCCCGCCAGCCGCTGCGGTCGCAGTCGTCGGTGATCGCCGTGATCTCCGCGCCCAGCGCCTCGGCGATCTCCTTGACCGCCCGGCGGGTATGCCCGGTCCGGGAATAGTAAATGCACAAAATATCACTCATGTTATCGCTCCTCCTGTTCCTCGGCCTGCAAGCTCAGTTCTTCCCAGCGCTCCATCTCCTGCTCCAGCCGCTTCTGCACGTCCTGCTGTTCCTGATACAGCGCGTTCAGCTTCTCCGCGTCGCAGGCGTTCTCCGCCATTTCCGCCTCCAGCCGCGCGCTGTCCGCCTCCAGCCTGGCGATAGCCGTCTCGCAGATGGTCAGCTGCTTTTTCGCCGCCTGCTGGGCCCGGTTGCCCCGGCTGCCGTTCTTTTTCGGCGCAGCGGACTGTACCTGTACCGCGGCCGCCGCGGCGGCGTGCTCCTCCTCCTTGGCCTGCCGGTACTGTGCAAAGCCCATGGGATAGTCCGTGATGACGCCCCCGGCCAGCTCCCACACGCGGGTGGCGAACCGGTTGATGAAATACCGGTCGTGGCTCACGAACAGCAGCGTCCCGTCGAAGGCCTCCACCGCCTGCTCCAGCCACTCCCGCGAGTCGATATCCAGATGGTTCGTCGGCTCGTCCAATATCAGCAGATTGATGCTCTCGTCCATCAGCATACACAGCCGCAGGCGGCTCAGCTCGCCGCCGGACAGCACGCTGACGCTCTTGAACACATCCTCTCCGGTGAACTGATACGCCGCCAGCCGGTTCCGCGCCGACTGCGGCGTGATGTCCAGCTCATAGAGCATCGTGTCCAGTATGGACCTCTCCGGGTGCTCGAAGTGTATCACCTGCGGCAGATACGCCGCCTTCACCGCCGGTCCCAGCCGTATAACGCCGCTGTCCGGGCGCTCGCTGCCGGTCAGCATATTCAGCAGCGTGGTCTTTCCCGTGCCGTTCTCGCCCAGCAGAGCGATGCGCTCGCCCCCCTCGCACCGCAGATACACATCCTCAAACAGCCGCTTCTCGCCGAAGGCCTTGCTGACGCCCTTGATCTGCAATACCTCGTCGCCCTTGAACTCCCGGCTCTGGAACCGCGCCTCCAGCCTCCGCGCCTTCGTGGGCTTCGCCGTGGTCCGCATACGTTCAATGCGCTTCTCCATGCTGAAGGCCCGCTTGTGCAGCGCGTCGTTGCCCATGAAGGCCCACAGGTGCATCTGCTCCGCCGCCTTTTCCAGCTGCGCGATCTTCGCCTGCTCCTTCAGGTACTGCTTCATACGCTCCTGATACCGCCGTTCCTTCTCGATGGCATAAAAGCTGTAATTTCCGCTGTAAAACTCCGCTTTTCCGCCCTGTATCTCGATGATCCGCGTCACGGTCCGGTCCAGGAAATACCGGTCATGGCTGATGGTCAGCACCGTGCCCCGGAACCTCCGCAGATACCCCTCCAGCCACTCCGTGGCCTGCAGGTCCAGATGGTTCGTGGGCTCGTCCAGCAGCAGGATGTCCGTATCCTCCAGAATGAGCCGTCCCAGGTTCACCCGGGTCTTCTCTCCGCCGGACAAACACGCGAATTCCCGCTGCCGCATTTCCCTCGGGATGCTCAGGCCGTTGGCCACCTTGTTCACCGCCGTCTCCGTGTCCCAGCCGCCCAGTCCCTCGAATTTGGCGTTCAACTCGCCGTACCGCCGCAGCGTATCCGCGCCGCTGTCCCCCTGCTCCATCCGCAGGGCCAGCGCGTCCATCTCATCCTTCAGCCGGAACATCCGCGCAAAGGCCGTCTGCAAAACGTCCTCCACCGTGTACCCCTCCGGATACACGGGGATCTGCGAGATCAGTCCCACCCGCCGTCCGGCGGCGATCTGTACCTCTCCCTCGTCCGGCTCCAGCTCCCCAGTGAGCATACGGAACACCGTGGTCTTTCCGGCGCCGTTCCGCCCCAGCAGTCCCACGCGCTCCCCGCTGTCCACCTGAAAGCTCAGTCCGTCCAGTATTCTCTTTTCCAGATCAAAGGACTTCACCAGCCCCGAAACGCGAATGTCGACCATTTACTCTTTCTCTAATTCCTTTACGATATTCTCAAAATGCATGGCGTGAGACGCCTTCACCAGCACCGCCGTCCCCGGCGTGAACCGCGCCCGTACAGCGGGCAGCGCCTCCTCCACACCGGCGAACCACTGCGCCTCCGGATCTGTCTCGGTCAGGGCCTTCATCTTCTCCCCCACCGCCACGGTCTCGATGCCCAACTCCCGGCACAGCGTCCCCATATCCCGGTGGGCCTGGGCCGTCAGCGCGCCCAACTCACCCATGTCGCCCAGCACCGCCAGGCGCTTTTTCTGCCGGCTGGCAGCCAGCATACGGATGCCCTCCGCCATGGACTGCGGATTGGCGTTGTAGCAGTCGTCGATGACCAGCCGATCCCCGTCCATACGGATCAGGTGCATCCGGCTCCCTACCGGCGCATAGGCCGCCGTCCCCGCGGCGATCTCCGCCGCCGTCAGGCCCAGCCGTTCGCCGATGGCTGCCGCCATGGCCATGGGATAGACCATGTGCCGCCCCGGCGCCGCCGTCTCCAGCCGATAGGCCGCCTGTCCCGTGGTCACGGTGCAGGCCATGCCCTCCAGTCCCCGGTCGTCGATGTCCGTAACGCGGACATCGCAGTGCTCGCCCTCGCCGCAGCGCAGGATGATCTGTGGCAGCGTCACCGTGTTCAGCAGCTCGTCGTCGCCGTTGAGCACCGCGACGCCCTCCGGGGTCAGATTTTCAAATATCTCACACTTGGCCTGCAAAATGCCCTGCCGTGTGTTGCCCAGATTTTCGATGTGGGCGTCGCCAACGTTGGTGATAACGGCGATATCCGGCCGTACCATCTCGCCCAGATACCGTATCTCCCCAAAGTGGTTCATGCCCGTCTCGATCACCGCCGCCTCGTGCTCCGGCATGAGCCGCAGCAGCGTCAGCGGCGCGCCGATGTCGTTGTTGAGGTTCCCCTCCGTCCGCAGCGTCTCGTATTTCTGCGTCAGCACTGCGGCGATCATCTCCTTGGTGGTAGTCTTGCCCACGGAGCCGGTCACCTGTACCACCGGCAGCCGGAACTGCCCCCGGTACCAGGCGGCCAGCGCCTTCAGCGCCAGCCGCGTGTCGGGCACCTGAATGTAAAACTTCCCCGGCAGCAGTGCCTCCGGCGTCTTTGCCGTCAGGCATCCCGCCGCCCCGGCCTCCAGCGCCTTTTCGATATAGGCGTGGCCGTCGAAGCGTTCCCCCACCAGGGGGATGAACAGCGCTTCCTGCGGCACGCAGCGGCTGTCGGTGGTCACATCGCGCACCGCCGCGCCGCTGCTCTGCAACACCGTGCCGCCCACCGCGGCGCAGATGGTCTGTACCGTCAGCGGCATCATGCCCGCGCCGCCTTTCGCGCCGCCAGCGACAGCTCCACGATCTTCTCGCACAATTCGCCGTAGTTCAGTCCCACCTGCGCCGCCTCCTGGGGCACCAGACTGGTAGGCGTCATGCCCGGCAAGGTGTTGATCTCCAGGCACCAGGCCTGACCGTTCTCGTCCAGAATGAAGTCCGAACGGGAGTACACGCTCAGCCCCAGCCCCTTGTGCAGCTTCAGGGCCATCTCGCCCACCTGCTTCCACGCCGCGTCCGTGATAGGCGCGGGGCACAGCTCCACCGCGCCGCCGGCCTGATACTTGCTCTCATAGTCGAAATAGGCGCCCTTGGGGATGATCTCCACCGCCGGCAGATAGCCGTCGCCCAGCACGGCGATCTGTATCTCCCGACCCTTGATCTTCTGCTCCACCACCACATGGTCGCCGTAGCGCAGCAGGTCGCGCAGGGCCTTCTCCAGCTGTTCCTTCGTGTCCGGCAGCGCCACACCGATGGAGCTGCCGCCGTTGACGATCTTCACGGCACAGGGCACCGGCAACTCCTCCGCCAGCCGGGGGATATCGCTCTCGGTATAGTGGATGTCGTGCCACGGAGCCGTGCGAATACCGAGAGAGTCCATCATCCGCTTCGTCACGGATTTATCCATGGCCATGCCGCTGCCCAGATACCCGGATCCGGTGTAGGGCACGCCCAGCAGATCCAGCGTGGCCTGTATGCGGCCGTCCTCGCCGCAGCTTCCGTGCAGCGCCAGAAATACCACGTCCGCCATGCGGCACACGGCCAGCACGTCCTTGCCCAGCAGGCTGGGGCTCTGGTCCCTCCGGCTGCGGCGCACCGCCTCCAGGTCCGGCTCCACGCGCTCCACCCGGCTCTGGCCGCACAGGCCGTCCGGCGCGTCAAAGATATCCTCCAACGCGCCCTCGTAGTCCTCCAACCCCAAAAACATATCCACCAGAATGGCCTTGTGTCCCCTCTCCCGCAGCGCCTTGCACACGCCGGTGCCGCTGGTCAGCGCCACCTGGCGCTCTGTGGACAGTCCGCCCGCCAATACCACGATCTTCATAAGCGTACCCTCACTTTTAGGCGGCACAGTGAAAAACGGCCCTGTGCCCCCATGATTTGATACATTATTATAGCACAGCGCCCCGCTGATTACAACCGATTTTGCCCGCCGGTGTGTAAACAAACAAAGAACGCCCCGGCACAGCCGCGGCGTTCTTTTGTTGTCTTTCCTATCGCAGCCAGTCGGGCTTCGCCCGCCCGTGTACGCCGGACACCAGCCCCATACAGGCAAACAGCATCACCAGCGACGAGCCGCCGTAGCTGATGAAGGGCAGCGTCAGTCCGATGACCGGCATCACGAACAGGCACATACCCACATTGATGATGACCTGAAAGATAATGACACTGGCCACGCCGATGCAGGCATAGCCCTCCAGCCGGGTCTTGGCGTGCCGCGCCACATATAGGCACCGCAGTATAATGGCCGTCAGCAGCGCCAGCGTCAGCAGGCAGCCCACCAGCCCCAGCTCCTCACCGATCACGGAGAAAATAAAGTCCGTGTGCCGGTGCGGCAGGCTGGACGCCGCCTCGCTTTGGGTCTGCGTGCCGCGAAACAGCCCCTGCCCGAATATCCTTCCGCCGCCCAGTGTCAGCAGGCTCCGGGTCTGCTGCCAGCCGGTGTTCAGCGGGTCATAGCTGTGGTCGAACAGGACGATGAACCGGTTTTTCATGTAGGTATCCAGCAGGTCCAGGTCCCACATGGCGTAGAACAGCAGTCCCGCCGCGCCGCCGCCGATCAGGAACCACCGCAGCGCCACCCCCGCCACAAAACACATACACGCGAAGATGAACAGGAACACCAGCGCACTGCCCATGTCGGAGGATATCTTGTAGTACAGCGCAAAGATCACGCCGAAGTGTGCCGCCAGCATGACGATGGAGGAAATCGACCGCAGGTCCCGGTTCTCCTTCAGCCACGCCAGCTGTTTCGCCAGCACGATAATAAACGTCAGCTTCACGATCTCCGCCGGCTGCACCTTCACCGGCAGGAACGGGAACTCCAGCCATGCCTTGTTGCCGGTATCCCCGGCAATGCCGAGGGGCGTTGCCAGCAGCAGGATGAACACCACGCCCACCAGGAATATCCACTTCCAGTACTTCGCCAGCTCGTTCAGGTCCACCTGCGACACCACGATATACAGCACCGCCCCGATGCACAGCGCCGCCGCCTGTACCAGCACCAGCTTGCTGGTGTGCATATAGTGTGTGGCGCTGGCGATCATCAGTATGCCGAACAGCGACGTGCCGATGCACAGCGCCAGCAGGACAAGATCGGCCTGTCGGAACACGTCGTTAAAAAGCTCCCGTATCCGTCGCAGCATGGCGGCACCTCCCTTCCCTCGCATTTCCCCCGCACGGCGCACATATCCGTTCCCGCATAGTGTACCACGATTTCCCCGCCCTGTAAACCACCATACTTCTATCAAAAATATTACTGTTTCCGCCCGCTGCTTTCACAGCCCGGCCACCGTTTTCACAGCCCGGCCACCGTTTTCACAGCCCGGCCACCAACAGCGCTATCACCGAAAGGCCCCCCACCGCCAGCGCATAGGGCGTTGCCGCCCGTATGGTGGTCAGGTTGGAAACGCCCGAGCCGGCGGTGGTCATCAGCACCGCGTCCGCATAGAAGCACAGACTATATCCCAGGGTAACGCCGCTCATCACCGCGGCGATCATCAGCGGCGCAGCCACCCCGGCAGCCAGTCCCATCGGGATGAACACAGGAATAGCGATGGTCATTACCGCCCAGCAGCCACCTACGGCAAATACCGTTGATCCCACCAGCACAAACGCCAGCGGCGCGATCAGGCAGCGGGGCACCGCCCCTCCGATACCGTTGATGAGAATATCAAACAACCCCAATGTACGGTTGGCGTCGCTGAGCATCAGGCCAAAGCCCACCACCACAGCAATGGTGGTCATACCCTTAACGCCGGAAAAGAATCGGGCAAAGTATTCTCCCACCGTCATACGCTTCTGTATCACATACAGCAAGAACTGCACCACCAGGCACACGATGATACCGTGGAGCAAATCATTGTCAAACAGCACCGTGCCGCCCACCAGCGCCGCCAGCGGGACAACAGCGTTCCAAGCCGAGGAGACATTGTGCTCATCCACCTCGTCAATGTCCACCAGCTTCTCGCCCTTCTCGCCCGGTTCAAAGGCTGCGCCGCCGGAGGCCACCCGGTGATACGCCTGACGAAGCATGCCCACTTTCGGAAACCAGCCCAACGCCAGCAGCAGACTTACCAGCATCATCGCCAGCGGATAAAACATGAAGGGCACCGCCTGAAGGTAATCCGTGAACCCCAGGCCGAAGTCGGAGATCAGGCCCACGCTGAAGGCCGTCCAGCTGGTAAAGGGCACCGTCACGCACAGGCAGCAGGCCATAATGTTGGTCTGCATCGCCAGGTGCTCCCGGGGCAGACGGTTTTTATCGGAGACATCCCGCAGGCAGATGGTGGTAGTCAGGGCATTCAGATACTCGTCCACGAACATGATCACAGACAGCAGCCACGCCAGCAGCAGCGTTTTGCGGGGCGTGTTGGCCGCCTTCGCCAGCAGATCCCGGAAGCCCATGAGCCCGCCGGAGGCCTGAAACAGCGAGATCATTCCGCCAAAGCCCAGAATACTGCACAGCGCAAACTGATAGGAGCTGTTGCCCAGTGTAGTATACATGGCGTCGATCAGCCCAGTGAAAAAATGCTGGCGATGGACCAGCAGCACGGCCAGCAGGGTAGCCAAGACCATTGCATCTGCCATTTTGCGGGTCTTTAGGGCATATACGATCAAAAACGCCAACGGCAGGAACGCCATAACAGTATGCAGCACAGAAACATCTCCCCTCTCACACAGAGTATAGCAAACTCCAGTGAAAACCGCAACTGCGCATGAAAAAGCCGGCTTGGTGGCCGGCTTTTCATGCGTCGCTTATACAGACATTCTTTTCACACCGGGGTTCTCCCGCATAAAGGCCAGTGCTTCATCATGGGTGATCGGCGGCTCAAGCCGGACGGTGATCTCCATACGAAGGCAGCCGTCCTGACGGGTGAGGCTGCTCTCTGTCACCTGGCCGCGGTGCTGCTTCAGCAGATCGTCAAAGCGGGCCCGCAGCTCATCCGTATCCTCCAGCTCCACCAAAATTTCCTGTGTCGTGAGGGCGTCCGCCCCCACAGGGAAGCGGTGGAGAATGATCTGGATGGCAACGAGGACAGCCGCCTCGAACAGGCCCAGCCAATACATACCGGCACCCACAGCCATACCGATGGCGGCGGTACCCCACATACCGGCGGCGGTGGTCAGTCCGCGGATAGAGTTGCCGTTTTTGAATATGACACCGGCACCCAGAAAGGATATGCCGCTGACCACCTGGGCGGCAATGCGTGCAGGGTCGGCGCCGCGAAGACCATCCAGCGTAACACAGTCCAGGAAAGCGTATTTTGAGACGATCATAAACAGCGCGGAGGTACAGGCAATGATGCAGTGGGTACGGATGCCCGCCTCCTTACGGCGCTTGCTGCGCTCCAGGCCCACCAGCGCGCCCAAGGCGGCAGACAGCAGCAGGCGAATGAGAAATTCCAGATTGTCGTAAACAGTCAGGGTCGCTTCGGGCACATATTGCGTCAGTCCGGAAAGCATAACAGTCTCCTTTCAGCGGCACAGGCCGCAGGTATGGTACAGCAAGTATAGTGTGCATCGCCGTTTCTTATGCGGTATAGCGGCATTGGTCGGTAATAGCCTTCTTCAGCCGCCGCAGCGTCGGATCGTCCAGATCCCGGGGATAGGACAGATCCGTCAGATCAAATTCACAGATCGTACTGTCCGGGTGCATGACAATGATCCGCCGTCCCAGCAGCAGCGCCTCCTCCAGCTGGTGGGTGACCAGCACGATCGTGCGGGGCAGCTTCTCCTGAATGGCCAGGAGTTGGCTCTGCAGCTCCGCGCGGGTCAAAAAATCCAGCGAGGCAAAGGGTTCATCCATCAGCAGCAGTTCCGCCTGCCCCGCCAGCACCCGGGCCAGGCCCAGTCTCTGCTTCATGCCGGTGGACAGTTCCACCGGAGTCAGGTCGGCGTAGTCCTCCAAGCCCACCAGCCGCACGAATTCGCTGGCGCGCTCATAGCGCTCCTCCGGCGTTTTTCCCACGCCGCAGGCCATGGCCACATTCCGCTGCACGCTGGTCCAGGTGATGACATAGGGATCCGGACTAAGCATGGCACTGTGCCAACCCTCCGGAATCCGTATTGTCCCGGTGTCAGGCATCTCCGTCCCCGCCAGCAGCTTCAGCAGCGTGCTCTTGCCGCAGCCGCTGCGGCCCACGATCACGGTAATCTCACCGGCGGGAATGGTCAGCGACAGGTCGCGCAGCACCTGTCGGGTACGGCTGGGCCGCGTCTCGCCGGTCAGGACGATATCCGTGCCGTAGGTGGTATAGGCCTTATCCACATGGTCAAGAACAACTGCGTCCATAGCGATACCTCATTTCCTCGTTTCGGCCGCCGGGCAGATGGACGGCACGGCTATCATAGCCCCGGCGGTGGGGCTTGTCAAGCGCCGCCGTCAGCCCAACATCCCCAGTATCTCCTGCAGGCTGAAATTCTCCCGGTAATAGTCCAGTTCTCCGGCGATCAGCTCGTCCAGCACACGCATACCCAGCACCTCCACCGGCGCCCTGTCGTCCGTCAGAAGGCAGTCCCCACCGGTGTAGACCGTCAGATCGGCGGCCACCTCCGCCATCATGGCGGCGTAGTCTCCGTCGGTCAGCGCGGCGCGGCTGGCGGCAAAGCGCTCCGGCAGGCCAGGCGCGTTGGTGCAGAACACCTCCGTATTGGTGTTTCCGGGCACATCGGCCAAGTAGGTGTACGCAAACACGCTGGCCATCGTATCGCAGAGGTACTGGTTGATGGAGCCATCCTCCCGGGAGGTCATGTTCAGGTTCACCACCATGACGCCCTCCGGCTTCAGATGCTCCGCCACCGCCGCGAAGAACTCCCGGCTGGACAGCTGGAACGGAATGGTGATGTCCTGATAGGCGTCCACCATGATCACATCAAACTTTTCCTCCGACGCGGTCAGGTAGGCCCGGCCATCGGCTACGGCCACCTCCACCTCCTCCGGCAGGCCAAAATAGGTGCGGGCGATATCGGCGATCTTGCCGTCGATCTCCGCGCCCTGCACGGTCATGCCCGGAAAATAGCGGACGCAGTATCCGGCGTAGGTGCCGGAACCCATGCCCAAGATCATGGCGCTGCGGCCAGTGTTATCGGTACCGTCCATACCCGCCATACAGGGGGCTGCCAGCGCGTAGTCGTAGTACATTCCGGTGAGCTTACCGTCCTTGTTCTGCACCGACTGTACACCGAAGAGCACATTGGTGGAGAGCGTGGTGGTGTGGTCATCATCCTTAACCTGGAGGTAGTTGTAGATGGACTCGTCCTCCAGGGCCAGGTCGCTCTCCCAGAAGGCGAAGCTGTAGGTGGGCAGCGCAAAGCACAACCCCGCCACCAACACCACCGCAATGATACCGGTGACCGTCCTTTTTCGTTCAAAGATGAAGTAGACAATGCCGATGGCGGCCAGCACACCCGCAAAAATCAGGAACGTGGCCGCCGTACCCACCGCCGGGATGGTCAGGAACGTGGGCACAAAGGTACCGATGATGCTGCCGATGGTGTTCAGCGCATTTAGCTGCCCCACGGTCTTACCGGTGTCATCCAGATTGTCCACGGTGAACTTGGTCAGGGACGGTGTTACGGTGCCCAGCAGCACACAGGGGAAGGCGAAGATCACCAGGCAGGCTGCCAGCGCCGCCCAGACCAGAAAGTTCTTCGTTACGAACGTAGCCAGCAGGAAGGATATCCCGGCGATCATCCATCGGCCCGCAAAGGGTATCAACGCGATCCAGATCGCGGCGATGATGACCCGGCCATAGAGTCGGTCCGGCGACTTGCTCTTGTCAGCCATCCGTCCGCCCCAAATGTTGCCCACAGCCATAGCGATCATTATAACGCCGATAATGACCGTCCAAACGATTTGAGATGAGCTGAAATACGGCGCCATCAGGCGGCTGGCGCCCAGTTCCACCGCCATGACGGACATTCCCGCGAAAAACTCTGTCAGGTATAAAAACCACTTACTATGAGTCAGCTTTTTCTCCATGGTACAAGGTCCTCCTTATAGGCTTCTGTCCACCCCGGAAACTACAAATGGTTCTCCCTGGATCGCCTTGTATTATAGCGTAGCATGACCGTTTCCGCAAGTACCTCTCTGTTTTCATGGCCTTTCCGCTGTTCTTCAGCTGCGCAGAAAAAGTCTCCGTTTCCGGGGGTTTTCTCTTATTTTGTGTCAGCTTTCTCGGATCGTTCTTGACAGAGAATAACGAAGCCGGTATGCTGATAGCAACGGGAGGTGCGGCGCCATGATGGATGGAAATATCATATTATCCGTGGCGAAGGCCATGGAGGTCCTGCAAATTCTGAGTCAGGCGGAAAGTCCCCTGTCGCTGAAGGAGCTGGCCACCCGGTGCGGATACCCGAAGAGCACCGTATTCGGCCTGCTGACCACCATGCGGGCCTATGACGTGGCAGCGCAGACGCCGGACGGGAAATACACGCTGGGCCTGCGGCTGTTCGAATATGGGCGTCAGGTGGAACGGTCCTGGGACATCTCTCTGGTGGCCCGCCCCTATATGGAGCACCTGTGCCAGCGGACCGGAGCGTCCGTCATGCTCTCGGTGTGCGAGGGCGGCAGCGTGATCACCCTGGACCAGGTGGAGACCCGGGACAATCTGCGCGTCGTGTCGGATATAGGTTCCCGGCTGCCAATCTACTGTACGTCGCAGGGCAAGGTGTTCCTGGCGCATATGTCCCGCACCAGTGCCGAGGCGTTGCTGCGCGCACAGCATATGACCCAGTTCACCCCGCACACCATCACCGATCTGACCGCGCTGATGCAGGAGATCGATCTGTGCCGTACCGACGGCTACGCCATTGAAAACGGCGAATACAAGATCGGCCTGCGCTCCATTTCCGCACCGGTCTATACCGTAGAGGGCAAAGCACGATACACCGTTGGCGTGATCGGTATGTTCCGCAGCACCCGTTCCGATGAATTCCTTGCGGCGGTGGAACAGGTCTGCGCCACCGCGTCCATGATCTCCACTGCGCTGGGCTATCGAAAAACGGAGGAGCTTTTGTAAGCCATACCTCCGCCGTTATCGGCGCACTGGAGAACGCACTGCACATGATCGCTGCAGAGGGTCACGGCTGAGCCGCGTATGCCTTTGCAGCGTTTCCGGCAACGGCGAAAACGGCTTGTTTTCCAGTCAGTATCCTGATGGGTAATGAGAATGTGCCGAATGGACTGCGGTGCAATACCCGGCCATGCCATCTTCTCCGCCAGCCGTTCGTAGTTATAGCCGGCGTCGATCATGATGGCAGTCCCGCCGCCTGTTTTCAAGACGCTGTCTGCTCTTTTCTCACATTTTTTCGTCAAATACCCCCGCAGGAAAAACAAAAACACACGTCCGGCCCAGTCAGGCCGGACGTGCGTATATCCTCAGGCCTCACAGGAAGCGAGACCCGATCAAAGTGCAGTCCCCTTCTTCGGTACGAACAAGCCATGCATATCGGCACGCTCCAGCTCCAGCAATGCTTTCTTCCTTTGGATGCCACCGCCATAGCCGGTAAGGCTGCCGTTTGTACCCACCACACGGTGGCACGGGATCATGAGAGAGATCGGGTTATGCCCCACCGCGCCGCCCATCGCCTGTGCGGACATTTTGGCCAGTCCCTGCTGGCGAGCCGCTTCAGCGGCGATCTCTCCGTAGGTCATGGTCTTTCCATACGGTATCGTCAGCATGATGTCACAGATGCGCTTACGGAACGGTGTGGTATCATAGCGCAGCGGCGGCAGAAACCCCGGTTCCTTACCGGAAAAATAGATATTCAGCCAACGACCGGCCTCTGCAAACAACGGGTGTTCCCTTTGTACAGTCACTTTCGGCAGAACGCTGCCGAAATACCTCTGCCCGTTGAACCATAGACCAACGATCGCCTCATCGTCGCAGGCCAGCGTGATCCTACCCAGCGGCGACATATACTCGGATGTCCAGATCATCTCTTTCCCTCCAATCTCTTTTTCGGATTATGATCTTTCAGCTCCGGAATCGCTCCGCCGGCCACTGCCCACAGATACAGGCTCGCCACGCTGCCATACGGGCTAAACCGACGGCGGTATATCTCAAACCGCTTACGGTCAATGCTGCGGTGGTGATAGAGCATCCGCAGTCCGCGCTGAATAGCCAGATCGTCGTAACTAAACACATCGGGCCGCTGCATACAGAACAGCAGGATCATCTCCGCTGTCCAGATGCCAACACCCTTCAGACTGCTCAGTTCGCGGATCACCTCCCCGTCCGTTTTCTGCCATATGCCGTCCAGATCAAACGCACCGTCCCGGGCCTTTTGCGCCAGATCTGTGATGTATTCCGCCTTACGGAAGGTCATACCCAGGGCTTGCAGTTCAGGGACTCCCGCCGCAAGGATGCTCTCCGCGTTCACCTCACCCAGCGCATCCCGCATCCGCTGCCAGATGGTCGCCTGCGCCTTAGTCGATATCTGCTGGCCGATGATATGATGGACAATGGCAGAGAACAAGTCCGTATCCACGGCACGGTCGATATATCCAATACGGTCAATGACTTCACCAAGCCGCCTGTCTTTCTGCCGCAGATAAGAAAGCTCTGTTTCCCCGTATTCGAAATACACCACTGTCACCGTCCTTTCATCTTCACATACAGGCAGGCACCGCCGCTAAACACCGTGAGACTATGATCGGATACAGTTCCCATAGTGCGGGCTGCGCTCTGACACAGAGTATACCATCCGCCCCCGCTGTTTGCAACCACCGGTCCAGTTATCGTCAAACCCACCTCAAACGATACGTTGGTTTCACGTTTTCCTGTCGGCTGCCTATCGACAACATACGCTTCGGTCAGCCGGAGACACCGATGTACTTGAGGCCATTCTTATCTCACCGTAAGAAAATACATCCTTATGAACGGAAACGGTTGATGCGTTTGGCTTTGTGCCAGACGCATCTATACCGGTAATTCTTTATGGTACGCCCGACTGGATTCGAACCAGCGGCCTACAGAGTCGGAGTTATCAGGCCGTCAAGCCGGAAAGCCCTGCAGGGCAAGGGTTTGGTTGGTGTTACACAAATTTTCGCCATTCTGAAGAAAAACCTCGGAAGCCTTACAGGGCAAGACTTCCGAGGTTTTTTGCGGCGGAGTGTACCCTGAATTGCAAGGTCGAAATCAGGTTTTTGATAATTTTCAATGTATCGCCTTACTGCCTTTTTCCGGACGATGAAAACCGGAAGTTCTCCGTCTACTATATGGAGCTGGCTCCCGGCAGCCATTGGCAGTCGGAGCCGCATCTGCGGGGTACCACCGAGTTTGTCACCCTTTTCGCCGGTGCAATCGAAATCACGGCTGATCAGAAGGCCATTGTCGTTCAGGCGAGCGAAAGCGTCCGTTTTCAGGGCGACACCACCCACACCTACCGCAACATCTCTGACCAAACCACCATTCTGCACATGATTCTGTATAACCCGTAAAAAGGCGCGAGCCGCTGTATTGCAGCGGCTCGCACCTTTTCTCTCAGTCGTCTATCTCTGCCTCATGCTTGAGGATCGCGCCGGTGGCCGCGTTGATCTCGTAGCTGTACTCCATGCCGCCAAACTTGAACTCGACCTCATAGACGAGCGTGCCGTCCTCATCGTCCAGCTCGATCTCCATGTCATATGCCTTGTTCTCGCTCACGCCCGCGTGGTTCAGGGCGATGGACTTCGCCTTGGCGTGACCGATGTCGCCGGTGGGCGCAGTAGGCTTTGCCGTCTCGTCCCCTACAGGGGCCGTGGTCAGCAAGTCCTTCTGCCCGCTGAGCACCTTCCCCGTGTAGGCGTCCACCAGATACTCAAACTCACCCCATGCTGTGTGCAGCTCCACCTCGTAGTGCGCGGGGAATTCGTCCAGCTCGGAATCGACCTCAGCCGTGACGGAATCAAGCGCCGTTGTCCCGGCATACTGCTCCGCGGCGTAAGCGGCGGCATCCTTACCGATGGGCATAGCGGGCGCGCCTGCTTCCGCAAGGTCCTTCAGCTCCTCCACCGAGAGCTTTGCCAGCGCGTCAAACTTGAGTGCAGGGTTGATGGCGAGGACGCGGTTCACCAGCGCCGCCTTGCCGGAGGAAATGTTGTTTTCCCGGGCCTGCTGCTCCCGCGCCGCGTCCTGCGTCAGCGTCTGCGTCAGGACGGCGGCCTTCGCTTCGCTGGTCTGCAGCACACCGTCCACGGCGCTGGTCAGCTCCCGCTGGAGCTTTTCCGCGCGGACGGTATCCTTATCCTCCACCGAGATCATGATGGCGGAGGAAATGCTGTCGAGGTAGCCGTTTCGCACGAGGCTCCCCACGATGGCGTTTACCGCCACGTCCAGCTTTGCACCCTTCAGGTCTGCACCGTCGCCCATATCCGCAAGGATAGCCTTCGCATCCTCGTTGAGCGGTGTGCAGGCCAGCACCTTTTCGCTCTTGCTGACCTTCAGCTCGATGCTGGGGTTTACGTCCAGCGACACCACGGACGCCACCGCGTGTGCCTGCTGATAGAATATCCCTCCGCCGCCCAGCAGCATCACCGCAAGGCAGGCCGCCGCCAGCGTCGTCCACCGTTTCTTTGTCGTTTTCTTCGTCGTCATGGGGATCACCGTTCCTTTCCGCGCTTCACAGCGGGAGAGAACGCCGCTCATATCATCCGGCGCGGTCTTTTCAAGGGCCGAGGCCAGCCTCTGCTCCATTTTTTCATTGGTCATCAGGCGTCATCTCCTTCCAGAAGGCTGCGCATCTTTTTCAATGCTCTGTGATATTTCGACAGGACGGTGGGAAGCGGCAGCTCCAGCAGCGCCGCGATCTCCCGGTGCTTCATACCCGTGACCGCGTGGAGCAGCACGATGCGCCGCTCCTCGTCAGCGAGTCTTGCCAATGCGCCTTGCAGCAGCGCGCGCTCGTCGGCGTCCAGTCCGCACTCCTGCGCGGGAATGGCGTCCCATTCCTCCTCGCTGATGGCGGCTTGGCGTTCCTCCCGCCGCAGACGCATCAGGCACAGGCTGCGGCACACCGCCAGCAGCCAGCCCATGGGGGAACCGGTGGGGCGGTACTGCGCCGCGCAGTCCCACACCTGCACATAGACATCCTGCGTGAGATCCTGCGCATCGTGGGCGTTCCTGAGGTAGGACAGCGCAAGACCGTACACCGCCGTCCGCGTGCGCTGATACAGCTCCGCCAGCGCTTCACGCTCCCCGCCGGCAATGTGGAGCAACAACTGCTGCAGCTCGTGTCGATCCTCTGCCGGCACATATTCGGTTGTCATCAGCATACTGAGCATGGGCTTTTTCTCCTGTCATCCGTGTAATGCACGGAAAGGGCGTTTTATTGCATTTGGACTTAAAAACTTTTTTGATCAAGCTCCGCTGAGCACCTCGTAAACGCGGGCCTACGCTGCTGTCTCATAGATAAAGCGAGCTGTCAGCTCCCGTTCCCCCCCCCACCACGTCCTCTGCGGCGTTGTGTCATGCCCTACGCTGACCGCCGCCTGCGGCGTGGGCAGCGGCACCGGCCGCAGCAAGAAGGAGGCGGAGCAGTCCGCCGCCCGCAGCGCCCCGGAGCAACTGAAGAAGAGAGAAAAAAGAACATGCCCGCACGGGACGGTGTAGCGCTACAATACATATTGGGCAAGTGAATAAAAAGGTATGAAGGATATGGTCACATGGGTTATAGTTGAGTTAACCAGCCCGAAAGGAGACCATATCCCTCATGAGCAAGAGTATAACACAAGACATGGCATATCGGCAATCCCTAATGAAGTATGCGGAGAAATACGGCGTCAGCCGCGCCAGCCGGAAGTACAACAAGAGCCGGTCGTACATCTATTTCTGAAAGCAGCGCTGGGACGGAAGTGTGGCGTCCCTTACCTGCCAGTCCAGACGCCCCCACAGTCATCCAAACCAGCACACGGAGGCCGAACTGAAACTCATTCGCCCGTACACACCTCGCCATAGTGGGAAGGTCGAACGCAGCCACCGCGAGGACCAGAAGCGGTTTTACTCCTGCCACGCCTTCTACTCCTTGGACGATTTTGCAAAGCAACTTGCTGTCCACAACTGCCGTTCCAACAACTTACCTATGAGACCCCTCCGCTGGCTGTCTCCCGTTGCGTTCACTGTCCAATATGTTTGACAAACCTACAAAAAAGAACACGCCCGCACGGGACGGCAAGGGATGCTGGAGATATGACGCAGGATGCGCTCAGCTGGACTCCAAGTCACACAATAGTCATCAAACCAAAGCGGAACTTTTATCACCTACCGCATATAAAAACCGTCTCAAACGATACGTTTGAGACGATTTTTGGTACGCCCGACTGGATTCGAACCAGCGGCCTTTAGAGTCGGAGTTATCAGGCCGTCAAGCCGGAAAGCCCTGCAGGGCAAGGGTTTGGTTGGTGTTACACAAATTTCCGCCATTCTGAAGAAAAACCTCGGAAGCCTTACAGGGCAAGACTTCCGAGGTTTTTCGCGGTAGTAGTCAAATAGCAGTCCGAGCACTTCACAGGTCATGCGGCTCAGATGCAGCGGCTCCCGTTTTCAGCACACACGAACCGCATACTTCACACGATTCCCGTACTATGTCGATTTGAGCAGTCCCAGTTTTTCAAACTTCAACACAAAGCTGCGGATCGTCGCGTAAGCGGCGTTCCCGAAGTCCTTTTCCAACTGCTTGGTGGAAAACTCCGCGTCGCCGTAAGCGGACAGAACAAACTCCCACAGTGCTTTCTCCTTCTCAGTGACCTGTCCGTGGGACAGGGCGGTCTGAAACGCCTCGGTCGTCTGTGCGGTCGGAAGCACCCCGTTCAGCTTATGATATACATTTTCGATAAAATACGCCAAAAACGGCGTTGCGTCCAGCATACCGCTGATGGTTGCGTTCTCCTCCACCAGCGTATAGGCATCATAATACCCCTTGCGGCTTTTATTGATATACTCGGAGAGCGGCACGAACAGCGCAGAGGAATATCCCTGCTGCACCAGATACCACAAATGCATCAGCCGTGCCATTCTGCCGTTGCCGTCAAAGTACGGATGCAGATACGCCATGTAGAAGTGGATCAGCGCCGCTTTCAGCAGGTCGTTGATCTCAGAATCCTCGCGGATAAACGCGACCAACTCTCCCATGCGCTCCGGCAGCGCCTGCCAGGGAAAGCCCGTATGCTCCACCTTTGCGCCGATCACATACACGCTGTCATGCCGGTAGAAATGACCGGGCAGCAGCCGATCCTCCTCGGGTAGATAGGCACCGATGGCCATTTCATAGAGCTGGTGAATGGTCTCCTCAGTGATTTGATTCGCCGGGTCGCTGATGAACTCCAGTCCCTTTTTCATGCCGAAAATGCGGCTTTCGCTTTCGTCTGTGGGAGCAAGACCGGAGAGGATCTTGCGGACGCTGTCACGGGTGAAGTCCACCTGCTGCTCGATGGTGAAGGTGGAAACGATCTCCTCCTCCATGGCCTTGACGCCGTAAAGCTGTGTGCTGTTCTGCGGCGTCAAAAGCACCTTGGCGGCTGAAAGGCGCACCTGTGCAATGCTGCTCAGATAGACGATGTTCTGCCCGGAGAAATCCTTGAGCGGCAGCGAATGATAGAAACCGTTTTTCAGCAGCTCCGTAAACTCTTTGATGTCGGCCTGCGGAAATTTATAGCCGAGTTTTCTCAAATCCAGAACGTTTTTGTCGGACAGCATCTTGGTAAACAGCGCAGCATCCATAAAAGCACCTCCACTCCTGATTGCAATTAGTATCAACAAGTATCAGTATAGTGGAGTATGCCCTGAATTGCAAGAGGGAAAACGGATTTGTGATGGTCAGCACCACACCATCCACGGAGTATGCCCATAGCGTCACTGCCCTGCATACGCACCTGGCATTCAAATATACGCCCAGTACTCTTTGCTAACGGGATATGGAGGCCGGAGCTGGAGCGTTACACCAGTCTGGTACAGCAAATCAAGGAAAAAGCCAGAGAGCGTACCGCACTTATAAGAGAGAAAAAGGAACTGCCTTTTCTCCGTATCATCTGCAGCCGGGAATTGCTGTTAGACTTGCAGAGCTGACGGAGGAATTGGAGGAACTGCGCACTGAAAATGCTCTGCTTCTGCAAAAATTTGAGCATGTAGAGGATGCAGGCGCGAAAGTGTTCCGCAGGGATATTGCCACCATGGAGGCCGGTCTGAAAAAGCTGGAGGCACAGGAACAGCATCGAAATTTCTCCAGAAAATGAAAAAGAAATGACCCTGAGCGGTAATCGTGTGATTGCTCGCATGTTTTGTTATCTGGGAATCAGTGCATTTAGTCTTACTCTTGTTGCTCAAGCAGGACTTCGGTTTCTCATGCTTGCCATGTGTTTTTCTGAAAAAAAGTGCTAAGTCGGTTGACACCGCAGCGTGCTTATTGTATTATAGCCCCAACATCGACTCAAGTCGATTGGCAACTGCCCAAGTACTTTCGCCATCCCAATACTTGAATTTATACAACCGTGTACCACAAGGACACGCAACCATCCTCAAAGGAGCGGTTGTGTGTCCCTTCTTATATGCAATTGAGGAGAATTGAAATTGGAATTAAAAGAATTCTTTGCAGCACACCCCAAAATCGCACTGGCCTTTTCCGGCGGTGTGGACTCCGCGTATCTGCTCTATGCCGCAAAGCAGCTGGGAGCCGAGGTGCGGGCGTATTATGTGAAAACAGCATTCCAGCCGCAGTTTGAGTTGGACGACGCCAAGCGTTTAGCCGAGGCGCTTCATGCCGACATGACCGTCTTACTGGTGGATATTCTCTCCGATACGAGGGTCGCCGCAAATCCCGCCAACCGCTGTTACTTTTGCAAAAAGTCGATTTTCTCGTCGATCCTGCACGCTGCAAGCGCGGACGGCTTTACCACGCTTATAGACGGTACAAACGCCTCAGACGATGCAGGAGATCGCCCCGGAATGCAGGCGTTGAGGGAGCTGAAGGTATATTCTCCGCTCAGGGACTGCGGACTGACAAAGACCGATGTTCGCCGTCTGTCCAAGGAGGCCGGGCTGTTTACCTGGAATAAGCCCGCTTACGCCTGCCTCGCCACCCGCATCCCCGCGGAAACGCCGATCATTCCGGAGGATCTGGCGCGGACGGAGAAGGCGGAGGACTACTTGTTCTCTCTGGGTTTTACCGATTTTCGCGTCCGGCAGATGGGAAACGCCGCAAAGCTCCAGCTTCCGGATGCACAGCTGGCACATATCGTGGAGGCGCGGGAACAAATCGTCGCCACGCTGAAGCAATGGTACGACACGGTTTTATTGGATTTGGAGGTTCGAGATGAATAGTGAGATCAAGCTCATTTTGGACGACGTAAAGCGCGGAGAGCTGTCTGTTGACGACGCTGCGTTAAAAATCAAGGTCAAGCCCTTCGAGGATATTGGCTACGCCAAGGTCGATCTACATCGCAAGGTTCGGCAGGGCGCTGCGGAGGTCATTTACGGCGCCGAAAAAACCGCCGAGCAGATCAACGGCATTGCTTCTGCCATGAAGGACAGTGGGCAGGAGGTCATTCTTATTACCCGGCTTTCGCCTGAAAAAGCGGCGCAGATCAAGGCTGTTCACCCTCTCACCTACCACGCCGAGGCGGGGATCGGTATTATGGGAGAGCTTCCCGCCCCAGACGGCATCGGCAGGATCGTAGTTGCGACCGGCGGCACCAGCGACATTCCGGTGGCAGAGGAGGCCGCCCTGACCGCCGAGGTTCTTGGCAATCACGTCACCCGCCTGTATGATGTGGGCGTTGCCGGACTGCACCGCCTGCTGGCCCATCTGGATGACATTATGGGAGCCAGCGTCATCATCGCCATCGCGGGCATGGAGGGCGCGCTGGCCAGCGTCATCGGAGGACTGGCCGACTGTCCGGTGATCGCCGTCCCCACCAGTATCGGCTACGGCGCGTCCTTTCAGGGACTGTCCGCATTACTCTCTATGCTCAACTCCTGCTCCAGCGGCGTTTCTGTGGTAAACATTGATAACGGCTTTGGCGCAGGGTATCTGGCAAGCATGATCAATCGCATGGAGGCAAAATCATGAAAACTCTGTATTTGGATTGCGGCATGGGTGCCGCAGGCGATATGCTGACCGCGGCACTGTTGGAGCTGCTGCCTGACCCGGATGGCTTTGTGGACGAGTTGAACGCTCTCGGCATTCCCGGTGTGCAGTATCGCCGGGAGGCGTCCGTAAAGTGCGGCATCACCGGCACACATATGTCTGTTACGGTAAATGGTGTGGAAGAATCCGATCACGCACATGCCCATCACCACGACCATGAGCATACACATGAGCATGAGCATACAAATGAACATGAACACACGCCTCACCAGCACAGCAGCCTGCACAGGATCCGGCACATAATATCCGGCCTGCATCTGCCCGAGGCGGTGCAGCACAACGCGAAGGCCGTCTACGGACTTATCGCAGAGGCGGAGAGCCGCGCCCACAATGTCCCCGTGACGGAGATCCACTTCCATGAGGTGGGGACGATGGATGCCGTGGCAGATGTGGTTGCCGTCTGCCTGCTGATGGATCGGCTGGCGCCAGAAAGGGTTATCGTCTCCCCCATCCATGTGGGCAGCGGTCATGTCCACTGCGCGCACGGCATTCTGCCCGTTCCCGCTCCCGCCACCGCATATATCCTGCAGGGCCTTCCGATCTACGGCGGCAGCGTAAAGGGCGAGCTTTGCACGCCTACCGGCGCCGCGCTCTTAAAGCATTTTGCCACCGAATTTGGTGAGATGCCTGTTATGCGTGTCGGCGCCATTGGCTACGGTATGGGTAAAAAGGACTTCCCCGCCGCAAACTGCGTGCGGAGTATGCTGGGAGAAGCCGGCGAATCGTCCCACACGGTATGTCAGCTTTCCTGCAATGTCGACGACATGACGGCCGAAGCCATCTCCTTCTCCATGGATCGCCTGTTTGATGCCGGAGCCCTGGAGGTCTATACCACGCCTGCCGGCATGAAAAAATCCCGCCCCGGCACGCTGATCTGCGCCTTGTGTCCAGAAGCTGCGCGGGAGGCTGTGGTGGAAGCCATGCTGCGCCATACCACGACCATCGGCATTCGGGAGAGCCTCTGCCGCCGGTATGTGCTGGAGCGGCACATTGAAAGCATCGAGACGCCCTACGGGGTAGTACGCCGCAAGGATTCCTGCGGATACGGTGTCACCCGTTCCAAGTACGAATACGACGATCTCGCCCGCATCGCAGAGGAGCGGCGTATCAGTCTTTCCGAAGTGGCCGCGCTGGTGGAAGCCCTCTGACGGCAGCGTAAAGCTCCATCCCCGCAGCGCAAGGTCACCGGCGACATAAGCCGGAAACGAACAGCAAGCAGGAGGCGGCCAAATGGTCACCTCCTGCTTATTGCGGCTTGTTCTTTACTTTGCGATTTTCCTCAGTTCCTCCACCGTTTCACAGGCAATCTCGCTTATGGTAAGCTTCTTCGCGCCGATCACACGGTTGCTACAGCGATTAACGGGAAGAAGCAGCTTTACGGCCTTACTCTGCCCCACGGCAGCCGCCATGGCCGGTGTGACCTCTCCCAGCATAGAATCGGCAGATATGATGCCCACCGGACCGATGATCACATCGGCATCACGACTGGCAACAATGACGGGGTTCTCCCCGGTCGCGCCGTACATCGCTCCGCCCTTCAGCATGGTGCAGGTCGCAATGCTGTTCGTGCCAATGGCATACACTTCACAGTCCACATCGCTTTTTACAATGGCCTCGGCAATGCTCTGCCCGAGCTTACCGCCCTGCCCATCAATAATCACAACTTTCATAGTATTCTCCGTCTTGTCGGGACACTTGACCAGCTCACAATGCTCTCCGCTTTTTGAATGATGACACAGTTCTCGCTCCACGCCAGCAACTGCCGGTGTGGACGACCGTCATAGCCTTAAAAGAGCAGCGGCATTTTTCCAGCAGACATTCTCCACGATGCGCCCCAGTGCGGCAATATCTGCCGGATACTGGCCGCCGTCCACTAACTTACCCAACTTAGCGCACAGGATACGGCGGTAGTACTCATGCCGAGGAAATGAGGTGAATGACCGGGAATCTGTCAGCATACCCGCGCTGTGGGCCAGTAGGCCGGTTTCCATCAGCTCGTCCAACTGCGCATTGATCCCTCGCAGCGTGTCATTGAACCACCATGCAGCGCCGTACTGCACCTGAGGAGCGAAGTTCACAGCCATGGTGCTGAAAACCGCGCTCTCCGCGGGGTTAAGATTGTAGAGGATCACGCGCGGCAATCCACCGCCGCTTTCCAGCTTGGCCAAGAAATGCCCTAATGCCGCAGGATCACTGGTTGCACCGACGCTGTCGCCACCTGCATCATGGCCAACTGTCTCCAGCAGGCGCGGCGATTGATCGCGGATCGGGCCGAGATGCAGCTGCATGACCATGCCCCGGCGGCGATATTCCTCTCCAAGGAAAAGCAAAAGCTGCTCCCGCACCTCGTCAGCGCCGCCGCGCAGGCAGGACAGCCCATGGTCGGCGACCACGCATCCACAGGCCTGAAAATGGTCTAATGCCACACACAGCGCGTGCTTCAGGCCGTCTATATCCGCGATAGCAACGCCGGTTGACTCTGCCAGCCGCGACAGATGCTTCCGCGCACCGGGATGCTCCGGCTCCAGATAGCGATCCGGCCGAAAGGACGGCAGCACTTCAAAGGGGATCCCGTCATCCCGGCGGATCTGCTGATGCCACTCCAGCGAGTCCGCCGGATCATCGGTCGTACACAGAGCACGGACATTCTGCTGCTTCAGCAGGCTGACGGTATCCTGCTCCCGCAGCTTTTCCCGCGTTTCCTCCCAGATAGATGGCGCGGTTTCGGGCGTCAGTGGCGTGTGGATGTTAAAGTAACGCTGCAGCTCCAGATGCGTCCAGTGGTAAAGTGGGCAGCCGGCCAGTTGCGGCACCACAGACGCCCACGCCAGGAACTTCTCATAACCATCGGCATCGCCTGTGATCCGCCGCTCCTCTACGCCACAGGCGCGCATCGCCCGCCATTTATAATGATCGGTTTCCAGCCACAGTTCCGTCAGATCACGAAAGACACGGTGCTGGGCAATATCTCTGGGTGACAGATGGTTGTGATAGTCGATAATGGGATTTCCTTCTGCGTGTTGATGAAACAGCGTTTTCGCCGTTTCTCCATGCAGAAGGAAATCCTGGCTCATAAATTCTTCCATAACACCCTCCTTAAAACCGCTCCCGGCTTATCCACAGGCCCAACGCAGGATTCGGGATAAAGTAAACCCGCTCTCCGTCTACCGTATTGTACCCGTATCGCAGCGTATCGGGATCGTACTTTGCCGCCATCTCGTCATAATCAGCGCTGCGGAATCCGACTGCCTCGATCTCCTCTCGGAAAGCATCCCTGACCGCATAGGTGATGGTAAAGCGCCCATCAGAAGAGCCGTGGATGAGATGGGCCGCCGCCCCCATATTGTCCCGCAGATCCTGATTCTCCGGCTTGTTGAATTCCTCCAGCGTATGCAGGCGGCCCCTATATCCGTACTTACGGATCAGCTTGTCCACCTGTGGATCCTCCCCAAATTTTGTAACGCCGGGTGCCAGCACGATCAGCTCTCCGCCATCTGCCATAGCCATACGGGTGCGATAGACAGCCTTGTTTCCCAGCCATGTGCTTTTGAATTCACCGGGATCCAGATAGACCACGCATTTTTTCAGTCCCTGCTCTACAAAATCGATATTTTTCTCCTGCGACAGCTTAACTGCCTCGGTCAGGCATTCGCGTCCCTCCCCGATAAACAGGCCATGGGTGCGGATGCTGCCTGCCGGAGCAGTGGTCACGGTCAGCACGAAGAGAATGGGGTGCTGGCGCAGGAAACGCTCCATCGAGTAGTCAAACAGCTTGCGCACCGGTGTGTGGTCCCTGCCCATCATCCGTTCCATGCCGTATACTGCGCCCACCATGTGACTTTTATTGATCATGTCGCTGCCGCCCACGCCTACAAACAGGTTTTTGGCATGGTTGGACATACCGATGACCTCATGCGGCACCACCTGACCCGGCGAGATGATCAAATCGTACTGTTCGTCCATCACCCGCCGATTGATCTCCACGCTGATCGGCTCATGCCACAGCCCCTCCGTGACATCCTCCAGATAACTGCTTGGAACCTCTCCCACCTTCAGCACGTCAGTGCGCCAGTTGTGGGGAATCAGCTTTTCGTAGGGTACGTCGCCGAACATGGCAAGGGCCTGTTCCTCTGTCATTGGCTCATGGGTACCCAGTGCCGGCATGATGTCCACCTCGGCCCCCATGTTTTGAAGAATATGGTAGTAGGTGTTGGTGATGAATCCGGCGTTGGAATGATACCGCGTAAAATCCGGTGGAAGGATCAGCACACGTCGTGGATGGCGGTCTTCCAAGCTCTGCCGCAGCGCGTGCGCGATCTCCTGCTGTGTTAGCCCGCTCTCGTTGTCCGCAATTTTGAAAATATTCATATTACACCCCGCTGTATGCGCTGAAACCGCCATCGATGGGCAGCACGACGCCGGTAACAAAGGAGGCAGCCTTGTCGTCCAGCAGGAACAATACTGCCCCAATCAGCTCCTCCGGCCGGCCAAATCTCCCCATAGGGGTAGCCGCTAATATCTTGCCGGTACGAGGCGTCGGGGAGCCGTCTTCATTCCACAGCAGTGTCTTGTTCTGCTGTGTAGACAAAAAGCCCGGTGCGATGGCATTGACGCGGATTCCCTGCTTAACAAAGTGAACTGCCAGCCACTGTGTAAGGTTGGATACGGCGGCCTTGGCACCGGAATAGGCAGGGATCTTTGTTAGCGGCGTATATGCGTTCATAGACGAGATATTCAATATGCTGCACCCTCCACGGCCCAGCATATCCTGTGCGAACACCTGCGTGGGAATCAAGGTGCCTGAGAAATTCAGCTGCAGCACGCTCTCTATATCCTCCGGCCGCAAATCGAAAAAGCTGCGTACCGGCGCATCTAAGTCGCCTGCCTCGTAATACTCATGCTCCGTGGTGGCCTGCGGCTTGTTTCCTCCTGCTCCGTTGATCAGCAGGTCGCACTGCCCAAGCTGTTCCAGTACCCGGCGATGGCAGTCCTTCACCGAATCACGGTCGCACACATCACAGACATAGGCGCGGGCCGTACCGCCCACCGCGGTGATCTCATCTGCTACCCGTTGCACCTTCTCCGCCGTGCGGCCCAGCAACGCGACCCGGGCGCCAGCCTCTGCCAGTGCCTTGGCCATAACCGAGCACAGGACACCTCCGGCACCGGTAATGACCGCAACCCTTCCGTCAAAAGAATGCTCCATGTGTTACCTCCATTAAGCGTTATAGGTGCCCGCGGCCGTGCTGCCGCCATGACCGGTCCAGTTAGTGTGAAACACCTGATCCGCCGATGCATCCAAGCGCCGGTAAGTATGTGCGCCGAAATAGTCCCTTTGCGCCTGCAGCAAGTTGGCAGGCAGGCAACGCGTCGTATATCCATCGAAATAACTGAGCGCGGCAGACATCGCAGGCGCCGGTACACCGCAGCTCGCTGCAGCGGAAACAACCGTGCGCCACGCAGGAAGCAGCTCCTTGATGGTTTTTTCAAAATAGGGATCCAAAAGCAGATTAGATAGCGCCGGATTTTCAATATAAGCGTCCTTGATCTTCCCCAAAAAAGCACTGCGAATAATGCATCCGCCCCGCCACATCAGCGCAATGCCTCCATAGTTCAGATTCCAACCGTATGCACCGGCAGCCGCCCGCATCAGCGTATAGCCTTGTGCATAGGATATGATCTTGGACGCATACAGCGCCTGACGTATATTCTCAACAAACAATTCTTTGTCTCCGGTAAATGGGGGGATAATGCGATCAAAGACGGCGGCAGCTGTTACACGTTCGTCCTTCATAGCGGATAAGCAGCGGGAAAACACCGCTTCGCTAATCAGTGTCAGCGGAACACCCTCGTCCAGCGCAGCTGTGGCTGTCCATTTGCCAGTCCCCTTCTGTCCGGCGGTATCCAAAATGTGCTCCACCAGCGGGCTTCCATCTACATCCTTGTAGGCCAGGATATCGCGGGTGATTTCAATAAGATAGCTATCCAGCTCTGTATCGTTCCACGCAGCAAAGGCTTGGTGCATTTCGCCATCGGACATCCGCAGGTAATCCCGCATCAACTGATATGCTTCACAGATCAGCTGCATATCGCCGTATTCAATGCCGTTATGAACCATTTTTACAAAATGTCCGGCGCCATTTTCACCGACCCACTCGCAGCAGGGGGAGCCGTCCTCCACCTTGGCGCAGATGGCCTGAAAAATAGGCTTGACATAAGGCCATGCCACTGGGCTGCCGCCGGGCATCATGCTGGGGCCCTTCAGCGCACCCTCCTCTCCGCCAGAAACACCGGTACCAATGTATAGCTTTCCCTTACTCTCCACATAGGCCGTGCGGCGGATCGTGTCGGGGAAATGGCTGTTTCCGCCGTCGATGAGGACATCATAATCATCCAGCAGGGGCAACAGCTGTTCGATCATGTCGTCTACGGCCTGTCCTGCCTTTACCATCATAAACACCTTACGAGGGCGCTCCAGCTGGCTGACAAACTCCTCCAGCGTATGGCAGCCGATGATGTTCTTTCCGGCAGCACGACCGGCAATAAACCGATCGGTTTTCTCCGTTGTACGGTTATATACAGCCACAGTGAATCCCTTGGATTCCATGTTCATCACAAGGTTCTCGCCCATGACGGCCAAGCCGATCAATCCGATATCTGCTTTCTTCATTACTTCTCCTCCTATCGCTGTACACGGGCATTACCCGCGTATACGTCCCATACCTGCTTTTCATCGGCAGGCTCTGCATAATCGTTGAGACTGGAGGCCGCCAATGCGCCGGATGCCCAGCCAAATTGCAAACATTTTTCGCCGTTCCATCCATTCAGTACGCCGTACAATACACCGCCGGTAAAGCCGTCGCCACCACCGATGCGATCCATCACTTGGATGGGGCGGGGCTCCTCCACATACCATGTATCTCCATCCAACAGAATTGCACCCCAGAGATGCTCGTTGGCGGAGATCACCTGCCGCAGTGTGGTAGCAAACATACGGGCATCGGGATACCGCTCCTTGACCTGCGTGATCATCGCCTTAAAGCTGTCGATCTTCCCCTTCAGTTCCTTTCCCCCCGCTTCAGGGCCCTTGAAGCCCAGGCACAGCTGGAAGTCCTCTTCATTGCCCACCAGAATGTCGGCGCAGGAGGCAAGCGCGTGGAACGCGGCAGATAACTCCGCCTCGCGGCCCTCCCAGAAGGTGGCCCGGTAGTTCAAATCGAAGGAAACAAGCGTGCCATATCGCTTGGCCGCCTCGGCCAATGCAAGGCAACACTGTGTTGTCTCCGGGCTCATGGCCGCGATCAGACCAGAGATGTGCAGAATTCCCACGCCCTCGTGACCAAAGATGCGTTCCACATCGAAATCGTCTATACAGAGTGTGCGACCCACTTCTCCGGCTCGGTCATTCCAAACACGTGGTGCCCGCAGCCCAAAGCCGGAATCGGCAATATTGAACTGATGACGAAATCCCCACGGACCGCCCTGCTCTACCTCGACGCCCTCGAATCGAATATTTCGGGCGCGAAGCTGCTGTTTGATAAATTCAGCTACGGGACTGCCCTTGACAAACTTCGTCATGGCCAGGCAGCCCATACCAAGACTGGACGCAACGTTCAATACGTTTGTTTCGGCACTGGTAGCCTGCAAACGAAACCAGTCGCTATTGTGTACAGCCATCCTGTCAGGCGGCGTAATGCGCACACCAATAGAAGTTACGCAGGCGATGGCATGCAAAGGCCGCACAGCGCGGTCAAACTGCTTCATAAAGGGTTCCTCCTTGTTATTTGTGATCGTATAGCCATTGTAGTTTGAGCACAAAAGCAAGTCCATTGACATAATGCGCATATCATATTGCAAAAAAGCGCATTGCTGTGCTATACTTGTAAAAAGGAGGATGCGCCATGGAATCACATTTCTATTATCGGGACGAAGATCTGTTCGTCCACCACACATTGGACAAGCATCCGACGCCGGATAGCTTTCCCATGCACGCCCATGAGCGTATGGAAATATTCTACTTTCTCTCTGGCTGCGGCGCTTATCTGATCGAAGGTACGCAGTACGACCTGTGTGCAGGCGACGTATTGATCATGCGCCACGCAGAGGCGCACAAGCTGCTGATCCGCCCAGACGAGCCGTATGACCGCATTGCCATTCACTTTTCTCCCAGACTGCTGTCCTCACTGGATCCGGAGGGTGCGCTGCTCCGTCCATTTCTGAACCGTCCATTGGGCCGGATGAACCGTGCGGCGCCAACAGTTGGAAAGCATGCCTCGCAGTTGCTGCAATTAGAGTCTCTGCGAGAGTCGCCTTACCAGACGAGACTGCGGATCATCAGCTGCCTCCTGCCTCTGCTGTGTGAACTGAGCGACTCCTTTCGGGCTAATGCGTCAGATGCAGCGGACTGTGGCACGCAATCACTGGCTGCACGATTGACCACCTACATAAACGATCATTTGTATGAGGACATCTCTCTGGAAGCCTTGTGTCAAGCATTCTTTCTCAGCCGCTCACAGATCAACCGGATCTTCACCGGTGCCACCGGAACGTCTATTTGGCGGTATGTGACCATCAAACGGCTGCTGGCAGCTCGAGCGATGATCCGCGACCATGAGCCTGCCGGTGAGGTTTGCACCCGCTGCGGTTTCAATGACTATTCGGCATTCTACCGGGCCTATAAAGCGCGCTTCGGCTGCTCCCCTACGGAAGATATCTGATTATATGTAATATATACAAATAGAGCAGTACCGCATCTCAAGGGAGGTGCGGTACTGCTTTGCAACCTATACGGTCATCATATTCATCCATTCCCTCTGCGTCATTTTTCTACAGCCAAATGTGTTGAGGTGTGGTTCTTGTTTATGAGATCAGGGCGGAAGGAATCACGCAGCACCAATTCGGTTGAAATCACCACGCGGGAAGCCGGACGCTCACCCCGAAGCACACGGAGCAGGATCTGCGTGGCTGTGGCGCATACTGTCTCAACATTGGTATCCATACTGGTTAATTCCGGCGTAGTACATTGGGAAAACCGGGAGTTATTCAGTCCTACGACGGGAATGCTGATTTCCCTGGCTTGCAGTGCTTTTTGTGCGCCTACTGCCAAAATATCATCAGCCGCGATCAGCGCATCGAAAGCAATGCCGTCATCCAGCATTTTTTGGATCATTTCGCGAGCGGGCTGCAATTCGTCCTCTGCCTCCGGGATCTGCAGGATCAGCTCCCCATCATCTGGCAATCCGCATTGCACCAGTCCCTCCCGGTATCCCTGGATTTTTTGAAAGCCACTGAATGAGCAGGTATCATTCAAATACAAAATGCGGCGACATCCATAGTCAAAGAGTGTTTTGACCAGATTTTTTACGCCCTCACGCTCATCACTGAGTACACAATAGACGTTGTCCAGCTCCACCAAACCGTTAATAATCAGAATGGGTATCTCCGCTGCAATGGGCGCAAAATGCTCATATTGGGTCAGCTCCTCCATCGTAGAGCCAATTAGAATAATAGCATCCACGCGACGGTTGTGGAGCAAATTCAGTGATTTTTCCTTGTTTTCACTGACGCTGTCGGTGCAGCTCAGAAGAATATCGTACCCGGCATCCCGCAGCAGATGCTCCAATATGGAAACCGGTTTCACATGGTTTATATCAGAGATGATCGGGCAAAGGATCCCTATTGTTTTCGAGGCGGTCGAATTGAGATTTCTGGCAAAGATGTTTGGCACATACCGCTCCTGGTCAATGATCTCCATGACCTTGCTGCGGTTTTTTTCGCTGACGTTAGCGCTGTTATTGATAACACGTGATACTGTTGCCACGGAAACGCCGGCTTTCTCTGCAATATCATAGATATTCATGTGTACAACCCCTGAAAATAATATTTATCGCTGATTTTATAACAGTTTACCATATAGATGCGGCCTTGTCATTGTACAAAAAAGAGAAAAATTATCGCTTCAAATGTCAAAAAGCGAACTATTGAAATCGGTTACAATGCACCACACAATCATTTTTCAATAATTCGCAATGTTTTTTCGTAGAAACAGGAAATGCAAAGCAACTATTTTGCAGTAATTGCGGCTTAAACCGTTATTGACAATTGCATTTTTGCAATATATACTCCTGTGTAACGGGTTACAAATTACAATTCACGCATACAACGGCAGAAATAGGAGGGTGCACATGCTGATAGAAGTAAAAAATCTGCACAAGTCCTTTGGAGAGAATCAGGTGCTTCGCGGCATCGACGTTTCCATCCAGAAAGGCGAAGTCGTCGTGGTTATCGGACCTTCCGGTTCGGGAAAGAGCACCTTCCTGCGCTGCCTGAACCTGTTGGAACAGCCCACCGACGGACAGGTTATCTTTGACGGTGTTAATCTGACGGATGGCCGTGTAAACACGTTGGAAACATGCCGCCGCATGGGTATGGTGTTCCAGCGGTTCAATCTGTTTTCCAATCTGACGATTTTGGACAATGTAACACTGGCGCCCATGTTGGTAAAAAAGCAGTCACGCGCAGAGGCAGAAAAGCGGGCGCTGGCTCTGCTGGAAACCGTTGGATTGTCCGAAAAGCGCGACGCCTACCCCGAGCAGCTTTCCGGCGGACAGCAGCAGCGCGTAGCCATTGCCCGCGCACTGGCAATGGAGCCGGAGGTCATGTTGTTTGACGAAGCCACCAGCGCTCTTGACCCGGAGATGGTGGGCGATGTATTAAGCATTATGCGTGACATGGCGCGGCAAGGCATGACCATGGTGGTCGTTACTCACGAAATGGGCTTCGCCCGCGAAGTAGGAGACCGCGTGTTGTTCATAGACGGCGGCGTGATCGTAGAAGAAAACACGCCCGACGAGTTATTCAGCAACCCCCAGAACAAGCGCACGCAAGACTTCCTGAGCAAGGTACTTTGATCAGGATGAAATAATGAAAGGATGAAAAACAAATGTCTGCCATCAAGTTTCACAAAGCAAGTGAATACAAGAAGGTATTCAACGAAAACGGTCTGGCTCGTCAGAGCGTTTTGACCGGCGAGTACAAGGATGTCGCCATCTATAAGTGCACGCTGGCCGCCGGTGCAAAATGGGAGCCGGAGCTGTATCCCCAGCAGGAGAAGGTGCAGATCCTGCTTTTTACTGAGGGTACCGGCTATGTAGCCACCCCTCACAAGGCATTTCAGATTGAAGAGGTCTCCGTGTTCGTTCCCCGCTTCGACCAGGAGAGCTTCTTTATTCAGGCCGATAGCGAGCTGAGCTTTCTGCAGATCGTCGCCAACCTTTCCGACTATGACCGCGAAAACATGGCCGACTCCCACATCGCCCTGCCCCGCTTCCGCCCCGTGTCTCAGGGCTGGCAGTACGAGGAGAACTTCAAGACCCGCGACATCGAATCCTACACCCTGATCGAGCACCGCTATTTCGGTCGTTTGTCCATGGGCGCCGTATACGGCAAAGGCCCCAACGAAGTCGGCCAGCACATCCACAACGAGCTGGAGCAGTGGTACTATGCCCTGCCCGGCGCAAAGTTCACTTACCATGTAAACGACGAGGAGATCCCCTTCAACGAGGGCGACCTGTCCTATACTCCCCACGGCAACTACCACGGCACCAGTGCCGAGGACGGCCAGCGCTTCGACTATATCTGGTTCGAGCTGTGCGAGAACGGCTATCCCGGCCAGCTGAAGTAAGCGCCATGCTGTCGCCAGACACGATCTTAGGCAGCAACGGATTTTACAGTCATTGGACGCTCCCTGCGTTTCTGACGGCGCAGCAGGAGACGGGTGTGCGCCGCATTGCTTTTCACCACGTCCCCGCGCACCTGTGGCTGGATCACTATCGCTGCGTGGGCGCAGAGACGCTGAAGCAGCACTTGGCAGAGGCCGGTATCGCAGTGGATGTCTTTCACCCCGGCCGGTATCATTACAGCCTTTTCGCCTCAGCCGGAACCCGGCAGGATCTATGCACCCGCGAGTACCTGCGCCGCTGTATGGACGTCGCCAGCTCGCTGGGCTGCACCACAGTCTGCCTGCAGCCCGATGGCGCTCTGATAGACGACCAGAACAGCTTGTCGTCGTTGTGCCGCCAATTATCCGCGCTGTGCGGCGACGCCGTCCAGTATGGCGTGACCCTCTGTTTACAAACCGTTACCCCGGAAGACAGCGCCATCCTGCATACGCTGCCCCAGCTTCTCACGGTGTTGGACGCCGTTCCAGAGCTGGCAGCCGCGCTGGACACTGTACCCGTCAGCCTGGCAGGCGAGAGCATCCCCCAGTGGTTTGATAAGCTGGGTCAGCGTATCCGCTTCGTAAGATTTCAGGACGGCCGCGGCTGTTACGGCCGTATTTGGGGACAAGGCGTGTTCCCCAGTCAGGACTACGCGCACCAGCTCCTTCACAGCGGGTATACCGGTCTTGTCAGCATCAACGGTCTTTCGACACGTTATCAAGAGGATCCAGCCGCCGCAGATCGACGCAACCGTGCCGCAGTTCTGGCCATGCTGTCCGGCAAGGAGGAAAGCAGCCTATGGGTTTGATACAACGCCGTCAGGCAGCCGTCATGAACCAGCATTATCAACGGTACTCGCTGGACTATTTTCTGGATGCACAGCAGCGTATCGGTTTTACCAGCATCGAGCTTTGGTGCGGCGCCCAGCATTTTTGGCTGGACGACCAGCACTATGATGATGTACAATCGCTCTTGCGCAAAGTGCAGCGCCGTGGGCTGGAGGTGGTCTCCCTCACATGCCCCAGCTTTTGCTTCCAGTATCAGTACGCGCCATTTTCCCCAGAGGTAGCAGACTACTGCCTGTTCTATTTCAAAAAAGGGCTGGCTGTGGCAGAGGATTTAGGCTGCACCGTTATGACGGTCAACTCCGGCTGGGGCTGCATGGACCGGCCCCGCCAAGAATCCTGGAACGCCTCATGCGAGCTACTGCGGCAGCTGGCCGAGGAGGCGGAGCAGCGGCATATAACGCTGGCGCTGGAGTCCCTGCGTCAGGACGAGACAGATCTTGCCTATGATCTTCCTACCACGCGGCAGCTCATTGAGCAGGTGGGACACCCCGGCTTAAAGGTCATGGCGGACACCATCGCCACCGGTGCCTGCGGTGAAACGTTGGAGGATTGGTTTGTCGCATTCGGCTCTGATCTGGTACATATGCACTTTCTTGACGGCGACCCCTTCGTACACAATATATGGGGCGACGGCAACTATCCGCTGGAGCAGATGTTGCGTTGCCTGCAAGCCAACGCATACACCGGCTATTTGGTGCAGGAGGTCGCGGACGAGCGCTACTTTGCCGACCCCGTCGCCGCCGACCTGCAAAACTACCGTGTGTTGAGCCGTTTCTTCTCCGATTGAGGCGGCTTGCAAAAAAAAGAGAACAAACTTAAGAAAGGTAAGGAAAGCAAAATGAAAACGATGAAACGCGCATTGACCCTGATTATGGCAATCATGATGGTCGCCGCGATGGCCGCCTGCGGCAATAAGCCCGCAGCGAGCAACGGTGACGAAACCACCGGCGACGGATCCCTCAAACGCGTGCAGGATGCCGGCAAGCTGATCGTGGCCTGCGAGACATCATGGCCCCCCTTCGCCTACATTGATGACAAGCAGCAGCTGGTGGGCTACGACGTGGAGGTCGCTGCCGAGATTGCCAAGCGTCTGGGCGTAGAGATCGAGTACTCCAGCTCCAACAGCTGGGACGGCATCGTGGCCAGCCTTGACTCCGGCCGCGTGGACGCCATCTTCAACGGTGTGAACATCGCCGGCCGCGTGGACAAGTACGGCATGACCATCCCCTATATGCAGAATCAGCTGGTGCTGACCGTTGCCGTCGACAACGAGGACATCAAGAGCTTCGAGGACTTGGACGGCAAACTGGTAGCCAACGCACTGGAAGGCTCCAACGGTAAGCTGGCAAAGTCCTATGGCGCCGAGCTGACCCCCGCCGGTCTGGCAGAGGCCATGACCCTGCTAAAGGATCACCGCGCTGACGCACAGATTGAGGATCAGATCGTTATGGCCCTGTATCTGGAGGGCAAGCCCGACATGAAGCAGTATGTCAAGCAGGTAGCCTTCTATGAGCCCGCAGATATCACCGAGATGCAGGTGGCCGGCTGCTTCCGCATCGCCGACAAGGAGCTGGTAGAAGCCTGCAACCAGGCTCTGGCTGACATGAAGGCCGACGGCACCCTGTATGATCTAGCTGTAAAGTATCTCAGCCAGGACGTGGCCGACAGTCTGGATGTGTTCACTAAATAAATAAACACCGAGCCGGTGGAGACGCTCGTTTCCAACGGGCGTCCCACCGGCTATTACCTTTCAGAAAGCGAGTGTGCGTATGAGCGATCAATTTATGAGGATCGTGGAGATTCTCCTCAACTCTTTCTGGCCTCTGTGCAAGGCAGCACTGAAATATACGATACCCTTGACCATTGTTTCTTTCGGCTGCGGCACAGTACTGGCTTTTATCACCGCGATCTTCCGCTTGTCGGGCGTTCGCATTTTGCAAGGCATTGCAAAGTTTTATATCTGGATCATCCGCGGCACGCCTCTTCTGGTGCAGTTGTTCGTAATCTTCTACGGCCTGCCCAGTCTGGGAATCGTGCTCAGTCCCTTTGTTTCCGGCGTACTGGGCCTGTCCCTGTGTCAGGGCGCCTATAACTCGGAGATCGTCCGCGCCGCGATCCTTTCTGTCCCCAGCGGACAATGGGAGGCAGCCAAGGCACTGGGCATGACTCGAGCGCAGACCTATATGCGCATCGTCATTCCGCAGGCGGCGCGCACAGCCGTCCCCTCTCTGGGCAATCAGTTCATCGGGCTGACCAAGGACACCTCTCTGGCCGGTATGCTGACCATCCCCGAGCTGCTGCAGACCGGCCAGCAGATCACCGCAGTTGTCTACGAACCGCTGGCGCTGTATCTGGAGGTGGCGTTTGTTTATCTGCTGATGAACTCCGCTCTAACCGTGCTGCAGAGCAAGCTGGAAAAGCGGCTGAGCAAACACGTACAGCAGAGAACCAACTGAGAGGGAGGCAGCTGCAATGAGTGCAATCAGCGACATTTTGAAAGACATTCGTCTGCCGCGCATGGTACGAGTCCACCAGCAATTTGACTCTCAGGTGGTGGAGGACATCCCCGGAGAGATCACGCGGCAGCTGTCCGGTGATTTTCCTCACGGAATCAAAGCCGGTATGTCTGTGGCGATCACCTGCGGAAGCCGCGGTATCGCCAATCTCAGCACCATTATGCGCACAGTTGTGGATTTCTGCATCAGCCAGGGCGCACACCCCTTCATCATACCCGCCATGGGCAGTCACGCTGGCGCGACAGCCGAAGGGCAGCAGGGTATGCTGGCCGCGTTGGGTGTGACCGAGGAGAGCTGCGGCTGTCCGATCATCAGTTCTATGGAAACAAAGGTCATCGGCCAGACGGCTGAGGGGCATGTGGTACAGATCGACCGGCACGCAGCCGAGGCAGACGGCATTATCGTCATCAACCGCATCAAGCCCCACCCCGTCTTTGTCGCGCCCTATGAAAGCGGGCTGATGAAGATGATGACTATCGGCTTAGGCAAGCAGAAGCAAGCCGAGGTCGTACATCAGATGGGCTTCGAGAATTTCCATCACCTCATCCCATTGTTCGGCAACGCCGTGCTGGATCATGCCAATATCCTCTTTGGCCTGGCCATCATTGAGAACGCCTATGACCAGACCAACCGTCTGATAGCTCTGACGCCGGAGGGTATCCGGCAGGAAGAACCCAGCTTGCTGTTGGACGCAAAAGCCAAGATGCCCAGGCTGCTTCCCGGCTATGCGGACATTCTGGTCGTAGATAAGATGGGAAAGGATATCAGCGGCGACGGTATGGATCCCAACATCACCGGCCGCTTCTGCCAGTACTACACCGGCAAGCCGAACTTCACAGCCAAGCGCGTGGCGGTACTCGACCTCACCGAGGCCACCCACGGCAACTTCATCGGTATTGAAGCAGCAGATGTGACCACTCGCCGAGTAATCGACAAGGCTGATCCGGAGCAGACATACCCCAATTCTCTGACGTCCTGCGGCAACCAGCATATGCCTATGTATATGAAAAACGACCGCGAGGCTATTCAGTGTGCCATTAAGATCAGCACCGGCATCGACCTGAATGATGCCCGCATCATCCGCATCCCGGATACGCTGCACGTGACAGATATTATGGTCAGCGAGAATATGCTGCCGGAGATTCTGCAGCGCAATGATATGCAGGTGTTGGGCGAGCCCGAGGATTGGCCTTTTGATGAAGACGGAAACCTCTGGTGAGTTTTAGACTCTACGCTTCTTGACAGACAAAAAAGAATCACCGCCCAAGGGCGCGGTCTTTTCAAGCGCCGCAGCCAGCCTCTGCTCCATTTTTCATTGGCCATCAGCCATCATCTCCTTCCAGAAAACTGCGCATCTTTTTAAAAAACAAGAATAATGCGTTAGGCAGGTATTCGAAAAACAGGCTTAGGCCGAAATTACGAAATAAGTAGCTACCAGGCAGGGTTAGCAGCGAAATAGCGGGTATCCGGTGAAGGCCGGATACCCGTTATTTTTCTTTCACGAAAAGCAGTACGGTATCAGACCAAGCCTGGTGCCGTACTGCTTATTCTGTTTCGGTCTCCAATGCGTCGCTGAATATCTCGTGGACATGGATCAGCGAAACGACCTCGCAGATAAACCGCTCCATCAGTTCCTTTTCATCCAGCCACGTGATCTGCGGCGCTATGTACTGCCCCGCGTCCCGCTCCGCCTCCGCTTTGGCGGCGCGGATGGCTTTCTGAGCGGAGAGCCACCGGCCGTAGGCCCCGCCGTACAAGTCCTTTTTCAATTTCCGCAGCGGCACCAGATTCAGCTCTCTGGGCGTCAGCACCTCCTCCATCCGCTGCATCAGCAGCGTCCGGCGCATGAGGCGGTCATAGGCAACGGCGGGATCGCCGCCGCAGCTGACGGAAAACACAGCATCCCCCAACTGCCGCGTGCAGCACAGCGTCTGGCATTCCTTCAACAGTGCCTCGGCCGACTTGGAGGATACCTTCAGCTTTTCGCATACCGCCTTGGTCAGTTCCGATTCAGATGCATCCTGCGCCTCGGCGCAAAGGTGCGCCACAGTGCGGAGTTGGCTGCCGCGGCTGGTTGGAACGGACAGCGGAAAGGCGTATCGCGCGGCATAGTCGGACAGCGCCACTTCCATCACGGGCGTCGCATAGGTCAGCAGTTTTGTTCCATGGACGGGATCAAAGCGCCTCGCCGCGTCCAGCAGTGCCAGCGCCGCCTCCTGCTTCAAGTCCTCCGTCTCACACCGCGGCGTGTACGCCCGCACCAGGTCGGTGAGGTAACCCTCGTTCTGTGCGACGAGCTGCTCCGCGGCGTTTTTGTCTCCGGCTTGTATTCGCAAAGCCAGCTCTTCATTGCAGGGGCCGTCCCCGGCAACGGTGTACATATTTTTCAGCATAGGAACGCCCCCCTTCCTCATTTCAGCCGCTTTTCCGCCTCCGCGTAAATGTGCTCCAATTCCATGTCCCGCGCATATCCGTCAGCGGCATAGTCGTTGTCCATCAGCGCCTTATCCCGGTAGCTCCCCGCCAGATACAGTGCCTCCCGCCGCAGGTCATCGGAGATCTTCCCTCTCTGGTGATGCTTGCGGATGGTGTCGGTGCGGGTATTGAACAGGCGGTAGACCGGGTGCTGCTTGTTCTGCTCCTTCTGGTGCATCATCGCGCCATACTGCCGGCAGGTATAGCGGCTGTCCTGCGGTGCGACGCCGTCGCAGTATTTAGGGATGTGGCCGTTAGTGGTCAGAAAGTATCTTCCGCAGCCTTGGCACTGGCTGGGCGCGTGGCCGTGGTGCAATCCGTTCATCAGGTCATAGGTGTAGAAATCGGTCAGGCGCGGAAAAATCACCCGTTCCACAAACACCATTTCTTTTTCGTTTTTAGGACTGCGGGCAAACACATAGGTGGAGGACAACTCCGGGTAGACCGTGAACGGCTCCATATCCAAGCTCTGTAAACTCCGCATCTCATCCCAAAACTGCTCGCTGTTGAAGCAGTCATGTGCGGCCACGGCGAAATGTGTTTCGTTCCGCTTTTTCAGACGGCGCAGATAATCCAACTCAAAGAACCGTCCCGCCGCATAGAAGTGATACATGGCGATAGGAATGCGTATGATCCCGACGCAGAATCTCAGGAACTCTGTCTGGAATTCCGAATCGGGCGTCCGTATTTGCAGGAGGTTTCTCTCGTCAAACAGGATATTGATCCGGCGCATTTCCTTCTCGTAGTCATTATAACAAAAGGGCGGATACTTCCAAAGCAGTTCGGTCAGGTATAAGATCCGTTCCCGCAGCTGCGGGAATAGCGCCGCAGCCTCCTCATCGCTGCCCTGTACCACCACAGGAAACAGGAAGGTCGGTGCGCCGCCGGCCTGTATCAGCTCCGGCAGGTCTTCTTCGGGAATGTTCAGAATGGACATCGCCATGAATCCCGCCGGGAACTCCTTCTCCTGATAAAAGATCTTGTCATTCCAGACATCCATTGTGAACTGCGTGAAATCGTTGTTCTGCCGTGTTCCCAGCGGCATAGCATCGCCCCCTGTCCCATATCCGTTTTACAGCTGTCCTGCGATATTCTCATTCTATCAAAAAATACAGAATAATCAAGTGAAAGGGTTAGAGCCTCGACTGCAGCGAGGTCTCTGCCCTTATTCTTTTATCCGGAGG
>QWCB01000125.1_pt1 | contig 81452 bp, 63 predicted proteins | sample 1972511 | NCBI WGS metagenome assembly QWCB01 (sample SAMN09866719, study PRJNA288562) | Human gut metagenome isolate term5_stool, whole genome shotgun sequencing... | isolation source: gut | host: Homo sapiens | place: USA: California | reverse complement strand
TGCCAATGGGGACGGGCGGATCGACATTGACGACCTGCAGTGGGACTACCTCGAGGGGGACGGCGATTTCCGCAGCCGGGAGGTGACGGCCCTGCGCGACGGGGCGGATCTCATCATCACCAACCCGCCCTTCTCGCTCTTCCGGGAGTTCTTGGCGTGGGCCGTGGAGGGGGGCCAGCGGTTCGCCGTGATCGGGAACATCAACGCGATTACGTACCGGGAGGTGTTCCCGCTGATCAAGGCGAATAGGCTGTGGCTGGGGGCCTCCCACTTCAACCAGGGCATGTACTTCAGGGTGCCGGACAATTTTCAGTACGCCCCGACGTATCGGTTTGACAGGGAGCATGATGGGGTGAAGGTGAATAGGGTGCCGGGCGTGTGCTGGTACACGAACGTGGAGCATGGCTGGATAAGTACTGCCCGGAGCAGTTCGAGATATTGGGCGCCTCCGAGAGCGAGGGCAGTGGGTTTTCCAATGGGCTTTGGCGGGCTGAGAGCGGGGTTACGCAGCCGATGGTGAACGCAGGGCGGGTGTATAAAAGAATATTCATACGGAGGCGTAGCTAATAAAGGAACCGCATCATGAAAACGGAGCTGCACACGGAGTGGACGGTGGAGGATGTATGTAAGGGGTTCGTTTATAACCAGCTGGAGGAGCGGGGGCTATACGGGCTGAATGGGCAGCTCACCATCCAGCCGGAGTACCAGCGGCACTACATCTATAACGATGGCAAGCGGGACGTGGCGGTGGTGGATTCGCTGCTCAAGGGCTACCCCATAGGGCTTATCTATTTCAACTGCACGGCCGATGGGCGGTACGAGGTCCTCGATGGGCAGCAGCGCATCACATCGTTCGGGCGCTTCGTGACGGGGCGGTTCGCCATCAAGGATGCCTACGGCAATGCGCAGTACTTCTCGGGGCTGCCCCAGGAGCAGCGCGAACGCATTCTCAATACGAAGCTGCTCATCTACGCATGCAAGGGGGAGGAGCATGAAATCAAGGAGTGGTTTCGAACCATCAACACCGTGGGCGTGCCGCTCAATGGCCAAGAGCTTCTGAATGCCATCTACGCGGGGCCATTCGTGACGGCGGCAAAAAAGATTTTCAGCAATTCGCAGCATGCCGAGCTGCAGAAGTGGGCCTACTACGTTAAGGGGGACGTGAAGCGGCAGGATGTTTTGGCCCGGGCGCTCGAATGGGTGTGCGCCAGCGAGGGGGTTAGCGTGGATGCCTACATGAGCCAGCACCGGTTTGATGCCACGGCGGATGGGCTGGAGCGCTATTTCCGCTCCGTGATTGACTGGGTGGTGGCCACGTTCTCCATGAATAATCGTGACATGTGCGGGCTGGAGTGGGGGCGGCTCTACGAAACGTACCACAGCACGCCCTACGATGTGGACCATGTCAATGCGCGGGTGAGCGCGCTGCGAGCGGATGAGTACGTGCGCTGCCCGCGCAACGTTTACGAGTACGTGCTGGGCGGGGAGCGGGAGAAGCAGCTGCTGGATATACGGATCTTTGAGGCGTCGGCGAAGCGTGAGGCGTACAACCGCCAGACGCAGGAGGCCGAGGCGCAAGGGGTTTCCAACTGCCCGCTCTGCGCAGCTGGGGGTAATGCGAATAGCACCCGCATCTATAGGATTGAGGAGATGGAGGCGGATCACGTAACGCCGTGGAGCAAGGGGGGCAGCACCGCGCCGGAGAACTGCGAGATGCTCTGCAAGACGCATAATCGGGCGAAGGGAAATCGGTAGGGGCTAGGAGGAATCGGTAATGGGTTGCAGGCAAAGGCGTGGCGTTGGCTTCGCCCCGTGCCGTTGAATATGCCGTTTGGTCGCAGGGGTTAGTTCTGCGGATGGGGCTGCATGACCGAGAAATTTATATGAGGGTAGTGGAGGCGTTTTGCGTAGGGTATGCGGTGAGAGTGGTTGGTTTTACGGAAGGGAATTTGCAAGATTGATTGAGAGCGGTGCGATCAGGGTTGCGATGTTAAGTCTTTCAAAATGAGTTTTTACATTAAACTTGAGTTTTACGAAAGATAAAAATATGCCCTTTTGGGGTGTTGTTGGCAAAAAAAAAAATTATAACTTGCAACGATGAAGACAAATAAAAAAGGAGAGGAGCTATGAAGCTGTTTTTTACATGGGGATTGGCAGTGTTTGCGCTCTTTGTTGGGCTAGGGTGTGAGCGGGTTTCGCTGGAAGACCAAATAGTTGTGAGCGAAGGCTCTGCACAGGATGTAGTAGATACTGGTGGAAATAGGTATCGAATTTCGCGGGTTGAGGCGTATGGGGCATTGGAGTTGATGCTGAGGAGTATTGATGGGGCTATGACTCGAGGGGGGCAGCCCTTGCGCCTCATAGGGGTTAGTGCGGAAGATCTTCAAGTAGCTCAGGGCGAGAAAACACGTGGCGAAATGGCGATAGATACGCTGCTCTACTATGTAAATTTGGCCGGTGGCAATGGGTACGCTATACTTCCAGCAGATAGAAGGGTAGGTGAATTGCCTTTGGTGGTGACGGAGCAAGGCGATATTACTGCGGAGGACTTCATCACTACGGCGAATGATTTCCAGTCAACCGTTGGAGTACAAGGGTTTGGAGATAGCGGTGCTGATAGCATTGTTGTTGATAACATTAGTGAAGATTTAACGAAGGATGTGGCGCATTGCGCAATGCGGTACGCAAGTTGTATGTCAAAACCGATTAGCGCGGGGTATTGGAAGGACGAACAGCCAGAGTACCCCAGTGGGGTTCACTATTGGTATGGACCATGGGAGTGGGGCAAGACGGTTGGTCCGCATCTTTCAACGAAATGGACTCAAGGGACTCCCTTTAACGATTGGTGTCCCATCAAGAGCGATGGGTATGGGCATTCTCGCAAAGCTCCGGCTGGGTGCGTCACGATCGCCGTGGCGCAGATATTAGCTTACCATGGGTGGCCGAACGACAGGAGGTGGTGGGGCGAGAGGATGGATTGGGATGTAGTGCGCACAGTGTACAGTCGGAATAATAAAGATATTGCAGGGAGCGAAGAGGCGCAACGGCAGGCGGCGGCGTTGGCGCGAGAGGTGGGCAATTGGCTGAATGTTAGCTATGGCTACGATGGGTCCGGGACAACTGATTTCATGGCGAAATGGTATCTTAAGCATTTGGGCTACGGTAGCGTGGAGAGGCATTGTGGGGTTGACGAGAGCATGATTTCCCATCTCGCCGATGCTGGAAGGATTGTATACGTGTCAGGTAGAGGGCATGCATGGCTTATTGATGGGTACATAGAGACAAAGCGGACTCGCACCTACTATGAAAATGGGAAAGAGTGCTGCGATACCGAGTATGGCCGTATTCGGGTTCATTGTAACTTTGGTTGGAAGGGAATAGCTGATGGGTACTACTTTCCCGGCATCTTCAACACGACTCAAGGGCCTGAAAAGCGAGATGAGTTTGATTCCAATTCGGGAAAGGGGCAAAGAGATTATAATAGAGGCATTCACACTATAACCTATTGGTAAGATGGAAACGTTACGAAGGGCTATGGGGTGGCTTTGCGCACTCATTGCGGCAGTGCTGCTGATGGGCTGCATGAAAAAAAATGAGGTTGTGACTATATCGACAGACCATTTCGTGTGGGGTTTCTACGATGGCTGCGATTTGCGGCTATACGTAGAGGACTCCGTTTGCACGCTGTATGTGAAGTGTGGTCAAAACGGAAGTTTTTATAGCACATACAGTGTGGACTCACGGAGCAAGGATTTGAGGCGTAGCCCCAGCCCGAGAGGGGTGAGTCGGTGCGAGGAGCTTGGGGATATGGGTTACAATGCGGAGACATGGGACGTAGTGGTAGCGTTCAACCCATGCGACTCTCATATTTACGCCTATAGTCAGATTGTGTCTGTGGAGATATGTGCTGATACGGTGCTTGCAGGGCGAATACCGGCTGGTACGCCACTGAACGATAGGTTTGAATTTCTCTCCTTCTCCCCAGACGAGTATATTCGGAATGGGTATCGAGTGGACACATCAAAGATTTCTGCTTGCCGTGATACGCTGCCCGGGGTGCTGCAAAGATCCTTTATGCTCGGACTTCCGGGGGTGAAACTAAGGGAGCTTCAGAATCATCGAGATGTAGTATCGCACGCGGGACGAGAGATGGCCTCGGTGCCGGTGTATGGGAAGCTGTCTGAGATTGATTTCGCACAGTATGAATGTTTGGGCTTAGGCTCTTCGTACGTAGGGGTATTTCGTCCGCTCATGTCCATGAGCCGTAAGGAGATGGAGAGGCTGCGGGTGAAGGTTCGCTATCGGGATGGCAGCATGCGGGAGTCGAAGGTAGAATGTCCTTACGCACGTACTGGAGATTTGATAGAAGATTGATTAGGGAGCGTGGGTGTCCTAGCTGCATATAGGTTCGCAATCATTCTTTGTGACCATGTTGGCGATGGAGTGGACCACTGACCGCGGGTTATTTTAGGCTATTCTTTGCCTTCCTGTCGGTACGCACAAAAAAGGCAATGATGAGGCCCATGCACAGCAATGCGAAAGGCCAGGCGACCCAGGGGGCGGGGTGGTCAAACTGCTCAATATCGCCATTGCGAAAGGCGATGGCGGCGAGGGTAACGGCTATGAAGTTATTGGTGAAGTGCATGATAACGGCGGGCCATACGGAGCGGGAGTAGTAGGCGAGATAGCCGAGGGCGGCGCCAAGCGCAAGGCGCGGGAGGAAGCCACTGAGTTGAAAGTGGATGAGGCTAAAGAATGCTGCGCAGATCCATACCGCGGCGTGGGGGCTGCGTATGAGGTGCAAGAGGCTCTGCTGCAGCGCACCGCGGAAAAAGAGTTCCTCGCAGATGGCAGGCGCAATGGCGATGACCAGCGTGTTAACCAGGTAGCCCGGCAACGTGTTAACCGCTAGGAGCGCGTAGGAGGCTTCCTGAACCCTCTTGTCCATCTCGGCGGCCCAGTCGGGCTGTGGAATGCTGGCGTTGAGCTCCGTGAGGAGGGTGTTGGGCATCACCATGAGTAGCCCCACGGCGAGGCCATAGAGTAGCCAGGTTGCGGGGGAGGGGCGAGATGTGGCGAGGGGCGATGGGTTGCTGCGCCGCTCAAGGATGGCCCAGCAAAGCGCGGGGAGCAGGAAGGAGAGGAGGGTGGTGATTAGCTGCATCCAGCGCACCGACATGTCAATGGGGATTTCGAGCGAGAGCGAAGGCCCTAGCCATGCGAACTGTATGAATGCGGCCGCGGCTGTAAAGAGGAGGAGAAGAATAAATAGAATCAGGAGGCGGCGAAAGGTTACGGCGCGCGGGACTGGGTTTGGCATGTATGGGTAAGTCATTTCGTTTGTACAATAAGAATGTCGCGAAGGTATTGTAAATTTGCGAGTGTGGTGGCTGGGGGAAGGTGTAAATACTGATCACAGACGGAGAGTCGAAGATGGGGGAGCAGAGTAAACCCAAGGGGGTATGCAAGATTCCAGAGGAGCTATTTCATGGGGTGTGGGCGGTGATGCACCGCTACGCGGAGGGGCTGTGCACCGTGGATGGGCGGTCGCTGACGATAGAGAATCCCGGGGTGCATAACCATGATGCAGGGGCGGATTTTTTCAACGCGCGCCTTACGATAGGAGGGCAGCAGTGGGCGGGTGACGTGGAGCTGCACGTGGACGAGTCGGATTGGTACGCGCATGGGCACGACAAAGATCCAGCCTATAATGCGGTTATTCTGCACGTGGTGGCGCATGAGATGGGGCGGCGTGCCGTGGACTCGTCAGGACGGGAAGTGCCAACGCTAGTGATCCCCCGCGCGGAGGAGTTGGTTAAAACGTACGAGGGGCTTATCGCGCATCGTGAGGAGCCTTGCTGCGGGGAGGCGATTGGGAAGATGCCGCCGTTGGAGCAGTCGGAGTGGATGGTGCGGCTGTTGGTGGAGCGCTTGCAGGCGAAGAGCGAAGCGGCGCGCGCCGAGGTGGAAAAGTGCGAGTTGGAATGGGAGGAGGCGTTTTTTCGCTCGGTGGCGCAGAGCCTGGGGCAGCGGGTGAATGCAGACCCGATGCTGTGGCTTATGCGGGCCACGCCGTTCAAAGATTTGTCAAGAATTCGGGATGGGTGGCTTTCGCTGGAGGCGTTGCTACTGGGTCAAGCAGGGCTGATAGAAGAGGCCAGAAGGCAGAATCGCGTTGATGCGTACGTTGAAACGCTTGAAAGGGAGTACTACTACCAGGCGGCGCGTTTCAAACTCAAGCCGATCTCGGGGAGCGTGTGGAAGTATATGCGGATACGCCCGGCTGCGTTCCCCGCGCTACGAATAGCGCAGCTATCGGCAATAATCCATCGGAATGAACACTTTTTCTCGGAGATGCTGGAGGCGAAGAGCGTGACGGAGGTGGAGCGGATTCTGCGGGTAGACACCTCCGAGTACTGGCTGACGCACTATGCGCTTGGGGATACACCATCGGCGGCACAGCCGAAGAAGATAGGGCATGAACGGGCAAAGATAGTACTGATTAATAGCATTGTACCGTACCGCTTCGCCTACGCTGAGGCGAAGGGAGATGAGGGGCTGCGAGACGCAACGCTGGATTTGCTCGAGCAGGTGGCGCCGGAGGAGAACGCCGTGGTGCGCCGTTACGCTGGGTGCGGGGTGCGGGTGAAAAGCGCGGTGGAGAGCCAGGCGATAGTGCAGCTGCTAAAGATGCATTGCCGCCCACGTTTGTGCTACCGTTGCCCCGTGGGGCTGCGAACGTTGACATCGACGATGGCGCAGCGTGGCGCCGATGGGAAGGGTGATTGTTAGAAAAATTACGAAATTTGCGCATTCTATCTGTGAAGAGAGTTGACAAGATGAAAGCGGTGAAAGCTATGAGAAAAATACTTTTGGGGCTATGCCTATTTGTAGGCAGCGTGGCGTGGGTGCAAGCGCAGCCAAATGCCCAGGTGCAGGACCTGGAGCATTTCTTCGAGACTACCACGTATGTGGTGCTTGATAATAATCCGATGTCGGAGTGGAATATGAAGATGCAGGAGCTTGCGAAACGCCATTGGCATATCACGCCGCTGAAGTTCATTAACGACAATGAGTTTGAGAACCTGCGCAAGGACATGGACAAGTCGTTTATCGTGCGCATGAAGTTCCGTTTCCCGAAGGACAAGGTGAAGGCGAACTACATATACTTTTCTATAGTAAACGGTGCGGCGGTGCATAGTATGACAGATATGCCGGAGATATGCTCCGTGCCGCTAGGATATGAGACAGCCGACCAGAGCAGCTGGGCATACAAACTCGGAAGCCTTTTGCAGTTTGCGCAGAAGCATATAGAGAAGCTCAAGGAAGACCCCTCGATTATGGGGAAGAATGTGTTGCAGTACTACAATAAGAACATAGCGGATATCAAGGGTAAAGAGCTTTGGGTGGTGCAGAACGATTTGGCGCCGGAGGTGCGTTCGCTGTCGAATATCCGTAAGGCGTACAAAGGGGTGGTGCGGATAGTGACGACAGAGGATATAGAGAAGGCAATTAACGATCGGCGCACGGATGTGGTATATCTCCACAAGGTGGGGCCGGAGCGTAGCAACGTGAAGGCGAGAATATATAAGTGCTTGATCGGCGCGGGGGATGATAAGTTCTACTACTTTGACTACCACATGATGAGCAGCCGGAAGGGGGATGGACTTCTCAAAGAGGATTTTAAGCGTTTGAATCGGCGAAATTAGGCGGAGAGGTTAACAAAAGTTGAAGAGTTGCGTTTAATTGCCGTGAAGGGAGTACCATTGAAAACAAAGTGGATTTTATTATGAGCATAAAGAGGTTGTGTTTGGGTCTGGTTCTGCTTGGCGGATCTTTTGGATTGGGCGTTGAGGTGAAGGCGCAGGATGGAGGAAGTGTGGCTAAGCAGCTGGCCGAAAAGCGGCTACAGGAAGGTGCAGTGGCTGGCGGCGGAGCGGATAGCGCAAAGCAGAGTCCCTGGAGTTTCAAAGGGAATGTGGCGGTTACGATGACGCAGGTGATGCTGCACAACTGGGTGCCAGGCGGTGAGAATTCGCTATCGGGCGAAGCGACATCGTATCTGCAGCTGGATTATCTGAAAAATAAGCATGCGTGGACGACCACCCTGGATTTAGGGTACGGTTTGCTGAAGCAGGGCGAGGCCCCCGTGGTGAAGAACCTAGATAGGATAGACTTCAACACGAAGTACGGTTTTGCCGCGGCGCCGCGCTGGTACGTAACGGGGCTGTATAGCATAAAGACGCAGTTTGCACCTGGCTATAAGGATCCTGCGAGTCCGAAACGGGTGCTAATTTCTGACTTTGCGGCGCCGCTCTACATGGCGCTTTCGCTTGGTGTTGACTACAAGTACGATACGCATTTTTCGGGGTATCTATCCCCGATAGCGGGCCGCATGACGTACGTGAGGCGTCAGGAGCTGGCGGACGCAGGGGCGTTCGGCGTGAAGAAGGCCGAACTTAATGCAGATGGTACGGTGAAAGTGCCTGGAGAGAAGGTGCGCTGGGAGCTGGGTGCTATGCTAAGACTTTTGTACGTGAATCGTTTCTACCATGACCGCATCGGGTTGAATACACGGTTGGAGCTCTTCTCGAACTACCTTGAGAAGCCGCAGAATGTGGATGTGATGTTTGACGCGGTGCTTGACTACAAATTGCTAGATTTCTTGACGGCAAAGTTCCAGCTGACGATGGTGTACGATGATGACCAGAAGATAGTGAATGACAGCGGTCAGAGCTTTGCAGCGTTGCAGGTTCGGCAGATGCTAGGTGTAGGGCTGGCGTATAACTTTTAAAGGGAAGTGCATGCGTGAGCGAGGTGCATGTTGCTGAGAGTTTAGGCGGCGGCTCGAGCCATTTCGGGTCGCCGCTTTTTGGTTATTTGGTAGGTGTGAGACATTACTGTTTGAGACATGGGGGAGCATAGCGGCGGACGAAGGAGATTGGTGCGTTACATGGGTGCAGCGGCGGCGTTTCTACTGGTGGCGAGCGTTGCAGCTTGGGCGGGCGTGGTGTTTGCCAAGGGAAATGGTGGGAGCGAGATGCAGGATAGCGCACCAGCCGATCAAGGAGAGCATCGCTATGGACAGCCCTACATTCCTAGCGAAATAGAGCTGGCGGGGGAGAGGGTTCCGTTGGAGTGCGTGGATGTGCGCGAAGCGTTGGAGTGGGAGATGTGCGTGATTTCCAATTGGCATAGCCAGGTGCTACTGATTTTGAAGCGTGTGCCACGCTACTTCGCGGTGATAGAGCCTATTCTGCGGGCGCATGGAGTTCCCGATGATTTCAAGTACCTAGCTGTGGTGGAGAGCAACCTGTATGATAGGGCCTACTCCCCATCAAATGCAGCTGGGGTATGGCAGTTCTTGGAGGAGACGGCGCGGGAGCAAGGCCTAGAGGTGAATGAAGATGTGGATGAACGCTACAACTTGCGCCTATCGACCCATGCGGCCTGCATGTATCTTAAAGAGAGCTACGGGAGATTCGGCTCATGGGCGATGGCAGCGGCGGCATACAATATGGGGAGAACCGCGCTGCAGCGTCAAATAGATAGACAGGGGGAGCAATCTTTCTACAACCTATTGGTGGGTGTTGAGACGGGCCGCTACGTGTTTCGCATAATTGCATTCAAGATTATACTTGAAAACCCTGAACGATATGGATTCCATCTTGAGGAGGCAGACCGCTACCATGCTATATCGTCGCGGCAGGTGGAAGTAGACACCACGGTGAACAATCTGTCGGAGTTCGCAAAGGCGCAGGGTGCGAACTATAAGACGTTGAAGTGGCTTAATCCATGGCTGCGTACCAATACGTTGCCAGTGGTGGAGGGTAAGAAGTACACGTTGGAGATTGTAGACTCGACGGCACGTAGGCGGTCTGGTAAAAGCTGATAGGGAGGAAGAGCATGGAGAAGCGAGGGGTAAACATAGAACATGCGGCGCATGAGCGGGTGGCGCTCGTGGGGATGCAGTTCTACCGGAATAGGGGTGGGCGCTACGCGCTGGAAGATTACCTCGATGAGCTGTCCATGCTCGCGCAGACTGCGGGAGGGGAGGAAGTGGTGCGTTTCACGCAGAATGCGCAGGCCCCTGACCCGCGTACGTACGTGGGGCGAGGCAAGGCGGAGGAGATAGCGGGAGTCGTGAAGGAGCAAGAAATCGATACGGTGGTTTTTGACGATGAGCTGTCCCCCTCGCAGCAGCGTAATCTAGAGGAGGCGTTGCAGTGCAAGGTGATAGACCGGACGGGGTTGATTTTGGACATCTTTGCCCAGCGGGCGCGTACGGCCTACGCGAAGACGCAGGTGGAGCTGGCGCAGTATCAGTACCTATTGCCGCGACTAGCGGGCATGTGGACGCACCTGGAACGTCAGCAGGGGGGCATAGGGATGCGCGGCCCAGGGGAGCGGGAGATAGAAACTGATAGGCGTATCGCTCGGCTACGTATAAGTAAGCTGAAGCAGGAGTTGGCGAGCATCGATAGGCAGATGGCCACGCAGCGTAAGCAGCGGGGCGGCATCGCGCGGGTTGCTTTGGTGGGGTATACCAATGTGGGCAAGTCAACCCTCTTGAATAGGCTTACGGGGGAGAACGTTTACGTGGAGCATCAGCTTTTCGCCACGTTGGACACCACGGTGCGGAGGGTTTCCTACGGCCCTACCTCATACCTGTTGGCAGATACAGTCGGGTTTATCCGGAAGCTGCCCACGCAGCTTGTGGAGGCGTTTAAGTCGACCCTTGATGAGGTGCGGGAGGCGGACATCCTGCTGCACGTGATAGACCTATCGCACCCGGCGTGGGAGGAACAGATGGCAACGGTTAACGAGACGTTGCGTGAGATAGGAGCTGCCGATAAGCCTGTCATCTTGGTGTTCAACAAGATAGATCGCTACGACCCGGATCCACGCGATGAGTATGACTTGACGCCGGTGCTGCCATCGCAGTTCACGCTAGAAGAGTTGCAGTCGACGTGGATGGGGCGTTCTGAGGGGCAGGCGGTGTTCATTTCGGCGGCCAAGGGAACGAATATTGAAAGGCTACGGGAGGCAATCGCGGAGGCTGTGGTGGCGCAGGTGAAGTGTCAACGGGGAGGGAGGTAAGGCGTGAGGAGCGGAGCGCACAATGTAGGAAATGCGAAAGTTTATGGAAAAGGAGTAACTTTGCGACTGTGTATGTGTGCGGTAGGTGAAGGAGAAGGGAAGGATTGAGAACATTATAGATGTAGTAGATGGCGATAGAAGGTTCAACACAGCAGGAGAGGCTGCTACGGGAGGTGGTGTCGGCGATGCAGGCCAAGAAGGCGCGGAGGGTGACGTTGCTGGATCTGCGGGGTATAGATAAAGCAGTATGTGACTATTTTGTAATATGCCATGCCGATAGTACGCCCCACATCCGTTCAATAGCCGAGGAGGTGGAGGATCGCGTAGGGTCGGCGCTAGGGGAGTGGCCGCTGCGTATGTCGGGTAAGGAGAATGCGCTGTGGATAGTGATGGACTACTTCACGGTGGTGGTACACGTGTTTTCAACGGCTATGCGTGAGTTCTACGATTTGGACTCGCTATGGTCAGATGCTAAAAGGACGGAGTTTCCTGACGAGGATTAATTAGGCGGGGCAGAGGCGCTGTGGTCATGCTCGGAGTAGAGCATTGAAGAAGGATGGAGTAGTTGAAAAACCGAATGGATACAAAAGAAAAAGGGGGACAGCCGGAGGGAGGTCCTAACAATTTAAAGAACCCGAAGCCGCAGCCGCCAAAGCGTTTCAACGTTTTTTGGCTATATGCAGCGATTTTGGTAGCCCTTTTGGGAATTAACCTGCTGTATACAGGAGATGGCGCAAAAGAGGTGGATTGGGGTTACTTCCAACGCGAGGTGTTGCAGAAGGGCTACGTGGAGAAGCTGGTGGTGGTACGCAATAAGGGCGTAGCTGAAGTGTATTTGACGGCGGAAGGTCAAAAGCGGCTGGCGAAGAAGGAGGGGAAAGAGGATAAGAAGTTTGATCCGAGAAAGCCGGCGTTGGAATTTACCATAGGTTCGCTAGAGGGGTTTGAGCGGCAGCTGCAGGAGGCGCAGCAGAAGGCAGGGGTGTCGCCAGAAAAGATGGTTTACGCCACGTACGTAGAGCGGCCGGATTACTTCGTTAATTTGCTGACGTGGGGCTTGCCGCTGATTCTATTGGTGCTGATTTGGGTGTTCATATTTCGGAGGATGAGCAAAGGTGCTGCTGGAGGCGGTGCTGGGAACATCTTCAGCATCGGGAAGTCGCAGGCAAAACTGTTTTCCAAGGGGGAGTACACAAAGGTGGATTTCAGCGATGTGGCTGGCATGGAGGAGGCGAAGCAGGAGGTGCGGGAGATTATTGACTTTTTAAAGAATCCGAAGAAGTACACTGACCTGGGCGGCAAGATACCCAAGGGGGTGCTACTTGTGGGACCTCCGGGGACGGGGAAGACGCTGTTGGCAAAGGCGGTGGCTGGGGAGGCAAACGTTCCGTTCTTTAGCCTTTCGGGGTCAGACTTTGTAGAGATGTTCGTTGGGGTAGGGGTGTCTCGGGTACGCGATCTCTTCAAGCAGGCCAAAGAGAAGGTTCCATGTATTATATTCATTGATGAAATTGACTCGGTAGGGCGTTCCCGTTCGAGAAATGCGAACTTTTCGGGCGGTGCAGAGGAACGGGAAAATACGCTTAACCAGCTGCTCACGGAGATGGATGGCTTTAGCCCGAATCAAGGGGTAATCGTCTTGGCTGCCACCAACCGGGCAGACATCCTTGACAAGGCTCTTCTGCGGTCTGGGCGTTTTGACCGTCAGATACATGTGGAGCTGCCTGACTACCCGGAGCGGGTGGAGATTTTCAAGGTGCATCTGAAGGCGTTGAAGTTGGAAAAAGATTTTGACTTGACCTTCTTAGCGAAGCAAACGCCTGGGTTCTCGGGTGCAGACATCGCTAACGTGTGCAATGAGGCGGCATTGATAGCCGCACGGCGCGATGCTAAGGAGGTGGAGAAGCAAGACTTTTTGGATGCGATTGACCGTCTGATAGGGGGGCTAGAGCGCAAGAGCAAGGTGCTAACCGACTCTGAGAAGCGAAAGATAGCCTACCACGAGGCGGGGCATGCCACGGTGAGTTGGCATCTAGAGCATGCAAGTCCGTTGCTAAAGGTGAGTATAATTCCGCGAGGGCGTTCGCTGGGGGCGGCTTGGTACGTGCCGGAAGAGAGGCAGCTGAACACGAAGGACCAGCTGTTCCACGAAATGTGTGCATTGCTTGGCGGTAGGGCATCGGAGGATGAGGTGTTCGGGGAGGTCTCCACGGGGGCGCTAAACGATCTGGAGCGGGCCAACAAGATGGCGTACGCGATGGTGGCGTACTATGGCATGTCGCCGGCATTGGCGAATGCGTGCTACTACGACTCTTCAGGAGAGAGCGAATTCTCATTTAACAAACCGTACAGTGAGGGTACGGCCGTAACGATTGATGCGGAGGTTGCGCAGCTCATATCGAGTGCGTACGAGGAGGCTAAACGTATACTTCGAGCGCATCGTGAAGGTCTAGATCAGCTCGCGGAGCTACTCATTAAGGATGAGGTGATTTTCGCAGAGGATCTAGAGAGAATTTACGGACCAAGCGTGTCGCATACACGAGAGGAGGAAGTGGCGGAGTCGCTGGCGCGAGAGGTGCAGAAGGAGGAAGAGGCGAAGCAGGGTGAGGGTGGTGTAGAGAAAGAGGAGGGGGCGGAGAAGTTGGGTAAGGCGGAGGATGCTTCGTCACATTCGGCAGACGAAGGAACAAGTACAGACGAAAAAGAATAGCTGCGACTATGGGGGAACGTAATGGGGATTGGGTAGTGCTACGGGAACTCGGTGACATGTTCCAGCTGCAGTCAGATCAGGCACTGCTTGAGTCAGAGGGGATAGCGGCAGAGGTGATGAGCTTGCAAGACTCAATGTATCCCTCAATGAGTCGTTACCGGTTGATGGTGCTCGCGGAGAGTGAGGAGCGAGCAAGGGAAATACTAAAGGAAAGCCTAGGCGATGAGTGAGATTCTGAAACGAACTTTGAGCGGCGCTGCATACGTGCTGACGGTGGTGCTGGCCGTTTATTTTGGTTCAGTTTTTGGTCTTCCATATATTTATGGAGTACTTTTCCTCCTATTGATGGTGGGAACGATGTACGAGTTTTACCATTTGGTTACAGTCCATACCTCCAATCGTCCTAACTGGGTGCTTGGACTCGTGTCGGGGATATTACTTTTTGTGGGTGTTTTTATAGCGGTCTATGCGCCGGGAATGATGTCGTTCAAGGCGTGGATGGTGGGGGGAAAGCTATGCGCTGCATCGTTGGCGTTGCTGCTGCTAGTGGCGCCGGCCATCCAAATATTTAGCTCCCATGCGACCCCGATACAGAATTGGGGAACAGCATGCCTGGGGTGGCTATACATCGCAGTGCCATTCTCAATGGCATCTCTTCTTCCGAGGCTTGGCGATATAAATACCACGTGGCAGATGCTTCTGTTCCCGATAATTATGGTGTGGGTCAATGATACTGGGGCATATCTTGTGGGGCGTACGTTAGGGAAGCATAAACTAATAGAGAGGGTGTCGCCGGGGAAAACTGTAGAGGGCTTCATTGGAGGGGTGCTGTTCACGGTGATGGCGAGCTTTGTGATGTCCTACTTTGCCAGTTGGGGTTCAGGACTCATTTGGATTGGGCTAGGTGTTGTGGTATCGCTGTTCGCCGTGGTGGGCGATTTGGTGGAGTCGCAGCTGAAGCGTAGCCTGTTGGTGAAGGATTCGGGAAAGTTTTTGCCAGGACATGGTGGATTCCTTGATCGCTTTGATTCGCTTCTATTTGCGCTTGTAGGGGCTGCGAGCTACTACATGTTGGTGTAGTAGCTAGTGAGACGTTATAGATTATAAAGGAGAGAGGGGGAAATACTATGCCAGTATTCCCCCCCTCTCTCCTTCTTTTGGACCTAGCTATTTTGCGGCTTCTGCTTTTTTTCTTGAGAGGTTACTGAAACGGAGGCCAGCGGAGAGGCCTCCGTAAATGTAGAAGGGGTGTAGTCTGTCAGGCGAAGTAACTGCACCTACGTGCGCTCCCAAATATAGAGGCCCATACACAACGTAATAGTAGCTGAGGTCAAGCTCCATCGTCATGATAAACAACTTGCTGTAGTTGTAGTCGTTGCTGTTGTAAACGTATGCGGGGGAGGGGCGCATTAGTGACCATTCTTGCTCATACGCAGCCCCTATACCAGCCCCTAATTTCACTGAGAAAATGTGGCGAGAGTCCCTTTTTACTATTGCAACGGGGTTAAAAACTATGCCGAGATGCCCAAGTCCCATTACATCGACTACTTTGACCGGTGAAAAACTGGGGGGGAATGAGTCGCTCACCACTGCTGCGCTAAGCATTGAAGCGTATGCCCTATTCGGGGGCTGTTGCATTGTAGCATCAATTGAAATTCCGAGATAGGGAAGGAACATCCATTTTAGCTCTCCCCCAAGGCGAAGTGCTGGTTGTGCCTCAAACAGTTGGTAGCCCATACCAGCGTTGCCCGAAAGGTAAATGCCCTTTTGGGCGAGGACGCCGGAGAAAGAGGCTAAGGTTACAAAGAAAGATAACGCAGTAACTGATAGAAACTTGCAAGAAAGATTCATAGCTGTACGGCTTCAAAGAGTTATTAATTTCCCGATGCGAAAGGGGGATGAAACTTCTCGTCTGGTTGCTTCTTGTTCTCAGTGTTTCACCCCTACCAATGCCTTCAACTTCTCTATAATTTGTATAAGGGAAGGGGGAACGCTACCGTGCCCCCCTCCTCTCATCTAAATTTAAAGTTTAGTCCTAGTTCTACTATTGATTTTTTCTTACCTGTATGGTAAATTCAAAGGTGTTTCCGAGAGAATAGGTACGGTATCCCGATGCATCAATTTCGCTTTCATAGTATATGCATTGGCTACCAATGTGGTCATCGCCAAGAGCAAGAGAAACTTTTCCAACAATCGAAACTCCCCCTATAACGGCATTAACTTTTAGCACATCGCTACCCCATGCATTATCTATTTCAGTCCAAGCGACTGAGTAAAAATCTATCAGTCTGGTTTCAAGCAATGTCCAATATCCTACTTCGGCATTGATTGATACCCAATTACCATCCTTCCAAGTTTCTTCTGTAATCAACCCAGATGTTAAACCTATCATTTGCGCATTGTATTGCACTTCAGGGCGTCCCAATATGCGTGCTTCGTATTGCCGCATGGCTTTTGTACTCGTAAATCTAGCTCTTACAATGTTTTCGCTCGTGGTGCGAATGCCCCGTTTTATGGGAGTTTGTTTCGGCTTTGGTATCGGAGGTATAAATGGCTTGTGGTGGCCAGGATATGGATTACTGGGATCTTCTATGTAATCGATTGGTTCCATGTGGCGCATGTTGTACTTACCGTTGTCAGTTAGTAGAAAACTGTCCCCATTGTCCTGATTGGTAAAATTTCCAGCAATGTATTCCAAGCGTTCATTCGTCCCCACGACAAGTAATGGACTTTCTTCATCCTGTGGGTTATAGTGAGTTTCATTGCCCCAGCGGTCGTAGGCGAGTAAAGAGGCGTTGCTATGCTCATCGTAATCTGTTGGAACGACCACAATTTTAAGGTTGTCAGCCGTTAGGTCAACCGTTGTCTGCGAGTAGTCATCATTTGCAGGGACGTAAAGAACCTGCATCAGAGGATCCTTATCGAGGAGCGAGGTCATGAGCATTGTACTGCTGTTAGCGCTTCGGGTTTTTATTGCACTGAACCCCAGCTCGGCTGCAAGCTGTGAGGCCACCGCATCGTTCCACGAAATAGCCCCTCGCGTACGTCTAGGCTGAAAAATTTCCGCTATTAGCACCTCATTGTCCCCATCGCGCATAAGCGATAGGCCTTCCGATAAACCTTGCCGAAAGGTCTGCGATTGTATACAGTTTGCAATTCCTTGTGCCAAGCGCATGCGTGTTGTATCAAGGGCGGACGAATAATCCATATTGTTTGAAGATGTGGTTAGCAGCACCTCTTCCTTCTCTGTCGGCAATTGCTTCTGACACGAAATGAGCAGCATTAAAGCTGCAATTGAAAGTAATGTTCTCTTCATAGTTGCAAAGAATATTAGTTTTTACTGGGCGCGAAGATAATAAAAACTTGTTCCATTGTTTTTTTTTTTTAAAGATGCTACGGGGCGGGGGTGTTTTGCTCCCTGTAGGTTGAACAATTGGGCGTTATGGAAATGTAGTGATAGAGAGATGGGGGCTTACGAGGCAAATGGGGGCGTTCATTGCCTTTTTTGATGGTTTTTCGGGGAAAGTAGTGCATTCGAAGGGTCAATTTGCTTCGGGGTGCTACTTTCACATTGAAAAGCGTTACCTTTGCAATGGCGTGAAGTGCAGGGAGAGGTAAAATATAATCAGCGTGAAGAGGATGCGGATACTATTGAAGCTTAGCGGGGAGTCGCTTGCGGGGGCGGCTGGGAGTGGGTTCTCGATGGAAGGGATGCAGCGGTTTGCGAGCGAAGTAAAGTCGGCGGTGGCGGAGGGTGCAGAGGTTGCGATAGTAGTAGGGGGAGGAAATATATTCCGCGGGATGCAGGGGTTGAGTGCAGGGTTTCAGCGGGCCAAAGGGGATCAAATGGGGATGCTGGCCACGGTGATTAACTCAATGGCGTTCGCCCAGGTGCTTGAGTCTGTGGGGCAGCCAGCCTCAGTGTTTACCTCCACGCCGATGCAGCCGATTGCGTCATACTACACGCTGGACGCTGCTAACGCTGTGCTTGCTGAGGGGCGAGTAGCGTTGATTGGGGGCGGTACGGGAAATCCATACTTCACGACAGACTCGGCGGCGGCGCTTCGGGCGTGTGAATTGCAGTGCGATGTGTTGGCCAAGGGGACGCGTGTGGACGGAGTGTACGATAAAGACCCGGAGAAGTATGCCGATGCCGTACGTTTTGACGAGCTGACCTTCCAAGAGGCGTACAGTAGAAAGCTACGCATAATGGACCTTACGGCGTTCACGCTGTGCCAAGAGAACGGGGTGCCGATTGTGGTATTCAACATTAACACGTCGGGGGCGTTGCTTCAAATAGCGCAGGGCAAGGTCGTGGGAACGAGGGTTAGGTAGGGGATAATCGTTTGTAAGAGTAAGAAAAACAGGACACTGACATGGATAAGGACACGTGTGTTGCTCAGATGGAAGAGCAGATGGAAAAGGTGATTACGCACCTTCAGGGGCAATTGTTAACCATTCGTGCCGGTAAGGCTTCTACGAGCATGCTGAACGGCGTGCGGGTGGATTACTACGGAACGCCTACGCCGCTGGATCAGGTGTCAAGCCTAGGAACCCCTGATGCCCGTACGATTACGGTGCAGCCATGGGAGAAGAATTTGCTCCCAGTGATAGAAAAGGCGATAATGGCAGCGAATCTGGGCTTTAATCCACAGAATAACGGAGAGATGATACGAGTGCCGATACCACCGCTTACAGAGGAGCGGCGTAAGGACTTGGTGAAGCAGGTGAAGGCGGAAGGGGAGAACGCGAAGGCTGCGCTACGCAATGCCCGTCGAGACGCGAACGATACGTTGAAGAAGTTGCAGAAGGAAGGTCTAGGCGAAGATGCCGCTAAGGTGGCAATGGATAAGGTGCAGAAGATTACCGATAGCTTTAACGAGCGGGTTGACGGCGAGACGAGTGCCAAGGAAAAGGAGATAATGACGGTCTAGCCAAGGAGGGTAGGGCTGCATGATTAAGGTCTCTGCGGTGTCATACCTCAATGCATTGCCGATGGTGCACGGCTTGCAGCGGGGGCCAAATGCTTCGTTGTGGAACGTACGGCTGGAGCTGCCAGCGCAGTCGGCGAGGAGTTTGCGGGAGCAGAGCGTTGATGTGGCCCTTATGCCCGTGGGGGCTCTGCACGCAGTGCCGCATGCGAAGGTTATAGGAAAGTATTGCGTTGGGGCGGATGGTGCGGTGCATAGCGTGTGTCTTTTCGCCCAGCGTCCATTGTCCGGTTTACGCAAAATCTATTTAGACCCCCATTCACGGACTTCAGCGCAGCTGGTGCAAATCCTGGCGAAGCATTATTGGGAGAAAGAGGTGCGTTGGGCTGCGTTAGACTTTAAGTACCTAGAAAAAGGGCTTGCGGGGGATGAGGGGGTGTTGCTGATTGGCGACAAGGTGTTTAGTCTTCGGGAGCGGTACGAGGTGTGCTACGACTTGGCGGAGGAGTGGATAGCGTTTGCGGGGGTGCCATTCGTGTTCGCGGCGTGGGTTTCAACGCAAGCGATGGCGCCGACGTTAGAGGCTGCGCTGAATGAGGATTTTGCTTGGGGGGTAGCGCATGTCGAAGAGGCCGTGGAGCAGAGGGCTAAGCGGGAGGGGTTGCCATGTTCCAAAGAGGAGGCCATACGCTATTTGAGGGAAAACATCAACTACGAATTCACCGAAGGGAAGAGGCGTGGAATGCAGTGCTATCTGGAGCTGCGTGACGAGTTGGCATTGGGGAATCCAATAGGTAGTACCCTGTGAAATAGGGGATTAGGGGATGATAACGATATTCTATAAGCTTGGGGACGATATTGTTTACGAGGTAGACGAAGATCTACTTGATACCATCGCCTACAGCGACCTCTTGTGGGTAGATCTCGTTGACGCAACGCACGACCAGCGGGAGAAGGTGGAGCAGTTTTTTGATATCAGCTTACAGACGCGCCAACAGACGGAGGAAATTGAGAGTTCTTCGCGGTACGCTGAAATGGCGGATCGCATCATCGCCAATTCAAACTTCCTGATTGGGCGTGACGATGCCTACGAATCTGCACCTACCTCTTTCATATTGAAAGATAACGTCTTAATATCCACCCGAAAAGAGGCGTTACGTACCTTCGGTGATACCATGCGTAAGTTGAGGTACAACCCTAAGGCTTTTCCCACGGGATACCATGTGCTGGTGGCTCTTTTTGAGACGCGTATTGACCTTGATGCCGACATGGCAGAGGATATAGCAAAAAAGATTTCGGAAATTAGCGGACAGCTCAACGTGGCGAGGGATGGGGATGACGATGAGGAAAATATTTATCGTATAAGTGCGTTGCAGGAAAGCACGATGCTCATGCGTGAGAACATTACCGATAAACAGCGCGTCATCAGTAGTATTAGCCGGAGCAATCGTTTTCCAGAGGAGCTGGCGCCCAAGCTCGCGGTGATGCTCAAAGACATAAACTCACTGCTTAACCATACCGATTTTAGTTTCAGCCGATTGGACTTCCTGCAGGATGCCTACATGAGCTTAACCAATATACGGCTGAGTAGAGTGACGAAAACCTTTACGGTTATATCGGTCATTTTCATGCCTCCCACCTTGATAGCGTCTGTTTACGGCATGAACTTTAGCAATATGCCCGAGCTCCAATGGGAGCATGGCTATCTATTCTCCTGGGGGCTAATGGTGGCAGCGGCGCTGGTTGTCCTTTTAATATTCAAGTACAAAAAACTTCTGTAGCCATGTGGCGTTCTATCCATTTCCTATTCCTCTTTGTCAGTTTTGTAGCGTTGCCCTTCATGCCGTTGAAGGTACAGGGGAGTGAGAAACGTGTTTTTCTCATTGATATGCGTGCGCCGGTTGACAAAGCCTCCTGGCATATGCTTTCCCGTGGTTTAGAAGAGGCAAAGAAGCACGAGGCGGAGCTGATTGTGCTGTCGCTTAACACGTACGGAGGGCAGCTGGATATGGCAGACTCAATGCGCACCGCGCTGCTCAATTGCCCCATCCCTGTGTGGGCGTTCATTGACAATCAGGCGGCCTCCGCGGGAGCCTTGATTGCGTTGGCATGCGATAGCATCTACATGCGGCAGGGGGCTAGCATAGGGGCTGCAACCGTGGTGAGCGGGACCGATGGCATGCCGGTGCCCGACAAGTATCAAAGTTTCATGCGCAGCATGATGCGCAGCACCGCGCAAGCCGCGGGAAAAAAGGTGATACAAAACGGAGAGGGTAACGACACGCTCGTATATCGACGTGACCCTAGCATAGCGGAGGCGATGGTGGATCCTGCGCTTTCCGTACCGGGGGTGGTTGATTCGGGAAAAGTGCTGACCTTCTCAACGGAAGAGGCCATTGCCAATGGGTATTGCGAGGGGCAATTCGACAGTGTAAAAGCCATTTTAGCCCACTACGACATGGCTGGGAGTCATCTAGAAACGTTTAAGCCCACTGGGGTTGACAAGGTGAAAGGTTTTATGCTCTCCCCCGTAGTCTCTGGTATTCTCATCATGCTCATCGTGGGGGGGCTGTACTTCGAGCTGCAAACGCCGGGGGTGGGCTTCCCATTGGTGATAGCGATAGCAGCGGCGGTTGCTTTTTTTGTACCGCTCTATATCGATGGGCTGGTGCAAAATATTGATATCATCCTGTTCATCGTGGGGGTTGTGCTGCTCCTTATTGAAATATTTGCTATTCCGGGTTTTGGGATAACGGGGATTGCAGGTATAGCAGGGATTGTAGCTGGCTTGTCGTTGGCGTTGGTTGACAACGACATGGTGTTCAGTTGGCAACCCGATAGCGGGGTGACGCTCCTGCGTGCGGTGGCTGTGGTGATAGTGGCGCTAACGCTGAGCGCATTCGGTTGTGTTGCACTCGGTGGCGCCTTGATAAAATCTCCACGTATCCCTGCGTTGGCATTGCGAAGGAGTCTCACCCTAGAGGATGGGTATGTCGGGGTTGCGGTGCATGGGGACAGTCTTGTGGGGCAGGAGGGTAAGGCTGAGACCGTGCTGCGTCCCTCGGGGAAAGTGATAATCGGGGGAAAATCGTACGATGCCGTTTCGGTGCAGGGCATGCTGGAGCAGGGATGCGAGGTAGTGGTGGAGCGAGTGGAGACAAATCAAGTCTACGTGCGCCGTAAAGAAGCGTGACATATCGGTAGAGGCTAGCGTATGCAGGGAGAGGTGTCGACTAGGCGCAGGGCCAATTGGAGATTCCCACAATTTATCTCAAGTCGTTTGCAGGCGAATGGCGGTGCGGGGCATCGCTTGTCGCGTCCCTTCCTGCGCATCGCGATTGTGGCTGTGGCCATTAGCGTGAGCGCCATGCTGATTTCAGTGTCGGTGGCGCGAGGATTTCAGAAGGCGATAGCCATGCGGGCAACCCTTTTTGTGGGGCATGTGCAGGTGTTAAACCTTGATGGCAACGCCTCCTTGGAGCAAGTTCCCATCACCCGGAACGCGGCTCTAGAGGCGGATTTACGAAAGATACATTCACTGCGTGCGCTGCAATGCTTCGCCTTGAAGGGGGGCGTGATTAAGACGCAGGAGTCGATGCAGGGGTGCGTTGTGAAGGGGGTAGACGATAGTATGGACTGGTCTCTCTTGGATCCATTTATAGTTAGAGGGCGTTGCCCGAATTTTAGAGCCCCTAACGGCACCAAGGAGGCTATAATTCCCGAGGCGATAGCTACGCGCCTCAACCTTGATACGGGGCAGCGGCTGACGGTCTATTTCGTGCAGGATCCGCCCCGCGTGCGGCAATTCAATATCGTAGGGGTCTTCTCCACGCAGCTTACCGATTTTGACGCACGCTACGTTTTTGCCCACCTTTCGCACCTACAGAGGGTGAATGGCTGGGACTCCACGCAGATTGGTGGTTATGAACTACATGTGCAAGGAATGGGGGATGCCGATGGGGCTGTGGAGGCGGCTTTTGATGCAGTGAATGACAATTTAGAACGGGAAGGGAAACTGCTTAGGATAGTAGATGTTCGCGACAAGTACGCCTCGCTTTTCGGTTGGCTCGATTTGCAGGACGTGAATGTGGCGGTGCTGCTAACTGTGCTTTTGGCAGTGGCGGGGGTGAACATGATAACCGCGCTGCTAATCCTTATTCTTGAACGTACACGCATGATAGGGTTGCTGAAGGCGCTAGGGGCGCGTAACCGTCAGCTGCGGACAATTTTCATAATGCAGGCGGCGCATATCTTGCTATGGGGGCTTCTCATAGGAAACATCATTGGGTGCGGGCTGATTGCCGCGCAGCAGCGTTGGGCATTCGTCAAGCTGAACCCTGAGGATTACTACATTGACCACGTGCCAGTGCTGCTTTCTGTTCCCCTCGTGCTAGCTGTGAATGCCGTTACCATTATCGTCACGGTTGCCATGATGCTTGGCCCTTCTGGCATAATCGCCAAGATGAATGCAGGGGAGAGCGCAAGATTTGAGTAGAGGGATGCGGGGGGTAGAGATTTCGCATCGCCGTTTACGCACTGTGAGTGTTTGACTAGAAACAAGCATGAGCTAACTGTCATTTAGAGAGGTCTGTACAAAGTTTTTTATTGCGTGGGTTGGAAGTGTAAAATAAAGAGTTTAACTTTGAGAACTTTTTAATAGAAAGGTGGCGGGGGCGTTTTCGTAATGAAGATGCCCCCTCTTTCTAATGGATTATGTAACATGAAAAAGCTCATAAAAGCGTATTGTGGGGTTCTAGCTGTATGGCTGGTATCTTCAGGTCTTCTTTTTGCGCAAAGCAGCGGGCGGGCGACCTATAAGGTCTACAGCGCGCTTGCTCCCGAAGGGTACGAGGCGATACTGGATTTCTCCCCAGAGCGTTCGTTGTATAGAGGAGGAACCTATAAGGGGGAAACGCGTGTACAGGTTTCCAAAAAATTCAGGAAGGAGGGGAATAACAACTACATAGACATCAATGTCTCTACTCCCCCTGACGAGGTGTGCGTCGTGATGAACGCAGGTAAAGACGAACTTTTGTCCTACGAATGGTTGATACGAGGAGGCAATTTGTACGAGTACCTAACGCATGAGTCGCTTCGAGAGATTGAGTGGAATCTTATAGACAGCACTAAGCAATTTGGGCGTTTTACGGCGCAAGGGGCGAGGTGTGCGTTCCGTGGTAGAGAGTACGATGTGTGGTACGTGCCAGAAATCCCAGTCAGTTTCGGCCCGTGGAAATTCAATGGGCTTCCTGGGCTGATTGTGGAGGCCTGCGAAAGGGATGGGGGCGTTTTTCGCTTTGTACTACAAGAAGTAGTGGTTAAGGAGGGACATGCGGTGCCAGAGGCTGTATTCCCGAAAAAAGCGAGGCGATTAGCTATAGAAGACTACGCCTATTTCCATGATAATAAGGCAGCAGACGAGCGGGACTTGGCGAGTGCCCGTGCTCCGCGGGGCGCAAACGTGACTTCCATTTCCGATGCGGATGGCGGGGATGAGAGCGATGTAGAGCGGAACTTTAAGGATTTGATGAAGGAATGAGGAGAGGAATGCGTTTTGCCTCCTTCCTAACGTTTTTTCTCCATTTCTCTTTCTTCTGCTTTGCTGCGCCACCTCACGCTGCGATGGAGCTGCGGGGCAGAGTGGTAGATGCGGAGCGTAACCCGATGGTGGGCGCTCAGGTGCAGCTTTTTGAGGTGGGGAAAAAGTTGCCCTTTGATTTTCGGTCTACCAATGGACGTGGGGAGTTTATGTTCCGCATCAAGCAGCCGAGAGTGGTGCGGTTGGAGATACGGGCCATGGGACGTGAGGATTTCACGCAGGAGTTAAACCTGTTAACGGTTGCGAATGGTGATTTGGACCTCGGAGATATTTTGCTACAGCCCCACTTCGAAGAGATTAATGAGGTGCATGTGGAGGCGCAGAAGCCAGTGGTGCGACGAAGCGACACGGTTGCGTTCAGGGTGGGGGCTTTTGCGCTTGGCGGGGAGAAGAGTATAGAAGAGGTAATTAAAAACATGCCGGGGATGAAAGTGGAAGGGGATGGCAAAATTCGTTACCAGGGGCGTGAGGTGGAGCGGGTGATGGTGGGTGGGGCTGATATGTTCGGTCGGAATTATCAATTGCTTACGAAGAACTTGGATCCCACGGCGGTAAATGAGGTGCAGGTCTTGGAGCATTTTGAGGAGAACCGGCTGATGCGAAGGCACCGCTCAAGTGAGCGTGTGGCAATGAATATCGCTTTGAAGGAGGGGAGGGGACAGCTGCTAGGCACGCTGCGGGCTGCGTATGGCTATCGCAATGTACACGATGCTCAACTCTCATTAACTGGCCTTTTCAACAGGCTGCAGCTTAACGTCTTGGCGAATAGCAATCAGGTTGGGGTGTCGCCTGCTGCCAGCGCGTCGGCGTGGCAAGCCCCGCAGGGCTTGCAAGATATAGCAGGGGGTGATTTAGCTAAGGTTGGAGGCGCAAGTAGCAGCGGCGTGCAGCAATTAAGGCCGATAACCGATGTGCAGGGTGTTCAGGCTCCGCTCTCAAATGAGAGGCGCAGGAGGAACATGTCGCATATGCTTTCAACAGGCATGGTGTACACCCCATCCTCAAAGTTTCGCATGAATCTCTCCGGTGTTGGTCAGTGGGAGCATGATCGGTTCGACAGCGAACTAATGAGCGATTGGAATTTCAGTGGGCAATCAATTACCCGACGTGAGGAGAGTCACCGCGGGAGTAGAACCTATTTGGTGGGTGGTAGGCTAACGCTTGAGGGGCAGGCAAGCGAAATGTCGGATATCCGCTACGATGGTGGGTACAATCTCATTGGAGATGGAAACGTAGTGGAAGGCAAGCTACGAGACGATACATTGCGGGAGAATGCCACGGCTAGGTGGCAACGAATGGACCATACGCTGCTTTACACCCATAGCCTGGATTCGGCGGGGCTGATACGCGGCGGTCTAGAATGGCAGAGCCAATGGCTAAATCCCCGTTACGCTGCAAGAACCGTGGGCGCATCAGCTATAGGGTTTACCACGCAAGACGGGGTAGCTACGTGCTATAATCAGACCTTCCATTTTGGGCGTACCCGTTGGATCTATCTTGCTCCGTCCTACAAAGGGTTGACAGGGGATGTGCGTCTCGGCGCATCGTATAGCCAGCAGCAGCTTCGTGTCTCCGATTTGTGGACTAATGGCGAAACGTACTCCATGGGGACTCTCGACACGTATGCAGGAGGCGCGATTAGCTACACGTACGAGGCGTTTAAGGTAAACGCACTATTTCTGGGGCATGCTTCGCGTAACGCATTGGTTTTAACTCCCCGAGAAAGCATACTTAAACGGTGGGTCTACTACCCCGAGCCGAGATTGACGTTGCAGGTGTCGCACCAAGCCCATTTGGGGGTGTTGACCTATGGGTATAACACCTCATTTTCTTCATTGCTAGGCGTGTTGCCGCGCACACTGCTCACTAGCTTCCGGAGCTCCTACGAGGGTGCGCCGACTTTTAGAGTGCATTATGGGCATAGTGCTATGGCTTTTTACTCCTATGGAATTCCCACTTCTCGCATGACGGCAGAGGCATCGTTGCTGTACAATTACGACCCGAATCCCAGCACGCAGCGTAACATGGTGATGGCTACCCGCACCTTGGTCTACATTATGGAGGGAAAGCGGAGCGATATGTTGGTAGCAAACGTGAAGGGGGATCTCTTTGTGCCGACCATTGTGACGAACTTTAAGCTCGAGGTGCAGGGTGCGCAGAGCCGTTATACGCAGTACGTTAACGAGTCTGCGCTGGATGTGAGAAGCCGTCAAGTCTTTGCGAGTTTAATGTCTCGCACCAGTGTCCGAGGAGTGGTGGATGTGCAGCTTGGGGGGAATTGGTCAATGGTGCGCTTGGATGCCGATGGGAACCAGATGGTGCATCAGGACATGTCTCAGTTTGCGGAGATTCAGGTGAACGTAAATTCCATGCGCATAGACGCATCGGCAGACCGCGTAGAGGTTGGGATAAACCGAAGCCATAGCAATGCCATATACTTCCTTGATGCGAATGTGGAGTGGGAGGTGATAAAAGAGAGGTTAACGCTTTACGTAGAGGGGCGCAACCTTTTGAATAACAGGTACTACTCCCAACGCAACGATAGCAGTATTGAGACGGTGCAGATGCGCTACGAGATTCCCTCTTTACAGGTATTAGGTGGGTTCCGCTGGAATTTTTAGAGAGCTAATCCTACAAGAATGGGGGGCAATGCATGCATTGCCCCCCATTCTTGCCAATTTCGGCAGCGCCCGTTTAGTTAAATCGATACCCGATGGCCACGTTGAGGTAGATGTTGTACATGGTGAAGGGGATCCCCTTGAACTTATCGTTATCGAATATGGGGATGAGCCCCACCCCGAGCCCTGCGTCAAGCATGATATTGGCGCCGAGATGGTGAGAGCCGTACAGCTCCACGCCGGCATCAATTTTACTGGTTTCGCTGCTAAACTCATAGTCGGCACTTTCAACGAGTACCTTCATGGAGGTGGGGTCTGTATCGCTCGGACGAGACCAAAGGTATCCTTTCTCCACCTTCCCGCTGAACCCCCTCGTCATGGCTAATGCCACGAAACCACCCGCCTCAAGGGCGTAGTTCTTGGTAATTTGGAACCCCATGCGTACAGGAATGGAGAAGTACGACATAACCACCTTGGTGACGTTCTCCCCCGTGAATGCACCTGCGATGATGCGGATTTCGCCACCCGACTCTTGGGGTACCTCCGTTTGAAAGTCTTGTACACCCGCTCGGGTCTTCATGCCCTTATACTCGAAGCGGAGACCCGCGAGCGCGTAGAACCATCCATGAATGGGAAACTTTTTCTCTATTGAGATGGAGGGGGCAAAAATGGGCGCAAAGGAGAGCACCGTCGAGTTCTCCGGTAGCCCGAAGGGGGCGGTGGCGCCTACGTTTAGCCCCACCTTGACGCGGGTTTGTTTCAATGCCACCTTTGAAGCGTCAAGCATTTTCTCAAAGAAATTACGGTTGCGGGGTGTAGCGTAGTTCTGCGCAATGGCCGCGCCGGCGGTGTCCATCGAGAAGGAGTCAATGGCGTAGATGTAGTCGCGTTTCACGATGACCAGCGTGGTGTCGCAGAGGTTGGCAACGTCAAGCGTGTCGCCGAGGATGTTAAGGGCTAAGGTGTCGTTAATGGCCTGCAGGCGAACCGTGTCGCGCTGCGCCGCGGCTTCCCCCGGCAGCAGCAAGAGGCAGAAGAGGGAAAGGATTACGGAGAGAGAAAAGCAACGTATCAATTTGGGATAGAAATTCATGTTGTTCTCTGTTGGTTTACTACCGCGAAGGTACAAGAGATTTGGAATATGCTTGAAAGGTTGCACAGGGGTGCTGTAGTAGGATTGCGATAAGACCAACAGAAGCCGATACTTCACCACATGCTAATATTAAGAAATTTGGTATATTTGCGCCCTAAAGTACAGAGAGGAAAATGAGAAAATTACTTGTGATGGCGATGTGTGGCCTTGCGGTATGTGGCCTCGCGAGCTGCGGGGGTGGCGAGCAGAAGGCGAAAACAGAGGAATCGGCGCAGCAACCATGGACGTTGGAGCAGTTTGCCGACCTTAGGATTATGCGCTATGAGATCCCCGGATGGGACTCGTTAACGCCGCAGCAGCGCGTGCTGTGCTACTACCTCAGCGAAGCGGCACTCTGCGGGCGTGATATAATCTATGACCAGAATGGCGCGGACAACCTAACCATTCGGAGGCTCCTAGAGGCGATGTACCTCGCCAACAGGGAGAAGGAGAGCGGAGAGGAATGGGACAACTTTGTGGTCTACCTCAAGCGGGTGTGGTTCGCTAACGGCATCCATCACCACTACGCCATGACCAAGTTTACCCCTAACTTCTCTACGTCATACTTCCGTAAGCTTGTGGCTACCACCCCGGTGGAGACCCTGCCCGAAGAGATAAGGGATACAACGAAGCTTTTTGCCTACGCCATGCCGGTAATCTACGATTCGCTCTACGCAGCCAAGCGGGTCAATAAGGCGGCGGATCAGGACTTACTACTTACCTCCGCGATGAACTACTACCGCGGCGTGTCGCAGGCTGAGGCAGAGGCCTACGAGGCGGGCCTTCGGGCGGCAGACCAAAGCGGAAAGCTTCCCGTAGGGATGAACTCGCAGCTGGTGAAGGTGGATGGTCAATTGCAGGAGCGTGTATGGAAGGTGGGAGGCATGTATACCCAGGCTATCGAGAAAATTGTCTACTGGCTCCGCAAAGCGCAGGAGGTGGCAGAAACGCCAGAGCAGGCGAAGAGCATAGGGGAGCTAATCCGTTACTATGAGACGGGTGACCTCTCTACCTTCAATGACTATTGCATAGCGTGGGTGAACGATACGGCAGCGCAGGTGGACTTTGTGAATGGCTTTATTGAGGATTACGGCGACCCGCTCGGCGTTAAGTGCAGCTGGGAGAGCATAGTGAACTTTAAAGACATGGCAGCAACCCATCGCATGGAGACCCTTTCTGCCAATGCGCAATGGTTCGAGGACAACTCCCCCGTTGATGCTAAGTACAAGAAGAAGGAGGTGAAGGGCGTTACCGCAAAGGTTATCAACGCCGTGCAGCTTGCGGGTGACTGCTACCCCTCGACCCCGATAGGTATCAACCTGCCGAACGCTAACTGGATACGCAAGGAGCATGGCTCCAAGAGCGTCACGATTGAGAATATCACCTATGCCTACGATAAGGCGGCTGAGGGTAACGGTTTCCTGGAGGAGTTTGCATACTCTCCCGAAGAGGTAGAGCGTAGCCGTCAGTACGGCTGCTTGAGCTCCAATGTGCATACGGATCTGCACGAGTGCCTCGGCCATGCTAGCGGGCAGCTGATGCCCAATGTGAGCGGTGGCGCGCTAAAGAATTATTCTGCAACGCTAGAGGAGGCGAGGGCCGATCTCTTCGCATTGTACTACATCATGGATCCCAAGCTGGTGGAGCTGGGCATCCTGCCGAGCCTAGAGTACGCAAAGGCGGAGTACGATAGCTATATCCGCAATGGTCTCTTAACGCAGCTCACGCGCATCAAGCCTGGGGAAGAGATTGAAGAGGACCATATGCGTAACAGGGCGTTGATCGCCCGGTGGGTGTACGAGAAGGGGCAGGATAAGAACGTGGTTAAGTTTGAGAAGCGTGACGGCAAAACGTTTGTTACCATCACTGACTACGACGCCTTGAGGGGGCTATTCGGCGATTTGCTGGCTGAGGTGCAGCGGGTAAAGAGTGAAGGTGATTTTGAGGCGGGGAAGGCTCTTGTGGAACGTTACGGCGTGAAGGTTGACCCGCAGCTGCATGCGGAGGTGCTGAGCCGCTACGAGGGGTTGCATCTCGCTCCTTACGGAGGGTTCGTTAATCCTCGCATTGAGCCGGTGTATGAAGGAGAAAAGATTGTGGACGCAAAGGTTGTCTATGGGGAGAGCTACGCTGAGCAGATGCTCCGCTACAGCCGTGACTATAGCTTCCTACCGGACCGCAACTAGCTGTTGCTCTGTGCATGCTGGTTCATGCTTCAGCGTGGGCTAGTATGCACAGCAACTCGTGGAAAAGTTTATAGATAGGTAAGAGGAATTATAAAAAATGAAAGAGACACCATTAACGAGTACGCACATCGCGCTGGGCGCTAAGATGGCGGAATTTGCGGGCTACAACATGCCCATAGAGTATGAGAGCATTGCTGCGGAGCATAATGCGGTGCGGGAGCATGTGGGGGTGTTTGATGTGTCGCACATGGGAGAGTTCTGGGTGAAAGGGCCCAAGGCGATTGAGTTTCTGCAGCGTGTGGCTGTGAACGACATTTCGGTGCTGAAGGATGGCCAGGCGCAGTATAACTGCATGACCAAAGAGGATGGCGGCATTATTGATGACTTTATCGTGTATCGGATCAATGCTGAAACCTTCCTGATGGTACCCAATGCGGCCAATCTCCCCAAGGACTGGGCGTGGTTGAGCCGGCATGCCGAGGAGATGGGGTTGCGCCCCGGGAAGGAGCTCTACGACGCTTCTGACGAGATGGGGCTCATCGCGGTGCAGGGCCCTGATTCGCTAAAGGTGGTTCAGAAGCTTGTGGATGAGCCGATAGATGCCATCAAGTACTACACCTTTAAGAAGGTGAACATTGCAGGGGTGAAGGAGGCTATCCTTTCGATGACGGGCTACACAGGCGAAAAGGGGTGTGAAATCTACCTCGCCAAGGAAGATGTGAAGCACGTGTGGGATGAGCTTTTCAAGGCGGGTGCCGAGTTCGGCATTAAGCCCTGCGGCTTAGGGGCACGTGACACGCTTCGTCTTGAAATGGGCTTCTGCCTCTACGGCAATGACATTTGCGAGACGACCAACCCCATCGAGGCGGGGCTGGGCTGGATTACCAAGATCCAGGATGGCAAGGAGTTCATCGGGAAGCCGGCCATTGCCAAGGTGAAGGAGGAGGGCTTTACACGGAAGCTGGTAGCCTTTGAAATGGTGGATCGCGGCATACCGCGGCAGCATTACAAGATTTACAGTCCTGACGGAGAGGAGATAGGGGAGGTGACCTCTGGCACGCAGTCGCCCTCGTTGAAAAAGGGCATTGGGCTGGGCTATGTGAAGCGTGGTTTCCATAAAGTTGACACGGAGATATGCATTGAGGTTCGCAAAAAGCACCTCAAGGCGAAGGTGGTGAAGCTACCGTTCTATAAGAAGGCGTAGCGTTGCGATTGTAGTAAGTAGTTAGTTGTCGTGGGGTGGCGTGCGCAGCGATGCGTGCGCCACCTTCTTTTTGCTAGGCTGACAGGGTAGGAAATGCAAATCTCAATCACTCATTGAGTTAAGAGGCGCAGCATTTCAATTCTTTCTCCGCTATGCAGCCCCGTCCGTAGGACGGTCTCTCAATAGCCGGGGGTTTTCAAACCCCTGGATTCTTGCCCGCAAGGCAAGCCAGTCTGAAAGACTGACCCTGACGGTCGTCACGACAGATATTTGCGTTAAAAACGTATTAATGAACAGGGGCATCGATCAGTCTGTGCTGCGGTGTTTCGCAGCCCATTGCGGTGCGGTTTTGCGACAGAAAACGCAGATGGTCCATGGGGGCTATAGAGACCAACCTGTGCAATTCTTTTCCTTAAATCTCCACTCTGGGTAGATTCCCGAATGGCCAGAGACACCAGCGAAAAAAAACGGCTGGAGGCTAATGCCCCCAGCCGCCTACACCTACGCACCGCCGTAGGCATAAACCTCCTAGTATTTGTTTTTACTTGTCATAGGATGGTAGCTTTTTCCATTTCAAGAAGAAGCTTTGCGGTACCCGCCTTATTGACAATAATAGTGCAGTAGAGTTTAGTGCCCTTTTCTATTCTGACCTCGGTTAGGGTCAAAGGATCACTGCCAGTACCGATTGGCCTTATTACAATTTTGTCGCCCTGTTTTATATATTTTCCGCGTAGTGTCTCGTTTCGAACAGTTTTAATTTCCACCTTGCGCCATCCGAGTTCCCGAGCCACAGCCACATTGGTAAAGGTGAAGCTTTTATATACCGATGCCTCTTCCGATTTCCATTTGTCCTTACCAGTACGTATCTTCATTTCAGATGAAGTCACATTCCAACCACCCACTATTTCGTCTATTTCCGTCACCGTCACCTTGCATTCCGCTGTTTTGTTTCCATCCGCCGTGGTCACTGTTATTGAGGCTATACCCACTGCCATCGCCCTTACGTCCCCCTCGCTATCCACCGTGGCAATCGCCTGATTGCTGCTGCTCCACGTTACGTTCTTGTTGGTGGCATTCGCAGGGGCAACCGTTGCCGTGAGCTTTGCACTTTTCCCCTTTGTCAGTGTTAGCGTGGTTTTGTCAAGCGATACGCCGGTGACTGCCACGCTTGTTCCCGTCACCGTTACCGTGCATTCCGCTGTTTTGTTCCCATCCTCCGTGGTCGCCGTGATTGTGGCAGTCCCCGCGGCATTCGCCGTTACCTTCCCCTCACTATCCACCGTGGCAATCGCCTGATTGCTGCTGCTCCACGTTACGTTCTTGTTGGTGGCATTCGCAGGGGCAACCGTTGCCGTGAGCTTTGCATTCTCTCCTGCGGTCAGCGTTAGCGTGGTTTTGTCAAGCGATACGCCGGTGACTGCCACGCTTGTTCCCGTCACCGTTACCGTGCATGTGGCTGTTTTGTTCCCCTCCTTCGTGGTCGCCGTGATTGTGGCTGTTCCCGCGGCATTCGCCGTTACCTTCCCCTCGCTATCCACCGTGGCAATCGCTTCATCGCTGCTGCTCCACGTTACGCGCTTGTTGGTGGCATTCGCGGGGGTAACCTTTGCCGAGAGCTTCGCATTTTCCCCTGCGGCCAGCGTTAGCGTGGTTTTGTCAAGCGATACGCCGGTGACTGCCACGCCTGTTCCCATCACTGTCACCTTGCACTCCGCTGTCTTGCCCCCAGCCTTCGTGGTTGCCGTGATTGTGGCTGTCCCTGCGGCATTTGCCGTTACCTTCCCTTCGCTGTCCACCGTGGCAATCGCTTCATCGCTGCTGCTCCACGTTACGCTCTTGTTGGTGGCATTCGCGGGGGTAACCTTTGCCGTGAGCTTCGCATTTTCCCCTGCGGCCAGCGTTAGCGTGGTTTTGTCAAGCGATACGCCGGTGACTGCTACGTTTGCTGCCGTCACCGTCACCTTGCATTCTGCCTTTACGCTCCCTTTGTCGTTCGCAGTGACCGTTACCGTAGCCTCGCCCGCCTTTATCGCTGTCACCGTGCCGTCCTCCACCGTTACCACGCTCTTGTCGCTTGTGGACCACGTTACCGACTGATTCTCGGCATCGGCCGGCGCGATCGCCGCCGTTAGGACCTTCGTCTCCCCTTCGACTAGCGTTAGCGTCGTCTCGCTGAGCGAAACCCTCTCGACCAGCACCGGCTTCTTTTCGCAGCCCCATAGCACCGCCATCAATGCCATTACTAAATATACAGAAAATCGTTTCATCATGCATCCCTCCGTTGATTGGTTCCACATCGTATTCGTTCCTCAAGGTATTGCATTACCTCCCTGCAACTGGTGCCCAATGTAAAGCTTTCTCCAAAAAGAAAAATCCTGCGTTTGCTTCCCAATGGGCGGGTTATGCGCGCCCGCTCCCTGCAAACCCGCGCCAACACAAGCATTAATTGATGCTATTCGTATTGCTTTATGCTTTTGGTCTTTGGAAAGTTGCACGAAATACGTATCACTCTGCCCGTTAGAATTCAAGAGAAGCACCAATATTTGCCTTTCTTGAACTTCCCGATTTTGAAGAATTTGGGGAGTCTTGGGGGGGGGCCGCTCTTCATCCTAGTTGGCATGGTGGCGATGTAAGGATTGGGAGCGGTAGGTGTCGTGGGTTAGTCTTTCAGACTGGCTTGCCCTTGTGGGAAGAATCCGGGGGTTTGAAAACCCCCGGCTATTGAGAGACCGTCCTACGGACGGGGCTGCGTAGCGGCAAAATTTCATGCAGGTTTTAAGCGGCGTTTCATGTAGGTTATGGCCTTGGGTAGTCCGGCGGGGCGATGTAAGGATTGAGCAGTGTGGGCCGTCAGGGTCAGTCTTTCAGACTGGCTTGCCCTTGTGGGCAAGGATCCGGGGGTTTGAAAACCCCCGGCTATTGAGAGACCGTCCTGCGGACGGGGCTGCGTAGCGGCAAAGTTCCATGCCGGTTTTAACCGGTGTTTCGTGCAGGTTTTGGCATTGGGTAGTTCGGTGAGGCAATAGTAAGGATTGAACGGTAGGTATCGTGGGTCAGTCTTTCAGACCCCGGCTATTGAGAGACCGTCCTACGGACGGGAAATGCAGCGGCTGCGCCGTATTCTTTTAACATCTTATTTCACCACCTATTGCGGTGCGGTTTCGCGGCAGAAAACGCAGATGGTCTATGGGGGCTATAGGGACCAACCTGTGCAATTCTTTTCCTTAAATCTCCGTTCTGGGTAGATTCCCGCATGGCCTGAGTCTCCAGCGCAAAAAAAACGGCTGGAGGCTAATGCCCCCAGCCGCATGCGCCTACGCATCGCCGTAGGCATCAACCTCCTAGCGTTTTATAGGTGGCTTAGGCGGCCTAATAGGTGTAAGAATCCCCCTAGTCATTTCAAGATGCAGCTTTGCGTCGCCTTCACTAGCGTGTTTAGGGTCTTTTTCAACAATGACTATAGTGCAGGTGAGTCTCTCGTCATTTTTTATTTCCACATTGGTTAGGGCAAAAGGTGCTTTCGTCGGATCGTTTGGTACTATTTCAATTTTATTGCCGTCCCTCTTGTACTTTCCACCTAGTTTGCCCTGTTGAGTTTCATAGCGCACGCTATACCACCCTAATTCTCCTTTTACAGAAGTGTAAGAAAAATAAAAGAATTTAAGATTCCGATTAGTTTTTGTCAGCCACTTACCCCCAGAAAATCGTATTAGATTTTCTGAAGTCACCTGCCAATAACCCTCTAGGGCGTTTTTTTTCCGCGCTCTCACTTTCCTCGTGGCTGTATGGCCTCCATCCACCGTGGTCACTGTGATTGTGGCTATACCCACTGCCGCCGCCCTTACGTTCCCCTCGCTGTCCACCGTGGCAATCGCTTCATCGCTGCTGCTCCACGTTACGTTCTTGTTGGTCGCATTCGCGGGGGTGACCGTTGCCGTGAGCTTTGCACTCTTTCCCTCGGCCAGCGTTAGCGTGGTTTCATCAAGCGATACCCCGGTGACTGGTATCCCTACCGTTACCTTGCATTCCGCTGTTTTGTTCCCATCCTTCGTGGTCACCGTGATTGTGGCGGTCCCCGCGGCATTCGCCGTTACCTTCCCCTCGCTGTCCACCGTGGCAATCGCGTCATCGCTACTGCTCCACGTTACGCTCTTGTTGGTGGCATTCGCGGGGGCAACCGTTGCCGTGAGCTTTGCGTTCCCTCCCGCAGCCACCGTTAGCGTGGTTTTGTCAAGCGATACGCCGGTGACTGCCACCTTTGCCGCCGTCACCGTCACCTTGCATTCCGCCTTTACGCTCCCTTTGTCGTTCGCAGTGGCCGTTACCGTAGCCTCGCCCGCCTTTATCGCTGTAACCGTACCGCCCTCCACCGTTACCACGCTCTTGTCGCTTGTGGACCACGTTACCGACTGATCCTCGGCATCGGCCGGCGCGATCGCCGCCGTTAGGACCTTCGTCTCCCCTTCGACTAGCGTTAGCGTTGTTTCGCTTAGCGAAACCGTCTCAACCAGCACCGGCTTCTTTTCGCAGCCCCATAGCACTGCCATCAACGCCATTATTGCATATACAAAAATACGTTTCATTATGCATCCCTCCATTGATTGGTTCCACATCGTATTCGTTCCTCAAGGTATTGCATTATCTCCCTGCAACTGGTACCCAATGTAAAGATTTCTCCAAAAAGAAAAATCCTGCGTTTGCTTCCCAATGGGCGGATTCTGCGCGCCCGCTCCCTACAAACCCACGCCAATACAAGCATTAGCGCATTGTATTTATATTGCTTTGTATTTTTGATTTCTGAAAGATTGCATGAAATACGTATCATTCTGCCCCATTAGAATCCAAAAGAAGCACCAATATTTGCCTTTCTTGAACTCCCCGATTTTGAAGAATTTGGGGAGTCTTGGGGGGGCCGCTCTTCATCCTAGTTGGCATGAGGCGATGTAAGGATTGAGCGGTGGGTCATGCGGGTCAGTCTTTCAGACTGGCTTGCCCTTGCGGGCAAGAATCTGGGGGGCTGGTGACCCCCGACTATTGAGAGACCGTCCTGCGGATGGGGCTGCGTTATCTTTGAATGCTTGCACATCAATAATCTGAGGCCATCGGTCAGCCGTGTAAGGATGGCAAACCGCATAGGCTTAGCTATTAGCGAACCGGTACCCATGGTCAATGGGGTGACCTTGCGCAGTGTTTCCCTAGTCTTTGGTCTGCCGCGCCGTTCCCCTTCCCGCTAGCCACAAACTTACCACCCCCTTCGCATCAAATTCGGATTTCTCCGGAGAAATCCGAATTTGATGCGAAGGGGGTACGGCTCAGTACCGATCTGGGCGGGCGTTGGGTATGTGATGGTAGGGGCGTTCCGCTGGTCTAGGGAGGCTTGTGATGTGTTGTACTTGGAGACTGAAGGAGTGGGCTAGGAGAAGGGTAAAGCCATCTATTAACAGAGAATTGTAGCGCCTTTGCGTAATTTTACGTACTTTTGTTACCAATAAAGGATGATTAGGTAACGCATGGGAAAGTTTTACAATCGCGTTTTGGCGTGGCTGCTGGCAGTGTTCTTTGTGCTACCTGCGGGTATTCGCGTAGCGCGAGCACAGGCGAATGATTCGTTGATGCACCATTTGCAGCGGGTAGAGCTTGCGCATGGTGCAGAGCGTATCGAGAAGGCTAGGGCATTGGTGGATTCTTTGGAGTATGTGGCGGGAGAAGACTATCTAACGGATCAATTCACTCGTGATGAACGGTATGCATTAATCATAGCGCAGTATGCGGTGGCAGAGTGCTTGCAGGATGAGAGCGACTTTGTAGAGTCAAGTAAGCTGTGCATGCGATTCTTACCGGGGCTTTGCGCTTCGGGCGATTCGTTGCGCATGTTCGACGCCCTGCAGATGCAGGGGGTTAACTACATGCGCATGGGCGCATATGAGGATGCCCTGCAGGTGGCACTCCAGTCGGACTCCATTGCCACTGCCTTGCGTGACTCATCGCTCATGGGGGCATCGCTAAGCAATTTGGGATCGCTGTACCTCTCCATGAGGAAGGCGCAGGAGGCGGCTACCTACTATGAACGGGCGGTGGAAATCTCGCGGGCTATAAGCGCGCCAGAAGACCATAGCGCATTGGCGCGTCGGCTGAGTAATCTGGCAGAGGCGTACAACGTAGCGGGGGAGGGGCAAAAGGCGCTAGAGGCGGCGAAGGAGTCGTTAAGCTACGAGCAGGCTGAAGGGCGGGAGGGGCGTCTCGCGGTGCGCTACTGCGTGTTGGGCGATGCGTACGCTGTGCTTGGTCGGTATGATGATGCTGAGAGGAGCTACGCGGAGGCTCTATCCCGCCTGAAGGAGCAAAATAATGCTGTATCGTACGCTATAACGCTAAAGCAGATGGGGGGCTTGCGCTACAAGCAGGGGCGCTACGCGGAGGCGAATGAGTATTTGATGCGAGCCCTGCGGGTCGCCAAAGTGCATGACCTGGCGTTAATACAGGAGCGATCGTTGATGTTGCTCTACCAATCCAATCGGGAGCGCGATCCCAAGTTGGCGCTGAAATATTTTGAGGAGTATAATAGCCTACGCGATTCGATCCAGCAGGAAGATACGAAGCGGCAGATGAACCTGCTCTACGCTCGCTACGAAACCGAGCTGAAGGAGCAAAAGATACGGCTGCAGGAGTTGGAGCTGGAGTCGGCAAGGGTTGCCAAAACCCGGCTGGAGGTGGGGTTCCTTTCAACCGTAGTCATATCGGTATTGCTAGTGGTTTTGCTGCTGCAGAAGCGGGAGAAGGCCAAGCTGCTGCGGGAGCTGAACGAGACGAAGAATAAATTTTTCTCCATCATCTCGCACGATACCAAATCAATAGCCTCGTCCATCAAAATGGTGCTGAACCAAATGCTAGGCTCCTACGGTGAGTTGCCGGATGAAGTCAAGCTGGAGATGGTGAAGGAGCTGAGCGCTGCGGCGGATGTGCAGATGGATTTGCTGAACAACCTATTGCGCTGGGCGCACCTGCAGATGAATAGTGACAAGTTTGAGCCGGAGGAGTTCGATCTGGTGGCGATGGCGCAACACAATCTAGATATTGCCTCCTTCCCATTGAGCAAGAAGGGGATAACGGTGCAAGCATCGCTCCCTGCATCGTGCATGGTCTATGCGGATAGGAACATGATAGCTACCATATTGCGTAACCTAATGACCAATGCGATAAAATTCTCAAACCCGAGCGGTCAAATTGAGGTGAGCCTTGAGGATCACCCCGCAGGGGTGGTGTATACGATCCGAGATTTTGGCATGGGCATGTCAGCGGAACAGGTGCAGAACTTGGGACGGATTGACAAGAGGGTGGTGCGGTTGGGTACGCAGGGCGAGCAGGGGTCAGGGCTCGGGATGATCTTGTGCTTCAATATGGCGAAGCGGAACGGTGCAAAGCTGCAGGTTGAATCAAAGCCTAAGCAGGGTACCCGCATAACCCTTACCCTGCCGCGGCCTGTAGGCTTGGGAAGCGGCAGTGCAACGAGTGAAACGAAATAGAAGCTTATGGCGAATATTATAATAGTGGATGATCATGCGCTGTACAGGCTGGGGGTGCGGACGGCGCTATCGCTCGGTAGGAATCGGCATAGCGTGGTGGGGGAGGCGGCTACGAGCGCGGAGCTGTTCAAGCTGCTGGAGACGGTGAAGCCCGATTTGGTGCTGCTGGATATAATACTCCCTGATGTTCAGGGCGATGAGATAGCGCGGCGGCTCAAGCGGGATTTCCCAGACATTAAGATTTTGGTACTCTCGTCGGAGACCAGCGAGGATGCGGTGCTGGAGATGGTGGAAATAGGGGTTGAGGGGTTCATTGCTAAGGATGGAGCGCAGGGGGATCTTTCAGAGGCCATTCGCGTAATCATGGCGGGCGAGCAGTTCTTCGGGAGCAAGATTTCAGAAATCTTGAACAGCCTACTGCTTTCCTCGCGGAAAAAGCGTGCGTCGGGCCCCGCGGATCTGTTTTCCTGCCGTGAGCTAGAAGTAATAGACTTGTGCTGTAAGGGGCTCGTGTCGAAGGAGATAGCCGAGAGGCTCTCGATAAGCGTGCGCACGGTGGAGACGCATAAGGCAAATATATTTGAGAAGCTAGGTATCTCGAATTCGGTGGAGCTGGCGCGGTACGCCTTCAAGAGCGGGCTGGTGAGGCTGTAGCGTTTTAACGGATTATGCACGCCCTAATTTTAGGCTTGCCATTCCACGCCGTTTATCTGTTCGCTGTCTCACTCTTTGTACTATGCTCTGTTTAACAGATTGGCCGCTATCGTGAAAGTATTCTAGGAGTGCGGAATGCCGGATGCTGAGGATAAGGGCGAAGGGATTGTACCTGTGTTCAGGAGTTAACCCTTAATACCAAAGCTGCGTAGCACGTCAAAACTCTGTAATACATTCATGCGATAGCAAGCCAACACTGTATCTACCCTACTGAGCTCTGCAGTAGGATTATCATCTCATCAATGTGAAAGGAACTTCAAAGGTTTGCTCTCCATTGGGTAGCCATTTGCCTTTCAGCGTGACTTTGATCGTCTTGTTGACCGTTGTGGAGTGCGAATCGTAGTATTCCTGCGTTAGGGTCATTTCAATGTTGTATCCGTTTTTCCGGGTTACTACAACCCCTTCCTCATCGCAGCTCACCGTGAAGGGCATGTTCGCTAGCAGGGCATCGGTTTCTATAATTTCACTTCCAGCTTTGTCGAAGTACGTCAACCAAAGCGGACTGCTCTCTTGGCCAACCCTATCAGCTTTAAAAGTGCCCTTTCCCTGCAATTCCATTTTTGCCACTTTGCGGTCGGAAATTTGAACCGTTACGGTGCGGCAGAAGGTTGGGTAGTCCACCAGGCATACCGTTGCCGCATTGTTAATGGTGTTGTTGGGAGACGTCAGGTCTTCCAACTTGTCTGCGTAGTACTCAAGCCCAATGCCTTCGGCTATTCGGCTCGTTTGGCCGGTTTTCTGAACCTTCACGGCTCGCAAACGGCTCTCAAGCTTGGGGCTTACTGTAATGGAGTATTCCATCGGTTTGCCGTCGTAGGTCACTTCGGGGAGTAGCCAACGAGACGCCTCGCTGAGGAGGCGTGGATACCATTGTACTTCCATCTTGCTAGCATTGGAGGGGAGTGGCTGCAGCACGCCAGAGTCCCCTCTGGGGGTGTAAATCTCCCCGGTGGTAGTCAAATTCATTATCACGCTGTCCACTTTGAATCGGTCGCGGAATGAGAGGATACTTGTACTGCTTGTGGAGCTCGTTTTCTGCGTGAAGTACGACACCTGGTCGTCCACGTTGAAGAGGGGGAGAGTCCCTGCGGCACCACGTGTGCCAAATGCGTTGCCGAACGAGCGGCTTGAGACGGCGAATCCGCCCCTTGGGCCTCGCGTCACAGGGTCTACGGTGACATCAAAGCGGGGTCCAGTTATCATCAGCCGGTTGATGGCATCTGCCTCGCCGCGCATTCCCGACTCTCGCATGGTGGCCACGGCGAAGCCGCCCCTAGGACCACGCGTGCCATCGTCTTCCATGACGTTAAACCGTACGCCCCCCTCGTATACGCCGAACACCTGCGTGCCTTTGGAGTTCAGCACCTCAAAGATTGGGGAGTCCTGCTCTACGTTTTTGTTGGTGCCCTTCACCCGTGGCGTAGCCATGGCGAACAGCGCGTAGGGAACCGACTGCAGCTTCACGGGCGCGCCGAGGGATACCATTCCGCTCCCCACGTTTACCCGAACCGCTACGAATATTCCCTTTTCCCAATCTACTTTGTCCATAGCTCCGGTCAGCACGGCCCCTTCCCCGATGGCCACGTTCACGAACCCCGTTTCTTCCGTTTTTAGCCCGTTGTGCTGCTCTTGGTAGTAGACGGTGCCGTGCGCATCCTGCAGCGTCACTTCAAGGTCTATTGACTTATTCGCTACCGGGGCTCCATCCTGGTAAACGAGAGCCTGGTAGTTAAACCCATTAGGAGCCTGGGCAATCGCCATGCAGGCCCCCATCATTGCGCCTATTAGCGTTAGAACTATTCTTTTCATAGCTGTTTCTGTTTGGTATGTTACTGAATCCGACATTCGTTTGCGTTTACACCGACTAGTGGAGCACCACCATTTTGGTCTGCCCCAGCGGGGCGCCATTGGGCGCGGCGAGGCGGATTAGGTATAGTCCATTGGGCAGATGGCTGCACGCTAGCACGGCCTTTCCATCATGGGCTGCTGCGGTGCGTACCAGCTGCCCATGCACGTTGTACACCTCTATGCTGTATCCCTTGATGCCCTGCGTGCGCCACGTCACGATGGCGCAATCGGAGGCTGGGTTGGGGCGCACCGTTAGCGGCAGCATCGCCTCCGACTCCACGGGCGTTGCGCCCTGCGCAGCCGCCAGCAGTCCTTTCAGATTGGTCCCTGGGCATGCCGTAAGCGTGATGCGGCCGTCATCGCTCTTGCATACTTTGCCCATCACGGAGCCTACGTTCCATGTTACTAGGTAGCTCGTATTGGCCACCCTATTCGCATTAAGCGCGGGTAGAAAGCTGGAACCCCGTAGCTCTAGGCTGCCCTGCGCGTAGCATCCCCACGCAGCGACGACCATCATTAGCAATAGTATCGGTAGTTTTTTCATCATCCCATTCCCTCCGTTGGTTTTGTTTGCGTCACTTCCTCTCTTCATTCTTAATCTGCTGCGAAGTTGTCAACTACATTTGAAACCCCAAAATCGGTTTTCAGCTTTTGACGAAGAATCGGGTGTTGCGCTTGGTTTTTGCACGAAATACGTACGTGGGGAGCGTTGCGGTCGGCGAGATTTTGGCTCGAAAAGGGATAGCTTGGACCTAAGGATTGCAAGATTGAGCGTCTTTTGTAGCGTTTTGGAGGCGGAGGTAGCGGTTGCTTAGTTCCAGTCTAGGGCGTGCGCCATATTCAGAGATTTACTTGAGGCCCCCTGCCTATTCTAGCGATGCTGCGTTGATGGGTAGGAGCTGTTTGCGGTGCTAAAAGGAAATTTTTCTAGCTTTGTACGCATGGTTGCATCGTGAGATTGGATGCTTATATCCATGGCAAGAGTAGGGATAAAAGGGAGAATAAAACGTTGCAGAAATTGGAGAAGAGGGTGGAGGTGATGGCGCCCGCGGGGAGCTGGGAAGCGCTTACCGGAGCTTTGCAAGGCGGTGCGGACTCCGTGTTTTTTGGGGTTGGTAAGCTCAACATGCGGTCGGGGTCGGCAGGCAATTTCACGGTGGGCGACATGCGAGGCGTAGCGGAGGAGGCGCACGGCGGGGGGGCGAGGTGCTACCTCACGGTAAACACCGTGGTTTATGAGGATGAGCTGGCGGAGGCGCAGCGCCTAGTGGAGGCCGCCGCGGGGGCGGGCGTAGATGCCATCATAGCGAGCGACCAGGCGGTGGTGGAAATGGCGTATGGGGCTGGCCTCCCAGTGCACATCTCCACGCAGATAAGCGTGTCGAACTCTAGAACGGTGCGTTTCTACGCCCGTTGGGCCGACGTGGTGGTGCTGGCCCGCGAGCTCACGTTGCCGCGCGTTCGGGCCGTGCGGGAGGCGATAGAGCGGGAGCAGATAAAGGGCCCATCGGGGGAGTTGGTGCGCATTGAGATGTTTGCGCACGGGGCGATGTGCATGGCCATTTCGGGGAAGTGCTATCTGAGTCTGCATGCCATGAATCAATCAGCCAATCGCGGGGCGTGCGTGCAGGTATGCCGCCGTGGGTATAAGCTCTCCGACCTTGAGAGCGACAATGCGATTGCGGTTGATAACGAGTACCTAATGTCGCCCAAGGATTTGTGCACCATCGGGATACTTGATGAGATGGTGGATGCTGGGGTTGAGGTGCTAAAGCTGGAGGGGCGGGCGCGCAGCGCGGAGTACGTGAAGACCGTTACGCGGTGCTACCGCGAGGCGGTGGACGCTCTCGCCGAGGGGAGTTACAATGCGGAGCGCATCGCGGAGTGGCGTGCGCGGCTGGGGGCGGTTTTCAACCGCGGTTTTTGGAACGGGTACTACCTAGGGCAGCGCATGGGGGAGTGGACGCGCCGCTACGGCTCTTCCGCCACGGAGCGCAAAGAGCTTGTGGGGACGGTGTCGAACTATTTTAGCCGGCTGCGCGTGGCGGAGGCGAAGCTTAGCGCTGGGGGGCTGCGGGTGGGGGATAGGGTGTACGTGATAGGTCCCACGACAGGGGTGGTGGAGCTGACCGTAGGGGAGCTGCGCCGAGAGGCGGGGGCCGAGGAGGCGGTGGAGAAGGGGGAGGTGTGTTCGTTCCCCTGCCCGCAGCGCGTGCGCAGGGGCGATAGCGTTTATCTGCGTGTGAAGGTAGAGGGCTAGCTGGGGAGGGTAATGGAGGGTTCTGCCGGCCAAGGCTAATCGCTTTTTCCTAATTACTTGGCCGGTTTTCTCTCCGCTTCTTGCCCCAAGGGCGGGTTTGTCGGAAGGCGTGAGCGTGCAGGCTGCGCGCTGGCAATAGTCTTTGCAGCGGGGGAACATGAAGCTCGTCAGAACGGCCAGTCAATGTGCAGACTTACCCTCTTGTTTTCTGTGTATCTAGGTAAAACTTTTACTTGTTTACGGCCTTAATGCAAAAGTCTTTTTTTGGGGGGGGGGGAAGTAGCCGATGCAAAATGAGGTTTTCCTGCGCAATTGTATGATGAAATACACATAGTTCCCTAGGCTGGTAAGGCGATTTATGCGCCAGAGAGGATGGTGAAGAATGGGGAAAAAAAGAGCACATGCTGAGGTGGTCTTGCGGCTCTTTCCCTTTGCGGTTTCTCGTCTCAATCCGCCTCTCTAATGTGAATAGATTCCAAATTTTGCTGTTTCGTAAATTGTGGCTTGCGTGTGTGGTAGAATTGATGTAAATTGCAGCCGTTGGTACAAGTAAATGCAGGTTTAAAAGTAAACAGTTATGAAGAAAGTACTACTCTTATTCATGGTGCTTGCTGTGAGCGTAGGGCTTGCACAAGCACAGAATCGCACGGTCTCCGGCGTGGTGACCGATGCAGAAACGGGTTCGCCCTTGCCCTTAGCAAATGTGCAAATAAAGGGGACCACAACTGGCACTGTGACGGATAACGATGGCCGCTTCACGTTGCAGGTGTCTGGCGAGGAGGCGATTCTCGTGTTTTTCTATACGGGCTACCAAACCCAGGAAATCCCGGTAGCGGGGCAAAACACCCTTAACGTGGCGCTCAAGTCGGCCAATGAGGAGATTGATCAGGTGGTGGTGGTGGGCTACGGCACGACCACCAAGAAGGCCTTTGCGGGAGCCGCTTCGTCAGTGGGCGATGAGGCGATGCAGAATAAGGTTTCAACCAACCCGATAAAGGCGCTTGAGGCCACGGTGCCGGGCTTGCAGATGAGTAGCTCATCGGGGCAGCCAGGCGCGCCGGTAGGAGTGTACATCCGAGGGTTTAACTCAATAAACTCCAGCACGGCGCCGCTCTACGTGATTGATGGAGTGCCCTTTGAGACCAGTGCGGTGAGTACCCGCTCCAACGAGGGGGTTGACCTCTCCCCGCTGGCGGCACTTAACCCAGATGATATAGCCTCGTACACTGTGCTAAAGGATGCCACCGCAACGGCCATCTACGGGGCGCGTGCAGCTAATGGTGTTATCGTTATTACCACGAAGAAGGGGAAAAAGGGCGGCCTATCGATTAACTTCAGCGCGAAGCTCGGTGCAGAGCTGCTCCCGCCCGTCCCAAGGAACTATCGGCTGCTGAACACCGAGGAGTACATGGAGATGTACATGGAGGGTTTCAAGAACTCGGTACCCATGTATTGGGACGATGTAAATAAAGAGCTTGGAGGAAAACATCATGTACCAACGGTGGAAGACATACTTGGGAATCAAGATGCGTTGTACGACTATATCGATTTGTTTGAGGGGTTGTATTGGTCGGGGAGTACCTTCAACGAGAAGGGGGTTCGAGGGTGGAGGGATGTCAATACCAACTGGCTCAAGGAGATTACGCGGCCGGGCTTTGTGCAGAACTACTCACTCAGCGTGATGGGAGGCGGAGAGTCGGAGACTGCGGCTACGCACTACATGTCGGTAGAGTATTTGGACAATAAGGCATACATGCGGGGTAAGGATTTAAATAGGATTAGCTTCCGCTACAATATGGACCAGCAGCCGTGGAAGATTTTTAAGTATGGGATTAACTTCTCGGTGGCGCAAACGACCTCGAATATGGGGGCTGGCGGTGGGTATTTTAGCGATCCGCTCACGCAGGCGTACATGATTGTGCCAGTGGTGCCCGTGAAGGATGCCAAGGGCGAGTGGAATTTTGATAATAATACGGGCTACAACCCCGTGGCGCAACGTAGCGAAAAGGGTGATAAGAATACCATGAAGATGCGCCGTTTCGTTGCGATTCCGTACGTTCAGTTTAACATACTGCCGCAGCTAGTCTTCCAATCGAAGTTTGGGCTTGATGCCTTGCTGCAGCAGGAGTTTGGCTACTGGTCGTTCTATGGGCAACAGGGGAGAGAGATGAATGGGATGGGCGAGATGACCAACTATAACCGATTCATGATGACGTGGACGAACACGCTGGCGTATCGCCAGACCTTTGTGGAGGCGCACACGTTGAATGCGCTGTTTGGCTACGAGGCGCAGCGCATGCAGGATGATAATGCTTACTTGTCGGCGAGCAACTACCCGGTTGACTATTTGAACTCGGTGGGGCTGGCTTCAAAGCCCTCTAGCGCCAGCACCGCAAAGGCGGCACTCGGCATGCAGTCTATATTTTTGAACGTGGAGTACGACTATATGAATCGATACTACCTATCGGGGTCGCTGCGTTTCGATGGGTCGAGCCGTTTCCACCCATCCAAGTACTGGGCACCGTTTTGGTCGATCGGCGCAAAGTGGCGGATTGCAGAGGAAGCGTTTATGGCGGCAGCGCAGAAGTGGCTAAACGAGTTGACCCTGCGCACGAGTTACGGTACGACAGGTAACCAGTCGGTGGGGAGCGGCTGGTACGCATGGCAGGATTTATATGGGTTTGGCTATAACTACAATGGCCGAGGGGGATCGAAGCGTGAGCAGATGGAGAATAGAGATCTATCGTGGGAGCAGACGAACAAATGGAATTTGGGTCTTGATTTGGCCTTCTTCTACCGTTTGAACATATCGGTTGATTGGTACTACCATCTGACGAAAGATATGGTATTCGCCATGCCGCTGTCGCGGGCAACGGGCTTTTCCTCAATCTATAAGAATATCGGCTTGATGCGTAACCAGGGGCTTGAGTTCAGCATTAATGCCCATGCGGTAAAAATGGAGAACTTTAATTGGCATTTAACTTTGGTAGGCTCTCACAATGAGAACAAGATAAAGAAGCTTAGCACCAATAAACCGATAAAGGAAAACCTAACGATTCGAGAGGTTGGGCGTGATTACTTCACGTGGAGATTGTTTAAGTACGCAGGGGTGGATCCACAGACGGGCGAAAGGCAGTGGTACGACAAAGATGGGAATATTGAGAAGAACTACAATAGGCTTGCCGCTAAGGATGAGAACAAGTACTACGTTGGTACAGCAACACCGAAGTTCCAGGGCAGTTTGACCAGCTCAATGGATTTCTACGGGGTGGATTTTTCCTTCCAGTTCTCTACGATGCTAGGGCACATGATATTCGGTGACCATTTACGGTACGATGAACAGATCGGGGGTACGATGCCGAGCAACATGACGCATTGGGTGTACGATCGCCGTTGGAAAAAGCCCGGAGATGTGACTGACGTTCCAAAATTTGTATACGGAGGAGATGCAAATAAAGTCTCAACGCAGTTCTTAATGAAAGGGAACTACTTGAAGCTGCAGTCGGTGACGTTGGGATATACACTGCCTAAGGCTTGGACTGACAAGATGATGATGAAGAGTTTCCGAATATTTGCTACTGCGGAGAATTTGTACACGTTTAAGAGTAGAAACTACAGAGGATTTAATCCAGCCGATGTGCCGTTGAATGGATTGCAGTGGTGGAACTATCCCGCTCCACTCACGATTATCGGAGGTTTAACAGTAGGATTTTAGAGAGGAGGAATTGACATGAAGAGAATAGTTGGTTTAGGAACCGGTTTGGTGCTGCTGGTGCTGCTGGTGTTGCTGTGCGTAGGGTGCAAGAAAGAGCTTCCGAACTACCAGCAGATACCCACTACCGATGCGTTTAGGACAACGAAGGATGTTCAAAATGGATTGATAGGGTGCTACAATTTGTTTGGAACCTACGAGTTCGCAGGGCGGAATGTCATTGCGGTAGGGGATATGTGCGGCACGCTGGGAAAGGCGAGTCCAGCATCGGGGCACTTCGTTGACATGAATAAGCTTTCGATTTCTCCAGTGACCCCAGAGCTCGCGGAGATGTGGGCGAGGGGCTATCAGATACTTGATGCGTGTACGAGGACGATAATTGGGGGGAAGGCACTCATAAATGACAAGCTGTCGAAGGATCCAAAGTACTATGAGGGCGATATACTCACCGTCAATTCGTGCATAGGGCAAGCGTATGGGCTGCGGGCGCTAACCGAACTCTATCTGGTCAATCTGTTTGGCAAGCGATACGAGGGGAATCAAGATGCGCTCGGCATAATACTGGTGCCGGATGATAAGCCGATAGAGAAGGGCGAGCGGGTCTCTCGTGCCACGGTGGCGAAGGTTTACGAGGCGATATTTGACGATTTGAAAAAAGCGGATGAGCATTTCAAAGGGGAGACTGAAGAGAGCTACGCGAGTGCATTTTACATTGGGGTAGGGACTTTACAGGCAATAGCGGCTCGAGCTTACCTCTACAAGGCGGACTACAAGAATGCGCTTGATGCTGCGAAGGCTGCGCTAAAGGCCGCAGGCATAGAAGATTTATCGGGAGAACCGCTATCGGGCGATGCCTACTTGAATATGTTTAGGTCGCTGGCGATAGAACCCAAGGAACACATTTTCCTCCTTGCAAAGTCTTCTGATGACAATCTATCAGCCGATGCCCTTAACACGCTATACGGTAGCTATAAGGCAACGGTGAAGGTTCCGTTTGATACAGCGGCAGATATGCGCAACAAGCTTGTTGGTGAAATTAGTATACGGAATCAGCCGTTGAAATGGGCTGGGATTCCCGGCGAGCAGGCCGTTTCGAACATTCCTATATTTAGGGTTTCAGAGATGGCGCTGATAGTGGCTGAGGCGGCGCTCAAGACAGGGGACGATGCTACGGCCAAAGAGGCATTGCTATTCGTGTCCAAACGGGGTGGTGCAGAACATGTTGCCAACGTGGAGACCCTGTGGAGCGGTGATGAGCAGTCAAAGCTAAAGGCGATAAAGCGTGAGCGGCGGATAGAGCTATTCGCAGAGGGGCATGATTTCTACGATATGCGCCGTTGGGGAGATGTGGCAAAAGGAGGTGATCACGTATACGATTTATCGAGGTACTCCTTCCCAATTCCTGATGGCGAGATAAGTGCAGATTTCGGTACGGAGCCGACCCCGGTGGAAGATTACTTGCCGATTAGATAGTATAAAGTGCTAGTCTACTAGTTGTTAGAAAGGCGGAGCGGCAGGGATGCCGCTCCGCCTTTTCGTTTAGAAATAGGGGCGTACTGGCTCTATAGGGTGTCTGCGCATGGGGGCTTTGGATGCCATCGAGATGGGGACGGGCAGTTACGTTGGTACAAGAACTGTGTCTATCCCGGTCTATCGCTAGCTCCTTTGGGGCAAATATTTGGCTAACTTTGGTCTAGTTGTAGATGAGGCATGTGTGTAGCGCCAAGCTGGCTTCATTGAGGTAGCGCCAGCTCCGCATTATTTTACTGCGTATTGCCTGTTGGACAATGGCCTTGGATAGGGTTGACGCATATTGAAAACAAAAGGGTTATAATTCTCGTTTTTATATGGGTGTGGGATTTGGGATTGGTGTGGAGCGTTTCTAGGTTGTATTGCGGGGGGCGGAATGGGCGGCGGATGGTGAAAGAAAAGGAGAGCAGTGAGTAATGAGGAAATTTATTTCTATACGAACGAAGATAGGTGTCGCCGCGAGCTTAGGCACATTCATAGTGGTGCTTATACTCACTGCGATTAATGTTAACGTGCAGTATAAGAATCGGTTGCGGGAGATAAACACCTTGGCGCAGCAAGAGGCGGAGGATGCCATGCGGGAGATTCTTCTAAACATGAATGGCGGGATGTGCGGGGCGGAGTACATGGCCGATATGGTGCGATTGGGGGTGACGAAAGGGCTGACGCGGAGGCAGCTGGAGGCGATAATGGGCCAGTTGGTGCTGGAAAACAGCCATTTTAGGGGCGGGCTGTTGGCCTTTGAGCCAAATGCGTACGATGGGCGAGATGCGCAGTACGCCGATTCGTTGGGGGGCGATGGGACGGGGCGTTTCGTTACCTATCTGTTCCGCAACGAGGACCAAACGATCGGGCGAGAGGCTATTACCTCGTATAAGAACGAAGGGGCTGCGCCCTGGTACTATGCTCCTAAGCGGGTTGGCAAAGAGCTGGTGACCGAGCCGGTGACGTACGAGATTGATGGGAAGGCGCATCGGTTGATAACATTTGTGACGCCGATAATCCAAGAGGGTGTGTTTTTGGGTGTCGTGGGGTTTGACATGGATCTGGAGCTAATACAGCAAGCGTTTGAAGGGTTTAGAGGGCGAGAGGCCATTTGCGATGTGTCGTTCATCACGTACGATGGAACCTGCGTGGCGAGTTCGTTGCAGCCGGAGATTGTGGATAAGAGCATAGCGACGTTCTACGGCGCGGAGTACCCTGAGCGGCTGCGCCGGTTGCAGGCGGGGGAGACGTATTCGGACAAAGATCGCAAGAACCACTACGTCTATTTCCCGATATGGTTCAACCGGTCGCCGTTGCCGTGGCAGGTGCGCTTTACGCTGCCCAATAGCTATGTGTATGGGCAGCAGGTGCGGCAGATGGCCATTTCAATCGGGATAGGGTTGGGCTTGCTCCTTGTGATTGCGGTGGGGATGGTGCTGATAGTGCGAAGGTTCTTGGTTCCGCTCGGAACGTTGGCGGGCAGCGCGGATCGCATCGCGGCGGGAGATCTCTCGGTAAAGATTCCTGCGGATATGGCGAACGATGAGATAGGATTGATGGCGCGTAAGGTGGTAGCCATGGTGGAGTCGTTCCGCGAGATCGTGTTGAGCATACAGGACGGCGCGCAGAATATGCTATCGGCGAGCCATCAGGTGAGCAATGGGGCGGAGCAGCTGGCGCAGGGAAGTGCGCGTGAGGCATCGTCGATAGAGGAGGTGACCGCCTCGATGGCGCAGATGGGGGCATCGATAGGTCAGAATCGGGACAATGCAAAGACCACGGAGTGCGTGAGCAATGCGGTGTCGGAGGGTATGCAGGGCAGTATGCAGAGCGTTTACGAGACGAATGGATTTGTCCAAGAGATTGCGCAAAAGATTGGAGTGATAAACGACATTGCGAATCAGACGAACATATTGGCACTGAACGCTGCGGTGGAGGCGGCGCGCGCCGGGGAGCAGGGGAGAGGATTTGCAGTGGTGGCGGCCGAGGTGCGCAAGCTCGCAGAGCTGAGCCAGAGCGCGGCGGGAGAGATAACCGCGTTGGCGCAGCGGTGCGTGGATAGCGGCAATGCAACCACGGGTGCCGTGGTGCGGCTTGTGCCTGAGATAGAGAAGTCGGTAGGGCTTGTGCGGGAGATTACGGCCAGCACCGAGGAGCAGAACAGGGGTGTTCAGCAGATAAATGGGACTATGCAGCGACTAAATGACCAAACGCAGCGTAATGCAACCCTATCGGAGGAGCTAGCTTCGAGCGCGGAGGAGATGGCAAGGCAGGCCGAGACGCTGCGCGATGCCGTGGCGAGGTTTAAGCTCTAGCTGCCCTGCCGCACCCGATTGGCTGCCCGTGCTGTAGGCGGATGGCGATATTTTGGGCACTAAGCTGTACAGGTGGATTTTTCGTATATTTGCGCCGCGGGGCGTGCGGTGAGTGGAGGAGGAAAAGCTAGCGTGGGCATGCGGATAAGGTTAGGGTTACGACAGAAGTTTTTGCTGTTTGTGCTGCCGGTGTCGGTGGTGATATATGTGCTATCGATGGGGTACATCGTGAGCGCGGACCGCAATGCCATGTTGGCAGATTCGTACCAAAAGGTGCGGCTAAACGCATGGAAATCGGCGGGGGAGGTGCGAACGCGCATGACCCGCTACGTATCAATCACCGACGGCTTAGCCTTGGCGTTTTCTAACTACTACAAAAAACCGTCTTCGGATTGGCAGGCGGAGTACCTATCGATGCTGCAGCAGGTGTTTACCTCCACGCCGGAGATGTCATCTCTGTGGGATAGCTGGGAGTACTACGCCTACGTGCCGAACTATAAGAAGAGCTACGGGCGTTTGGCGCGGCAGCTGTGGCGCGATGCGGAAGGGAATGTGCATACGGAGCGGGTGGAGCTGAGCGTGATGGGCGACCCTGCGCAGTATGGTGCGTTCAAGGCGCGTAATGAGGCCGATTTTTGGGAACCCTATGAGGATGTAACAAGTAGCAATCGGCAGAAGGGACGGCTGATGACCACCGTGGCGTCGCCTATACGCCGAGAAGGGAAGTATGTGGGGGCTGTGGCGTGCGATGTGGAGCTGGGGTGGTTGCAGAAGCTCGTGCAGTCGGTGAAGCCGTTCGTGGAGAGCGATGCTTTTTTGGTGTCATCCTCGGGATCAATCATAGCGCATCCCGCAGACTCCTTGCTGCTCCAAAATATAGGGGACGTATACCCCGAAGCGGTTCAAAACGAAGGGATCGCGCGGCGGATTCCGCAGGGCGAGGAGATGTCGTTTATTCATGTGGATAGGGCCGGGGTGCGATACTTCGTCTACATGGCTCCGGTGGTGGTTTCAGGGGTGCGATCAAAGTGGGCGCTCGGCGTGCAGGTGCCGCTGTACGTCATCACAGAGTCGGCGGATCTGAGCGTGCGGTTGGCGATAGAGGCACTGCTGCTGTCGGTAGCGTTGCTGGTGGTGCTGCTGGTGGTGATAGCCAATGGGGTGACGCGCCCGGTGCGCAAGGTGACGGCAGTGCTTAATCGTTTGGGGGAAGGCGATCTATCGGCTGATGTGGAGCTGCGCGTGGCTTCGGGGGATGAGCTGGAGGAGATGGCGCATTCGGCGGAGCGGCTCACGCAGGGGCTTCTTGACAAGAGTAGGTCGGCGCAGCGCATCGGGGCTGGGGATTTGGAGAAGGAGATACCGCTGCTGAGCGAGCGCGATACGCTGGGGCGTTCGCTGCAAGCCATGCAGGAAAGCTTGCGGCGGGCTGCGGCTGAGGAGTCGCAGCGGCGGGAAGAGACGGCGCAGCGGACCTGGGCGAATCAGGGGCTACGGGAGCTGTCGTCAATTATACGGGACAATACAGAGCAGCTGGAGGAACTCTGTGAGCGCATGGTGCAGTACATGGTGCGCTACATCGGGGCGGATCAAGGCGCGATGTACTTGGCTGTGGAGGTGGATGCGGAGGCGAAAACGGAGGATGCCCGTCCGAACTACCGTCTCGCTACGGCGTTTGCCTGGGGGCGGCAGCGCTTTTTGTCACATGATGTTGCCATGGGGGAAGGATTCGTGGGGGCGTGCGCCATGGAGCGGCAGGTTCTCTTTATTACCGATGTGCCAAAAGATTACCCCGCAATTCCGGCGGGGGTGGGCGATGCACCGCCGCGGTGCCTGGTGTTTGTGCCGTTTATCCATGAGGGCAATGTGGTCGGCATTGCTGAGTTCGCATCGTTCAAGTTGCTACGGGAATTTGAGGTGAATTTCTTAGCGCAAAGCGCGCCGATGGTGGCCGCGAGCATTTTCAGCGTGCGTGTTGGGGCGCAGACTCGAACTTTGCTAGAGCATTCGCAGGAGCAAACGGAGTTGCTTAGCTCGCAGGAAGAGGAGCTACGTCAGAATTTGGAAGAGCTGCAGGCCATTCAAGAGGATGCAACGCACCAGAAGCAGGCCATGGAGAATTACATTGGGGCGATTAAGGGGGCGATGAACTACGCGGAGTACGATGCGCAGGGGCGTGTTATCGCCATTAGCGATCAATATCTCTTTGGCGCGGGAAAATCGCATGAGCAGGTGCTGGGTACGTACTTCTACGAGGGTTTGGATGTGACAGGATGGGGCGTGCCAGAGTTTGAGGCGTTTTGGCAGTCGGTGCTAACGAGCAAATGCCAGTGGCTGCGCGCGGAGGTGGAAACGTTTGGTAAGCGGGTAGCGGTGCGAGAGGTGTACATCCCCGTACGCAGCGCGCAGGGGACGGTTGACCGTGTCATTAAATTCTCATATGCAGAGTAAGTTCTCTATTATTAGGGGTCTTGCATGGGCGGTACTGTTGGGAGTTGCGGCTGCGTTAGCGGGGTGCTCCCGCGAAGCGGAGGGGGATCAAGGATACGAAAACCTTAGTGACTTGGCCAATGCGGAGGCGACAGCAGAGGCGTTTGTGAAGAGCGTGCAGGCGGGCCCATTTAGGGGCGGTAATGGGGCAATGACGCTGTACGTGTCAAGGGAGGAGCATGGCTTCGTCGCGGATTTTGAGGTGCGAGAATCGGGGAAGAAGATGAAGAAAGTGGCCTTCGGCATGTACGATATAGCGTACGATAGTCGTTTGCAGAGTGTGGAGAGCAATGGGGGTGAGGTACGTTTTCTCTACGAGGAGCTCCGGTTCAAGCTTAAGGCGAGTAAGGAAAAATCGGTATACCAAGGGGATGCCAACGAGCCATCGCGTATCTATCGGGTTGTGCTAGACTCCGCGGGGCACGTAGGGCTCTCGTCCATGCTTAGGCTTGTAAGGGATGGAGCGCCAGTGGTGCTGCAGATGGATCAGCGCGTTGGTGATTATTAGTTGGTTGCTGCGGCAAATCGGATGGGGGCGTAGCGGCTTCGCCATGCGGCCTTGATTTGATGTTCTCTAGCTAGCGCGTAGCGCGTTCCGTCCATTATTTTGTTCCCATTTGTTCTTATATAGGTGTTGGATTACAGAAAATCCGTACCTTTGCCACGTTAACATGAAAAAATGTTGGGCGAGATGGCTACGAGCAAGAAACAAAAAGGTGAGCAGGAAGGCGTAGAGCGCATGAACGAGGCGCTCACGAAAACAGAGAGTTTTATAGAGCGGTATCGCTACTGGGTGTTAGGTGCGGTGGGCGCAGTGGTGCTTGTGGTTGTATGCGTGGTGCTGTATAAGAGCTACATCGTGGCGCCGCGGGAGCAGGAGGCGCAGGAACAGATATTCCATGCGCAGCAGCAGTTCCAGCAGGATTCGCTGGCTGTGGCACTGAATGGTGATGGCAACAATCTAGGTTTCTTGCAGGTTATCAAGGAGTATTCGGGCACGAAGGCTGCCAACATGGCGCGGTATTACGCAGGGATGATTTATCGCGAGCAGGGGGAGTGGGATGCGGCATTGGAGATGCTTTCGGACTTTAAGAAGAACGATCAGATGTTGGCGCCAATAGCCTACGGCGCGATGGGGGATTGCTACGTGGAGAAGAACGATTTGGCTTCGGGGGTCAAATACTACGGGAAGGCGATTGGCTACGTGGAGAATGGGCTTACCGCGCCGATATTTTTGATGAAGCTGGCGGCAGTGCAGGGAAGGCAAGGGAATTGGCAAGCCGCGATGTCAAGCTACGAAAAGATAAAGACAGGTTACCCGAGCAGTGCCGAGGCGCGCGACATCGATAAGTACATTGCGTACGCGCAGCAGAAAGCGGCGAAGTAGGTTGGGGAGTATACTCCTTCGTATTTGTAGAAGGGCATTGCTACGTGGCGTGCGTAGGCGGGCTGCGCAGTAAAGGCGCAGCGGGTAGATATTAATTTGAAATAGGGAGAGAAAGGCCATGAGTTCGGGATCATACGATGGGCTAGATACCAAGGTGAGGCTGCAGGGCGACGAGCAGGTGATTATATTTGCAGCCGATTGGCACAAGGATATTGTTGACATCTTGGTGAAGGATGCTTTGGAGGAGTTGAAGCGGCTCGGTGTGGATGACTGTGAGGTGATTCGCGTGCCGGGGACGTATGAGCTTCCGCAGGCTGTGGCGATGTATCTCAATCCCGATTGGCCAGAATTTGATTGTGAACCGGAGCGGGAGCTGCCCGATGGCATCATATGCTTTGGGGTGGTAGTGCAGGGGGAGACGCCGCACTTCACGTTTATTTCCCAGGCAGTGGCTACCAATTTGGAGCGTGAGGCGTGCGAGAATGCCTCGGTGCCAATCATGTTTGGCGTGTTGACGACTAATACCGTGGAGCAGGCCAGGGAGCGTGCGGATGGCACGAATAGCCGTAAGGGCATAGAGGTGGCGCATGCGCTCGGGCGCATGATGGAATACGCGCAGAGCCTCCGATAGCTCTGTCGGCGGGAGTTTGCAAGCCAGTTGTTAGGGTGTGTTTTTCTTGGTGATTCCTATTTTGTAAGAGGATTTAGGCCCATAGCGCCTGGGGATGGTGCAGGGGCGAGGCGTAGGTATGGGGTACGAGTATTCGTTTGATCATTTGGTGCGTACGGCTAATGAGGCTTCGCTTTTTAAGGCGGTGTCGGAGGTGGCGGCGCAGCAGGGGCAGCGGGTTTACGTGGTGGGAGGTTTTGTGCGGGATGCCATCCTGGGGCGAGCGAATACAGATGTGGATCTGGTTACGGTGGGGTCGGGCGTGGAGCTGGCGGAGCGGGTGACGCGCGCCGTGCGGGGATCGCGCCTGCAGGTGTTCAAGAATTTCGGTACGGCGAATTTCCATTACAAGGGACTTGAGGTGGAGTTCGTAGGCGCGCGGCGAGAGTCGTATCGGCGAGACTCGCGGAAACCGCTGGTGGAGGATGGAACGCTGGAGGAGGATTTGGCGCGTCGGGATTTCACTGTGAACGCGTTGGCTGTGAGCCTGAATGCTGAGGATTTCGGCGCGATAGTGGATCGCTACGATGGGCTTGGCGATATGAATAGGGCGTTGCTGCGCACGCCGCTGTCGCCGTCGCAGACGTTTGACGATGACCCCTTACGCATGATGCGAGCGGCGCGTTTTGCGGCGCAGCTGGGCTTTACTATAGATGATGCCGCCTTTGCAGCGATGCGTGCCTACGCAGAGCGGCTTCAAATCGTGTCGTCGGAGCGTATTATTGAGGAGTTTAACAAGATTTTGATGTCGCCTATGCCCTCCATCGGGCTGCATCTCCTCGGCGAAACGAAGCTCTTGGATCAGTTCTTGCCAGAGGTGGCGGCGCTGCGCGGCGTGGAGACGGTGGAGGGGCGTGGACATAAAGATAATTTCTACCATACGCTACAGGTAGTGGATAATGCGGCGAGCCGGGGCGCAGATTTGTGGGTGCGCTGGGCGGCGCTCCTCCACGATGTGGGAAAGGCGCGGACGAAGCGATACGTGCCGAAGCAGGGGTGGACATTCCATTCCCATGAGTTCGTGGGGGCGAAGATGGTGGAGAAGATTTTCCGTCGGTTGCACATGCCGCTCAATGAGAAAATGCGTAGGGTGGAGAAGTTGGTGAGTCTCCATATGCGCCCCATCGCACTGGTAGACGATCAGGTTACGGATAGCGCTGTGCGCCGGTTGCTCTTCGATGGGGGGGATGAGATAGAGCAACTCATGCTGCTTTGTGAAGCGGATATTACCTCGAAGAATGAGAAGACCGTTGCCCGCTATATGAAGAATTTCGAGCGGGTGCGGGCGAAGATGAAGGATCTGGAGGCGCGCGATGCGGTACGGAATTTTCAACCGCCGGTGAGCGGAGAGGAGATAATGGCGCTGTATAACCTACCGCCGAGCAGAGTGGTGGGGGAGCTAAAGAGCGCCATAAAGGATGCCATCCTCGATGGCGTGATTCGAAACGACCGGGAGGAGGCATTGGCGTTCTTGAGGCGCAGGGCGGAGGAGTTGGGGCTTGCACCGCAGGGAGGAAAAGGCGCGCACTAGCTATTAGGGTACGCCACGCTATACGAAGCGTCTTTCGTGTGTGTCTACTGATATTCTAGATTGCCTGCAAATGGGTGGTCAGCCACGTTTCAGCGGGGGAGGGGGGAGAGAGTGGCGGTTTCTCCCTGCGGTGCGTCAGTTGAATTAACCCTAAATACGATTATTCTTTGCGGTATGACACCATAAATTTCTCTATCTTTGGGGTGTGATAACCGTGGGTGCTGTGGTACGCGAAAAGATAATGCGTGTTTTTTTGCTGTTGCTGGTGGGTGCGTTCTGCTGCGTGGGGCAGAATGCAGTAGCCAGGGTTGACACGCTGCGGGTATGCCAATGTGACAGCGTACCGCTAACGCAAGACACAACCGACATTCTCTGCGGGGAGGGAGATTCCTCATGGTATGGCGGACAGCTTGGGCTTGTGCTGAGCGGCGGCGGCGCACGAGGCTTAGCGCATATCGGGGTGCTGCGCGCCTTGGACGAGATGGGCGTTCGGCCGGATTACATCACAGGGACCAGCATGGGGGCAGTGATTGGAGGGTTGTACGCCATGGGGTATACCGGGGAGCAGATTTCACAGCTCAATCGCGAGGCAGACTGGAACGTGTTGCTGAGTCGCACCATTGATATGCGTAAGGTGGCGTTTGACCAAAAGTCAAGCTTTTCCCGTTCAGTGTTTTCTATGGGGCTTCGAGGTAAACGGTTTCGTTTTAAGCTAGGCTATATAGAAGGGCAGAACCTATGGGATTTCTTTTTTCGTTTGACGTGGCCGGCAGTGAAGGTGCAGCGCTTTGATAGCTTGGCGATACCCTTCCGCTGCTGCGCGGGCGATGTGCTGCGGGGGGAATGCTGCGTGCTAGACTCGGGAAGTTTGGCGGTAGCGATGCGCGCGAGCATGTCGGTGCCTGGAATGTTCACCCCGGTGGTGACGCGCGAGGGGCGAGTTTACGTGGACGGCGGTGTATGCGATAACCTCCCCATTGATGCAGTGCTGCAGATGGGAGCGGATCGAGTGATAGGGGTGAATGTGAGCACGCAGGGTGCGTATGAGTATAATTCAGCCCTCGGCATTCGTCGTATTCTGAATAACTCCGCAATGTATTTTGGGATTCGTAAGGCGCATGAGGATTTGCAGCGGTGCGATGTGGCGATAGAACCAGACTTAGAGGGGAAGAGCGTGTCGGCTTTTAGCAGCGGACGGGAGATAGAGCAGCGGGGCTACCTCGCGGCGCTGGCGCAGCGAGAGGAGATAATGCAGTTGGCGCGGCGGATGGGGCGAAGGGTGGGTGCAGGGGTGCCCTGCGGGTTTGATATGAGGAGGCTTCTTGACTCGGTGGCTATTGACACCGTGGTCGTTGAGCTTGAGTCGCAGCCCCTACAGCGTTTCGCCCTGAACGCCTCGCAGCTAAAAGCCCCATCAAAGATAACGCAAGTGAATATGCAGCGCGCCTCGGACAACCTGATAGGGTCTGGCTATTTTACCCACTGCACTTACTACGTTGATGGACAGCGGCGATTGCACTTGTTGCCGCAGCCGGCGCCCCGATTCGTGATGAGCTTTGCGGCAAATGTGAACGATGCGTGGGGGGCGAGTGCCATAGTGCGGATGAGGATGCTAAACCCATTCTTTAATGTTTCAAGGCTCGACGTGGCTGCGATGATCACAGCGCAGCCAAAGCTGGATGTGTCGTACACCTCCTACGTCTCGCCGCGCATGAAAGCGTTCGTGCGTTTTGACCTTGACTACACCAGCGAAAAGCTCCCCTACTACGTGAATAATCAAAACGTGGCCTCGGTGTGGAAGCATGGGGTGGGGGCGCAGTGGTTTATAGGATACATGCCGATGCTGAGCCTCACGATGGATCTAGGCGCACGCTACTCCTTCGTGTCACAGATTCCAAACAAGGAGTACAACACGTGGGTGGGGTTAAAGTCGGAGGGAAAGTACCGGCAGCAGTCGCTGCGTCTGTTCTTTGATGTGCGGTGCAATACGCTTACCCGCCCCTACTTCCCAGAGCGGGGGCAGTCGGTGGTGGCGAGCGTGGCGTACCTCTTTAATTCCCCGCTCCGGAGCTACAGCTCGGCGGGGAAGGAGGAGGCAAAGAAAAAGGTGCAGAGCGATTTAGACAAGCCGCACCAGTTCTACTCCATTAACTTCCGCTACCGCGGGACGTTTTCGCTGTGGAATGCGGTTTACCTTGAACCCTCCCTCGTGCTAGGGCTTAACTCTCGCACCACGGGGCGGTTTTCGAGCTATTTGGTGGGGGGCGGGTGCTTCACGGTGCGCGATGAGTTTGGCGATGTCCCCTTCTATGGGATAGGGTACCGCCAGCTGAGCGCATCAGACGTGTGGGGGGCGGCGTTTGATGCGCGCATACGCCTGTGGAAGGAGCTATTTTTTGTGACGCGGGTGAACTACGCACAGCTCAATGACACAATGGCAGGACTTTTTCGTTCGTTCACCAATCCGAAAGTTGGTTTGCTGGGGGGCGGGGCGGCCGTGGCGTGGATGACGCCGCTAGGGCCGATGGCAGTGTCGGCATCGCTAGCGAACCAGGCGCAGAAGGTGTGGTTTAACTTCTCGCTGGGGTATACGTTCTAGAAGAGTGCGTGGCATAGATATTGCGTGGTAGGGTGGTACGAAGCGGTGAGGGTGCGGGGCTATTTTGTGGCACGGAGTTTGATGGGTAGATGTGTGTAGGTTTTGATAGTTGGTAAAGGTAGATTAACACTAAAAAGTAGTAGATTATGAAGATGCGTGAGTATTTTGTAATGGCGCTGGTGGCGCTAGGCGCGACAGCGGCGTTCTCGTCCTGCCAAAAGGATGAAAAGACCTTTAAAAATCCAGTGGTAACTTTCCGTGATGGAAATGACAAGCCAATCACCGAATTCACCAAGGAATCGTTTGAAGGAAAGCGGGGCGGTATCGTTATAATGGTAGAGTTGGGTGATAAGTCATTAAAGCTTGACAAGCTGGAGGTGAAAGTGCTTGCGAAAACAAAAGATGAAGTTAACGGGAAAGTTTCAGTTTCTCCGAAGCGCGTTCAAGGTGGAGCGGATGATGGGAAGTATGAGGCTGTAGTGAAGTTTGATGAGACGAAGATTAAAGAGGATTTAGAGAAGTTGCGGATTGAGGCTACAGCAATTGACTCAAAGGGTAAGAGTTCTACCGGGACGTTGATGTGGAAGGCGAAGGGCGGAGAGACGCAGACCGGAACGCCAATGGGGCAAGAAATAGAAGGGTGTATAAATCATGTTTTGGGTACTGGTAACGGTGCTTTCTCGTTCTCAACAAAACAAGGGGTGATGCAGGACAAACCGGATACAGAAAAGGAGTTCCTTAACATGAGTCCAAAAGGTGCGGATTTTAAGGCTGACTTTACTTCAAGAACAGAACTTAAGTTCGTTAAGGTCAATGGCAAGGTCAACTATGCCAAAGCAACGGTTGAGGAGGTGAGTGCTGTGCTTGGCAAGGAAACTCTAGGTGATGAGATAAAGGACTTACAGGAGAACGACTTGTTTATTGTAAGTAACAAGAATAAGGAGAAGTTTTACCTCGTGCAGGTGAAAAAAATTCAAACAGGAAAGTTCTACTACGATGAGAAAGCGAAGAAGGAAGAGCCTAGTACTGCAGAAAATGGGTGGGGTTATATGCTCTTTAGCTACAAATCAAACAAGTAGTCCTAGAGGTATAAAGATAAAAGTTGGCGCGGCGAGAGCCGCGCCAACTTTTTTTATGCCGTAGAATATGCGCTTTTGAGGAATTGAGGGGTGGGCAGCATGGAGAACAGCTCCCGCTTTTTGTGCTGCGAGGATGGCAAACAGAATAATTATCGTTTACTTCGCGGCAGTAAGGGGAGTCAAGAGCAAAGCTGGAGGAGGAGAGCATTGAAGAATTTAGTCATAGTGGAGTCGCCGGCGAAGGCTACCACGATACAGCGTTTTTTAGGGGCGGAGTTCCAGGTGTTGTCAAGCTTTGGGCACATTCGGGACTTAGTCAAGAGCAACGATGCCATCGATGTGAGCAATGGCTTTGCCCCCACCTACGAGGTGCCGAGCGATAAGGCGAAGGTGGTGTCGGCGTTGAAGAAGGCGGTGAAAGCGAGCGATGCGGTGTGGCTCGCGAGCGATGAGGACCGCGAGGGGGAGGCCATTGCGTGGCATTTAGCCGTGGTGCTCGGTCTGAATATAGCCACCACGAAGCGCATAGTGTTCCATGAAATCACGAAGAAGGCGATACAGCACGCCATTGAAAATCCGCGCACGCTGGATCTCAATCTCGTAGATGCGCAGCAGGCGAGGAGGATACTCGATCGATTGGTGGGCTTTGAGGTGTCGCCGATACTATGGCGGAAGGTGCAGCCCAAGCTCTCGGCGGGGCGGGTGCAGAGCGTGGCGGTGCGGCTGATAGCCGACCGGGAGCGGGAGATACAGGCGTTTGAGGCGGAGCGGTACTACCGTGTGCAGGCGGTGTGCCAAACCGATAGCCAGTTCAAGGCGGAGCTCACGGAGCGGCTGCAGGGCGAGGAGGCGGCGCGAGCCTACGTGCAGGGCGCCGCGAAGGCGCACTTCGTGGTGGGGGATGTGAAGAAAACATCTACCAAACGCACCCCTGCGCCCCCATTTACCACCTCTACGCTGCAGCAGGAGGCGAGCCGTAAGCTCGGTTTCTCGGCGGCGAACACTATGAGCACAGCGCAGAAACTCTACGAGGCTGGGCATATCACCTACATGCGAACGGACTCTGTAAATCTCTCTTCGCTGGCGCTGGGGGAAATCGGGCGGCTGGTGGAGGGGGCATACGGGGCGCAGTACCATCAGGTGCGGCAGTACCACACGAAGAGCAAGGGGGCGCAGGAGGCGCACGAGGCGATACGCCCCACGCATGTGGAGGTGGAGAATGTGGGGATGGGGGCCTACGAGCAGAAGCTCTACGATTTAATCCGTAAGCGGGCGATAGCGTCGCAGATGGCTGACGCGCGGCTGCAGCGCACCACGGTGCAGATAGTGCCGAAGGAGGGCAATCTTGCCCCGCTCGTGGCGCAGGGAGAGGTGATAGAGTTTGATGGCTTCTTGAAGGTTTACATCGAGGGGAGCGATGACGATGCGGCGCAATCGGAGGGGGGCGAGGGGATGCTGCCCAAGCTAACGCCCGGGCAGCCCGTGACGTTGGTGTCGATGGTAGCGCGTGAACGGTATACGCTGCACCCGCCGCGCTTCACGGAGGCGTCGCTGGTGAAACGGATGGAGGAGCTGGGGATAGGGCGCCCATCCACCTACGCCCCGACGATAGCCACGATCATGAAGCGGGAGTACGTTATGCAGGACTCTCGGGATGGAACCCCGCGTAAGGTGTGGGAGTGCCGACTTGCCAATGGGCGCATTGAGGAGCGGCAGGTGGTGGAGATGGCGGGGGGCGATAGACGAAAGCTCTTCCCCACGGATATCGGCCTCGCGGTGAATGATTTCTTGGTGGAGCATTTCCCCTCCATGATGGATTACAACTTTACCGCCGAGGTGGAGGCGCAATTTGACAAGGTGGCAGAGGGGGAGCTGGGTTGGGTGGAGATGCTAGAGGCGTTCTATGGGCCCTTCCATGAAAGGGTGGAGAAGGCGCAGAATTTGGACGGCTTTGTGCAGAGCGAGCGGCAGTTGGGGGTTGACCCTGCAAGCGGTAAGCCAGTGATAGTGCGCATAGGGCGGTATGGACCCATAGCGCAGATAGGGCTATCAACTGACGAGGAGAAACCTCGCTACGCCAGCCTCCTAAAGAGTCAGCTGATAGAGACTATCACCCTGGAGGAGGCGCTAAAGCTCTTTGCGCTGCCGCGTACGCTGGGAGCGTTTGAGGGGAAGACGGTAACCGTGGCGGTAGGGCGCTTTGGACCCTACGTGCGGCACGATGGTAAGTTCGCTTCGCTGCGCAAGGATCAGGACCCTCTAACGATAGAGCTGCCGGCCGCGATAGAGCTGATTGAAGCGAAGCGGAAAAGCGACCTTGAAAAAATTCTTCGTACGTTTCCTGAGGAGCCAGAGCTACAGGTGCTGCGTGGGCGGTACAATCGTCCGTACATCCATTACAAGGGCGATAACTACGCCCTGCCCAAGGAGTTTGACTACAAGAAGGCAACGCTCCAAGAGTTGCTAGACGTAGTGGCGAAGGCTTCAGCGCCGAAGAAGCGTACGGCTGCCACAACAAAGAAGAGCAGCACGGCAACCAAGCGAAAGCCGAAGAAATAGGGGGTGTAGCGTTTTCACGGTTATTTCAAAGGTTGCGTGGATACGCCTCCGGGGGAGGTTTATGCAGCCGAGAGGTTGTGCGGATTATAAGGAAGGAGGGTACATCGAGGTTCCCATGTAGATTATCGGGGTTTCGATTCCTGCCGTATGGTGCTTGTGCGAAGGAAAATGAGTACCTTCGCGCAGGAACGCAAAAGAGGGCAGGTTGGCATGGATAAGTCAAAGCTGGCGCAGACGCTGCAGGATTTAGGCATTTTGCCTGAAGAGTACGACAAGATAGTTGAATACCTAGGGGGGCGTGAGCCGAACTACACGGAGCTTAGCATCTATTCGGTGATGTGGAGCGAACACGCATCGTACAAGAATTCCATTCGTTGGATAAAGACGTTGCCCCGCGAAGGGGCGCAGCTACTGGTGGGGGCTGGCGAGGAGAACGCAGGGCTGGTTGATGTGGGAGATGGTTGGGGCTGTGCCTTCAAGATAGAGTCGCATAACCATCCGTGCGCCGTGGAACCCTACCAGGGGGCAGCAACGGGCGTGGGTGGTATAAATCGAGACATTTTCACGATGGGGGCGCGCCCCATAGCACAGCTGAACTCGCTCCGTTTCGGCGATCTGCGGAACGCCAGGACGCGTTGGCTGCTTGATGGGGTGGTGCGAGGCATAGGGGACTACGGCAATGCATTTGGAGTGGCAGTGGCTGGCGGAGAGGTCTTCTTTGACGATTCGTATGAGACCAACCCGTTGGTTAATGCCATGTCCGTGGGGTTGGTGCGTGAGGGGAAGATGATTTCGGCGGTGGCAAAGGGCGTAGGAAATCCGGTGTTTATCGTGGGGTCCGCTACGGGAAAGGATGGCATCCACGGGGCAACGTTCGCCTCGGCCAACGTGACGGAGAACTCCGTGAACGATATTCCTTCAGTGCAGGTGGGAGACCCCTTCGCGGAGAAGGTGCTGCTGGAGGCAACGCTTGAGTTGGCACAGACGGATGCCCTCGTGGGTATGCAAGACATGGGCGCGGCGGGCATTATATGCAGCACCTCGGAGATGTCGGAGAAGGGGGGCAGCGGCATGCGTATCGACTTGGACAAAGTGCCAAAACGGCAACCCAACATGCAACCGTTTGAAATCCTACTCTCGGAGTCGCAGGAGCGGATGCTGGCAGTAGTGAAGAAGGGGCGTGAGGCGGAGGTGCAGGCAATATTTGATAAGTGGGACATAAGCTGCGTGCAGATAGGAGAGGTCACGGCGGGCCCCGATTTGGAATTCTACGCGGGGGGCGAGTTGGTGGCGAAGGTGCCGGCAGCATCGTTGGTGCTAGGTGGCGGTGCGCCGGTGTACGATCGAGAGTACAAAGAGCCGGCCTACTACAAGAAGCTGAAGAGCTTTGACATATCTAGCGTACCCGAACCAAAGGATATGGTGTCGGTAGCACGCCGGATGGTCTCGTTGCCCAACGTGGCCTCGAAGCGGTGGGTGTACGAGCAGTACGATACGATGGTAGGGAACTATAACCTGAGCATCAATCAGCCGAGCGATGCTGGCGTGGTGGCGCTGCGCGGCACGGGACGAGCGTTGGCGTTGACGGTAGACTGCAACCCCCGCTACGTGTATGCCGACCCGAAGGTAGGGGCTATGATTGCCGTGGCGGAGTCGGCGCGCAACGTGGTGTGCGCGGGGGCGCGCCCTGTGGCCATTACCAATTGCTTGAACTTTGGAAATCCGTACGATAAAGAGGTCTATTGGCAGTTCGTGGGGGCGATAGCGGGGATGCGTGAAGCGTGCGAAGCGTTTGGGACTCCTGTGACGGGTGGCAACGTAAGCTTCTACAATCAGTCGACGATAGCGGGAGAAGATAGGGCGGTGCTGCCTACGCCTGTGATAGGTATGCTGGGGCTAATCGACGATGTGAAAAAGAGGATGGGGCTGTCGTTCCAGCATAAGGGGGATATGATTTACCTGCTCGGCGAGTCAAAGGATGACATTTCAAGTTCGGAGTACTTGGTGAATTGCTGCGGAGTGAAAGAGTCGCCCGCTCCCTACTTCAATCTCTCCGAGGAGTGTATGATGCAGACGGTGCTGGGTGAGCTGATAGAGAGGGAGTTGATAGAGTCAGCGCATGACGTGTCGCTCGGTGGACTCTTTGTGACGCTTCTAGAGTCGTCAATGCAGCACGATTTAGGGTTTGATATTACTTCAGACGCGGAGGTGCGTCTTGATGCCTTCCTATTCGGCGAGGCGCAGGGACGGGCGGTGGTGTCGGTAGCAGAAGAAAAGGAGGGATCCTTCTTGGATTTCATGATGGAGCGCAGCGTACCGATGCACGCGCTGGGGCATGTCACGAAGAACGAGATGAGAATAGACGATGTGTCGTACGGTTTCGTGCATGACTACAAGGAACTCTACGATAATGCGCTTCAAGAGCTGCTAGAGTCAAAAGAATCTGCGAGCCGCGACTAGCGGGGAGAAGGGATAGGCTGGTGCAAATGGGGTACGAGGCATCGGTGGAGGGGAAGGCCGCGTCGGTGCGTGAAATGTTCGATAGCATAGCTCCTCGCTACGATGCGTTGAATCGGCTGTTAAGTTTTGGGGTCGACGACCATTGGAGGCGGCGTGCGATACGGGCTGTGCAACGTACCGAGGCGCACGAGGTACTTGATCTAGCCTGCGGCACGGGGGATATGACCCGTTTACTGCTCAAGCATTCTAAGACATGCGAACAGGTGTATGCAGTCGATGCGTCGCGTCAAATGTTGGTGCATGCTCGCGCCAAGGCGTGGCCCAGAGGGATGCGAGAGAAAGTAACCTTTGTGGAGGCTGGGGCTGAGAGTCTACCGTTGGAGGACGAGTCGGTAGGGGCGGTGATGGTGTCGTTCGGGGTTCGGAATTTTGCCGATAGGAGCAAAGCGCTTCGGGAGATGTACCGCGTGCTTCGTCCGGGGGGAGGGGTGGTAGTGCTAGAATTCTCCACGCCGCATGGAGCGATTTTCAAAAGGTTGTATAAATTTTACTTTCGGCGCTGTTTACCCTGGGTGGGGGGCGTGATTTCGCGGGATAAGAGAGCGTATAGGTACTTACCCGAATCTGTTTACGCTTTTCCCGAAGGCGAGGCATTCTTGCAGGAGCTTCGTGGGGCGGGGTTTGCGAACGGTGTGAGTAGCCGTATGACGGGGGGAATAGCCACGCTGTACGAGGCGAGGAAGCCCATGGTTTCTGAAAAACAATGATATTAAGGATGAAAAAGGTACTTGGCGTGCTGCTGCTGTCGCTTTTTGTAGTGCCATTGGCATGGGGGGACGATGGGGCGCAGGGCGAGGCGCAGGATAGCTGGAGCTTAACGTACTTTGGTGCTGTTGTTTATTCGGGCTTTTACGACACTCGGGAAAATGTGGCTGCGAGGGATGGCGAGGAGTACTTTTTTCCTAAGCCCATTGCACTGAACGATAGGGGTGTAGACTTGAATGCCGTGGGAAAGCTTGAGATGAAGAGCATTTCAACGGAGCTAGGGGTAGGGTTTAAAGGTCCGAAAGTGCTTGGCGCAGTTCTAAGTGGCAATATCAGCATAGACTACTTTGCGTTGCTAACGGAGCTGGCCTACATGCCTCGAATAAAGAGAGCCTATTTACAGCTTGATTGGCAGCAGCAGGGGCTACGTTTACTGGCGGGGCAATACGACGCTGTGATGAAAGTGGACGGCTTTGCGCCGAAGGCTAACTACACAGGGGCAGGATCTGGGTTTGCGCAGACTATGCGCATGGCGCAGCTCCGTTTAAGTTGGCGACCAGTGTGTCAATTCGAGATGGCGTTTGCCGCGGGTATGCATACCTACCACGGCTATTCAAAACCCAGGGTGCAGCAGCAGAAGAGCGGACGTCCCGACTTGGGTGGGTATATTCTATACGGGCCTCTTCCTCAGTTCGCTATGGCAGCATCAGCAAGCGGACGTTGGTTTAAGCCTCGTACCATTACTGGGAACGGAGAGGTGGCGCGAGAGCAGGCAGACTCCTACGATGTCACCCTGTATATGCGCCTAAGGGGGCCATGGGTACGCTTCGTGGCGAGCGGGTCGTACGGAAAAAATCGTGCGTTTGCCAAAATGCTGGGGGGATATGGCTACGATCCTACCACGGACGAAAATGGAGACTTTTCCTACAGTGGGCTCGCCGGCGGCATAGGGTGGGGCGACATACATGTGACGCTGCCAGCGAACTTTTCGTTGTCCTGTTTTGTGGGGTACTATCAACAGCTGGGCGCAGATAGACCATACAAGCCCCTTCGGACGTTTGGCGATGGAGCGATAAACCCCACACGGGGAGACGATGTGCAATCGTTGCTGCGCGTAGTGCCAGAATTTAGCTATGCCTACAAAGGGTTCGTCGCGGCGCTTAGCTACCACTTCGACACGGCACTGTGGGGCGCGGCGTGGGATGCGATGCATAAAGCGGCGGGACGGCTTACCCAATCAACCAACCATCGGGTGCAATTGGTGCTGCGTTACGGCTTTGCTGGCGGGCACACGTGGACGAAACCTAACAAGTAGTACGCTTAATAGAGAAGGAAGCCATGGGGCGAAGGAAGCAACCTGTGGGGGGCGGTGAGTTAGCTAATCGATTCCTAGCGGCTTTTAATACAATTGACCGAGAGTTGGCGAATATCGCAGCGGGCGACTTTCGTCAGACGTTTCGTCAACAGGTTTATCTAGCTGCACGGAGAAACTCATACGTTAGGAAGTACGCAGAGGACCTTTTCCAATATGCCGATTTGCGAAACGCCATTGTGCATACTCGCCGTGCGAACTCGGTGATAGCCGAGCCGCACGAGGATGTGGTGCTTGAAATTGAAAAGATTGCAAGGTTGATAGCAAACCCTCCCCTAGTGGCTGACGTAATGACGTTGCGCCCCAGGAGCGTGGGGCGGGAGGCCTCGGTAGGGGAGGTGCTGCAGCTCTTTCGTAAATACAATATAAGTCGTTGCCCGATTGTGTCGAGTAGGGGCGTGGAGGGGCTGATTACCGCGAAGTGTATCGTTAAGTGGCTTGAGTCGGTAGCGGAGGAGAGCCTAACGCAGACGGAGGGGGAGAAGGTGAGCGTGGAGTCGGCCTTCGCGATGTCGGTGGGCGGTTTGCTAGGGTATTCTAACGACAATGAGTACGCAGTAGTAGGGCGTAGAATGAGCGCCGCAGAGGTGGCGGAAAAGTTTCAGCAGGGGATGGCGGATGGGCGGTACGTGCAGGCGTTGCTAGTGACGGTTGACGGCTCAGCAAAAACGCCGCTTGTTGGGATCATTACGCCATCGGACTTGCCAAGGCTCTTTGAGGCGGACATGAAAAACGGTACAGAGGACAAATGAGACAGTGTACGTGGGTGTGGAGCGTTGTGCTGCTGGTAGTAGCAAATTTGGGAGCGGGCTGCGCAGGGTGTAACGAGCGTACGCAGCCGGGCGAGGCGGAGGTGGCAACTGCAAAAATTAAGGAAGAGTTGGAACGTGCGAATAGGTTGGCAGCGGATCGGAGTCAGTTGCAGATTGAGGGGTACATTCGGCGCAATGGGATAGAAGGGATGCAGAAGATGGCCAATGGTCTGTACGTGAAGGTGGAAGGGAAGGCGCAAGGCAAGCAGTTCGTGGAGGGGGAGCGGGCAAAGGTGGCGTATAGGTTGGAGCTGTTGGATGGTACGTTGATATGGGAGATAGACAGCACCCGTGCGGAGTCGCTAACGTTGGGCGCGCGGGATCGGACTGCGGGGCTTGACATGCTAATCACCGCCATGGCCCCAGGCCAGCATGGGGTAGGGTTAATACCTTCCCATCTAGGGTATGGGCTGAGCGGTGATGGCTCTAAAGTGCCGCCGCATGCGAGCCTGATGTACAAAGTTACGTGGGTGCGGCGTTTACCCTAGGAGTGACTTCTCTATAAATTAGATTCCATCATTTTCACAGCCATTCAACTACCTGCTTGATGGCGAACGCCACGATGCTGGCAAGCAGCAGCCATCTAACGAGTTTCGCTCCCCGCTTTACTGCAAGGCGTGCGCCTACCCAGGCTCCTATGGCTGAGCCAACCGCTAGGAAAAGCCCCGGGAACCATGAAACATTGCCGTTAGCGATGAAAATTGGGAGTACGAGCAGGGTGAAGGCCAATTGGGCTAGTTGCTTAAACGCATTAGCGTGAAGCAAATCAAACCCTCCCCACAGCACTAGGATGGTAAGAACCATAAAGTTTGCCCCCACCTGGATAAACCCTGCGTAGAAACCCACCATCATTATGGCTATCCAAGCCAACGGGTTGCGTACAAAGGTGGTTGGCACCGATCCGATTGGCTTTGACCATTTGGAGGGTTGTATAAAAAGGCTTGACGCTGCCAGCAGCATTGCCGCCACAATGATGTAGTTGAGATACTCGTTCGGTACGTAGTCAACGGTTAGGGCCCCTGCAATGGCACCAACGCATAGGGGAATTAAAAAGAGGAAGTTGCGTCCAAAGCCTTTTATCCCTGACCGACGGTAGTCAATGTATGAAGTAATCGATTGGACAAGTATGCCTAATCGATTAGTGCCGTTTGCCACGTCTGGGGGAAGCCCAACAAGCATGAGTGCCGGCAGGGTAAGCAGTGACCCGCCCCCCGCCATAGAGTTAATAAACCCTGCGGCAACTCCTGACAGCAAGAGTACAAAAAGTTTTCCCCACTCCATTACACTTGATGGCTTTACAAACGCCCTCTCCCATTCTTTAACGGAAAAGTAGGAGGGTTTGTTAATTAGCTCTGTTAAAATACCTACCTTTGCGAGGTGAGAGAGGGGCGCGGGGAGTGGGTTTTATATATAGGTGATGGACGAAAGACAGGTAGATATTGTACTAACACCGTTGCTGCTACCGCTGTATGAGGTGGAACGCAAGACAGTGGTCGTGTTAGATGTGTTGAGAGCAACGACTTCAATATGTGCAGCCTTGGCGCACGGTGCGACGATGGTGCTGCCCAAGGCGAGTAGGGAGGAGGCTGCAGAGATGGCGAGCCGTGGGTATGTTGTGGCTGGCGAAAGCGGCGGGGTGAAATTACCGTTTGCCATGTTGGGCAACTCGCCATTGGGCTTTACGCGGGAACGGGTGTCGGGGGAGGAGATAGTGTACTGTTCTACTAATGGAACGAAAGCGATCGTTGCTGTGGAGCGTGCCAATACGGTGTTGATAGGGGGATTCGTTAATCTCTCCGCTTTGGTGAAGCATATTCTAGAGCAATTGGAGAACGATGTGATTTTGCTCTGTTCGGGCTGGCGCGGAAACTTCAACATGGAGGATACGGTATGCGCAGGGGCAATCGCCTCGAAGCTCCTTAAAGATGAGAGTTTCGTAGCCAAAACGGATGCAACGCATGCTGCGGTGGAGATGTGGTGGCAATGGCGGGACGATTTGTTGGCCAAGGCTCAAACCACAGAGCATTGGCATCGGCTTGAAAGGCTGGGCGAGGGGGCGGGATGCGAGCAATGCTTTGAAATCGATGCGTTCGACGTGGTGCCCCAGTTCTCGGCTGGTCGTATATTACCATCGCCAATGTCGCTCGGATAGTGTGGGAATGCTAGCAAAACGTTAAAGAAGTGAGTAAGGAAAAACCGATGCTGCTGGGGATAGAGTCATCGTGTGACGACACCTCGGCGGCTGTGCTACGTGGGCAAGAGCTGCTATCGAACGTGATTTCCACGCAGGATGTGCATAAGCGGTATGGCGGGGTGGTGCCCGAGTTGGCCTCAAGAGCGCACTTGTCGAATATAGTTCCTGTGGTTGATGCAGCCCTGCGGGAGGCGGGTATCGGGGTGGAAAATGTGGATGCGGTGGCCTTTACGCGTGGGCCTGGTCTCTTAGGCGCATTGCTGGTGGGTACCTCATTCGCCAAGGGTTTCTGCCTGGCGAATGGCATTCCCCTCGTTGAGGTGAACCATCTGCAAGGGCATATCCTTGCCCCATTCATCCGTACGGACAAAACGGAGAAGAGTCCCGAGTTCCCTTACCTATCATTGCTGGTGTCGGGCGGCCATACGCAGATTGTGCGGGTCGATGCCCCATTGAAAATGACGATACTGGCCAACACGATTGATGATGCGGCGGGGGAGGCGTTTGACAAGTGCGCCAAGGCTATGGGGCTGCCCTACCCTGGCGGGCCGCACGTGGACAGGCTTTCGCAGCAAGGCAATCCTAAAGCCTTTACGTTGGCGCACCCGCTGCGGAACGAAAGAGATTTCAGCTTTAGCGGTTTGAAAACCTCTTTCCTGTACCTCTTGCGCGATGAGGTGGCGAAGGATCCTGACTTTATAGAGAAGCGGCGAGAGGACCTATGCGCGGTATTGCAGTCAAAGATTATTGAGATCCTCCTCTACAAGCTACGCAAAAACATTAAGGCCACCGGCCTTCGGCGAGTCGCTGTGGGGGGCGGTGTTGCGGCCAATGGGGGGCTGCGCAATGCGTTGGTTGCGCTGGGCGAAGAGCTCGGGTTGGAAGTGTTTTTGCCTGAGCGCCGCTTCACAACCGACAACGCCGCAATGATTGCCATCGCGGGGCATTTCAAGTATCTCGCGGGGGAGTTCGCATCGCAGAGCGTTACCGCATCGCCTAGGTTAGCGGTGTAGACGCACTGCTGCATCGCGTAGGTATGCGCTTCTTTACTAAGCTGATCAGCGGATTTGCGTTAGGCATTTTTACCATTTGTGGGGGAGGTGCTGCCTCTGCACAGGGTGACTGTCCCCCGATTGCGGTGATGTCGTATAACGTTGAAAATCTCTTTTCGCCCTGGGTAGACTCTGTAAATCCCGATGAGTCATTCACCCCGAGCGGGGAGAAGCATTGGACGATAAAGCGCCTGAACACCAAGGCGCAGGGCATTGCGGATGGCATCGCCTCGGCAAGCGCGGGGAGACCGCCAGCCATTGTGGGACTCTGCGAGGTGGAGGATCGGACTGTGCTGCGTTGGTTAACGGGAAGGACCTACCTCAAGCCGATAAACTATTGGATTTACCACCGCGATTCGCCAGACCCTAGGGGGATTGACGTTGCCGTTCTCTACGACACGGCGCAGCTCTCCGGACTGGGATGTCGCTGGATCCGCCCGCAGATGGAGGACAGCGCGGCGTGGCGGAGCCGCGAAATCCTTTACGCCCGCTTTAGGCTTCCCAACGGCGACACGCTTCACCTCTTCCAGAACCATTGGCCCTCGAAGTACAGCGGCGCTCTCGTCTCGGTGGCGAAGAGAGAGGCGGCGATGCGTGGGCTGATGGGGGTGGTAGACTCAATCGTTGTAGCGAACCCGACCGCGAAGATTATTGCGATGGGCGATTTCAACGAAGATGCTGGCGATGCCCTCTTTGACGCTATGGCGTCGCCTAACGTCAAAGAGGCGGCGCGGCGGGGGGTGTTAGTGAATATGCTCCACCCGGCGCACCCCCACAAGGGGGCGAGAGGGTCGTACAAGTACCAAGGGGTTTGGTCAATGATAGACAATTTCTTCGTCTCCCCTTCTTTGCTTGACGGAGAGGGCTACCGTATTGAATCGGTTGAGGTTCTCCCTTCAGAATTCCTTTTGGAGCGCGATGCATCGCATGGCGGGGTGCGCCCGTGCCGTTCGTATTTGGGACCGAGGTTTAATTCTTTAGGCACAAGCGACCATCTCCCCATCGTGCTAAGGCTTAATTTCGCTAACTTTGCGCCGTGGAAAAAGGCGAAAAGGGGGCAAAAAGAGTAAGAATTCATACGCTAGGCTGCAAGCTGAACTACGCGGAGAGTTCCACGTTTGTGCGGCAGTTCGAGCAGCTGGGCGTGCGCTTAGCCGAGGCGAATGGGAGGGCGGATATAGAGGTGGTGAATTCGTGCGCGGTGACGGAGCAGGCGCAGCGCAAGGCGCGGCAGCTGCTGCATAGGGTGCGGCGCGAAAACCCCGCTGCGCTGCGGGTGATGGTGGGGTGCTATGCCGACCTCTCGGGTGAGGATTTACTGCAAAGTGGCCTAGTGTCGCTGGTGGTGCATCGTGATCAAAAAGGGCAGCTGGCGGCATTGTCTTTGGCGCGTCTATCAGCTCAATGCAGGGTCTCATGCATGGATGCGGAATCGGTGGATCACTTCTTTCCAGCCTACTCCGTTGGTGGGCGTACGAGAGCTTTTCTAAAGGTGCAGGATGGGTGCGATTACAGGTGTACCTACTGCACAATCCCCATTGCGCGGGGAAAGAGCCGCAGCGGGAGCGTTGCGGAGGTGCTGCGTGAGGCGGAGGCGATAGCGCGGCGTGGGGTAAAGGAAATCGTGCTTACGGGGGTGAATACGGGCGAGTTTGGTAGAGGGCAGGGGGAGAGCCTTGAGGGTTTGATGCGTGCGCTTGCGGAGGTGCAGGGGCTGGAGCGGGTGAGGGTGTCATCGATAGAGCCGAACCTGCTGAATGACAGTTTGCTGGCCACGATGGCCTCGCTTAGCGTAGTGATGCCCCATTTGCATGTCCCATTGCAGTCGGGGAGCGGCGAGGTGCTTCGCGCCATGCGTCGTCGGTATACCCCAGAGATGTACATGCAGCGGATAGAGTCTGCACGGCGGGCGCTGGGCGATCCGTTTATTGGGGTTGATGTTATAGTGGGATTTCCGGGGGAGGAGGAGAGCCATTTTGAGGAGACAGTGGAATTGCTGCGCGCCGTAAAGCCATCGTATCTCCACGTTTTCCCCTATTCGCCACGGCCCAACACGATCGCGGCAGCCATGGAGGGGCGTCCCCCATCGGAGGTAGTGGTGCAGCGGGTGCAAAGGCTTATAGAGTTCTCGGAAGAGTTGCATAGAGCCTACTGCGGGCGTTACGCGGGGAGTGAGCGTAGGGTGTTAGTGGAGCGTATTGGCAAGGGGGAAATGGCGGAAGGATTTACAGACAATTATATAAAGGTGCAGTTCCCTGCCGCACAGTGCCGTTCGGGGCAGATAGTGCCGGTGCGGCTAGGGAATGAAGTACAAGACGAGGTAATGCAGGGGGTAGTAGTAGAGAAGGAGGCAGTATGATGACAAAAGATGAACTGCGGGCATTATTGCCCCGGGTGGAGGCTGTGGCCGAGAAAGCCGCGGCGTTTATAGCGGGCGAGCACGAGCATTTCTCAATGCAGCGTGTGGAGACCAAGGGCAAGAACGATTTCGTGTCGTACGTTGACCGTGGGGCGGAAAAAATCGTACTCGAGGGATTAAAGGACGTACTTCCCGGTGCTGGGGTAATCTCCGAGGAGGGGGGAGGGCATTCGCTTGAGGGTGGTCTTAACTGGATTGTAGACCCGCTGGACGGCACCACGAATTTTATACATGGAATGCCGCCCTACGCAGTGAGCATAGGGCTTGCGCAGGGTAAAGAGCTGTTGCTCGGCGTAGTTGTTGAGGTGACGCAGCATGAGGTGTTCTCAGGGGCGTTGGGCTGTGGCGCCACGCTCAATGGAAAGCCTATAAAGGCGAGCGCATGCCAGCATGTTTCGGATGCGTTGATAGCTACCGGGTTCCCATACAGGGAGTACGATCGCATGGAGCAATTCATGGAGACCCTTGATTACTTTATGCGAAATAGCCACGGCATGCGCCGGCTCGGTTCGGCGGCTACAGACCTCGTCTACTTGGCCTGCGGAAGGGTTGACGCATTCTACGAGTATGGGCTGCATGCGTGGGATGTGGCGGCTGGGCTCGTGATAGCCAGTGAGGCTGGATGCCGCGTGTGCGACTTTAAGGGGGGCGATGATGTCCTCTTTGGCGGCGAGCTAATCGCTAGCACCGCGCCGGTTTACGAAGAGATTTCGGCCTACCTTGTTCGAACCATGGGGCGTAAGTAGCGTGGAGCGGTTGGCATACATTGCGGTCTTCGGACTCTCGTGGTTGATGGCCGTGCTGCCCCGCTGGTTGGTCTACTTCAACAGCGATGTGGTGGCATTTTTCCTTTACCATGTCGTGCGTTATCGTCGCAAAGTGGTAGAGGAGAACCTTCTCTACTCGTTTCCTGAGAAGAGCCCTAGGGAACGAAGGCGGATCGCTAAGCGGTTCTACCGGCATTTGAGCGATTTAATCCACGAGTCGGCTTTCATGATGCATGCCTCTGCTAAACGGATCTTGGCTCGCTGTAAGTATGCTAATCCAGAGGTTCTTGAAAAGGCCTACCGAGAGGGGCGGAGCGTTGTGGTAGCGGCAGCACACTACAATAATTGGGAGTTCTTAACCACGGCGGCGCGGGCAAGCAGCCTAAAGATGTTAAGTATATATAAACCCCTTCACAATAAACGCATAGAAGGGTTGATTACACGTTCTCGGGAGCGTCTCGGGAGCGAGGCCGTGCCGATGCGTAAGGTGCTACGTCGCGTGGCGCAGAGCGAAAGGGATCGGGAGCCGGTACTCATCGGGCTCATTAGCGACCAGGCCCCTGATGGGGGCGGAGCGTGCTATCGGGGGAAGTTCCTCAACCAGGAGACGTTGATTTACAAAGGGGCTGAGGATATAGCGAAGCGCTACGACCTTCCAGTGTTTTTTAGCGATATGCGCCGAGGCAAGCGTAGGGGGGACTACGTGGTGTACATCCGTGAGGTGACGCAGCATCCCCGCGATACGGCCGATGGATGGATTACGGCGCGGCACGCTGCGTTGCTTGAACAGAGTATACGGGAAGAGCCGGCCTTTTGGCTATGGTCGCATCGCCGTTGGAAAACCACACGGAAATAGCGAAGCTATGCGGCGGGTAGAAACAGCGGTGGTGATTCTGAACTGGAATGGCGAGGCGTTGATGCGCCGCTACTTACCATCGGTGGTGAACTCCCTGGAGGATGAAAACGCTGCGGTAGTGGTGGCTGACAATGGGTCTACCGATGCATCGCTGCGCTACGTTGAGGAGACGTTTCCCCAGGTGGAAATCGTTCGGTTAGAGAGGAACTATGGCTTTGCTAAGGGCTACAACGAGGCTTTCAAGAAGCTTCCGGAGGTGCTTGAGGCTGATTACTACGTGCTGCTGAATGACGATGTTGAAACGCCCAAGGGCTGGCTAGCCCCATTGGTGGGGCGGCTCCGTAGCGATTTGCAGTGCGGGGCAGTGATGCCAAAGGTGCTGAGCGCAAGGCAGAGGGAGTATTTTGAGCATGCGGGAGCGAGCGGTGGATTTATTGATTGGTTCGGTTTTCCCTACTGCCGAGGGCGGCTCCTCGCTACGGTGGAGAAGGACGAGGGGCAGTACGATGCCCCGATGGAAATTCATTGGGCTACGGGTGCGTGCCTAGCAGTGCGTCGATGCGATTATGAGCGTGAGGGGGGCTTTGAAGAGCAATTTTTTGCCCATATGGAGGAGATAGATCTGTGCTGGCGTATGCGCCGTAGAGGAAAAACGATTTGGGTTGAACCCAATTCAACGGTCTACCACCTGGGAGGGGGTACGCTGGGGTACGAGTCGCCACGGAAAGCCTATTTGAACCATCGGAACTCGCTGTGGATGCTCCGCCGCAATTTGCGCGGTGGAGAGAAGGTGATAGTGCTATTGCTACGTGTGCCGATGGATCTGCTTGCGGTAGCGACCTACGTAATGAAGGGGAATGGGCGTGCCGCAAGGGCGGCTTTGCGGGCGGTGGGTGAAGGGCTGTTTGCCAAGTGTCCTAAGCCTACAGGTGCGGATTATGGGACGGCCTCAAGGGGAGGCGTTTGGTTGCTATGGCAATATTTTGTTCTCAGTCGCCGCCGGTTTAGCGAACTAAGTAAAAGTGGGCAGCATGCGTAGCTGGAGTGGACACGCGATGCGGCTAGTGGTGCTGCTAGCTGTAGTTTCGATTGCCGCTACGCTCTACACTACGCATCGGCAGATGATTGAGCTGCAGCGTGAGGAGGAGGACAAGATTGCGCTTATCGCGGAGGCGACGAGGCGGATGTCAGACCTTTCAATCCAGTACCAAGACTATTCGTTCATTCTGGAGATTATTCAGCGCAACGAGACGGTACCCGTGGTGCTAACCAGCGGGCAGGGCTACCCCATATCAATACGTAACGTTCCCGAGGAGTATCTACAGCATGCTGAGCGCCTTCCGGAACTTCTTAAGGAGCTGGCAAAGGAGCATGAGCCTATAGTTATACATCTTCCATCGGGTGAGGAGAATAGAATATACTACGGGAGCAGTGCCACTCTCAAGCAGCTGCGCTACTACCCCTATGTGCAGATGCTATTCATCAGTGTTGTGGTTCTATTTGGCTATCTCATTCTCCGCCAAACGCGACAGGTGGAGCAGAATCGCATTTGGGTAGGCCTCGCGAAGGAGACTGCGCATCAGCTCGGTACGCCCATCTCCTCACTTTTAGCCTGGACTCACCTACTTGAAGACGATGGGGAGCATGGGGAGCTAGTGGAGTCGCTCAAAATGGATGTTGATAGGCTGGAACGCATCGCGGACCGTTTCTCCAAGATTGGAGCTACGCCTCAGCTTACCGATAGTGATATTGCTGGGACGATTAACCAAAGCGTCGAGTACATGCGGTCTCGCATCTCCCAGCGGATAGACCTACTGGCCGATTTGCCCCCAACGCTCCCTTCGATTCCTCATAATGCTGTGCTAATGCAATGGGTGCTAGAGAATTTGATTCGTAACGCTGTTGATGCCATCGTGGGTGAGGGGGTAATTGCCATTCGGCTCAGTGCCGACCCGAATTACGTTTACATCGACTGTAGCGATAGCGGTAAGGGAATGTCCCGCCGTATGCGGAAGCGAGTTTTTTTACCTGGCTATAGCACCAAAATGCGGGGATGGGGGCTTGGGCTTTCCTTGGCGCGCCGGATAGTGCACGACTATCATCATGGAAGAATATATGTACAGCGTTCGGAACCCAATCGGGGTACAACCTTTCGCATAATGCTTCCATTGCGCAAGGAGATTGGGATGTCGCTCGGGGAGCAGCTGAGGGCCATTTGGAAGGAAAAAGTGTAACTTTGCGACTAGTATTTGAAATAGAGCAATATAAGAAGGAAAGGGAACGAGATGCGGGAGAAAGTACGTTTGTTGATTATCGGTGCGGGGCCGGCGGGGTACACCGCCGCCATCTATGGGGCGAGGGCGAATCTCAGCCCGGTGCTATACGCAGGTTTACAGCCCGGCGGCCAGCTAACGACAACCACGGAGATTGAAAACTACCCGGGGTTCGCAGAGGGTGTCGCAGGGCCTGATTTGATGGAAACTATGCGTAAACAGGCAGAACGCCTCGGTGCCGATCTACGCAATGGCGTGGCGATGAAGGCCGACCTTACGGGGGAAAGCAAGGTGATTACTTTTGATGACGGCACTGAGGTTGAGGCTGAGGCCGTCATCATTGCTACAGGTGCGCAGGCCAAGTATCTGGGGCTAGAGTCGGAGAAGAAGTTCCAGGGCATGGGCGTATCGGCGTGTGCTACGTGCGATGGATTCTTCTATAGGGGCAAGAACGTTGCAGTGGTGGGCGGCGGTGATACGGCGGGCGAAGAGGCCACCTATCTCGCCTCAATATGCAAGAAAGTGTACCTTATCATCCGGAAACCCTACATGCGCGCCTCAAAAGCGATGGTGGATCGCGTGGAGTCAACTCCTAACCTCGAGGTGCTTTATGAGCATGTGACTGAGGAGGTGCTTGGGGATCAGAGCGGCGTGACGGGGCTTCGGGTGAAGAACACGAAGGAGAATAAGACGTACGAGCTGGCGGTCGACGGGCTGTTCTTAGCCATTGGTCACAAGCCCGCCTCGGACATCTTCAAGGGACAGCTGGAGCTGGATGAGCAGGGGTACATCAAAACGCAGCCCGGTACGCCGAGGACGAATATTGATGGCGTGTTCGCCGCGGGTGATGTGCAGGATCCGCACTATCGGCAGGCGGTGACGGCCGCGGGGTCAGGCTGTAAGGCAGCTCTTGATGCGGAGCGCTATCTCGGTACGCGGAAATTTTAGTTGAGGTGCGATGGTTGCGGCCTTCCCGGCGATAGTCTCGCCGGGAAGGCCGTTCTTTTTGCTTCCATCTGCCAACCCCATCGTTGGAAAAACGCAAGCCAGCCGTGAGGGCTTTGCCCTCACGGCTGGCTGAGCAGTTATAAAGATGCTGGACTACTTGACGGCAATCTGCCGAGTCCCTGCGTTTGGATCAACCTCCCGCTTCGGCAGTAGCACCTTCAGCTCTCCGTTCTCATAGCTCGCCTCCACCCTCTCGCAATCCACATCCTCGGGCAATCCGAACGAACGGTGGAACGAACTGTAGTTGTACTCACGCAGAATGCACTTTGAGCCCTCTTTGCCTTCGCACTTGTCGGTCTCCTCCCTGCGCTCCTCCTTCTCAGTGCTTATGGACAGCGTACCGTTGTCCACACGAATTGAGAAATCCTCTTTTTTCATCCCTGGCGCTGCAAGCTCCACGTGGTAGGCTTTCTCGTCCTCGCTTATGTTCACCGATGGAACGCTGTACTCACGTCGTGTGGGGGTGAACGCATCGTCAAACATTCTTCCTAATACGCTAAATGGGAAATCTGTACCTCTTACTGGAAACATTTCTAAATCCTCCTTTTTAATTTGTTCTTCTTTATCCCCTCTCTTCCTTTTCTCCTTCTTTCCGCTTTCTCGGGGTAGATAAGCGAATGGTGTACCAAGGCACAGAATGCGACATTTTGTCACATTCTCCTGTAACGGAAGCAGAATGGCTGACGTTTTGTCGTTTTTCTGTGGCTCTTAAATGAACTTCAAACTGCTAGCACTTGCCGCATTGATGTTGATTTGCGGCGGTATGCACATCCCTCCAACTTCGTATCTGGTTCGCATCAAATTCGGATTTCTCCGGAGAAATCCGAATTTGATGCGAAGGGGGTGGCATTTTGGAGGTAAGTTGAAAGCGGTTAGTAATTGGTGTTTATGCGGTATGCGTAGCCAATCATGCTGTGTACGCCGTGTATGCATTGATACTCTGACTTCTATCCGTTGAAATTTGTATCTTTACGCCGTAAAACAGATAGGAAGGCGGCAAAATGGGTACGGAGATTATATACCCTGTAGGGGAGCAGAGTTTTGAGAATCTACGGAATCGGGGCAAGCTATACGTGGATAAGACAGAACTGATCTACAGGCTGATAACAGAAGGCGATTACTACTTTCTGAGCCGGCCGCGGCGGTTCGGCAAGAGCCTGCTGGTCTCCACGCTGGAGGCGTACTTCCTGGGGAAGCGGGAACTCTTCGCGGGGCTGGCGATGGAAAGGCTAGAGCGGGACTGGACGCAGCACCCCGTGCTGCACGTTGATTTCAGCAGGAATGATTTTGCGGTGGAGGGCGTTTTGGAGAGTACCCTTAATACCATTCTCTACGATTGGGAGGCGGTGTATGGGCGGGTTGAAGTGGATGAAAATTTTGCGGATCGATTCATACGGGTCATAAAAAATGCGCACGCGCGGACTGGGCAGCAGGCGGTGGTGCTGGTGGACGAGTACGATAAGCCGATGCTGGACGCGTTCGGCAGCCGGGAGCTTTTGGCAAGCAATCAGGAGGTGCTGCGGGGCTTCTACGGGGCGCTCAAGGCGAGCGCGCCGCACCTGCGGTTCGTTTTCCTGACGGGGGTGACGCGCTTCGCGCACGTGAACATCTTCAGCGGGCTGAACAACCTGGCGGACATCTCGATGGTGCCGACCTTCAACGCGCTGTGCGGCATCACGGAGGCGGAGCTGCGCGCCAACTTCGCGGAGGGGGTGGCGCGGATGGCCGACGCGCGGGGGCTCACGGTGGAGGCGTGCTACGAGAAGCTGGCGCGGGAGTACGACGGCTACCG
>QWCB01000122.1_pt1 | contig 82164 bp, 59 predicted proteins | sample 1972511 | NCBI WGS metagenome assembly QWCB01 (sample SAMN09866719, study PRJNA288562) | Human gut metagenome isolate term5_stool, whole genome shotgun sequencing... | isolation source: gut | host: Homo sapiens | place: USA: California | reverse complement strand
CGGCGGAGGCGATGGCGCAGATCGAGGCGAAGGGGTACGCGGCGCCGTTCGCGATGGATCGGCGGGCGGTGGTGAAGCTGGGGGTGAGCTTCTCCTCGACGACGCGGAACATCGCGGAGTGCATCATTCGAGAGGAGGGGAAGGAAGATGTGCGTATGGCCGTGCAAGACGGGAAGCTGCAGGCGGTGGGCGAGTAGGGGATGGCGGAGGCCGCTGCGGGCGAGGGTCACGAGGGTCAGGCTACCGGGGGTTTGCCCCCCCGGCTATTGAGAGACCGTCCTACGGACGGGGCTGCAGGGCAAAGGTTGAGCGGAGGGAGTAGCCGGTAGCCCTTTGAGGGCGGAACCAACGCACCGCGTGAAGGAGCCATAGCCCGAAGCGAATTGTACAGATAGCCTTAATTGATAAGGCTTCCATTCAATTCGTAAGTTTTACTTACATTTGCACCAATGTACGTCTGTGCGTGGATCCGTTGCGGGCGTGCGCGCAGAAGCAAAAAGAGAGGAGAAAGCGACGATGAATCTGAATAGAGTTACGCTGATAGGACGGGTCGGGCAGGATCCGAAGATAACCTACCTACAGAATGGGCGGTGCATGGCGCGGCTGAGTTTAGCCACCGATGAAACGTTTGTTTACAAGGATGGCAGCCGCAAGCAGCACACGGAGTGGCACTCAATAGTGTTTTTTGGCCCGAAGGCAGAGCTCATTGAGAAGTACGTGCGTAAGGGGATGCTCCTCTACGTGGAGGGCCCGCTGCGCTACCGCTCCTACGAGGATAAGGACGGCAAAACGCAGTATACATGCAGCATAAACGCCTCAGATTTCCGTTTTCTGGAGCCCCGCAAAGATGAGGGCAAGGGAGGCGAAGCTGCGCCCAACCAGCCGAGCGATGGCTACATGCCCACGGAGCCGGAAGACGATGGCCTTCCATTCTAGGCAAGTAGCCCCCCACCACATCGTGTTAACTAAATCCATGGGTTTTGGACGCTGATATTATCACTGCCGCTACATTTCAGGGAGTCAGCTTCTTGCCCGTATCGGTAGGCTTTTTTGTGGGCCTGCTGGTGCTGGTGGTATTGCTGGCCATGTCAGGGTTTGTCTCTGGGTCTGAGGCTGCCATCTTTTCGCTCTCCCCCTCGCAGCAGGAAGAGCTAGAGAACGAACGGCACCGAGAGCCTCGCTACGCAGTATTGCTCCGCATGCTAGAGGAACCTAACCGGCTGCTAGCAACGATACTCATCGCCAATAACACGGTTAACGTGGCAATAGTGCTTGTTTCGGCGTACGTAACCGACTCTATAGTAGACTTTAGCGGGGCTCCGAATTGGGGATTCTTCATTAAGACCGTAGTAATCACGTTGCTACTGCTCTTCTTCGGGGAGATACTGCCCAAGATATTGGGGCGAAGCTTCCCGATGGGCTACGTACGCATGGCCGCCTACCCGCTCAACGCGCTGTGGCGCATTCTAGGGCCGTTAGCCAAACTGATGGCACGCTCCGTTTCAATCGTTGACGAACGATTCGGCGGGAACACCTCGCTATCGCTCAACGAGTTGGGTCGCGCGCTCGACATTACCGATGGGCGGCGACCCGATGAGGATAAGATTTTGCGCCGCGTGGTTCATTTCGGGGACATAGAGGCCTACGAGATCATGACCCCGCGCATTGATGTGGTGGCGGTTGACACCAGCGACACGATGGCCGAGGTGTGCAAGCAATCGATGGACTCAGGGTTTAGCCGTTTGCCAGTGACCACCGATGACTCATTGGACAAAGTGATGGGCGTGGTACACGTGAAAGACCTACTGCCCTACATAAACGAACCGGAGGACTTCGCCTGGCAGAAGCTGGTGCGCAAGACCTTTTTTGTACCCGAAGGGAAGAAGATTGACGATTTGCTGTCGATGTTCCAGGAAAACAATGTTCATCTAGCCATCGTGGTGGATGAGTACGGCGGCACGTGCGGTGTGGTGACATTGGAAGACGTTTTGGAGGAGATCTTTGGAGAGATTAAGGACGAGTCGGATGAACCCGAGAGGCTCTTCGTGCGTTTGAACGATCGCACGTACATATTTGAGGGGAAGGTGCAGATTAACGATTTTTGCAAGGCGCTAGAGCTGCGGGATGACCTCTTTGATGGGGTGCGGGGCGAGGCGGAGACGCTCGCGGGGCTGATGCTGGAGCAGCTGGGGCGCATCCCAGAGAAGGGGGAGTCGCTACAGATAGAAGGGCTAATGCTGACCGCCGAATCCGTGACGACAAGAAAGGTGGAAAAAGTTAGAGTGGAGAGGCTGGGATGATTTGGAAAAGCATACGAAGAGCGGCAGTACTGCTCGCTGCGATTGGGTGGTGCGTATTGACCACATCGTGCAGGGAGGTTGCAGTGCCACGCCCCATGGGGTATCCTCGCATAGATTTCCCGCCGAAGGAGTACGTACGTTCTGCCGATACGCTACCGTTCTCCTTTGAGATGCCCATCTACGGAACGCTACAGCATTCTACGCGGGAGGCGTATGCCTACAATCTCTCCGTGCCACGCTACCGCGCCACAATCCATTTAACGTACTACAATCAACCCGGCGCGCTCACCACGCTCATGGAGGATAGCCACAGAATGACCTTCCAGCATAGCGTGCGGGCGAATGCAATCAAGGAGAGCGTGTACGAGGACACAACGCGACACGTCTACGCGCTGCTCTACCATCTTTCAGGCGATGTGGCGAGCGCGGTGCAGTTCTACGCCACCGACTCGGTGAGCCATTTCCTCCGTGGGGCTCTCTACTTCTACACTGTACCCAACGAGGATTCCTTGGCGCCCTCTGTGGCCTTCTTTGATGCCGATATAGTGCATCTCCTGGAAACGTTGGAATGGAAATCGCGTTAGGCTATGCCAGAATACCATAAGGAAACTACCGGAGCCGCACTGCTGGCCATGTGGCGCATCGATGAGGACGAAGAGGCGCTAAAGCGATATATCGGGGGGGACTCCTTCCCCGTGCTGCAGCAATTCACCAACACGAAGCGGCGACTGGAGTGGCTCGCGGCGCGGTGCTGCCTAAAGATGCTGGGAATTACGGATTCAATAGTGTATGCGCCCAGCCGAAGGCCCTTCCTATCCAATGGTCGCATGCACATCTCCATTAGCCACTCCTTCCCTTTGGTAACGGTAATCGCCAGCAACCAATTCTTCGTGGGGATCGATATAGAGTCGTTGAACCGCGACTACGTACGCATAGCCGATAAGTACCTAACGCTGGGGGAGAAGAGCTGGGTGAACTTTGATAATGCGAAGCAGCTGTCGTTGATATGGTCCGCCAAAGAGGCTCTGTACAAGCTGCCGGGCATGGAGGGGCTAAATTCCTTTGTTGATATGACAACGCTCCCGATTGCCGAGGTGCGGGATCGCGGGGTGCTCAAAATGCGGGTACATCTGGGGGGACTGGTGCAGCTGTTCAACGTGGAGTACACATTTCGGGATGGATTTACCATCACGTGGGTGGCGTGCAACCCGCAGCTGATGGAGTGGAGCAAGCAAACCAAGCTGGAGGAAAAGCAATGAGCGAAGCGCAGCGAGAAGGACAAGTGCCCAAGGATGCTGCGGCACGGGCGGAACAGCTCGTGGCGGAGCTAAACCATTACAACGTACAGTACTACCAGCACGGCATATCGGAGGTGGACGATTTTACCTACGATGCGCTGATGAGAGAGCTGCAAACGCTCGAGCAGACGTACCCCTCTTTGCTGCGGGCCGACTCGCCTACGCAACGCGTGGGGGACGATTCTACGAAGGGCTTTGCCAAAGTGAAGCACGCCCGCCCGATGCTTTCGCTGGCGAACACCTATTCCCTCGATGAGCTGCGAGAATTCGACGTTCGGGTTCGGGAGGCCGTGCGGGGCGATGTGGAGTACATGGCGGAGATGAAATTTGATGGGGTTTCCATATCGTTACTCTACGAGACTGGGCGGCTAGTGCAGGCTGTCACCCGCGGCGATGGAACCTATGGAGACGTAGTGACGCAGAATGTGGCCACCATTGCGAACATTCCCCATCAGCTTCGGGGTAGCGGGTACCCCGCACAGCTAGAGATGCGCGGGGAGATATACATGCCGCGCGGGGTTTTCGCAAGGCTGAATGAGGAGCGGACGCACATGGGCAAAGAGCCATTCGCCAACCCACGCAACGCCGCGGCGGGGTCGCTCAAGCTGCATAGCCCGCAGGAGGTGGCCTCTCGGCAGCTGGCCTGCTTCCTCTACTTCCTTTATTCTGACGAGGAACTATTTGCCACGCACAGCGAAGGGCTAGAGGCTGCGGAGAGCTGGGGGCTGCCGATATGCGGCTACAGGCGGCTCTGTAGCAATATCGACGAGGTGTTTACACAGTTCACCGCATGGGGGGAGCTGCGCCCCGAACTGCCGTACGACATAGATGGCGCCGTTTTGAAACTGAACAGCCGGGCGCAGTGGCGGGAGCTTGGGCTCACGGCGAAGAGCCCGCGGTGGGCGGTTGCCTACAAGTACCCCGCGCGGCCCGCGCATACCCGAGTGCTGAGCATTGACTTTCAGGTAGGGCGCACAGGGGCTGTAACCCCCGTGGCGAACCTTGCGCCGGTGGCGCTGTGCGGCACCACGGTGAAGCGTGCCACGCTGCATAATGCCGAGTGGGTGGAGAAGCTGGGGGTGCGAGTGGGCGACCTCGTCACGGTCATCAAGGGGGGTGAAATCATCCCCAATATCATTGAGGTGGACTTGTCGGCCCGTCCGGCTGATAGTCAACCCTTCATCTTCCCGCAGGAATGCCCCGTGTGCGGGAAACCGCTGGAACGGGAGCCCGGCGAGACGAAGTTCTTCTGCACCAATACGCTGGGGTGCCCAGCGCAGATAACGGCATCGATAGTACATTTTGCCTCGCGCGACGCGTTGAATTGCTACGGGCTTGGCGATGCCACCGTACAGCTCCTCTACGAGAATGGACTCGTGAAGAATGTGGCGGACCTGTTTTCGCTCACGCGGGAAGGGCTTATCAAGTCCCGGGTTTTCGGAACGAGCGAGGGGGGCTACGAAAAGACTATCGATAACCTGCTAGCTGGCATTGAGGGCGCAAAGAACGCAACGTTTGACAAGGTTCTCTACGCGTTGGGAATACGGCACGTAGGGGTAGTAACAGCCAAACGTATTGCCACAACGCTAGGGACAATCGACGCAGTGGAGCGGGCAACGGTAGAAACGCTACGTGAAATCCCCGACATTGGGGACATCGTTGCGCAAGAGATTGTGAATTTCTTTCAGGACGTTGAAAATCAGCAGATAGTGGAACGACTACGAGCCGCTGGGCTGCAAATGGAGATGCAAAGGTCAGAACCCACGAGCGACCGGTTGACAGGGGAAAAGGTGGTAGTGAGCGGCAAGTTTACGAGGTTTAGCCGGGAGGAGCTTAAGGAGCTGATCGTACAGCATGGGGGCGAGGTGATGAGCGGGGTATCAAAAAACACAACGCTGCTCGTGGCGGGGGAGAACATGGGCCCGGCGAAGCGCGAGAAGGCCGAGTCGCTCGGCACGAGGGTTATTACGGAGGATGAATTTGCGAAGATGATAAACTTGGGGGAGGAGTGATGCTAGAATCGTTACGGGAGAAATGGGGGCTGCGGGCGATACGAAAGGCGAAACGGCAGGCAAGGACGGCACGAGAGCTCATCCCGCTCGACGAGGTGCGCCACGTGCAGCTGGTGGTGCCGAGTGACAACCTAGAACGCTTTAATGCAACCGTAGAGCTTGGCCGGCAGCTCGCAACGAGTCGGCGGCAGGTGCAGGTAATTTCTGTATGCCTTGAAAAACGCCCTGACGATAGGCTACTCATGCGGGAGGGGGTGGTACTGTTTACGCGTTCCAGCGTTTCATGGCTGTACAAGCCCAACGAACCGTTGCTGTTTGATGTGACTGCTCCCCGCCCCGATTTGCTCGTTGATTTTTCGTTACAGCCCGATTTAACGTTGCAATGGATAGCGTACTTTTCGCGAGCCAATATAAAAATCGGATTCAGCGAATTTGATGGTGTCCCGATTCACGACATCACCTTCGCCATGAAGGAAGGCACCAACATCCCAGACCAGTTCAATGTGCTGCAGCAATACCTAAGTAAACTGAGCGGGCAGGAGGCTAAAGAGGCAATGAAGGCATAAAGGCATCCTGTCTAAAAGAAGATGAACAACGCTGCTAATCAACAGCAGAAGCGCAGACGGCGCTCTGTGATTCTTGGGATTCTAGCACTACCCGTGCTGGTGGTGCTGGTTTACCTTGCGTTCCGAAAGGTGGAGCCGCAGGAGCTGCTGTCGATAGTGTCGCAGGCCAATTGGAGCCTCGTGGCTGTGGCCATGCTGGTTGGGATCCTGTCGCACCTCATCAGGGCGCGCCGCTGGCAGCTGCTACTCAATACGCTCGAGCGCCCCACCACCCTTTTCAGCGCATTCTACGCAGTTATGGTTGGATACTTTTTCAACCTACTGCTGCCGCGGGCCGGGGAGGCGGTGCGATGCGTTGTGGTGAGTCGGAGGTCGCAGGTGAAGCTGGAGAAGAGTTTAGGCACGATGGTGACAGAACGGCTGGCCGATGTGTTCGTAATGCTGTTGCTCACACTAATCACCGTACTGTTCAGCCTCACTACGTTCGGTGCATTCCTATGGGATGACGTGCTACAACCCTTTTTTGGCAGGAAGTTTGGAACGCACCCTTTAGCCGTTTGTGGGGCCATCGCTGCGCTGGTAGGAGCGGTGCTACTGATCTACTGGATGATGCACAGCCGCGTGTTGGGGTTACGCCTGCGGGCGAAGGTGCGGCGATTTTTTCGGGGTCTAGCGCAGGGGATGGATTCGCTGCGCCGCATGGAGGCGAAATGGGAATTTCTAGGTTGGACTGTGGCGCTATGGGTGGCCTACTGGCTAATGACGTACCTGGTGTGCTTGGCGTTGCCCGCAACGGAAGGACTTGGATTACAGGTTAGCCTAACGCTGCTCGTGGTAGGTACGTTCGGGATGTTTGTGCCGGTGCAGGGAGGTATCGGGTCGTTTCACCTCGTGATAACGCTTTGGCTCATGGCGCTTGGGCTGCCGCGGGCGGAGGGTCTTGCCTACGCCACGCTGTCGCATGGCTGCCAAACGGTGCTACTAATCGTAGTGCCAGCAGTGCTTGAGATTTACCGAATTATTGCCAAAGTGAGGCGTAACGCAAAACTGCAAGGAGGAATAGTAGAGGATGGCGAAGGTAAAGAGTAGCTACGTTTGCCAGAATTGCGGGGCGACCTCTGTGAAATGGCTCGGGCGCTGCCCCTCGTGCGGGCAGTGGAATACGTTCGTGGAACAGCGCGTGGCGGAGGCTTCCAAGCGGGCGAGCATGATAAGCGTATCGCGGCAAGCGGTGCCCGAGCCGCTTGCCAACGTGCGGAATTCCAACGAGGAGCGCGTAGACTGCGGCGTGGGTGAAATCAACCGGCTGCTGGGAGGTGGCATGGTGCCGGGGTCTCTGATACTGCTCGGCGGGGAGCCCGGGATCGGGAAATCGACGTTGGCACTCCAGCTAGCCCTATCGCCCACATTGGGAAAGGTGCTCTACGTGTCGGGCGAGGAGAGTGCTAATCAGGTGAAGATGCGCGCGGATCGGCTCGGGTTCAACGGGCAGGAGTGCTATATCCTCAATGAGAATCTACTGGAAAACATTTTAACCCAGGCAGAGACGCTTGCGCCGAGCGTGCTGGTGGTGGACTCCATACAAACGGTATACACCGAGACGGCAGACTCTGCACCGAGCTCCGTGACGCAGGTGCGCGAATGCGCCGCCGCGCTGCTACGCTACGCCAAAACCACCGGCGTTTCGGTAATCCTCATTGGGCATATCAACAAGGAGGGGACGCTGGCGGGCCCTAAAATTTTGGAACACATCGTGGACGTAGTGCTGCAGTTTGAGGGCGATGGGGCATATATGTACAGGGTGCTTCGCTCCATTAAGAACCGATTTGGGACAACCTCAGAGTTGGCTATCTTTGAGATGCGTAGCAATGGCCTCCGGGAGGTTGCGAACCCATCCGAGCTTCTCCTCACGCACCGGGAAGAGCCGCTAAGCGGCATCGCCGTAGCGGCAACCATTGATGGCGTACGCCCACTGCTAGTGGAGGTGCAGGCCTTGGTGGGGAATGCTGTTTACGGCACGCCGCAACGCTCCACCACGGGCTACGATGCAAAACGACTCAACATGCTGCTCGCGGTGCTAGAGAAGCGAGCCGGATTGAAATTGGGCGCTAAAGATGTTTTCATAAACGTGGCAGGCGGGTTGAAACTGACCGATCCCGGAGCAGACCTTGCGGTGGTGGCTGCCGTTATCTCTTCCTACTTTGACACGCCCTACGCCCCTGGCTTTTGCTTCACCGGCGAGGTGGGGCTGAGCGGTGAGATCCGACAGGTGACACGCATAGAGCAACGGGTGAAAGAGTCGCTACGTTTAGGATTTAGCAGGGTTTTCATATCAAACAATAGATTGCCACAGGGCCTATCGCTTGAAGGCTGTACCCCGCTGCGGGGCGTTGCAGACCTTATAAAAGGAACACTAGGCGCGAGGTAAGCGTAAGAGCCGTATGAATCCTTCTTGCACTTCAGGGTTTGAAGTTGCAACGAAAACATTTACCTTTGGGCAAAAGGGAGCATGAACGATGGACGCTGCGCATGAAATTGAAAATCCAGAGCGAGACCTAGCTACGCAATTCATTCAACTCACCGACAAGAGTCTCTTTTTAACAGGCCGAGCTGGCACTGGGAAGACGACCTTTTTGCGCTGGGTAGTTGATAACGTGAAGAAACGAATGGCCGTGGTAGCCCCTACCGGGGTGGCGGCGATCAATGCCCGCGGCATGACCATCCACTCTTTCTTCCAAATTCCCACAGGTCCGCATGCGCCGGTACGCTACGCACCGAACGCCCTATACGACCCTAGATGGAGCGGCGCGGAGCAGCGTGCAAATCTCCGTAAGGACCGGCGTGCGCTCATACGAAGCCTTGACCTGCTGATTATTGATGAGATTAGCATGGTGCGCGCAGATTTGCTCGATGCCATTGATGGCGTGCTGCGGGAGTATCGCAACGCGACACGCCCCTTCGGCGGGGTGCAGCTGCTGGTGATAGGCGATTTGTACCAGCTCGCCCCAGTCACTCGCCCCGAGGAGTGGGGGCTCGTGGCGCCATTCTACGACTCCCCCTACTTTTTCAGTAGCTACGCCTACCGGCTGCTGCAACCCATAACGATAGAGCTACAGCACATTTACCGCCAACGGGATGCATCGTTCATTGACATCCTCAACGAGGTGCGTGAGGGGCAGGTAAGTCAACCCACACTCGATACGCTCAACCGCCTCTACGACCCCGACATCACCAAAAAGCTACCGAAGAACACCATACTCCTTTCTAGCCATAACAAGTCGGCCGACGAGCTGAACGCAGGGCAGCTGGAGCGAATTAAGAGTAAGACGTATACCTATAAGGCTGTAGTCCAGGGAACTTTCCCGCAGAGCATGTACCCAGTAGCTGAGGAGATAGAGCTAAAGGAGGGGGCACAGGTTATGTTCTGTAAGAACGACACGACAAGCATGGAGCCACGCTACTTCAATGGGAAGATTGGGCGAGTGACGGAGCTTGATGATAAGTCGGTTACAGTACTTTGCGAGGGCGATGACGAGTCCATTACTGTGGAGAAGACGTTGTGGGAGAACATGGAAACCACGCTTGACCCCGCAGGGGAGGTGACCCGAGGAACAATTGGGACCTTCACGCAGATCCCGTTGCGCCTTGCCTGGGCGATAACCATCCATAAGAGCCAAGGCCTCACGTTTGACCGTGTGATTATCGATGCGGCGCGTGCCTTCTCCTCGGGGCAGGTGTACGTGGCGCTGAGTCGTTGCCGCACACTCTCGGGCATATGCCTCAGCTCCAAGCTTCCAGCATACGCCATTAAAACCGATGGCGTTATCACGAGCACCATGCACGAGGTGCGTAGTCGCCCCGTAGACGAGAGCACGTTGCAAAATGCCATCCTGGAGTTTAACCGTAACTCCTTAGTGTCACTATACGATTTTGAACCAGAGCTTCAGATGGTGGATCGGCTGGCGCGTCTAGCGCAACAGCGCAGTATCGATAGGCCATTGTTTCGGCTCTGCGCCGAGGTGGCAAGTAAACTGACCGAGCTGCATAGGGTGGGAGAGAAGTTTGTACGCCAGATAGATAAGCTACTAGACGAGAACTCTGATTTGGAGAAGAATGAACAGCTGCAGGAGCGGATAAAGGCTGCAGCGCACTACTTTATCAGAGAATTGGACACAGCAGAAATAAAATCATTTTTGCTCTCCGCGCCATCGTCAGAGGATGAATTGATTACGCAGCGCTACGAGACCGCAATGACATCGCTGCTCAACGTTTTCTACCCACATGAAAAGCTTCTAGAGTACACCCAAACAGGCTACAATGCAACTACGTTCCACCAAAAGCGTATAGGGCTAATGATAGCAAATGTAAATTGGGAAGAATGGCGCAGCCAACAGCGGGAAAAGACCGAGGAAGAGGCAGATGAGGAGACAAAAGCGTTGCAAGAGCTCATAAAAAGGATTGAGACGTGGCGCACGGCGCAAGCGAAGAAGGAGGGGAAACGAGCGAGCCAAATACTGACAAAAGAAAACATCACCGACCTGGCACAGGTACGTCCGCGAACGATAGACGAACTAGCTATGGTAAAGGGCTTTGGGGAGAAACGTGTTTCTGCATACGGAGCGGAGCTCGTGGCACTGGTGCGCGGCGAAGGGAACTAACGGTAGAACGAATACTTTGCTTTTTCCCTCACTGTCAATGGCTAGCCTTTATTCCGTCTGAGGAGTCTCCCTGGTCTATCAATGAGTGTAACAACTCTTTTTAACAAGCACCGCATCCCAAATTCCCGCCATACCTGAAAATTTTACTACCTTTGAAAAAAGAAAAAAGAGGCGATCGCATGCAAAATATATTCGTTAACAGGAACAAGTTGGCCTCTAACGTTTGGCAGGTTGCTTTCCTCTTTCTGCTATTTTTGCTTTCAGTTGTCAAAAGTACAGCGCAACCAACGTACGCAATACCATTCACACGGAATGACTCGGCAAGGTGGCATACCAATGATAGTTTAGCGGCACTGTTCAAGCAGCAGGGCGCCCTCCGTGAGGCCGCAGAACGTCTTGATGACAACGGGATGCTCTTCTGGGAGCGCAATAGCCAGGTAGAGGCGATTAAGTACTTTGAACAGTCCCTCAGAATCAATGAGCAGCTAGGAAATAACAACGGGATAGCTGGGATCAATAGCAACCTAGGATTTATTTACGCCGACATAGAGAAGTACGACAAGGCCCTTGAGTACCTCGAGAAGACACTAACTGTAAGGCGTTCGGAAAAAAAGAAGGTTGGAATTATCTCAACGCTCGTTAACCTATCGGTAGTGCTGAACAAGTTAGAACGCTATGACGAGTCGGTAAAAAGACTAGAAGAGGCTCTCTCCATTGCCCAAGAAATGAACGATGAGACGCAGATGCGTAGCGTCTACGGCATGCTTTCAGAGACATACCAAAAGGCGGGCAACGCGGAGAAAGCGATGTACTACTACAACTATTTCCGCACTTTCAACGACTATGTGGCAGGAGAGGCGCTGCGGCAAGCCAAGAGCGAAGTGGCGCAGCACAAGCTACAGGAAGAGAACTTGCTGCTGCAAAATCGCAACAACGAGTTGGAGCTGGAAAAACAGCGCTGGCAGCTAAGCAAACAGGCCACTAGCATCGAGGAGCTCAGCGGGGCGAAGAAAGAGCTTTTGGACTCCTTGGGGATAGTTGAAGTGCTGAATCGCATGCTCACGTCTGAAAACGAAAAGGAGAGGATGCGCAGCGAGGCGCTAGAGCAGTCAAAGCGGCGCATAACGATGGCTCTATGGCTTGGCGTGTTAGGAATTGTAATCGTACTGCTTGCGCTAAGCTTTGTACTGGTGGTGCTGCGCAATAGGAATCGCTACGCCAAAACGCTACAGAAGAAGAATGAGACGATTGCGAAGCAAGCTGATGAGATGGCGAAGGTGAATGCGCAGCTGCATACGGCTAACAACGAGCTGGCCCAGCGCAACGAGCTAATCATTTCAAGCATACGTGCATCGAAGGACGTCCAAGATGCAATCTTTGCCTACAGTACCCCCATCACGAAACTTTTTAGGGAGTCGTTTAGCATTAGCCATGCGAGAGACATCGTCTCTGGCGACTTACACTACGCACGGCGTACCGCAGATGGCACCAGGATCCTTGTGGTAGGCGACTGCACGGGGCATGGGGTGTCGGCCGCGTTCCTTACCATTTTGGCTATCGCAACGCTCGACCGAGCGGTGTTTGATGAGCAGGTGCAAACCCCTACGGAGGCTCTCATGTTCCTTGATAGGGTGTTCAGCGGCCTCAATGAGGGACAGCTGGTAACATTGCACTCCATGGATGTCGCCATGATCTGCATACCTCCTAGTGGAGAATATATCGATTTTGCAGGGGCGAAAAACGAACTCTTTGTTGTAACATCGCAAGGAGCAACGCGCCACCGCGGAAGCCGCTTTGAGATTGGCGGGAGCAGCGTTCAGGTGGGGCGAAACACAAAAGAGATTGAGCTACAGCGCATCCCGATAACGGAAGACACATGGTGCTACATGTACAGCGATGGGATGATGGACCAATTCAACGAGGCGGGAAGAAAGTTTTCAAGTCCACGCCTCCATGCACTCCTAGGGTCTTTGTACACAAAAGATGCCGAGACTCAAATGAAAACCATCGACGAGGCTATTGCAGCATGGAAGGGGAAGGAGGATCAGATTGATGATCAACTGCTGGTGGGGGTTAAAATTGAAAGAAAATAGGAAGATGATGGCAAGGAGTAGATGCCGGGGGCTATTCACATCGTGGTTGGCTGTGACGCTTTGCCTGTTCGTAGGCAACAGTAGCGTAACAGGGCAGGAACAACCCTACTGGCGTGACACCGTCACGGGGCGGTTGTATTGGAATAAGAATAAACCGCTGTACCTCTTCCTTTCGCCAACGCCCGATGCAGCAGCTGGGGAGCTGATGCAGAGCCAAAGGATGCCCCAGTACGCCTGCCCCTTCTACCTTGACACAGAAGGAATAAATTTCCTTCGCACCCGCTGGGCAGTAGATACGGCTACAAAACGCCCCATCTCTCCTCAACGGGAAATCCTTTGGGAGGTGTACGCCGATGGGCTACCACCCACCACCCGCGCTGTAGTCGTTGGGAAAAGTACCAAGCAAAACACAGGGTGGAAGCTAGGCGATGGGGGAGGCGTAGAACTGACCTCCACAGACGCAGGGTGCGGCGTAGCGGATATATACTACAGCCTAGATGGCGCAACGTGGGAACGCTACAGCGGAGTAATCCACTTAAGCGAGGAGTCTCTTTTCACGTTACGTTACTATGCCGTTGACCACGTGGGCAACCGCGAACAGGAACGTAGCATTGACCTTCAAGCAGACCTCACGCCGCCATCGTCGGGGTGCGTGGTCACTGGCGCATTCCTAGAAAGCAGCGGAACGGTATCAACAAGCTCCGTACTACACCTAGAGTCTAGCGACCATGGGGTAGGGGTGGAGCAACTGCATTACAGAATTGATGATGGCCAATGGAACACAACTAAACCAGGCGCTCGGGTGCAAATCTCAACCCTAAAAGAGGGGGACCACACGCTGGAATTCTACGGGGTGGACTACGTTGGCAATAAGGAGGAGGTGCAGTCATTTTCTTTTTATCTTGACAAAACCCCTCCGATCACCATCTCCGATGTCCTAGGAGATAAGTTCATTGTGGACGATAAGGTCTACTTTTCTGGGCGCTCCAAGATGAAAATAACGGCCGTGGATAACAAGGCGGGGGTGAAAGCTGTACGTTACTCTATTGATGGCGATGAGTTCAAGCCCTATGAAGAGCCCTTCTACATGCCGAACAAACCGGGATGGCACGTGGTAAGGTACTACTCCGTTGACAGCTTAGAGAACCAAACGGAGGGGCTGTACGCCGATGAGTACTACGAATATCGGATGAAAGTAGATAAAGTATACGTTGACCTCACAGGTCCACGCATATCGTTCTCCGTGGAGGGCGATCGCTACGCCCGTAACGACACGGTATACCTTTCGCCCCGCTCCCGCGTAAAGCTCAGCGGAGAGGATAGCGAATCGGGGCTTCAAAAGCTCACCTATACGCTAGATCACGATGCTTGGGAGAAACAGTACGATGAGCCGTTTAGCCTTGAGGGGTTACCCTCGGGGGAGCATTACGCTGAGTTCTTTGCCTACGACAGGGTGAATAACCGTAACGTGAAGACGCTCACCTTCTTCTTGGATAGCGAATCGCCTAAAGCGGACTACAGAATAAGCGTTGAAAGCTTGAACCAAGACGAGCAATCTCCCATCTATCCCTGCGATGCAAAAATCTATTTAACAAGCCAAGACGACCTCACTGGGGTGGAACTCCTGGAGTACTCACTTAATGGGAAGGCCCTGCAACCCTACCGTGGAGCGTTCGGAGGTCTTGAGGCAGGAACAAACCGTCTGAAAGTGAAGGCGACCGACAGGGTGGGCAATTCGGGGGAGACCGTTTGGAATATAGAGTGCCGATAAGCGGCAATAAAAAGTGACGGAAGATATGGGATACTCGGGCATGGCGTGGCAATGGATAGCAGTGGCAATTATACTGGTGGTCGTGGTGGGGGTAATAGTGTGGCGCGCATCTAGACGACCAAAAGGGGGATGCGGCTGCGGGGGCGGCTGCGCAGGCTGCCACTAGCCAGCAAAAAGCCCTATGGTGCGGTATAAGCTAGACCTGTCCTATGTAGGGACTGCATACCACGGTTGGCAGCGGCAGGAGAACGCCGTAACGGTGGAGGGCACGGTAGAAGATGCCCTTCGTAAGATTACCGGTCTAGCGCTAGAGGCTGTGGGGGCAGGACGCACCGATACAGGGGTGCATGCAGAGCAGTACGTTGCCCACGTGGACATGCCCCAAGCGGTTAACACCGTAGATTTAAAGTACAAACTCAACGCTGTACTCCCACGAGACGTAGCGATACACGCCATTAGCGAGGTTCCCGAAGATTTTCATGCCCGATACGGCGCCACGCGACGAACGTACGAATACCGCATAGCGCGGGAGAAAATGCCATTCTTGGTAGATAGAGCCTTTTTCTACCAGCTTCCACTTGATGTAGCCGCCATGCAGCGGGCTGCAAGTCAACTGGTAGGCGAAAGGGAATACGGCTGTTTCTGCAAAACGGGGGGCAACGCCCTTTCCATGCGTTGCAGGGTAGATGAATCTAGCTGGCGTGAGGAAGGGAACCTATTAATATTCAGGGTTAGCGCAGATCGATTCTTACGCAACATGGTGCGTGCAATGGTGGGTACACTACTAGAGGTGGGACGCGGTAGGCGCAGCGAAGACCTTGGCGCATTGCTTAGCGGGGGCAGTCGCAGCGCGGCGGGGGAGTCCGTGCCGGGGTGCGGACTGTTCCTAGTGGCCATAGCGTACGATTGAGTCTAGACAAATGCTCGGCCCATGGTATCGGGCATTTGTCTATACGTTTATGGTTGGGGGAAAAAGGATATAGCCACTCTGTAGGCGTGACTACAACTAACAACGGCCCCATCTCTGCCGCCCCCGTTTCAATAGTAAATACTTACCGTTTCTACACACGGTATTTCCTTAAAAAAGGTGAGAAGTCGCCCTTATTTTAGTCACGACCTTTGCGCCGTTAATTGATGGCAGCGTGAAAAGGGCAGAAAAAACGGATGTACATAGAGGCGTAGGGGGTACTTCAGGCGGTAACTTCACGGAGGCAGATTCGCCGGTTATTGAATGCGTTGGGCTTACCCATTACTACGGTTCACGCTTAATATACAGCGACTTAAACTTTACCGTCCCCAAGGGTGGGGTTGTGGGGCTACTCGGTAAGAACGGCACGGGAAAAACCACAACCATCAACATTCTCAACGGATTCCTACGGCCGCAAGCTGGAGTCTGCCGACTATTCGGACAAAACTCACAGGCCCTGCCCCCGCACGTTAAGCAACGCATTGCGCTGCTGCTCGAGGGGCACGTTCAGTACCCCTTCCTGACGATCGACCAAGCCGAACGTTACCTCGCACCGTTCTATCCCAAATGGGACTCTGCGATCTACCACGAACTCACCTCCCGATTGCAGGTAACATCTAGGCAACGCATCGGCTCCATGAGCTGCGGACAGCGTTCCCAAGTGGTTCTTGGACTCATCTTGGCGCAAAACGCAGACCTACTCATACTTGACGACTTCACCCTCGGCCTTGACCCTGGCTACCGCCGTCTCTTCATTGAATACCTACAGGAGTACGTTCTCTCTCGGGGCAAAACCGTTTTTGTTACCAGCCACATCATTCAGGACATGGAGCGCTTCATTCAGGAGTGCATCATCATGGACTACGGAAAAATTCTCCTGCAAATGCCCACCCGACAGGTACTCTCCGACCTGAACATCTATGAAGTCAAAAGCAATGACCTCGAGGGCGCACACAGGGTACTTGCAGCAAACCCAGACTCGTTTTACCATCCAGAACCCCATCATAGTAAGATTAGCTTCGCCTCTTTCCTCCCCTTTGAGCAGGTTCACGGCATTACCGAGTCGGCTGGATGCCACCTTGAAATTGTCACGTGCAGAAGACCAACCGATTTAGAGGACGCATTTATTGCCTTAACGGGGAAGTACTAACCATGAATAACAATCACCAAACCATAGCACCGTTCAGAGCACTACTCTACAAAGAGTGGCAAAAGACCCGTTTTACCATCTTTGGAATTGCCGCTATTTGGGGAATTGCCCTGCTCGCGAATGGCATGCGTATGTACCGTATCGTACGCACGCACGGAGCGCCCGCCGTTTGGGATGCAGTACTCTATAAAGACTTCAATCTCCTCGCCCCGCTCCAATGGCTACCCCTCGCCGTAGGGCTTGCGCTCGGTCTGGCGCAATTCCTCCCAGAGGTGAGGCAAAAACGTCTCAAGCTTACGCTGCACCTTCCCCTTAAAGACGGCCAGCTCCTTGGCACCATGCTGGTCTACGGCTATTTGTTGCAGCTAATTGCAGCCTGCATTGTGCTGCCCTGTGCCTACCTTGTGATGATACGCCTCTTTCCTCACGAGATGGTGAACGCCAGCATGCTTACCGCTTTACCCTGGTTCATAACCGGCGCAAGCGCGTATGGGCTAGTGGGCTGGATATGCATTGAGCCTGTGATCCGCCGTCGCGTAACCTATGCCGTACTTGCAGCTCTATGCCTATATGTGGGTTTTCTTTCTAACAACACTTGCGCCTATAGCCCCTTCGCTTGGGCCATGCTCCTCTTTGCGTTTGTAATGGTTCCTACGCTCTGCTTCGGTGCGCTCGCCCGCTTCCGAGAGGGGGAAACGGCAAATGCTACACCGAGCGCTGCGGCCCGCATGGCAGTGCCTAAAAGAATCAAACGGTTCGGGGACTACGCGAAGAACACTGCCTACGGACTGCTATTGCTAATCGGCGCAGCCGCATCGTCCGTCTTTTTACCCCACATTTTTCACCTCACACTCGATCGGTCATTTGACCTTCCCTTCACCGTCTACAGCGGCGTAACCCGCACATTTGCTGTATTCGAGGGAGGGGTAGAAGATGGGCGCTATAGGGACGATGCAGGCAACACCTACACCCGTAGAGAATTTGATAGCATTTTACCTACACTCTACTACACGCAGCTCATTCGTGATGGGCGTTTCCCCGACTCCCTTTTCGGTGTACCCGTGACTGCCGACTTCATGTCGGAGAACTTTTTTGTTTTCCATAGCCGCCCGGTCGAGTTAAATCGATACCGTATCCTCCTCTACCCCCTAGTTAACGCCGACTCTGAACGGGTAACCATTGCCGAGCCCCGAGAGGCTTTTAGATGGAGGAAGGACGGCATTGAAATAATCCGAATGGAGGACAATGCTATAGACGTTGCCAAAACGGAGCGCTTTCAAGCGGCACTCCAAGGAATGGCATTGCCAGTAAAACTAACGGTTTGCAATCCTGAGTCGCGTAAGGAGTACGACAATGGATACCTCATAGTGGATGCCAACGACTCTCTGTGGCAGTTGAAGCAGCAGGATAATCGTCCCGTTGCAAGGCGTTTACATGCACCGCAAGGCGATGGCATACAAATGGCGTGGGTAACGGAATTTGAAAATCACCGTTCGTTGGGGTACGTTTCTAGCGAGAGCGGACGTTTTTACAGCGTGGATGCCCTAAGCGGGCAGTGCATTGAATTGCCTCTCGATGGCTTTTCGCCCCGCCGCGAGTCCTTGATGGTTTTTGGCAATTTCTTTGACCAAACGATTCGGATAATCGATGAGCCTAGCGTGCGCTACATAGCCATCAATAGCGCAGCCCCGCTTCAACAGCTAAGGCTCTATAATCTTAAACTGCCGAGCGATTGGGTTGATAGGGTGGCGCAATGGCTATTCCCATTTGAGCTTACGCTCACGAGCCGCAATAGCGTGTATATCTACCCGCGAATGCAGGCACGCTGGAGTTGGCAATGCCTCCCGCTCTGTTTTCTTTTGGCATGCTTAACGGCCGGCCTTACACGCAGGGAATCTGTAGTTAGTCGAATCCTGAAAGCGTGCGGGGTCTTGCTTTTTGGAATCTACCTCGCCCTTCCCCTTTTACTATGGAGGCGTTGAGCTATTGACGGCTGGAGGTAATATGTTACACTTTAATGCTTACATGTTCTGCAAGAGACTAGGCTTCCTCCGTTCTATGCGTCGCGACGTGCTGCTACTAGTAGTCTTCGCCGCTGCACATTCACTGCTACTTTCCACTAATGCCTTTGCGCAGGGCAGCAGCACGGCCTCAGTGGAGGTGGTGGTAAAGAATGTGACAACTGGAGCTCCGATACCTTTTGCGCTAGTGGTGCTGCAACGAAACGCAGCAAAGTACGCCGGCACAACCAACGCCGAAGGCTTGGCTCGCATTGGTCAACTAACGGATGGGAACTACATTTTAACTGTTTCCCACGTGGGTTTTGACACCTATAGCACACAAATTCCTGTCGCGGGGAGTAAACAGATTACCATACCGCTTAGCGTCACCTCCATTGCGATACGAGAAGTGGTGATAACCGCCAGGGAGGCGCGCGCACCCACTAGCACAAGCTCCATCGGGCAAGAGGCCCTGCGACACCTACAGCCAAGCTCCATGGCCGACGTCATGGAGCTACTCCCAGGGGGATTTAGCAAAGATCCCAATCTCACCTCCGCCCAGCCCCTATCCATTAGGGAGTCAGATATTCCGACCACCAATATGCCCCAGATATGGGCCAAGGTGCGTAAGCAAAACTATACCACCTCCGCGCTCGGCACCCAGGTGATGGTTGACGGTGTGCCTATTAACACGCACGCAACCATGCAGAGAATACAGGGCCTTTGGCGCCCCGAGCAGTACAAGCATGTCTTCCTAAACAAGGGGGTGGATGCCCGCTCGCTGAGCACCGACAATATTGAGCGCATTGAAATCATTCGGGGCATTCCGAGCGCAGAGTACAGCAACCTCACGAGTGGCCTAATTAAAATTCACCGCAAGGTGGCCTATCGCGAGCTTGAGGGTCGCTTTAAAGCCGATATGCGCAGCGCGCTGTGCTACATTGGCAAGGGTTTTGAGCTACAGGGGGGCACGCTCGGCCTTGTCATCTCGGCCGACTACATCAATTCTTTCAATGACCCCCGCAACGTTCGGGAGCACTTCCAGCGGGTTACCGGCTCGCTACGCATCAACAAACGTTGGACTCCAAACCTCGGTATCCTTCGTCTCAATTCTTCCATAGACTACTCTGGCTCATTCAACAGCAGCAAAGACGACCCCGATATCAATGTAGGCAACCGAGATGTCTTTATTGCAGAGCGACAGCAGATACAGCTCTCGCAAGGGGTAGATATTCAGTTCAAGGGTAATTCGTTTCGTCTTGACCACCTAGAGGCTCTCGTCTCAGCCGATGCCCAGCGTGAGATTATGTTTATTGAGCGGTACACATCAACCGGGCTTACCACCCCCATTCTCTCCGCCACGCAAACAGGTGAGAATTACGTCGGCTTCTACCCCACCAGCTACACCTCAAGCCAAACCACCGAGGGACTTCCTTTCTACGGCTATGCCAAACTGCTACTAGAGCACCGTTTTACCGCCCCTGCCGCGCTGGCGCACTGCGTCCGTTACGGGGGCAATACCCGCTACGCTAAAAACTATGGGCGGGGCGCACTCTTTGACCCCATGCGCCCTGTTTTCCCCAACATAGGCACGCGCCCCCGCGCATTTCGCAACATCCCTGGGGAAACCATCCTCTCGCTCTTCGCAGAGGATAACCTCACCCTCTCCTATAACCAATTTACTACTGAGCTATCGGCCGGCGTTTCAGGCAACTCCATGGCCTTTCTACCCAAAGGGTACTCCATGCATGCGAAATGGCTCTTTGACCCCCGCATAAACGCAAAAATAGGGTACGATTTCCTCGCGTCCAATGCCTCTGGCCCCCTAACGGTAGAGCTCAACGGCGGTGTCGGCTGGCTCTCCCTATTCCCCACCATCGACCAGCTCTTCCCAGACAAGGAATACATTGATTTGGTAGAACTGAACTACTGGCACGCTAACAAAGAGTTTAGAACCGCCTACGTACGCACCTACGTGGAGGAAGTTGATGCTTCAAAGCTTATGCCGGCACGTAACTTTAAATGGGAGGTGCGCACAAGCGCATACTGGAACGGCTTCTCGCTCTCCGTCACCTATTTTGAGGAGCAAATGCGTAACGGCTTTCGCACCAGCAACGAGTTCCGCCCTCTCGCATTTAACCAATACAGCGCAGAGAGTATCCCCCACGCTTCGCTTACTGCACCGCCGAGGGTAGAGAATATCCCCTACGAAAAGCACTATTTCACCTACATGCATCCCGCCCCAAGCAATGGGAGCGAAACCGACAAGAAGGGGGTGGAGTGGGTGTTCTCCACTAAGCGATTCCCCGTATCCCGAATACGTATCACCTTTGACGGCGCGTGGTTCCGCACCAAGCATCGCAATAGCATCCCGCAGTACGCTGCGCCTAGCGTCGCTATTTTGGGTAAATCGTACCCATACGTTGGGTACTATGAAGACGTAGAGGGGGTGGAGCAGGAGAGCCTTAACACCACCCTCCGTGCCGATGCCCACGTTCCCCAGCTAGACCTCACCATCAGCCTAGCCGTCCAAACCAATTGGTACGGCAAATCTCGGTACCTCCCGCGCAACGTGTGGCCTATCAAGTACGTTGACTACGAGGGCAATTGGAAGGACTTTTCGCCCTCCGGGCAAAATGACCCCACCCTGATGTGGCTTCAGCGTCCCCGCGATGCCTTTGAGAATAGGCTCTATACGGTTCCCATGATGGCGAGCGTCAACCTCAAAGCCACTAAATGGCTCTTCAATAAAAAGCTACAGGTTGCTCTCTTTGTGAATAAAATCTTTGACTATACCCCTGACTACAAGGATAATGGGGCAACCATCCGCCGCTACCAGAACCCCTACTTCGGCATGGAGGCCAACTTAAAGCTATAGCTATGTCCAAGCGTTCACATTTTCTGTTCTCCCTCTTCCTTTTAGCTCTTTTGCCCACCGCCACCAGCTGCCTTAAAAGCAGCTACCGCGACTCGCTCTGCCAGCTGGAGGTTGTGTTTCATTATAACTTCCCAGAGGGGGTTGAAGCCGTGGACGGCACGCTCACCCTTGCAGAATACAATACGCGCCGTGAGTATAGGGTTTCAGTGGTGGGGACATCGCCCGCCACGCTCACCATCACCCGCGGTTTCTACAGCGTCAAGTTCGACGGCATTGCCCGCAGCCGCGGCAGCTTAGCCCGCGTTGTAGCCCTTGTGGAGGAGCAGCCCGCCACCGCTGAGAAATCAACAGTAACCCTTGAGATTCTTTCGCAATGGATATAGCCTTAGCCACTGTAGCTCTCATCTCGTTGCTAGCGGTTGACTCCACAAAGGAGGCCCGCACCGATGGGGCAAACCCTTCGCTCCGCGCAGCCGTGGCGACACGCCAAAGCTATCTTAACGGGGCACCCCTCTTTTTGCCTTCGCTCATGCGCTACGCGTATCTAGAGAACCTTACCACGGTGCGCGCCGACTACCTTTGGAGAGCGCAGCAGCGGCAGGTTGAGCCTCCCGAAGGCCTTGCCGAGCAGCATGTCGCACTGCACGCCACATCCTTCATGCACCTCTCAAAGCGCATCACCACCTATGGTTTTGCCTCCTACTGCCACGAACGCACCCGAGACGTAGCATTTCTCAACAGTAGCGATTTCCACATCACATTCCCCTACACATCAGCCACAGAGGCGGGGGGAACCGACCGTAAATCGAGCTATAGCTTTAGCGGAGGGTGCGACATCGCGATTCCCATCGGCACTCTCGGCCTTGAGGTGCAGTACCGCGCAATGCAGATGCACCGCACGATAGACCCTCGCCCCCTGAACGTCATCTCCGATTTTCACGGACGTGTCGGCTATAGCCTCCCCATCAGCCAGCAGTATCTCCTCGCCGGGGTGCTGCGCGCAGATGTCTACAAACAGAGCAGCGATGTGAGCATTTACAATCCGCAGGCAGAGCCGCTCTACCTCCTCATGAATGGGCTGGGGAATAGTTTTTTTCGGCATAACATATCCGACTCTCCCCTCCTCTACCGCATGCGGGGATTCGGCGGCGCATTGGCTCTACGGCCCAAAGAACGCACCGGGGTGTGGGGATCCATGGGCTTTATGTGGAAAAAACTCACCCGCTACGCAGTAGAGGCCAATGTCGCCCCTATAAATCGCTACACCGAGCCGAGCTGGCAAGCCTACCTAGGCTACATCGGAACCGTGGGAACGTGGACACTTGGCGGAGGTTTGACCTATACGCATGCCCTACGTTACGGCCGCGACTACATCCTCGGCTCCTCGGACATTCGCGAGTACAAGCTCCTCGGCACTGTGCCAAACTACGCCCATGAGCGCATTGAGGGAAAACTAGAGCTAGCCGCAGTGGCAGCGCAGCGCTACGGCGTTCGCTACGCCCTACAGGGGGTGTACTGTAGGCAGCTGCAAAATGCGCCGCAGCTAGCACTTACCCGCACATCACTTATCAACACCCTTTCGGGCTACGCAACCCTCCCCATAGGGCGGCAATCGCTACGCCTCTCCGCATTGGTGCAGTGTCTAGCCCCAATGCACAATTGGAGTTCGCAAATGCTCCCCTCCTCCTACACAGCCGCCCCATTAGAACGCTACACCCTGCTCTACGCTGCCATGCATTCCACGCTAGAGCTAGGCGGAAGCCTCGCCGCAGACGTCATGTTGACCCTTTCTCCACGCTTCCTTCTCGAAATCGGCGCGCGGGCCTCTGTAGCTCAGTATGGCTCTAACAATCTGCGATACGCAGCTATTGGAGAACTCGCCCTCCACTTTCAGTAAGAACATGGTAACCATTGGAGTACTAATTAGCACTTGACGCTATGAAAAGAGAAAAACTTACACTGCTCATGACGCTCGCAGGAGCGTTACTTTTGTCCTTTACAGCTTGCCAAAAGCCTCAGCAGGAGGATCTCCACGACAACCTACAGGAGGTAAAGATAGTCGTTCACGCCCCATCCACGCTCTCCCAGCCCACGCTGTTAACCCTGGAAGCCTCCATAGCCAAAGACGAAAAAGGGATGGAGTGCAGCGTTTCGGGCAATGAAATCACAGCAAAGCTTGCGCGCGGACAGTATACGCTCACAGCGAAGGCTACCTACAAGGTAGAAGGGAATCCGAACCCCATTGTAATCCCCCACAGTTCCACGTTTGAGGTTTCTGGAGGCGAAGATTTAGCTACGTACGACATACACCTAGTGTACACACCGCAAGACGATAAAAAGGGTCTACTATTCAGCGAAATCTTCTTTTCAGGCACGTTGAATTCGGACAAGAAGCAGTATAACGATGACAAGTACATTATCATTGCTAACTCGAGCCGCACCACGCCGCAGTACCTCGATGGGCTAGTTTTTGTGCGTAGCGGCCACATGTCAAACCAGAAGTACAATGCCAAGCCCAAACCGGATATTGAGAATACACTCCTAGTTGACCTGGCCATTCAGTTCCCCGGCAATGGCACAGACTACCCGGTAGGGCCTGGCGAACGCATTGTGATCTGCCAGAGTGCCATCAATCATAGAGATAACAATCCAAATTCTGCAGATCTCAGCATCGCCGATTTTGAGTGGGTAGACGATAAAAGCGCCCTCGCGCACGATATGCCCTACAATCCGGCCGTTCCCAACCTGCTTCCGCTCTACACCAACGATTCCAAAGGTGATTTTGGGTGGAGCATGAATAACAACGGCGGCCATGGCTACGGACTCATCCGCCCGGGCTGGACGGATGCTGCAAGCTATATCAACAACCCTGCCAACATCCAAAGGTGGACATATAACGTTGTTTCGGGTTCCCACCACCTTCCGAACGTTCCTGGCGAACCCTTTCTAAAAATTCCCAATGGGTGGATAGTGGATTTTGTGACCACCGGCACAAAACAGGAGAAAGAATGGGAAATTGTGAATCCACTCGTTGATGCGGGTATGGCCTGCGTGGCAGATAAATTTAATAGCGACTCGCGATACTTCCTCGCTGTCAAACGCAAGAAGAATGGCAAGGGGGAATGGATTGATACAAACAACTCCACCACTGATTTTGAGGCTGTAAAGGCTACGTTGCTGCCGTAGTTACATCGCGGAACAAAACGAATTGATCTAAACGTGGACAAGAAAATGAAAGCTTTACCAATTCGGTTGAAACTGCTGGGCGCAGCGCTGCTGCTAGGGCTTGCGGTGCTCACGGCCTGCGACAAAAGGAGTGAGGAGAACGCTACGCCAGTCAAGGTAGCTATTACCTTTAACACTCCTTCCGTGCTAAAGGATGCCCAACTTGTAGACCTCAAGGGATCACTCGCAAAGGAGGGAGAAACCGTGGAGTGCACGGCCGATGGGAACGTACTCACGGCAGAGGTACTCCCTGGCTATTGGGAGCTATCGGTTACAGCTCGCTACAAGGAGTTAGGGAAAAGCGGCACGGTGAGTGCCAGCTACACGGGGCCTATCAGCGTAGCGCGGGAGGCACCCAATGGGCAGCCCTACAGCGTGCAGCTCTCGTATACCCCCTCAAACTTCCGTGATGGGTTTGTCATTACCGAAATCTTCGCCACCGGCACTACCGATTCGCAGAATAAACAGTACATGCATGATAAGTACCTTATCATAGCCAACGCAAGCGCCGACAAAACGCTTTACCTCGATGGCTACCTACTGCTGCAGAGCGAATTTTTAAGTAGCCTTAAGAAGAAATGCACCCCTGAGGTACCTATAAAAAGCAGCATGGTGGTGAAAACCATCTACCAATTCCCCGGCAGCGGCACGGATTACCCCGTGCAGCCCGGCGAGCAGATAGTGGTATGCCAAAGCGCCATTGACCACCATGAGGCCAACGCGCTATCCATGGACCTTTCTAAAGCCAAGTTTGAATGGCTGGACGATAACGCCCTACATGCTCTACCGAATCCATTTCCTAACAATCCCGCCGTGCCGAATATGAAGCACATTTTCACCAAGCAGCTGCGTGGGAAAAGTGGCCAAACGCACTGGATGATGAACAACCAAGAGTCGGAGACGTTCGCCATCGGAAAATTTAATGGGGTAACGCCTGAAGAGTACCTCGCCGATAGCAAGAACTTCTTTAACTACACGTGGGAAATCAAGGGGAAAACCATGGGCGCAGATGACCCCAAGCCGCTGCTCTTCCCCAATGGGTGGGTGGAAGATGCCGTTTCGCTCGGCATTGCGGGGCAGACGGAGTGGGGCGTGGTCTCCCCCCTGCTCGATGCTGGATTCATCAGCGCATCTGCAAGTAAAGGCGATAAGAGCCGCTACTTCAAATCGGTACAGCGTAAGCAAGACGCCGATGGGTCGTGGGTGGATACCAACAATTCAACGAACGACTTTGAGGTGAAGCGCGCGAGCCTACTGCCGCCGGCAAAGTAGCCGCTGCTCCTCTATACCTAGCTACCGTTACGCCCCGGCTGCTATCCGCAGTTGAGGCGTAGCTATTTTAGGGCTACCGCCCGGCCGCAATGTTTTTCTTTTGCCCCAGCGTCCACCCATTCAGATGTAAAGAAGCGGAGCGGCACATCTGCCGATTTAGCGTATAGTAACGAGCCCCTTCAAAGGCTACTTCTAGCCTACGGTTTGCGCTCACGGGTTCCATCCCGATAGGGGTGCCAGTCTGAAAAACTTCCCCACGCAGCCCGCCCACCCAATCCCTGCATCAAACTCGCGTAGAAGGAAGGCACTGCGCATGTGGGTGAACGAAGTGAACTATTGCGAACATGCCTCTTCCCGTTGCGATAGGAATTCTGTGGAGGTGCAGTCCAGCAAAGGGGCATGATTGCCATTCTACTAGCACCCCATTCGTACCCCCTTCGCATCAAATTCGGATTTCTCCGGAGAAATCCGAATTTGATGCGAAGGGGGTGCCTATCATATGCTTCGGGGTATGGTAGCGAAAGGAGCTAAAGCCACACATCCTGCCATAATCTAAACAGATACAATCTGTCCGCCATGCGCACCCACACACAGCCAGCGGCAGAAAAGAATTGTTCATAATAATCGCTAACTTCGCGAAAACGAAGGATGAAGACAATGGCAAACGTAGACGTTTCGATACCCAAAGGGATGCGCGATTTTGCGCCAGAGGTAATGGCGCGGCGAAACTACATATTCGACACCATACGTCATACGTTCCATGCATATGGGTATCAACCGATTGAGACCCCGGCAATGGAGAGCCTCAGCACGCTGTTGGGGAAATATGGCGATGAGGGGGATAAGCTGCTGTTCAGGGTGCTAAACTCTGGGGATTTTCTGAAGGAAACAGAGGGCAAAGACCTATACGGCATGCGGCGTGAGGAGCTGGCCGCGCTGCTGTGCGACCGCGGTATGCGCTACGACCTAACGGTGCCCTTCGCCCGCTACGTGGTGCAGCACCACGGGGAGCTTGCATACCCCTTCAAGCGCTACCAAATGCAGCCCGTTTGGCGCGCCGATAGGCCGCAGAAGGGCCGCTACAGAGAGTTTACGCAGTGCGACGTGGACATCATTGGGAGCAACTCCCTTCTCAACGAGGAGGAGCTAATAGAAATAGTGGAAGATGTGTTCGCTGCGCTCGGACTACGGGTGACGCTGCACGTGAACCACCGCAAGCTGCTCTCGGCCATCGCGGAGACGCTGGGCGCGAGCGATAGGGTAACAGACCTCACGGTGGCCATCGACAAGCTGGAGAAGATGGGCTTTGAGGGAGTGGCAAAGGAGCTATCGGAGAAGGGCTTCTCGCCTGATCAAATAGAGCGGCTCCGGGGCATGGTAACCGCGCAGGGCGACAACGCGGCTCGGCTACAGGCAATAGCTACGGCAGTAGAAGGCGCACCATCGGCAGCGGCAGGCATCGCGGAGATGCGCCGGCTGCTGGAGCTGGTACGGCTCGCGGGGGTACGCATGCCCGTGCAGCTCGACCTATCGCTAGCCCGGGGGCTCAACTACTACACAGGGGCCATATTTGAGGTCAAGGCGGAAGGGGTGCAGATAGGGTCAGTCTGCGGCGGGGGGCGCTACGACAACCTCACGGGCATTTTCGGGCTGCCCGACATGAGCGGGGTGGGCATTTCCTTCGGTGCTGACAGGATATACGATGCGCTCATGGAGCTAAATGGCTTCCCCGAAGGGCTAACCCGCAGCTGCGATGTGCTTATTCTCAACCTCGCGGAGGAGTCGCTCGGCACAATGCTGCGACTCGCCAACGAGCTTCGTGGGCGCGGGGTGCGCGTGTCGCTCTACCCCGAAACCGCTAAGATGAAAAAACAGATGACCTACGCCAACCGCATCGGGGCAGCGTGGGTGGTGCTGGCCGGCGAAGAGGAGCAGCAGCGGGAGGAGGTCTCCTTTAAGAACATGGAGACTGGAGAGCAGGAGAGCATCTCGCTATCAATCGCTGCGGAGTGGATCGGCGCAAAGATTACGAAGTAAAACGGAGAAGTTAGAGAAGGAGATATGATGGAAAAGTTTGTGATTAGCCCGACGCCGCTGACGCTCGACGCGCTACGGCAGCTAGTGGAACATCCTGAAATAAAGGTTGAACTCTCGAAGGAGTCGGTGGTGCGTATCCAGAAGTGCCGCGACTACCTCGATAGGAAGATGGAGAACGTCAAGGAGCCTGTATATGGGGTGACGACGGGCTTCGGATCGCTCTGCAATAAGACCATATCGCGCGGCGAACTATCGCAGCTGCAGGCCAACCTGGTGATGTCGCACGCATGCAGCACGGGTACGCCCGTGGAGAAGGACGTGGTGCGCCTCATGCTGCTGCTCAAGGCGCATGCGCTGTCGCTGGGCAACTCCGGGGTGCAGGTGGCAACGGTGGAGCGCATCCTGGATATGTACAACAACGATGTAATCCCTGTGGTGTTCGACCGCGGGTCGCTCGGCGCGAGCGGCGACCTGGCCCCGTTGGCCAATCTATTCCTACCGCTCATCGGCAAGGGGGAGGTGTGCCACAAAGGGGAACGGGTTGCCACGGAGAGCATTATGAAAGCATTTGGCTGGAAGCCGATTACGCTACAGTCGAAGGAGGGGCTAGCGCTGCTCAACGGGACGCAGTTCATGAGCGCGCACGGCGTGATGGCGTTGCTGCGTATATGCAGGCTCTCAAAGTGGGCAGACACAATCGCCGCGCTGTCGCTCGAGGGCTTTGATGGGCGGATCGACCCATTCCATAAGAACATTCAGACCGTACGGCCGCATAAGGGGCAGGACGACACGGCGGCCAACATGCGGGCCCTGCTCGAGGGAAGCGAACTCATAGCGCGCCACAAGGAGCATGTGCAGGATCCCTACTCCTTCCGCTGCGTGCCGCAGGTACACGGAGCGTGCAAGGATGCCATTCGCTACGTGAAGGGCGTGGTGGAAACGGAGATTAACTCCGTGACGGACAACCCAACGGTGTGGCCCGATGAGGATTTGGTGATTTCGGGCGGGAACTTCCATGGGGAACCCTTGGCGCTGGCCTTTGACTTTTTGGCACTGGCCATCGCGGAGCTGGGCAACATCTCGGAGCGCCGCGTGGCGCAGCTCATACTCGGGATCCGAGGGCTGCCTGAATTCCTGGTGGCGAATCCCGGGCTGAACAGCGGGTTCATGATTCCGCAGTACGCTGCGGCCGCCATGGTAAGCCAAAATAAGCAGCTAGCCTCGCCGGCATCGGTCGACTCAATCGTATCGTCGAATGGGCAGGAGGATTTGGTGTCGATGGGGGCAAACGCCGCAACGCGTTTGCTACGCATGATTGACAATCTGCACCGCATCCTGGCGATTGAACTCATGAACGCCACGCAGGCCCTAGAGTTCCGTAAGCCGGCTAAAACCTCCCCGAAGCTGCAAGGGGTAGTAGATGCCTACCGCAAGGAGGTGCCCGCCTTCAACGAGGATAGGGTGATGTACACGGAGATAGAGCGGAGCGTAAAGTTCTTGCAGGAGAAGAAAAGCCCGCTCGAGTAGGGGGATGGGCAGAATCGTTGCGCTCGATGTGGGGCGGAAACGCACGGGGGTCGCGGTAAGCGACCCGCTGCGAATTACGGCGAACGGCCTCACCACGTGCGCCACGGGGGAGCTGATGGGCTTTCTGCAGGAGTACGCAGCGCACGAAACGGTTGATTTGTTTGTGGTGGGTTCACCGCGCACGGAGCGCGGTGAACCCTCTGAAGCAATGGCCTTCGTAAAGCAGGTGGTGGCGCAGCTAAAAAAGAAATTTCCCGATAAAGCTGTTGAGCTACACGACGAGCGATACACTTCGCGCATGGCGCAGCGTGCCATCTTAGCTGCAGGCACGCCAAAGATGAAACGGCAGGATAAGGCGCTAGTGGACAAGGTGAGCGCAACGATACTGCTGGAGTCATACATGGAGATGGAGAATTTTAGACGAGAATAAATGATACTACCGATATATGTTTACGGCTCAGGAGTTCTGCGGAAGGAGGCCGTAGCCGTAGAAAAAGATCACGCAGGACTCGCGGAGCTGGTGCAAAACATGTTCGAGACGATGCACCATGCCGATGGCGTTGGGCTCGCCGCCCCGCAGGTAGGGCTTCCGCTACAGCTATTCGTGGTGGATGCCTCGGCCTTCGCGGAGGACGACCCTAGCTTGGCAGATTTCCGCAGGGTGTTCATCAACAGCGAGATACTCTCGTTTGAGGGGGATAACGTTTCCTTCGATGAGGGCTGTCTTAGCCTCCCAGGAATCAACGAAAAGGTAATGCGCCCCGAAGGGATTCAAATCCGGTACTACGATGAGTTTTTCAACGCGCATGAGGAGGAGTTCCATGGAATAGTGGCGCGAATCGTGCAGCATGAGTTTGACCATACACAGGGCCTAGTATTTACCGATCGAGTGGGGAAGTTGCGCAAGCAGATGCTACAGAGCAAGCTGAAAGGCATGGCGAACGGCAAAGCCAAGGCGAGCTATCCCATAAAGGTGGGATAAGGCCAAGGGATACCAAACAGAGGAACCGTTTTGTGGAATAGAAACAATTTTGTAACTTTGTTGCGAACAAAGAAAGTAGACAAACGAAAGAATAATTATGGGAACACCAATCACGTTCAATGAGCTACGCCGCATCAAGGACCAATTGCCAGAGGGCACGATGCGCGAGATTGCCGATAGGCTGAATATAGATGTTGAGACCGTGCGGAACTACTTCGGCGGCACCAACTTTGACAAGGGGGAGTCGACGGGGCTACACGTGGAGCAGGGGCCCGATGGGGGCGTGGTGATACTGGATGACCCTAAAATTCTCAACATGGCCCGGCAAATACTCAAGGAGCAGGGCAAAGAGTAGCGAAAGGAAGATGTAGGCAGTGCGCAAGCGGCGGTATTACTTTTCCCCCATGGAAACGTAACCGCCGCTTGCGCAACTTGTAAATCAACCGTCTGCAGAGGAGGCCTAAGCCTATAGCGGTAGGCACATGGACCATTGAAACCGCAAAGAAATAATTCGTAGGATAAGGAGGTTTAAAAAAAATAGAGTTGTATGAGAATTACAGATTTGACCTTGAGAATGCGCCTAGTCATCACGGGAACAACCGCAGTGGCTTTGGTGATAGCCATGGCAGCCACAGTGTGGCTACGCAATAGGACCGTAGAACGTGAAGCTAGCCGATACGCCATATTCAGCGATGTCTACGTAGAGGTGGCCTCCCTCCAAAGCGCAGCGCAAAGCTACGTATACCTGCAACAGCATGTGAAAGCGCAGGCAGCAAAGGTGAATGAGGTTGCAGAACGCCTTCGCAACGAGGCAAACCGCATGCTCTCTGAGACCCAAAACACTAGCCTAGCCCATCCAGCACAGCTATACAACGAGAAGATCACGGAGCTTCTAGGCCTAATGGAGAAGCTTGAAGCGGGCCGCCTGGCCTACACTAAATGCAACGAAGACCTTTTGGCGCCACAGATTTCCCTCCTCAAACAGGTTGAAGAGATTCGCAACGCACAGACACGGACACACATAGAGTCTGGCTACCGCAACATCTACATGTATAGAATCGCGGGCGCACTTGAACGGGAATACATCTCCAAAGGAGCAGCGGATTACCGCGCAGCGATTGATAATATAAAGAGCACCGAGAGCGATCAATTCATGCTAACAAGCTTAGAAGAAGGCATAGCGAGCTTTGACCGGCTTGACAACGCTCTCGCCGAAGTCCAAAGCTACCAGATGCGAGTCGGGGAGCTATTTTCTGAAGTATCAGAGGGTCTGAAACGCCTTACCTCCCAACGCGTTGAACTCATGGCACAGGGCAATACAATTAATAACATAATCATGCTCTGCATGGGGCTGGCAATAATTCTCATCGTGGGCATTATGTTTGAGCACCTCGCAAGGGACTGGGGGCGCGGCATAGTAAGGGTTTCCAAGGTGCTCGATGAGATGTACGCGGGCGATTTAAGCGAAAAGAGCGCCGAGTCCCAACATTTTGGGAATCGTAAGGACGAATTGGGACGCTTGATGCGGGCAGCCATGGGGCTGAGCGAAAAGCTCCGGCAGGTCATACAGGAAGTCAATACGCATGGAGACTTGGTCAACAGCATGTCCAGCCAGATGTCAACGCTAGCGATATCGCTCTCTGAAGGGGCAAATACCCAAGCTAGCGGGGCCGAAGAGGCCAGCAGCGCCATTGAGGAGCTATCGGCAGGCATCGACATGAACAGCGACAACAGCCTAGCCAGCGGTGAAAAAGCGCAGCTGGGGCTGAAAAGTATGCTGGAAATACAAAAGGTAATCGAGGCGGCAGTGGGCAGTACCGTGAAGGTGAGTGAAAAAATAAACCTCATAACGGAGATTGTAAACCAAACCAACATCCTTGCGCTCAATGCAGCCGTGGAGGCTGCACGGGCAGGTGAGAGCGGCCGCGGCTTCGCCGTGGTGGCCGCAGAGGTGCGTAAACTTGCGGAACGCAGCAGCGAGGCAGCGCAGGAAATCGTTAGCCTAGTGGAAGACCTTACACGCGCCTCAAATGAAGCGGGCAAAAGCTTTGACGCAGTGCTTCCCGAAATCCAAAAAACCGCAGAGCTGGCGCAAACGGTGGCAAACACAAGCGCGGAGCAGCGTAACGGGATGCACCAAATCAACATTGCAGTTCAGTCGCTCAACGAGGTGGCGCAACGCGTCGCGAGCGGGAGCAATGAGCTTACCGAAACCGCAGATAGCCTAGTGAAGGGGGGCGAAGAGCTAAAGCGGGCCACATCCTACTTCCGCCTGTAGGGAAGCTGCATGGCAAAATGGAAGCTACTTTTGGAGCGAAAATGCATACCTTTGCGGGGAATGATCATTGAAAAACTAGTAAGTTAAAGAAAGGAACTACAATGGGGCTAATAGAGGGGATATTTGCTCGTCAGATACTGGATTCAAGGGGTAATCCAACCATTGAGGTAGATGTTACAACCACCGAGGGGGGCTTCGGTCGTGCGGCAGTGCCGAGCGGAGCATCAACGGGGGTGCATGAGGCTGTAGAGCTACGCGATGGGGATAAGAGCATGTTCGGCGGGAAGAGCGTTCTCAAAGCCGTGCAGAATGTCAATGATACCATTACCGACGCCCTTCTGGGCATGGAGGTGAGCGACCAGCGGGGAATAGACGACGCGATGCGCAATCTAGATGGTACAGACAACAAGGGGAAGCTCGGCGCAAACGCCATTTTGGGCGTATCGCTCGCGGCAGCCTACGCCGCCGCCGATGAGCTTGACATCCCGCTGTATCGCTACGTGGGCGGTGCTGCTGCGCACGTAATGCCCGTGCCGATGATGAACATCCTCAACGGTGGGCAGCACGCCGACAACCCCATTGACATCCAGGAATTCATGATTATGCCCGTGGGCGCGAAGAGTTTTAGCGGCGCGTTGCAAATGGGCGCAGAGGTCTTCCACACGCTCAAAAGCGTGCTGAAGGAGCATAAGCAGTCAACCAACGTGGGCGATGAGGGTGGCTTTGCGCCTAACCTACCAACGCACGAGGCGGTACTTGATACCATTCTACAGGCCGTGGAGCGTGCTGGCTACAAACCGGGGAAGGACATTGTTCTCGCGCTTGATGCTGCGGCATCGGAGTTCTACGATGAGAAGCGCAAAGTATACCATTTTGAGTCAACCGGTGAAGACAAGACGGCTGAGCAGATGGTGGCCTACTGGGAGAAGCTAACGGGTAGCTACCCGATCGTAAGCATAGAGGATGGGCTGCATGAGGACGATTGGGCTGGCTGGAAAATTCTGACGGATAAGCTGGGGAAGAAAGTGCAGCTGGTGGGGGATGATCTTTTCGTAACGAACGTGAAGCGGCTGCAGGAAGGGATAGACAAGGGGGTTGCCAATTCAATTCTCATTAAGGTTAACCAGATCGGGACGCTCTCAGAGACGATTGACGCCGTACGCCTTGCAGACATCCATGGGATGACCTCCGTGATGAGCCACCGCTCTGGGGAGACGGAGGACACAACCATAGCCGACCTTGCCGTGGCGCTCTCAACGGGGCAAATCAAGACGGGCAGCATGTCGCGCACGGATAGAATTGCGAAGTACAACCGTTTGCTCCGCATAGAGGAGCTTCTAGGCGATCAGGCAATATACCCAGGGGCGGCCTTTAGGAACTGTAGGTAGCAGTTCTTTTCATAGCAAGATGGCGGCGCAGCTTTTTTCAAGGCTGCGCCGTTTTTTCAACTGGTTAAGGCAATAGCAAAAGGGGAGCGGCATTGGTCTTAGTATTTTACTTCACCCCCTTTAGCCCCTCCCCCTCAAGGATCCTATAGCTATTCCGTTCGCAGGAGATGAACCCTTTGGCAGCGAGCGCTTTCAACGCTCTGCTAAACGCCCCCCGGCTTAACCCAGCGAGTGAGGCCAACATGCTTTGGTCGAGGGCACACTCAAAGGAGGAGCTTGCGTAGATACGCTCCGCGAGGTCTAGCAATACGTAGGCACAACGTCCCTCCGCCGATCTGGTGCGCAGCGCGGCGAGATGCGCGTACGCCATGCGGGCATCATCAGCCGCGGAAAGGGTCAAGGCGAGAGCCAGCTGCGGGGAGGCATAGGCCGCACGGAGCAATTCCTCGCGCGGGAGGGTAACAATCGTGGCATGCGACAGGGCCCAAATGGACGGTGGCTGTGAGTTGGGGTTGAGGCAGAAGGAGAGTGCCACCCAGGCGGCAGCGGGTAAAACATTAGTGATGGCTTCCGCCGCATCGATAGAATAGGCGGCAAACCCATTAGCTAGAAAGGCGACACGGGGCATGTTCAGCTTCATCTGTAGAAGCGGTTGCCCTGGCTTGAGATCGGTAAGCTCCGCTTGGTGCGCGAGCGCAGACGCAAGGCTGGGCGGGAGCGCATCGCGCAAGGGTGGCACCGCGTTGAAAAGCGATAGGTAGTTCATTAGCCCCGACTTAAATTCAGGGCAAAGGTAGAGAAAAGGAATAAGGGGGGACGGCCCGCACCATTCGAACAATACCCATACCTAGAAAAAGTTGTATTTTTGCCGCGACTTTCACAATAGGAGATGAAGCAATGCCAACAGAATCAAAAGAGTACATGGGGAAGGTAGGGTCAGCATGGGAGAATATCAAAAGCTACTTCAACACGCTCCCCAACAAAGCCGACGAAGAGGAGACAAAGCAGCGAATCATTGAGAGCATATCCTTTAGAGGCGCTACGCTGTGGGTACTAATCTTCGCCATATTCATTGCGAGCCTAGGGTTAAACGTGAACTCTACCGCCGTAATCATAGGCGCGATGCTCATTTCGCCACTCATGGGCCCAATTACCGGTATGGGCCTCGCGGTAGGGATCGGAGACCTTTCGCTGCTGCAACGCTCTCTGAAAAACTTTGCGATTATGGTGGTCATCAGCGTGGCCACCGCAACGGTATACTTTTACATATCACCGCTAAAAGATGCGCAATCGGAGCTTCTAGCACGCACCTCCCCCACGCTATACGATGTGCTCATTGCGCTTTGCGGCGGAGCTGCCGGCATCCTGGCACTATCCACCAAGGGGTCAAGCAACGTAATTCCAGGCGTTGCGATTGCAACAGCCCTGATGCCTCCACTCTGCACGGCTGGCTATGGACTCGGCACGGGCAACCTGAGCTATTTTCTCGGTGCGTTTTACCTCTTTTTTATCAACTCGGTCTACATCAGCTTCTCTACCTTTATCGGAGTTAAGATGCTCAGATTCAAAAGAAAACAGTTTGAGAACGCTGCGAGGCTAAGACGCGTAAATAGAACCATCACAATTATCGTCATCATCACGCTCCTTCCATCCATCTATTTTTCCATTATGATTACGCGGCAAAGTTTTATAGAAAACTCGCTCCGCTCCTTCGTAAAGAACGAATTCCAGCTCCAAGGGACGCAGTTCATCAAGGAGTCCATTAGCAGAAAGGATAGCACCATTGAGCTGGTGGCGGTTGGGAGGGTCATTCCAGAGAATATAATCGCCGAGGCTTCTCGGGTGCAGCATCACTACGGCCTCTCGGGCTACAAGCTACGCGTCATTCAGGGGACAGCCTCCGATAGCCTACTCCTCGCCGTAAAACAAGATGCGAAGCTCAGCCTAGAGAGTTCACGACAACAGATAGTGGAACAGAATTCACGAATACACTCCCTGGAGGAAGACCTAAATCACTATACTCGCTTTGAAAAACTAAGCGGGACGGTCAGCGAAGAAATAGCCAGCCTCTACCCAACAGTGCAAAGCCTTAGCCTGGCCAATGTAACAGACGTTCGTACCGACACGGCTAGCGCCTCGCACTACGTGCTAGCACTCGTAAATAGCGAAAAGCAGATAAAAGGGGACGAGATGAAGCGCATGGCGAGCTGGCTGAAGGCGAGAACGCAGGCCGACAGCCTTAGGCTGATCGTTAACGTGCCAAAGTAGCATAACACGAAAGAGGGTAGACATCAGTTGATGCCTACCCTCAATATATATCCGTATCGTGTAGCGCAGCCAATCCCCCTACTCTGCGGGGGCGTCTGACGTTGTCACATCTTCGTTCTGCTGTTCAAGAGCATCCCCACTAGCATCTAGTTGCCCCTTTTTCTCCCGCACGCAACGATTCTTGCAGGTCTTGCAAAGCTCGGTAATGTTTTTTAGCTCTCGCGCTTGCGCCACCGTCCCATTGAATATCTCATCCGTACGGTTAGTATTGATGTGTTGGCAATCAGAATAGATATGGTAACGATTGCCCGATTTCGTCCAATAGACGCTATTAGCACCCGTTAGCTCCTCAATTTCATTCGTTTGCTGCGTGTACTGCTCAACGGATGGAGGGTTGAAGTCTATGCCTACAATACCGGCAATAATCAGTGCCACTACGGCCGCTGCCCCCAATATGCCCTTCTGTTTGCCCTCGAGGTTCTTATCGGTAAAGATGAAAATCACCAATGGCAAGAACGCAATCACCGCAATAATAGCCCCCAGCTGATTTTGGATGAAAAAGCGTACTTTATCCTTCTCGGAGGCAGGGTCAAAGCGATTGGCCTTCTTCCACAGCAACGAACCGACCACAGCCAGAATGAGATCTACCACAATAAGACAAATCAAGACCGCCATTTTGACCGGGGGTCTCTTGAGAAGGATGATTGCCACAATCTCAGCCGCAATGGCTAACACCCATAAAATCGCAGCAATGACCCTGAATTTTGTCGCCTTGCCCTTGCTCTCGGGCGTTGGGGTGAAGACTTTCCCCCCCGTGGTCGCCGCTTGATTACCACCCTCAGCGGGCGCAACCCTCGTCACCTTTTTCCGTGTACCTGTATCCGTCATGGTTTTCTCGTATTTAATTAACTCCACATCTCTATACCCTACCGGCAGTACATACACTTACCGCCATACCGCACTGGCACAAAGGTAACAGTAATTAGCCTATTGCGCAAGGCGCAGCCACGTTTGGCACCCCCATACGCAAAGCCCCTACCCACTCCAGCCACCCAGGGCCAAGAGCAGATAGGGAAACAAACGCCTCCTAGTATAACTTAACAAATGGCGATGGGAATGCCCATTACGCCTTTTCCTCCATGTGATAATAGCCTAAGAGCTCATTGAGCCTATCAGCCATATCCTTTAAATTTTCTGCGCTAGCGGCAAGCTCTTCACTGCTCGCTGCATTGCCCTGCGCCACCTCGGTCAGCTCTTGCACCGATGTATTAATTTGATCGGTCCCGATGCGCTGCTGCTGTGCTGCGGCACTCACCTCTTGCGTTAGCCGACTCGCCTCCTGCAAGTCTGGAGAGATAGCGTTAAACTCTTGGGTGGCCTCGTCAGCCACCTTGACGGCGTTACGTACCAAACCCACCACTTCGTCAGCCGCCTTGGCGCTCTGCTCTGCGAGCTTACGCACCTCGGCAGCCACCACGGCAAAACCACGCCCATGCTCCCCAGCACGCGCCGCCTCAACGGCTGCGTTAAGAGCCAAGATGTTCGTTTGCTTCGCAATACCATTCATAACCCCAATGCGCTCCCCGATAGATGCCACAACCTCGGCACTCTGCTCCATGGTTTCCCGTAGATGTGCCAACGAATTCATACTCTTAGCATTAATCGTTTCGCATTGCTGCGCATTGTCACTCGTCTGCTGCATGCTTGCAGTCATTTCCTCCACGGTGCTGCTAACCTGCTCCGACTCTGACGCCTGTCTTGATGCCCCTTCTGAAATCATACCCGCCGACTGCGTAAGCTGCGCATTGGCCTCAATAAGCGATGCACCAACCTCATGCATCTGCCCCAGCACCTCGCGTAGCTTTACTCCAAGCTCCCCTAGACTTCGCGCCATAACGCCCACCTCGTCGTTTCGATTATAAAAGCCCCATCGCTCACCGACCTCGGCAATGTCGCCATCTCGGTAACGTTGTAAAACAGACGATACCACTTGCAGAGGAACCGCCAAGTTCTGCGCCAACCGACGCGAGAAGAAATAGAGTACCACAGAAACAACGATGAACACAACCCAATAAATCACATGTATCTTCCGCTGCATAGCAGACACAACCTGCACCTCTAAACTCTCTGCCCCCGCGATAATCGTTTCAATGCTATTAACGGTACGTAAAATAGCATTGCGCTGTAGTATGTAAGAATTCATATGACCATTCACTCGCTGCAACGTATCAATCAACCCACTAAAACTCATGCCTTCAGAAGTCTCTTGCACCCCCGCTAAATCCTTGATACCACGCAACCGGTTTACGATCTGAGAAAACTCGTCATCATCAATCTCCTCATCGTACAGATGCCCCATCACATCAACGGAAATCTCTGCATACCTCTGAGCCTCTCGCCCTCCTAGTCCCGACTCAGTCACCAATACAGCCCCCCGCTTCAATGCGTCCTGCACGGAACCAACCGAGGCTACGTACTGACCATCGTACTCATCAAACCGATTAAGCTGCTCAAGCAGCGTGTCAACGGACGGAACGAGCGGGGCGAGCTTCTTTTTCACGCCATCGTTGCGAACACTCAAAAGGAGCGTATCAACCTTGTTCAGTAAGACCTCCTTGTAGTGATCCACAGCCTGCTTCCGCCCATTAAAATCCTCATCGCTTAACGCCACACTCACAGCATAGCGCGAAAGCGGTCGTAGCGAGGTAGAGACCGCGGAAAGATTTCCTTTCACACGAAGCAAAGACTCATTCGATCGGTTGGCATAAATCGCCAACACCAAAACAAAACCAGCAACAAAAATGCGATGGTATTATGGATTAGCAATTTGCCGCGAATACCCCACTTACTATGCATGCCCATCATAAAGTGTTTTAATTATTGTATCAAAATTTCGGCGCAAGGTAATCAAAATAAACAAACTACGTACTGAAAATTCAATAATATTAACGCATTCGCCTTGCCAACGCCGCTACAATAGGGGAACTGTAAGTAAAAACACTTATGCCATTTTATACCTGCCATTTCAGCTGTTTAGCGCATGCGATAAAAGCCCCTTGCAGGAAAAAAAAAGCAAAACAAGCGCAATGGAGCATTGCAGAATGGGGATATCAGCCTTATCAAAATACCTAAAAATTGGGAAGGGAAGCTGCTTGGAGACAGAATACCTTTGCCGCAGAAATACTTCGCCTAAAGTGGCGAATAAAGGAGAAAAGTCAAAAAAATGAAGGAGTATGAATAGAATGGTTAAATCCGTTGTCCGGGGATGTGCCGTGGCAACGCTTATGGCACTCTCAGTGGGTCCATCGCATGGGCAGCATATTGGGGACGTGTGGTGTTCTGATGGGAAATACCGATCACCAGAGGAATACACGGATGCAGCGCCAGGGATAACCGCGAAGGGGATAGTCTTCTGGGTATCGCCAACTGGGGAAACTGAGGGTAACCGTATGGTGGCACTCAAAGACACGAAGAAGATGGAAAAAGATCAAGGTGGCACCATTGTAGGACTAGGGTTTAGCAGGAAAGACAATGTCTACGATGAGCTGCCCGATAAGATGGAGATAGCGTACGATGCAAAAGAAGCACCAGGAACAAATCAGTTTGGCGTACACGGTATTCTATGCAGCGAGTGGCGCGGCAAGGCCAATAGCGACCATCTACGTGATTTAAACGCAAAGACACCCCCGATAGACCCTAAAGGTCCCGAAGACTACCTCTACCCCTGCGTAGCCTCCATTAGCGAGGACGAGTACAAGGACGGTTGGTATGTACCCTCAATGCCCGAACTACTGATGCTGGCTGCGCAGTACCGCCTAGTGGCTGAAGGGCTAAAGAGCGTTATTGCAAAGGAGGGGAAGGAGAAGGCTGAGCTAATGAGCTACTTAATGTACTACAGCAGTAGCATTGAGAAGGAGTATAAAGGAGCTTACTACCTCGGTCTATCAGGGGGAATTAAAGCAGATGGGCAAAGCGAAAGGAAATACAGTACAAACATGGGAGTACGAGCCATCCGGGCATTCTAGACCAATCGCTGCCCCATGGCACATATAAGGATTGAAAGACAAAGAAGAGAAACAACGATGGAAATAGTAAAAGCAACGAAGCTGCGAAAGGCGGCAGAAACAATAACCATAATGCTGCTAGCAGCCATAGCATCCGCTTTTCTGCCTGCGCACGCCCAACAGAAGGGGAAAATAGGAGACCTAGTCACTTTTAAAGATGGCTCCAAGGGGGTGCTGGTACAGGTAGATCGGAGCGGGGAAAGCGGCTGGGCTGTAGCACTACAGGACTCCGACCCGGCTGCGTGGGCAAAGGAGTATTGGGACGAAGACACCAAAGCGCTGAATAAAACCGCTCCAGAAAAAAGGTCACTGAATGATATTCACGAACTACTAGCAGACACAGCTGGCTACGCAGCGACTGAAGCCATCCGTAAGGCTGCAAATGGGGAATCCTCTAGGTATCCTGCCGCCTTTGCCGTAGATTTTGATAATGGTTGGTTTCTGCCCACTGCAGGCCAAATGTTTTCCCTATTCGCCATGGAGCCATTCATAAAAAAGACGATTGAAGAGAACGGCGGGAAGCTACCCGAAGGCGACTACTGGACAAGTACACCAAAAGATCAACGCACTGCGTGGTTTTTAGCCTGCCAGCTAGGAATATTTGATGACGATGATGGGTTCAAGATGGCGAAGACACACTTCGTGCGCGCCATGCACCGCTGGCAGGCAGACAAAAATGTTGAAACCTTCACCCTCGCCTTCGACGGCAGTGGCGCCACGGAGGGCTCCATGCAGAGCATGAGCGTTGCGGTGGGGACTTCCATCGCTCTACCGGCCAATACGTTCAAGCGGGAGGGGTACGAGTTCCTTGGGTGGAGCGAGACGCAGGGCGCCGCAGCACCCGCCTACACGGACGGCCAGGTCAACGTAGCCCTTCCGGGGAAATCCAACGAGACGATTACCCTCTACGCCGTCTGGAAAAAGAAGCTACAGGCAACCTTCACCCTCGCCTTCGACGGCAGTGGCGCCACGGAGGGCTCCATGCAGAGCATGAGCGTTGCGGTGGGGACTTCCATCGCCCTACCGGCCAATACGTTCAAGCGGAACGGGTACGAGTTCCTTGGGTGGAGCGAGACGCAGGGCGCCGCAGCACCCGCCTACACGGACGGCCAGGCCAACGTAGCCCTTCCGGGGAAATCCAACGAGACGATCACCCTCTACGCCGTCTGGAAAAAGAAGCTACAGGCAACCTTCACCATCGCCTTCGACGGCAGTGGCGCCACGGAGGGCTCCATGCAGAGCATGAGCGTAGCGGTGGGGGCTTCCATCGCCCTACCGGCCAATACGTTCAAGCGGAACGGGTACGAGTTCCTTGGGTGGAGCGAGGCGCAGGGCGCCGCAGCACCCGCCTACACGGACGGCCAGACCAACGTAGCCCTTCCGGGGAAATCCAACGAGACAATTACCCTCTACGCCGTTTGGAAAGAGCTACAGGCAACCTTCACCATCGCCTTCGACGGCAGTGGCGCCACGGAGGGCTCCATGCAGAGCATGAGCGTTGCGGTGGGGGCTTCCATCACCCTTCCAACCAATACGTTCAAGCGGGAAGGGTACGAGTTCCTTGGGTGGAGCAGGGTGCAGGGCGCCGCAGCACCCGCCTACACGGACGGCCAGGCCGGCGTAGCCCTTTCGGGGCAATCCAACGAGACGATCACCCTCTACGCCGTCTGGAATAAGCTACCAAGCACGGCGGTAGAGAGCCTAGCGCTAGCCTCTGCGCAAATCGTTAGCAATCCCTTTGAAGAGAGACTCACGATAGCAGGAACAGAGACAGCCATGAGGGTTGAAGTGTACAGCATTCTTGGAACGCAACTATACAGCGCCTCTCTGCACGGCGAAGAGAAGTTAGAGATTGCCACAGGGGAGTGGAGTAGCGGTGTGTATCTTGTCAAGCTGGAAGCAACCGATGGGATAAGATTAATCCGCGCTGTAAAACGATAAGGGGTAAGTCAACTACCCCCTAAAGCAATAGGCCCCGCCGTGGCATGCCACGGCGGGGCCTATTGCTTTTGTTACTACGCACTAATCTTCAAGAGGGATGGCAAGGAAACCATGCTCTTTTTGATCAACGAGCCGCCTAAAGGCATCCAAGATTTCTTGCGCCGTTATACTTTTGAGAACCTCTTCGTACTGTTCAAGTTCCGAGACTTCAGCACCCTCCTCCAGCACTCCCACCAACCAGTCGCGCCATGCCGTGGCAGCAAAAGGGGTAAGATCTCTATTCTTAGCTGCAAGGAACGCCTGTTGGTACGCATTAAGTCTTTCCTGCGGTAGCGGATCAGTAGCCAACACCTGCATGGCATCCTCAGCAGCCTTCCTTGCAGCGTGTAGCATCGCCGACTCGCATTCCCCCTCAATAGCCAAAACGAAGCTCTTCAACCCTAGCATATCGTACCGTATTGAAACGAAAGGGGAATAAACAATCTGATTTTCCATACGGAGCGCACGGAGCGCTTCATCCTGTAGCGCATCGCGCATCAGCTTGAGGAGAAGAGATCCACGCAGCCCATTAGCTACAACTTCACCACGCCAATAGGAGATAAAGGTAGCCGCCCCTGCACTCGGAGCTACCCCAGATAATTTGGGATGCCAATGGGGAAAAGGTTGCCCCGCCAATGGACGCTCCCAGTGTAAATCGAAGTTGCGGGCAAATGCAGCGGCAATGGTGTCCCCATCCACATCACCCACTGCTACAACCTGAAGCCCCTGCCCACGTGCGAAAAGAGAGCTGTAGAAGCTACTGAGGCTCTCTATATCAATATCTCGCCACACATCACTCCTCGGTTCTTCAACGCTAAACTGCGGATCCACAAGCCTCATGGTGAAGGCATCAACACGCTGCGTTGGGTGCAGCTCTTTAGGGCCAGCCGAACCCTCCTCCTGCGCATCGCGAATAGCCTCGGCCCGTAGCGTATCAAACGCTACCGTATCCCATGCCACCTCAACCAACCTATCCCGAAGCATACGAACTGCGAGGTCTAGACTCCTGGAAGGGCATGCCATCATAACTCTATGCGATGATGGTCCTATAGCGTAAAGCTGTGAAATCCGTTCTTGATACAATAGGCTATCCTGCACAGCATACGTCAGGTGCTTAGAATGGCTTAACTCAAAGGCATTCCCCATGGCCTCCTGGGCGGAGCGGGAGTAAGTGGAAGTATCAACAAAACCTCCTCGCCACGTGGCGACAATGTAGACCGTACTATCACCAGAGACAATGCGCTTTGTAAGGAGGGGAACCCCATTGTTAACCCTATAGAGCGTAGCGTTAAGCTTGGAGAAGTGCGCAAGGCGTTGAGGCAAGGAGTCCGGGAGGAGAGGGCTTGCGTAACGAGTAGGCAAACTGATTTTTGACTCGTTGCGTCCCTTGAGGGGGGATAAAAATCGTGCGTATTGGTCCGATGGCGCCATGCGCTCCGCCTGCACAATGGTTTCCGCGAGCAGATCGGGTGTAAATAGAGACCCATCCATATCGGCAACCAGCGGAACACCGTTTGGCACTACGCTGCGCAAAGCGCTACGCCACTCAGCCGTGTCAAGATGCTGAATCTCATTTTTAACCCACTCCCTCTCTGCATCGTTCACGCCCCCCTCGCGCTCAACGAGCGCCTCGTCAACCATTCTATCGGCCACCTCTGCGGCAGTGGAGGGCAGCTCCGTGCGCTCCACAATGGCACGTGCCCTCGTGCGTAGTGCGTCGAAAAGGAGGGAGTCCGCGCAGTGGCGCGCTATTCCGTATACTACCCCTAAGGCATCCCGTAACGCTGTATCTCTTGCGCTTGACGAGGAGCTGCCGACGAGGCTAACAAAACCCTCATGGTGCAGATACCAATCAACGCTAAAGGTTAGATCACTACCGTGCAAGTATAGCTGGTCATTTATAACCGCAGCGCATGCCTGCGCGCAAACCCTCCGCAGCCAATCGGCGCAAGAGGTCTGCACACCGAAACGGTAAGGCCAAAAGAGAGACAGACTGCAGATGCTATCGTCCGCAGGCGGAGCGGCTGTAAAGCTCGGAACGTTGGAAAGAAAAACATCCAAGTTGGGCTGGGTAGGCTTCCTAATAGGATTGGGAATACTCTGTAGCGCATCGCGAATTGCTCTTGCGTAGGCGGCCGTATCAATAGGTCCAGCCATGATGAGAGTGGCGACACCCGGCGCGTAGTGACGCTTGTAGAATCTGGAGAGCGTTGCACCCGAAATGGTCTGCACCTTTTGAACCCTACCTATAGGGAAGCGGGCATAAAGTGGATTGCCAGCGAGCTTAGCCCTACCAAGAGGATCATCGGGCGCAAAGTCCGCAATCTCGCGCGCAATAACCCCCCGCTCCCTCTCCACCTGGCCTCTAGGAAATTGCATACCTGTAATCCAATAGCGCACCACTCGCAATGCATCACGAAGAGCTGTGTCGCATCCCGATGGAATTGAAAAGGAGTAAACGGTGCGATCGTAGCCTGTATACGCATTAAAGTCTGACCCATAGCGATTTCCATAGCCCGTAAGCGTGCGCATTATCCATTCAGGAGCAAAGGCCATATGCTCTATGAAGTGTGCAGCACCCTCTTCTTTCTCTGTCTCGTGCGCAGAACCCACGCTGAAGGCAAGCCGAATTTCCGTACGCTCCTGATGGGTACTACTCGTGGGGTATAGTAGAATGGTAAGCCCATTGGGAAGAGTGTAGTGCCTGCCTATTGGCGTAAGTAGCGACTCGGGTTGCAAAGGCACAGCCCGCAATGGGAGTATCGGAATGGCTAGAAAAAAGACGGCAGAGAGAAAAAGACGGCTAACCTTCATACAGACAGCTTTCAGTTTACTTTCAATTCAGTTTACACCAATACGATAAAAAAAGACGAAGACCCAAAAGCAGGAGGCTTGAGGCCGATAACCCCTGGTCTAGTTCACCCCACCCCGCATCGGCTCTACGCCCTAAGAATTGCAATCCGCGAAGTAAAAGAGAAATAGTCTAGATGTGGCTACAAGGTTTTAAGTAATCTACACCACAAAAAATCATGAATAGCGGGTAGCCTGCGGCAAAAGTAATAAGGGTTACTTTGCACGAAAAATTGAGAGGCACTAACTAAGAGGGTTTTTATAAAGAAGTGTGTACGGAATTATACAATACTAGATTTCCACGGCCGATTCTACTACTCTCGCTGCTATCCGTGGTTCTTACTGTGTCCCCTCTAGCCAAGGTGCATGCGCAGTATGTAACCGGCGTTGTAAGGGATAGCAAAGGTGTTGTAGAGGGAGCCTATGTGCGTTTCAGCCATGGCGGCAACGCCGCAATGAGCGATCATGACGGCCGCTATAGGCTGCGAATTCCCAAGGAGGGCGACTCGCTGAAAATTATTTGCCAATGCATGGGCTACGGCACGCAGCGCATTGCCTACAATGGAGAAGCGCGCGTTGACTTCTTCCTAAAGGAGGAATCAAAAAACATCAAGGAGGTTGTGGTACGCTCAAAGGCCAACATCAACGCAGTGGACGTACGCACCCGTACAGGGAACGTGGAAAAAGTAAACCTCCAGGCAGCGCAAGCAAAGCCAGTGCCAGATCTAGGCCTCGCGCTTCAGGGAATGGTACCCGGATTACAAGTGATTACGAAGGGGTCTCTAGGCGAACCCCCTGAAATAAGGATTCGGGGAACCTCCTCTTTCCGTAAAGGCGATGCTGTAAACCAGCCACTCTACGTGCTGGACGGGCAAATCATATCTGCCGAGACCTTTAGCATGCTCAACCCCGAGGACCTCGGCGAAATCAAGGTGCTTAAAGATGCCGTAGGCACAGCCCTATACGGTATACGTGCGGCGAATGGGGTGGTCGAGATGAGTAGCCGACGATTCACGGAAGAGGAGCTACGGGTGACTTACCGCGGGGAGGCTGGCGTAACCTTCAGAGGGAAACGGGCGGTGGAAATGATGGACAGCAAGGAAAAGCTAGAGCTTGAAAGGCTGCTCAAGGCCGAAGGTACGCCGGGCTATGACAACAGCGAAGAGTACATACGTAAAAAATACTTCGGCGAGAGCGACCTGGAGGAACGAATTGCCAATGGGCAACGGATACTAGACTCGCTCAGGGGTATTAACACCGACTGGTATAAAGAGCTAATACGCCCAAGCTACTACCACCGCCACACCCTCTCGCTGCGCAGCGGCAAGGGAAAAACAGCCTACAGCCTCTCGGCGGGCTTTATACAGCAGGGCGGGCAAATCGATGGCAACAGCATGATGCGAGGCTCCTTGCGGCTCGGCGTAGAGCAACGGTTGGGCACCGTGGCCGTGATGGCCCTCACGCTGAGCGGCGGCTACTCCAGGGTGCGAACCCCTTGGGGCAGCGAATACAACCCCCTAGAGATGGTGTACAGACTCAACCCCTACGAACGCAAAGACTCTCCAAAACTATGGTCGTATGAGAAGCGACAGTTCAATGACCTCGTTGGCCAATTCAAAAAGTCCTGTACGGTAAAAAACGCAGGCGCATTCGCCAATTTCAATTGGCGAATCGTGGAGGGGTTGGAGTTTGATGCCATCTGCGGCCTTGACTTCTCTCTCAACGAAGACCTTCGAATCACACCGCCCACAGCCTACAGTGAACTCCACAGCGGCGTAAGCCCCGAAAAGCGCGGAGCTCTCAGGCAGAGCAAATCTGTAGATCTCGGCATTACTTCCGGACTCCGCCTGGGCTACTCCAAGACGTGGGGCATCCACGAAATCACCGTTGGCGGCGATGTGGACTTCCACTCCAACGTGCAGGACGCGCTCCACGTGCAGGGCTATGGGCTTTACGGGAACATCATGTCGGCGGCAGCCATTGACAATACCATCGATGGGATCCGCCGCCCAACCGTTGGCGCCACGAAGTACACCCACCGCGACGTGGGGCTTGGGTGCCTATTCGGATACACCCTGCTCGGGCAGTACGACGTCTTCGGCTCAGTAAAATTCGATGCCGCCTCGCTCCTCCCTAAAAAGCAACGATGGAACAAGGCATGGGCAGTGGGAATAGGCTGGGACATCAAGAAATACCCAGGCATTCGCGATTTCCAGTGGATCACATCGCTCAAGCTGAGAGCCTCCATGGGCTACACGGCAAACCTCAACGGGGTGTCGGCTGCAAGCACCGTGAACACCTTTACCTACGCTCCTTCAAGCTACGCCAACACCCGCCCCATGACGCTTGAGGCCCTGGCAAATCAAGCGCTAAAGGCAGAGCAAAATGAAATCTACGACATAGGTCTCTCATTGGGCATACCCCGAGTGAACCTCTCCGTATCCGTGTACCGACGCATCACGAACGATGCGCTGCTCGATGTGCCGATACCGCCAAGCCACGGCTTCGCCACGCAGCTACAAAATATCGGCTCTCTGCGCAACGAGGGCATTGAGCTCAACGCACAAATCAATGCGGTAGACATCGATGACTGGCGCCTTTCGCTCTCCGCAAACATGGGCTACAACCGTAGCAAGGTGCTATACCTCAATGGGAAAGAACGAATCTACTCATCGCTTGAATCGGTAGTCCCTGACTACGAAGTGGGGCAGCCCATGGACGGCCTTTGGGGAATAGAAGACCTCGGCATCAACCCGCTGCACGGCTACCCGATTTACAGGGACGGCGCGGGCAATGAGCGAAATGCCTACTACACATTCCAGCGAGAGGACTACATTTGGCTCGGCCATGCAACACCCCCAATCGCCGGCGGATTTTCCTTCTTTCTTGGTTGGAAGAACCTATCCCTTGACTGCGATTTCTACTACTGCGCCGGCGGAAAGCGTAAGCTCTCCTATGCCTATGTGCGCGACGCATCAAACGTGAAATCCAACGCCATCAAAAACCAAGTGGAAAACACCTGGTGGAAAATGGGCGATGAGGGGAAAGTGTACCCCGACCCCAACATGCTCTCCCTCGGCTACAACAACGTGCGAAACATCCCCAGCACCCGCACAGTACGCCGCACCGATTTCATCCGCCTCTCCGGGCTTTCCCTGCGCTACCGCTTCGATGAGCGTTTCCTCAACCTCATGCACAATGTAATCTCTTACGGCCATGTGGCACTTCACGCTGCTAACCTCTTTACCATTACCCCATTCATTGGCAGCGACCCCGAAACGGGCAACCTAGTTGCCCCCCTGGCCCCTGTACTCACGTTCAACCTCTCGCTCAGCTTCTAACCATGAGAATGCCGAAATCATTACTATTCATACTTACCATCCTGCTGACGCTCCATAGCACAAGCTGCTCGCTTGACATCCCGCTAGAGGACAAGGTGAGCGACCCTAGAGCCATTTCCTCCATCACAGCTATGCGCCGCGCCACCGCAGCAGCCTATCTCTCCTACGCTTGGCACGACTACGACATCGTCTTCTCCATTCTTGCCGAGGAGTTCCAACCCTCCACTTGGCTGGCGCAGCAGTCAAACGACTTGCTACGCTACCTATGGAATGAACTAAGCCTCCGCGATGAGGCGGTAAACCTATGGCAGGATCACTATAAAACCATTATGCTCTGCAATACCGTACTCGAAAGGGTGGACGATATCGCCGCCTCTTCAGAAAGCGATCGCAAGCAGCGCGACGCATTGCAGGGCACGGTGCTACTGCTCAAGGCACGATGCTACCTCCAGCTGCTGCAAGTCTTTTCCGCCGCGCCGCGGGATGGTGATTTAGCCGGTGATGGCATTGTGCTTCGCGATAGAGTTGCCTTCGAAATGCAACCCAGAAGTAGCATTGAGGCTTCGCTAAACGCCATCCTCTCGCTCATTGATCAGGCACTGCCCCTCCTAAAGGATAACGGAGTGGGATCAGAGAACCCAAGCGTGGTATCAAAGACCCCAAGCAACGCAATTAACTGGTTGAGCTATCCCGCCGGGCTACTTCTCAAAGCGCAAACAGCCCTTTGGAAAAGCGATTTTGAAACCGCGCTAAAGGCTTCTGAAGAGGTCCTTGACCTAAAAAACAAACTCTTTAAGAGCCCGGCAAAAGATCGCTACGAAGAAATGTGGACAGCCAAAGGCACTGGCGATGCGCTGTACGCCCATGATCAGCTTGAGAAGCAGCGCGGCGTTTCGCTCTACCAGAACGCAATACAATACGATTTAGACAACGGAGACCTGTATAGCATAGCCCCCGGCACAGAGCTAGAGCCCGGCGATGCGCGCAAAGGGTTCTACGAAATCCCTTTCTCTCTCCCAAACGGACAAACAATGCTGCTATGGGGGAAATACAACTACATGAACCGCAACAATATTGAATTTAAGGTCACCTACGACCTCCGCCTCTCTGAGGCCCTCTTCATTGCGGCGGAGAGCCTAGCAGTTCTCGGTCGTGATGGGCAAGCGCACGAGTTGCTGAACGAATGGCTAAAGTCGCTAGGCTGTCATGACATACCAGCCTCTTTGGCGGGTGACAACTTGGTGAAGCACATTTTACGCCTAAAGATGCAAGAGTTCCGAGGGGAGGGTACAAGCTACTTCGACATGAAGCGCTGGCATCGGCCAGCCGCACGCTTCAACGCTGCCGGAACGAAGGGGGGCTTCAGAATAGAACCCTCCGACTTCCGCTGGGTGTGGCCGCTGCCCATGGCGGAGGTGCGAACCAGCAATGGAAAGGTACACCAAAACCCTGGATGGGCGTTTGAACAGTAAGCGCAACGCACAGCACCGCGGTAGCGAATATTAGGGAGTAAATATCGCCTACAATGGGCTTCCAGCCTTTGAGCGATCCAAAAGGGGAGAGACAAGCAGATGGAGACAAAGAGATTACATCATATACACGTCATTCTAATGGCATTGGCCACAGCCATGGGCCTTCTAGGCGGGGCGTCATGCCGCGATAGGAATGATTTTTTAGATTACACCGGGAGCAATGAGATTATGGTTGTTGCGGACGAGGTGGCGTTAACACCCATTCTCAAAGATTCAATTGAGGTGACCCTTGCCCGCGCCGTAGCCAAGGAAACGCAGGAGGTGACGATTTCGGTAGAAGGGAATCAGGAAGGCATACTTGAGTTCCCATCACGGGTTGCATTTGAAGGCACCGCTAGAAAAGTGAGCTTTTTTGTACGCTTAAAGGCCGGAGCAACGGTGGCTAGCACCTTCTGGCCCAGTCTAACCTTCGCTTTGCAGCCAGGCCTGACGCCGCAGCAACTACAGCTCACGGTGAACAAGGAAAAGCCGGTATACAAGCCTTCAACTCACGAAGAGGAATTAATCAAACACTGGGTAAAGAAGGGCTATCCGCTTGATAAAATTCTTAGCACCTGTCTGCCCGTTGAGGTTACGGTGAGCTGGCCCACCGGCGGGGGCATAGCAGAGTTCCGCGATGCGGGTAGAAGTAGCTATAAGGGGGTAACGATGCTTTCGCTATCAAGGGTAGCCACCAAGGACTCGCTGGTGTTAAAATTTGATTGGAATGCCCTTGGGCTTACCCAATTCTTCTACTTTGCCCTTCGAAAAATGACCATTGAGAACAATGAATTCTGGTTTGACCCTTGGTCCGGCCCTTTCTACGCAAAGGTGATGAAGCTCTTGAACTGGGATAGAGCATCGCACGAAGAATTTGAATGCACGCTCGACAGCGTGGCCATTGGGCGAAAGGACGCCAATGGCATCTCCAGGGTGAACACCCTCCACGAAACCTACAAAGACCCCATGCGGTGGGAAGAATTTAAAACACCATTTTGGTGGTCCTACACCGCCTGGGATCGCATGGAAAATCTCATTGCGCAGGGGAATCCCATAGCCCTTGAATGTTCTGTCACAATGGCCACCCCTTTCCCAGAGCGCCATTTAAACGCCCTCGACTGCCACCACTCAAAAAACTCACGACTCCCCCCATACGTGAGCGAGTTCGATGGCGTAACGCCCTTCCCAGAACAGGTAGTAACCATCGACTGGAACACCGGAGCGTTCCAATTCCACATCCTATCAAACCTCAACGATGCCACGGGCGGATACCTAGACATCGTTGGCAAGGTACAGCTACCTGTGAAGTAGGTAAAAAAGGGGCACAGGGGAGAAGTCTATAGCGCTACAGTCAAAAAGCATACATACGAACCTACAAAACTAAGGAATATGAAAAAGAGAAACGTTATCATCCTAACGCTCTGCGGCATTCTGTGCATCGGGGCGTTTGTTACGTGGCTAGCCTATCCACGCCGAGTGGTGATAGGATTTGCCAACACGCCAGAATTTATGTACAGCCGCATAGCGCAAGCAGCCGACCCTGAGAACGTTGTGGTGCGCAAGGTAAATAGCATTCAGGAGTATGCCGACTGCGACGCCGTCTTCACCTTTGGCATGGGTCTCGATTGGGGCGATGGGGAGAGAGCAGACGTACAAAACCTCATGGAGAAGGGGCTAAAACACATGACATGGATGGCCCCCAACGCCGACAACAACATCTCCAATCTTGACACCACGCAGCAGGAAACCATTTTGGAATTCCTCGACAACGGCGGTACGTCAAACTTTCGCAACATGCTATACTTCGTACGTACAAACGTACTCGGGAAGCAGCTCCGAAAGGGGGCTACTATGGGAGAAATCATTCGCTACGGCAGCGATGTACTTTTTACGAAAGACTCCGACGATCTAGCCTTCAACAGCGTTGCGGAATACGAAGCCTACTACCGAGACCACGGGATGCAAGAGGGCAGGCCCAAGGTGGCAGTCTTCACAAGCATCATCAACCCTTTCAATAGCGACCGGCGCTACCTCAACGAGATCCTGCAAGGGCTAGAGGATGCCGGCTTTAATGTGTACGGCGTGAGCGCATGGATGCAAAAGCTAGAGATACTTGATGAGATATCACCCAACCTCGTGGTGGTATTCCCCCACGGCCGCTTTGCCCTAGGCAACTCCCAAGCCCTCATGGATTGGATGAAGAAGCGCAATGTGCCTATGCTCGCCCCCCTCACGCTCACCACCCTCCGCAAGGACTGGGAAGCCGACCCGCAGGGCATGGTGGGCGGATTCTTAAGCCAAAGCGTTGCTGTGCCCGAGCTTGATGGCGCCATTGTGCCCTTCGCGCTAACCGCCCTAGAAGAGGAAAATGGGCTTCAGGTGTTCAAAACAATCCCTGGACGGCTCACCCAATTCTGCAATTTGGCAAAGAAGTACGTAGCCCTGCAAAAGAAACCCAACAGCGAGAAAAGGGTTGCCATATACTACTACAAGGGGCCGGGGCAGAACAGCCTCGTGGCGCAAGGGCTTGAAACCCTCCCCTCGCTCTACAACACGCTCCTTGACCTGCGCAATGCGGGCTACAACGTTGACGGTCTCCCCGCAAACCTTGAGAGGTTCAAAGAGGATATCATGACACGCGGCGCGCTATACATGAGCTACGCCGAGGGCGCCCTGGGGAACTTCCTCACGAGCGGCTTGCCAGCATTTGTACCCACTGATAGCCTCTCCAAATGGATTGAAGCTACCTTCCCGGCAGCCATCGTTGATAGCATCCGGAGTCACTACGGGAAAGAGCCCGGCGTATACTACGCCTACGAGCAGAACGGGCAGAGCGGTATCGGGGTCCCGCGCATTCAGTATGGCAACGTAGCCATTCTCCCGCAGCTAGGCACGGGGGCTGGAGAGGTTGATTTCAACATGGTGCATGGGTCTATCGCTGTGCCAAGCTACCCCTACATCGCCTCCTACCTCTGGACGCGGAATGCCTTCAAGGCGGATGCCCTCATCCATTTCGGCACGCATGGAAGCCTAGAATTCATCCCCGGAAAGCAAATTGCCCTGAGTAGCAACGACTTTTCCGATAGGCTCGTGAACGACATCCCGCACATATACTACTACACCACCGCGAATGTCGGCGAGGGCATCATTGCCAAGCGGCGCAGCTACGCACAGCTCGTGAGTTACCTCGCCGTGCCATTTATGGACACGGAGCTTCGGGGCGACCTAGAGAAAATCAACGACCTCATCGAACAGTACCTCAGCAATAGCAAGGATGACGATGCGCTGAGCCTCAAAATAAAAGCCGAAGTGTTAAAGCGGGGATTCCACCGCGACCTAAAGCTCGATAGCATCCCTACCAATCCGTACAGCCGCGCCGACATACAGCAGGTTGACAATTTCGTGAGCGAGCTCATCTACGCAAAGGTCCCCGGCGGCATGTACACCACGGGTGTAAGCTTTAGCCAAGACCGCATAATGCGCAGCGCTAGGCTGCTTAGCATCGACCCCATTGCCTATGGGCTTAGCTACCTAGATCTCGCGCGGGGAAAAATCACCGAGGAGCAATATAAAAACGAATCGTACTACCGCCGCCACTACCTCCCGGTGGCCTCAAGGCTCGTGGAACGGCTCCAGCACGCCCAAACGGTTGATGCGGCGCAAGAAATGCGACGGCTCGGGGTAACCCAAGAAGAGCTGATGGCTCTCGAACAGAACCAAGGGGGCATGCCCTCAGGCATGTCGGCCATGCAGCAAGCCATGGCGCGGCTCGCGGGCAACATCGCCAAGGCTAGCACTACACAACCTGAAAACCCAACGGCTAGCATGCCATCAACCACCAACACGGCTGAACACCCCGATGCAATGCCGCCCAAACAACACCCCACGGCAAAGGCTGCAGACACGGCAAAATCTGCCAACAGCCATTCCGATGGCGCAACGGGCGCAACGGCTTCCAGCAAGAACGCAACGAATGGGGAAACCCACAAAACCATGCCAACGCACCCCAGCGGGGAGAACGATACCACAGCCAAAGCCGCCATGCCGCAGAGCCACCCCGCTATGCCTCCGCATGCAGCACCCGCCCCGCAGGCCGCAATGCAAGCCCAAGCGCAGGGCGATGGTGAAATCGCCATTAGCGAGGATCAACTCGAGGCGCTGGAGATGCTGCACGACGGCATCGTGAAGGTAAAGCACTACGAACAGATGCTACGCGTAAGCCCGGCGTTAGAACTCGCAGCCCTGCGCAATGCGCTTAATGGCGGCTACACCCCGCCATCGCCAGGCGGCGACTACATTTCCGACCCACAAGTACTCCCCACCGGGCGGAACCTATACTCCATTAATCCTGAAAACACTCCCACTGCGAAAGCCTGGAAGAGGGGAAAAGCCCTAGGCGATGAGCTGATTGCCGACTACCGCCGCCGGCATGACGACACCTTCCCCCGCAAAGTGAGCTTCTCGCTCTGGAGCAGCAGCTTTATTGAAAGCGAGGGTACTACCATTGCCGAAATATTCTACCTGCTGGGAGTGGAGCCGATACGCGACCGCATGAACCGCGTGCTTGACGTACGCTTGATCGATGAAGCGGAGCTGGGACGCCCACGCATCGACGTGGTGGTGCAAACATCTGGCCAACTACGCGACATCGCGGCATCGCGCCTCTTCCTCATCCAAAAGGCCGTTAAGCTCGCCGCTGAAGCCCCTAAAGGCCAGTGGGCTAACGAGGTGGCGCAAGGCGTAGCCGATGCTGAGAAAATGCTCCTCGACAAGGGGCTTACCCCCGCGGCCGCCCGCGCGCTAAGCCAAGCTAGGGTCTTTGGCGGCCTCAATGGTAGCTATGGCACGGGCATCCAACCCATGGTGGAAGCCGGTGACCGCTGGGAGAGCCGCAGCGAAATTGCCAAGGTCTACCTCCACAACATGGGCGCTATCTACGGCAGCAGCGAAGAGTGGGGCAAGTTCGCAGAGGGTGCCTTTGCCGCCGCGCTCCTCAACACCGACGCCGTGGTGCAGCCCCGGCAGAGCAACACTTGGGGGGCGCTGAGCCTTGACCACGTCTACGAATTCATGGGCGGCCTCACGCTGGCCGTGCGTGAGGTAACGGGCAAGGACCCTGAAGGCTACATGAGCGATTTAAGAAACCGTCACCGCGCGCGCACCCAGGAACTCAAGCAGGCCGTGGGGGTTGAGGCTAGAACAACAATTCTCAACCCCGCCTACGTACGTGAACAGCTAAAGGAGGGCGCCGGCGCAGCCAACGCTATCGCAGAAACAATCCTCAACACGTACGCCTGGAATGTGATGAAACCAAGCGTTATTGATAAAGAGCTTTGGGACGGCATCTACAGCATGTACGTTCTTGACGATAAGAAACTCGGCGTTCTAGACTTCTTCTCTCGTGAGAATCCTGCCGCCCTGCAAGAGTACACTGCCGCCATGCTCGAAACCATACGCAAGGGGATGTGGCAAGCCTCAGACGAACAGATACAGCGCATTAGCGAACTCCATGCCGCATCTGTTGTGGAGGCTGGAGCGGGATGCAGCGGAATGGTCTGCGACAACGCAAAGCTCCGATCATTTATTGCCAAGCAGCTCCCCGCCGAGAAGCAAGAGGCCTTTGCGAAGGCTATCAGGGCCGTTAGGGAGCAGCAAACGCTCACAAAGGAAGAGGCAAACCGCGCCAAGGTGCTAACCAAAGAGGACCAACAGGATGGCAACGCAACCAGCGCGGTGCAAGAAACGGAGAAAAGCAATACGCTCCTTTGGGTAGTACTCGCGTCAATGGCTATCGTGCTCGGGCTCGTACTCATCGTAAGCCGTCGGCGTAAGAGGTAAAGCTTGGCATGGCAGACCTACTCCTTTCGCTGAGCCTATTGGGCGTAGTTTCGCTCGTCTTTAGGGAGGTATATAGGGGCGTATGGCTTCGGCTGGCGCATGGGGGGGTATACGCAGCGCTGCTGTGGATAGCCCACCCCATGCTCCTTGAAACGAGCAAAAAAACGCTTGACATATACCTTTCAAGCGCCAGCGTGCAGACCGACCTACTGCTCCTCCTCTCGGTTGATTTAATGCTCCATGCTGCAAGCATATCGCATTGGAACCATCAGGCCGCAGTCGGGGCTAGAAGAAATCATACCCCTTGGGACCTCACGGAGCGCATTACTCGTGCCGCCTGCCGTATCGCCTACTACGTCCCGCCGCTATGGCCCGCAGCCTCATTGGTGTACATTCGTCTGGCACTGCTATATGCCTGGCCGGGGGTCTCCTTTTCAGGCGTTACGGCGGGCCTTATGGCCCTTGCGCTGGCGCTCTGCAGCCTGGCGCCATGGCCGCTACGCGGGCTAAAAGGAAGGTCTGAAATCTCATACGCCCCAATGGCATCGGCCATCCTGGCCTTCCTCCTCGCGCAGCTCGTGGCCCCCGGCGCAATGCGCCTCGCGCTCACCCCAAAACAGACCGACTATACGCAGCTCCTTGGAAGCCTCTACCTCATCGCGGCGCTTATCCCCATAACGGCTACTGCCTACTGGTTGCATTTACGTAAAAGTTCAAAACACAAATAGAAGGAAGAGAGATGAATTTCGTATCGAACATAATGTTCTGGATTTCCAACAGCCTACTCGTGCCGGTGATGGTGGGACTGGTGCTACTATTTCTGCTTTCGCTCGTCATGATTGGGAACCTACTAGCCGAGCAGCGAAAGCAACGGCAGAAAGAGGCTCTCTACGAAAAGCTATTCCGTGACTTGGGTAACAGCTCCAAGCTGCAACAGCTGCACCAAGCACTAGGGAATGCCCCCCAAAAACGCTTCTTTGAGGAGGTCGCCCTTGCCCTCTTCAGCGCAACGCAAGCCCAACGGGACCTACTAATTGGCAACTACGAGCTGCGGCAACAAAAAAGCAACACGCAGGGGAAGCTCCTCGCCAAGTTCGGGCCAATTCTCGGACTGATGGGAACGCTCATCCCAATGGGACCCGCGCTGGTTGATTTGAGTACCGGCGAAGTGGCTGGCATGGCCTACAACATGCAGGTAGCCTTTGCCACAACCGTCCTCGGCATGTTCTCTGCCGCGGTGGGGTACTTCTACCTGCAACTCATTACCCGATACCAGCACAAAGACCTGCTCTGGCTGGACTATCTCAGCGAAAGCCTCGCCGAGCAAGCAGCACCCTCCCCCATGGGCAAAGGGGAGACGAAACCCATAAACGAGTAGGACCGCACCATGAAAAAAGGACGTAGAGTATTCTCGTACGAAGAGGAAGATCCATCCTCTTTGCTTTCCAACCTATTCGACGTGGCGATGGTCTTTGCCGTGGCACTCATGGTGGCGCTGGTCACCAAGTTCAACATGACCGAGGTGTTTAGCAAGGAAGACTACACCATCGTTAAAAACCCAGGCAAAGAGAACATGGAAATCATTGTGAAAAAGGGCGAAAAGATAGAACACTACCAAGCCAAGGACCAAAGCTCCTCTGAGAGCAAAAGCAAGGGGCGACGCGTTGGGATAGCCTACGAGCTTGACAACGGCGAGATTATCTACGTCCCCGAAGAGTGATGTTGGAATACCTATAACCAACCCACTTAGAAAGGCGGCTAGCACCATGCTAGCCGCCTTTTTTGACCCCTTATCATTCCGCGGAACGTTCCTATCAATGCCGTACCCCCCTTCCACCAAATCCGTACCCCCTTCGCATCAAATTCGGATTTCTCCGGAGAAATCCGAATTTGATGCGAACCAGATGCTAAGATGGTACGAAGGGGGTAGCCCCCGCTACAACGCCAACCCCGCGCTACCCATTTCCTACAATGGGCAGCGCGGGGTATGGAAAAGCCTTTGAATAAACTGCACAGATTTCCCCGTCACCGCCTGGAATTGAGGCTCGTGAAGGAAGGAACAGGATACAGAGTGCGAGATATGAGACCTATGGGCGTGCGCCAACGTGCATGGATGCCCCACAGCGCGATGGCAGCGCAACGGAAAGCCCTTCGGCGAAGGGGGCTATATTTCGCCCCAGTTTCGCCCAGCCTCCACGTCCACCACGAGCGGCACACGCAGCTGCGCCGCCGAGCGCATCCCCTCAACCAGAATGGCCTTGGCCTTTTCCACCTCCTCGGCAGGGGCATCCACAATGAGCTCATCATGCACCTGCACCACGAGCTTCGCCTCTAACCCCGCCTTCGTAAGCGCCTGTTCTACGGCAATCATGGCTATCTTCATAATGTCAGCAGCCGCCCCTTGGATGGGGGCATTGATCGCATTTCGCTCCGCGGCGGCCCGTAGGTTGGCATTGCGAGAATGGATGTCGGGGAGCCAACGACGGCGGCCAAAGAGGGTCTCCGCGTAGCCCGTTTTCTTCGCCCTTTCCACGCTTTGCTTCATGTAGTTCGCCACGGCGGGGTACATCGCAAAGTAGTCATCAATAAGCCTCTGCGCATCGCCGAGCGCCATCTCTAGCTGCTGCGAGAGCCCAAAGGCCGATATGCCGTAAATCATGCCGAAATTTGCCCGCTTTGCATGGTTTCGCTGCAAGGGTGTGACGCTGTCAATACTCTCCTTGAAGATACGCGCCGCGGTGGCCGCATGGATGTCGTGCCCTAGCTGAAAGTCATGCAGCATGTTAGGATCTTCGCTCAGGTGCGCCATGATGCGGAGCTCTATCTGCGAATAGTCCGCCGAAATGAGCTGCCCATCGGGGAAACGTGAGACGAAGGCGCTCCGAATGCTTTTCCCCTCCGCAGAGCGAACGGGTATGTTCTGAATGTTCGGATTGCTAGAGGAGAGGCGCCCCGTGGAGGTAATCGTCTGGTTGTAATGCGGATGGATGCGCTGCGTGACGCTGTTCACCAATGCCGGAAGTGCGTCAACGTACGTTGACACCAATTTCTTCTTTTCCCTGTAGGCTAGGATCGTCTCAATGGCGGGGTGACGATTGGCATACTTACGCAGCTCCATCTCGCTGGTGTTATACTGCCCAGTCTTGGTTTTCTTGGGCTTATCAGCCACCTTGAGCCGATCGAATAGGAGTTCCCCCACCTGCTTGGGCGAGTCTATATTAAAATCGCTAGTGCCCGCCAGCTGCGCTACCTTCTCTCTCAGCTCCTCTATTTCGCCGTTAAACTGCGCGCGCAGCCCATCAAGATGGGCGAGGTCAATGGCGAGGCCGTTCCACTCCATATCGGCGAGTACGGCCACCAATGGCCCTTCGGTCTTGTCGTAAAGCTCCGAGAGGTTCTGTACGCTGAAAAGCTTTTGCAACGCATGGTAAAGCTGCAACGTGACGTCGGCATCCTCCGCGGCATAATCCACGAGCCTCTCCAAGGGGATGGCGTAGAGGTCAATTTGGTCCGGCTTCACATCTGGGTTTAGCGCCTCGTAGGGTATTGGCTTGTAATTCAACAGCTCCACCGCCACCTCGTCCAGCCCATGGCGCGCATCGGGGTTGATGAGGTAATGCATCACCATGGTGTCAAAGATGCGCCCCCGCACGGTAATCCCTGCGTCACGCAGCATCAAGAGGTCAAACTTGAGGTTGTGCCCCACGATGGCAACGTTTTCCCGTGAAAGTATCGTCTGCAAACGCTCGCGCCAGGCTTCGGGTATTGCGCCAGGCCGCTTGAGGGGGATGTAGTAGGCTCTGCGCGGTTCGGTGGCAAACGACATGCCTACGATACGATTCTCATGGAGCGTAAAGCCGGTGGTTTCGGTATCTAACGCTATGGTATCAGCCCCCTCTAGCGCGCGGCAAAGCGAATCGAATGCGGCATCGTCTGTAACCGCAACGTAGCTGTGCGGCGTGGAGGCAGCCGTGGCATGCTCCACGGAGGGCATAGGCGCAGCGGCCGCGGCGTGGTCGCCGAGGAAGGTAGCAGCAATATCACGCCCCAGCGTGTTGAAATGCAGCTCCGCAATGAGGGCCTGGGCTGCATCGGCATCGGTGGTTCCCTGCGCGTAGTCGCTCAAATTTGCAGGAATTGGGGCATTCGTATCAATGGTCACCAGCTTCCTCGCCAACTCCAGCTGCTTCGCGTTCTCATCAATTGACTTTTGGAGCTTTGGGGTAAGGTTGGCAAGATTGCCCATGATGCGCTCTATAGAACCGTACTTCGCAATGAGCCGCGCCGCCGTCTTCTCCCCCACGCCCGGTACGCCCGGCACGTTGTCTGACGTATCGCCCCACAGCGCCAATATGTCGCGGAACTGCGCCGCCTCGGCAATCCCATACTTCTCGCACACCGCTTGCGCCGTGATACGGTCAACCCCATTGCCCGAGCGGGAGGGCTTTAGCATCTCCACATTTGCGTTGAGCAGCTGCTGGTAGTCCTTATCGGGGGTGAAGAGCAGAACCTTCGTATCGTCAGACGAAAAATGGGCAGCTATCGTGCCGATAATGTCGTCCGCCTCGAAGGAGGGTACCTCAACCATCGGGATGCCGAGGGCTGGAAGCAGCCGGCGCACCATGGTGGCCCCGTAGAGTATAGGCTCTGGCGTCGCCTCGCGATTGGCCTTGTAGTCTGGGTACATCTCATGGCGGAAGGTGGGCTGCGAGAGGTCAAACGCCACGGCCATATGGGTGGGGTGCTCCGTGCGTACGCACTCGATGAGGGTACGCATAAAGCCGTACACCGCGGAGGTATTGTTGCCCTCGGGCGTTATGAGAGGCCTGTTAATGAAGGCATAGAAAGAACGGTAGAGCAACGCGAAGGCATCAATGGCTAAAAAACGATTCTTGTACGGCATTGGAGACGCTATTTGTGTTAAATATTTTAGCAAAGTTAAATAAAATCGTATATTTGCGGTCACTCATGGGGGGATTTAGCTATGATGTTTAGTAGCTACACGGTGCTTTTCGGGGCGGTAACCTTCGGGGTTTGCTCCATAGTGTTGCTTTGGTTCTTCGCGCTACGAATTTACCAGCTCATCATGGCGAGCCACGCCGTAACCTACGAGGGAGTCCTCGCGCAGCGCACGGAAGAGCTGGTCCGGGAGCGCATGAAGGTTGACAAGCTCCTACAGCGCATGCTCCCCGCGCAAACCATCACCGAGCTACAGCAGCGCGGCAAGGTGACCACCGAGCGCTACGGCATGGTGACGGTGCTATTCGCTGACATTGAAGGCTTCACCATGATCGCCGACAGCGTGAACCCCGAACGGCTGATCGACTCCCTCGACCGCTTCTTTTATGACCTCGACGGGATTACAGAGCGCCACCACCTAGAAAAAATCAAAACCATCGGTGATGCCTACATGTGCGCCGGCGGAGTCCCAGTTCGTAACCGCACCAACCCTATCGACGTAGTGCTGGCCGCTCTCGAAATGCAGCGCCATATGAAGCGTCTGAACCTTGCCACCCGCACCGGCGATGATGCCTGGGGGCTACGCATCGGGGTGAACACGGGGCAGGTGATTAGCGGCGTAGTGGGGCGCGACAAGCTTTCGTACGACATCTGGGGCTCCGGTGTGAACCTAGCGAGCCGCATGGAGTCCTCGGGGGAATCGGGATTCGTAAACATCTCCGATACCACCTACTTCCAAATAAAAGATTTCTTCGACTGCACATGCCGCGGCGAAATGCCGGTGAAGAATAGGGGACGGGTTAAAATGTACTTCGTGGATGGTATAAAACCCGAACTCAGCGAGAACGGGGAGGGAATAGAACCCAATCGTCTCTTTGAGCTGAAACGGCAGCTGGTTCGTTTGATTGATGTGGAGGACTACGCGCTGAACCTCCTTGAAGAAAAGCTACCTAAGGATCTATACTACCACAACGTGAAGCACACGCTGGATGTCTACACGCAGGTGGAACTCATTGGGCAAAGCGAAGGGGTAAGCGATGAGGATCTGCTCCTCCTTCGCACCGCGGCGCTATTCCACGACATCGGGCACATCGCAGACTACCAAACGCATGAAGAGATGGGGGTGAAAATTTGCAGCGAGGCACTGCCGCGTTTCCTCTACAGCCCCGAACAGATAAAGCAGATATGCAGCCTCATCATGGCGACAAAAATGCCGGTGCACCCTAAAACCCTCCTAGAGGGCATCATCTGCGATGCCGATTGCGATTACCTGGGGCGCAGCGACTACATCCCCGTGGCCAATAAGCTGTACGAAGAGCTCAAGGTGCGAGGCCTCGCGGGCGACCTCTCCGAGTGGGTAGACCTGCAAATCCAATTCCTCAAAAGCCACCAATACTATACGCAAACCGCTAGTAGCCAACGTGAAGAGAGCAAGCAGAATCAGCTCAACAAACTTCTCGAATGGCGTAAAAAAGCGCAAGAGAAGGAGAGCGCTATGCGCCAATCGCATAGCCTATTTTCCCAAAAATAGCAACATACGCCGCCCCACTGCCGTAATAAACAAAAAAGCTTGTATCTTTGCAGCGGTAAGTGTGGTGTGAAACGAAATTTAGACGGCGATGTCAGAACAGCTAAATAGGGTTATCCTGGTGCCATGGGATTTCAGCGAAGACAGTGAAAAGGCACTGGCACATGCCTATCAACTCGCCCAAATGGTGGGCGATAATGTGATGCTCGTGCACTTCATACGCCGCCCATCGCTACTTATTGGGGCTGGTGCAAGGGAGAAACTGCATAGGCAGGAGATGGAGGCGCAGGAAAAGCTCAAGAAGGAGGTGGATCGACTCTCCAGGCTGTTTGAGGCGAAACGGGAGGAGCTGCGCCAGTCATTGGAGCAGGAGGAGTATCAGGATCGCAAGGTGCAAAACGTCACCATCTTACCCTACGTCCTTGTCTATCGAAACATTACCAAAAGCCTCACCGCACTCTACGCTTCCATGGGGGTCAACCTGGTGGTGACTACCGCGAACTACCGGCTTCCTAATAAGAAACAGCTCAACATGCTGGCGGTGCTGCGCAAGGTTAAGTCGGGCCGTTTAACCACTGTTCCGTTCATCCTAGTAAAGCAACTCCCTACCCACCGTTACTATACCGATGTGGTACTCCCGCTAGACTTCAACAAGAACTTCAAGGAGTCAATTCGCTGGGTGGCCTACCTCTCTAGCTACTACCATTGCAACGTAAATATCATCAAAGCCCCCGCAAAGAACGCTGAAACGAAGCAGGGCATCGCAAGCAACACCTACTTTACGAAAAAGATCCTCGATGCATCCAACGTGGTGTATGGTATCAAGAATGCCGATAGGAATAAAGAGTTCCGCTTTGAGGTTGAGAACTTCGTAAAGGAGATTGATGCAGACCTCGTGCTGGTGATGACCGATCGCATCGATAGGCTTTTCCCAAATGGAGAAATCACCATTGATGTGCCAGTCATGCTCATTAACCCGCTCGCGAAGCTGAAACAGTCGTTCAACTAGACCGAGGTAGGGAGCGTATCTCCTCGGAGCGAGAATAACGTAATGGACAACGGACGAAGGTCCTTTAGCCCAACCCGCACCATGGCGCAGTGGGGGCGTAAGGTGCTTCTGGTAGCCATCGCAGCAGTGCTAATCGGAGCAGTGCTTACCTCCTTCGTGCCCTCCCTTCACGCCTATAGGCGCATCACGATGCAGCTGCTCAACGCTACGCTCGGGGTGTGCGGCCTCGTCACCGGCTTTGACGAATGGGGGAAATGGTACGGCAAGGTGGGGGCCATTGCCGGCGCGCTGATGCTTTTCGCCTTTTTTCTCCCGCAGCTGCCGGGACGCTTCTACATCATGACGGCTAGCACCATAGCCATACTCATCTTCCTAATTGCCGGATACGGCAGGAAGGAGCGGGGAGAGAAGGTAGAGGGGTAGGGGGGATGTAGATTGCCAGCCAGATATAGTTGACTGTTTTGCAATTCTCTGGACGAAAATAATTTGCCATACAAAGAGCGGCGCGAGGATTTCCCCTCGCGCCGCTTCTATATCGCCCAAATCTATCCCAAATGCTACCCCAGCCCTACAGGCTCCCTATCATCTTGGAGGGTATCACCCACTCATCGAACTCCTCCGCGGTGAGGTAGCCTAACGCCAGCGCCGCCTCCTTGAGGGTTGTGTTCTCCTTGTGCGCCTTCTTCGCAATGGCCGCCGCCTTTTCGTAGCCTATGTGCGTGTTCAACGCCGTCACCAGCATAAGCGAATTCTTGACGTGCTGCTCCACGGAGCGGTCGTTAGGCTTTATGCCATCCACGCAATGTATCGTCAACGACACGGCCGCATCGCCCAGCAGCTGCGCCGACTGTAAGAAATTGGCAATCGTCATCGGGCGGAACACGTTCAGCTCAAACTGCCCCAGCATGCCGCCGCACGTGATAGCCGCATCGTTGCCAATCACCTGCGCGCAAACCATGGTCATCGCCTCAATCTGCGTTGGGTTCACCTTGCCCGGCATAATGCTGGACCCCGGCTCGTTCTCAGGGATTAGGATTTCGCCTATCCCGCTGCGTGGGCCCGAAGCCAGCATGCGCAAATCGTTACAGATCTTCATCAACGACACGGCAAGCTGCTTGAGCGCATTGTGGGTCTCCACGATGGCATCGTTGCTAGCCAACGCCTCAAACTTATTGCTCGCCGACACAAAAGGAAGCCCCGTAAGCTCCGCGATGACCTCCGCCACACGCTGTGCGTAGCCCTTGGGCGTATTGATGCCCGTACCTACCGCCGTTCCCCCCAATGCGAGTTCGCTGAGGTGGGGTAGGGAGTTCTCCAAAGCACGGATGCCGTGGTCAAGCTGCGAAACGTAGCCCGAGAACTCCTGCCCCATCGTCAATGGGGTGGCATCCATCATGTGGGTACGCCCAATCTTCACAACGTTCTTCATCTCCTCGCTACGCGCTGCCAATGAGTCGCGTAGCCGCTGCAGGCCCGGCAATGTAACCTCCTTGAGCTTCTTGTAAGCCGCGATATGCATGGCCGTGGGGAAGGTGTCGTTGCTCGACTGCGACTTATTCACATCGTCATTGGGATGGACGAGTTTTTCCCCCTCGCCGAGACGGTTGCCCTTGAGCTGATGCGCCCGGTTGGCAATCACCTCATTCACATTCATATTGCTCTGCGTGCCCGACCCTGTCTGCCAAATAACCAAGGGGAATTGCGCCCAGTGTTTGCCTGCGACTATTTCATCGCACACGCTGCCGATGAGGTCTCTTTTCTCCTCTGAAAGCACCCCCAACTCGCAGTTGGTAATGGCAGCCGCCTTCTTTAGATAGGCAAAGCCCTCTATTATCTCGTGCGGCATGCTCGCGGGTGCCCCTATCTTAAAGTTCATAAACGAACGCTGCGTCTGCGCGGCCCACAGCTTGTCGGCTGGCACCTGCACGTTGCCCATCGTATCATGCTCAGTTCGGAATTCCATACCCTATCTGTATTACATTTGTTTTCTCTTCTCCTACGTTGCCACCATCGGTGCGCTACCGATTGATTACAAACGCCGTAGGCAAAGGTACGGAAATATTCGGGGATTTTACGCCCCGCAGTAAAACAATGCATCTACGCCTCGCTGCCACTTTTGTATACGCATTCGGGGAAACTAATACCAAGAGCCTCCCGCTACACCCCATTATACATGATGCTTTACAATGTGTAGAAATAGCGTAAAGAGAAGAAAAAATATACCTAACTTCGCGAAAGCTACAAATGGGTAAATGCAGATGGAGAGGAAATCAAAAGTAACCAAAGAGCTGATCGCGCCACGGAGCATCGTGGTGGTAGGCGGTTCCGACGATCTATACAAGCCAGGCGGACGCGCTCTGGAGAACCTACGCACGCACGACTTCAAGGGGACGCTGATGGCTGTAAATCCCAAGTGCGATGAGGTGCAGGGGATAAAGTCCTACCGCCAGGTGGAGGATCTGCCGCAGGTAGATTTGGCCGTGCTGGCCATCGCTGCAAAGTTCTGCCCCCATGCGGTCGAGGTGCTCGCGAGGGATAAGGGCACAAAGGCCTTCGTTATCCTCTCCGCGGGATTCCACGAGGAAGGAGAGGAGGGCGCTAGGCTGGAGCAGCAAATTGTTGACACCGTAAATGCGCATAAGGCATGCCTCATTGGGCCAAACTGCGTGGGGATGATGAACTCCAACCATACGAGCGTCTTCATGAAGCCTATACCCCGTTTTGATAGCAAAGGGGTAGATTTCATCACGGGCAGCGGCGCCACGGCGGTGTTTATTATTGAATTGGGGATCACGCAGGGGCTGAGCTTCTCGTCCGTCTTCTCCGTAGGGAACAGCGCCCAGCTGGGGGTAGAGGACATTTTGGAGTACTTCGATGAGACATTTGACCCCGCAACGAGCTCTCGGGTCAAGCTCCTCTACGTGGAGAGCATCGCCAATCCAGAAAAACTACTCAAACACGCCAGCTCCCTGATACGCAAGGGATGCCGTATCGCCGCCATCAAGGCAGGGACATCCGCCGCGGGGAGCCGTGCGGCAAGTTCCCATACAGGGGCACTCGCGAGCAGCGATGTGGCGGTGGACGCACTCTTTAAAAAGGCAGGCATCGTCCGTTGCCGCAGCCGGCAGGAGCTGCTCACCGTGGCCTCTATTTTCATGCTGCCGGAGCTTCAAGGCAAACGCATCGCCATTGTTACGCATGCCGGCGGCCCCGCGGTGATGCTCACTGACGCACTTTCTGACGGCGGACTCGAAGTGCCAAAGCTAGATGGACCAGCCGCCGATGCGCTGCTAGAGAAACTCTTTGATGGCTCGTCCGTGGCAAACCCCATTGATTTCTTGGCTACCGGAACGGCGGAGCAGCTTGGGGAAATTATTGATGCCTGCGAGAGGGAGTTTGAGGTGGATGCCATGGTGGTCATCTTCGGCAGCCCGGGCCTTCGCCCCGTGTACGATGCCTACGACGTGATACACGAGAAGATGCGTAGCTGCAAGAAGCCCATATTCCCCGTGCTGCCATCGCTTGTCAACGTGGCGGACGAGATAAAAACCTTTGTGGCAAAGGGCAATATCTTCTTCCCAGAGGAGGTGGTGCTAGGCGATGCGCTCTCGCTAGTGGTGCGCACGCCAAAACCTCAACCCGAAGACGTAGCGCTCCCCACAATTGATGTGCAGCGGGTACGTAGCATCGTGGATAGGGTTGGCAATGGGTATCTCAAGCCGGCTGACGTTCAGGGACTCCTTGATGCCGCGGGTATCCCCCGTGCGGGAGAGGCTGTGGTAACCACGGTGCACGACGCAGTGGAAGCTGCCAAGAACCTTGGCTACCCTATTGTGATGAAGGTCGTAGGGCCTGTGCACAAATCTGATGTGGGCGGCGTGGTGCTAGGCATTGACAACGAGGCCACCGTGGTGCGAGAGTTCACCCGCATGATGCAGATACGTGAAACAACCGCCATCCTCATGCAGCCCATGCTCTCGGGGACAGAGCTATACATCGGTGCTAAACGGGACGATAAATTCGGTCACCTCGTGCTCTGCGGGCTAGGGGGAATTTTCATTGAGGTGCTAAAGGACGTTCAGGCGGGGCTCGCTCCGCTCTCCCTCAATGAGGCCAAAGCCCTAGTGGATAACCTACGCAGCGCAAAGATTCTTGATGGCGTACGGGGACAAGCCCCCATCGGGCGTGAGCGGTTCGCAGAGATTGCCACCCGCGTCTCTGCGCTCGTGACGGCAGCCCCCGAGATCTTCGAAATGGACCTCAACCCGCTGCTAGGCAACGAGAAGGGGATCGTAGCGGTTGATGCCCGTATCAGGATAGAGAAGTAGCGTACGGAGCAGATGGCTGAAAATGGGAAACGTCCCAACCGCAAACTAAGCACCACTGAATGGCTACTGGTCGGGATGCTGGCCATGGGGATTCTTCTGGTAGCGCTCCGGTGGGAGTACATCAGTAAAGAGGTGAGCGAGAGCGTGCGTAGCTACTTTGAACGGACGGAATAGGCCCAAACGTTTCAGCCTAACGTAGAGCACACAGACTACAGTTGCATACTCGCGCCAACTTCATGCCGCATAAGGCAGTGGTTGGCGCGAGTGATAAAACAAGGAAACAATGGGAAGCAACGCAGAGGCGTTACGTGACGATGTGGCAAAAGCACTGGCCACGCTTAAAGCGGGAGGCACTATCCTTTACCCCACCGACACCATTTGGGGCATCGGTTGCGATGCAGCAAACGCTGCTGCTGTGGCCGCCGTGTACCAACTAAAGCACCGCGCCGCCAGCAAAAGTCTAATCGTACTCGTTGCCGATATGGAGATGTTGGAGCGCTACGTAGGGAGCGACGCCTGCCGTGCGGCAGAAGCGTTCGCCTGCGCCGAACGCCCTACCACCGTAATTTACCCATCCGCTATGGGCCTCGCCGTTGGAGTGGCAGCGAACGATGGTAGCGTAGGGATACGCATTGCGCAACACCCATTCTGCGCCGCGCTTACGAAAGCCCTAGGAGGTGCCATCGTCTCAACATCAGCCAATATCTCTGGGCATCCCCAGCACGGGAAGGGATTAGCCAATGTAGAAGAGGAGATACGCAATAGGGTGGACTACGTTGTAAACGAACGCCAGGACACCGCGAAGGGCGGTGCGGCGTCCAGAATTGTACGCATTCGCCCCGATGGGACGGTTGAAATAGTACGTGAATAGCATTGAGTTCCTCTAAACATAGGTAAAATTAGTAAATTCGCGTACGGAGATTGGGGAGGGGAGCGTAAAGATTTGACAGAGAAAAAGCAAGATCATGAAGAACATACTAATACTCGGTGCGGGTGGGCAAATCGGCTCTGAACTGACACCGCACCTACGGAGTATTTACGGCGACAGCCACGTAGTGGCCACTGATGTACGCCCTAACGAGCACCTTGCGCAAGCGGGTCCCTTTGAAACGATTGATGCCCTTGACGCGCAAGCTGTAGCCAACGTGGTGAAGAAGTACAAAATCGATGCGATTTTTAACCTAGTGGCGCTGCTTTCTGCTAAGGGCGAGGAAAATCCCCAACTCGCTTGGAAAATCAATATGGGCGCGCTGCTCAACACGCTAGAGGTGGCGCGCGAAACTAAAGCATCTGTTTTCACCCCAAGCTCTATAGGTGCTTTCGGTAATTCTACCCCAAAGGACGGCACCCCACAGGACACCATCATGCGCCCGAACACCATGTACGGCGTTTGCAAGGTGTCGGCAGAACTCCTCGGGGACTACTACCACACCCGTTTCGGCATCGATACGAGAAGCGTACGTTTCCCAGGCATCATCAGCAATGTTACGCTCCCGGGCGGCGGCACGACTGATTACGCTGTAGAAATCTACTACGCTGCCGTGAAGGGTGAAAAGTTCATCTGCCCAATTCCTCAGGGGGTCTACATGGACATGATGTACATGCCCGATGCGCTGAACGCCATCGTGCAGCTCATGGAGGCCGACCCAAGCAAACTGACCCACCGCAACGCCTTCAACGTTGCCTCAATGAGCTTTGAGCCAAGCGAAATTCTTCACGCCATCCAAAAGGAGCTACCGAACTTCACGATGGAGTACCGAATTGACCCCGTGAAGAAAGCCATTGCGGAGTCGTGGCCTAATCGTCTTGACGACTCGGCAGCACGTGCGGAGTGGGGGTGGAAACCCAAATGGGATCTCCCCTCTATGACGAAGGACATGCTGCGCGCCGTAGGCGAGAAAAAGAAGCGGGGAGAAATTTAACGAATACCCGACTCAATAGGATTCATAGTAGCAACGCCCGACCACCCTAGGGGTGGTCGGGCGTTCACATAGTAAGAGGATTACCATGACACAACAACCCATACGGGTGCTGCACGTAATTAACTCCCTTAAACGGGGTGGCGCAGAGACGCTCCTCCTCAACTACCACCGCACCATTGATCGCAGCCGTGTGCAATTTGACTACCTCCTCTCATTCCCCCACGAAACAGACTACGAGGCCGAGGTAAGGCAACTCGGAGGAGAAATCTTTCGGGTTGCCTACCAAAGTGACTCAGCTCTTGGTAAGCTCTCGTACCTCATTAGGCTTTTCTGGTTCCTTCTCACGCACCGTTACCAAATCATACATGTTCACCTCGCCCCTCAGGCTGCACTATGGCCCCTACTTCTCGCAAAGATCTTACGCTACAAACATCGCATAATCCACTCCCACAACACCAATACCTCGCAGTACGAACCCACCTCATCGTTAAATCGGCTGAAAAAACGACTCGTCCGCCTCGCTACCGACTACTACGCCTGCAGCTACGACGCGGGGAGATTTCTCTACGGTGACGAGAACATGAAAAGCGGCATAGTTAATGTGCTAAAAAGCACAATCATTGCCCACAACTACACCTACTGTAAGGCAACGGCAGACGCTATACGCCAACGGCTCAACATCAAGCCAACGCAGATCGTCCTCGGCGCAATCGCAAGACTCGAAAAGCAGAAAAACCACCTGTTCATGGTGGAAATCATGAACATTCTCAAGGGTAACTGCAACGGGTGGATTCTTGTACTTGTAGGCGATGGATCTCTGGCGGAAACAATAAGAAACGAAGCCCAAAAACTAGGGGTCACCGACAATATACGAATGGTTGGGGTGTCTGATGCCGTTCGTGATTACCTCTCCGCTTTCGACCTTTTGCTCATGCCATCGCTCCACGAGGGTATGCCGCTCTCCGCTCTTGAAGCACAAGCGGCTGGATTAACCATCCTCGCTTCAAAAGATAGGGTGCCAAACGACACCGTTTGCACCGACCTTGTCCATTTCCTACCGCTTGAGGACGGCGCAGCAGCATGGGCCAATTGGATAGCCAACTTCTCCCCCGCTCCTAGAGAAGAAGGGGAACTGCCCGAAGGGCGGTGGGCTGAAGGGTACGACGCCGCATCCGCTGCGCCTAGGCTCGTAGCACGGTACGAGGCGATGATACAATAAGCCTAGCGCTTTGCGTACATCGTTTCGTAGTACTGCGCGTAGGTCCCCGACGTAACGTTATCGAGCCAATCTTGATGCGATAGATACCAATCTACGGTAAGCCTTAACCCCTCTTCAAACGTCACCGAGGGCTTCCAGCCGAGTTCTCTATGAAGCTTTGACGAGTCAATCGCATAGCGTAAATCGTGTCCTGCCCGGTCTGTAACGTAGGTAATAAGTTTTTCTGAGTAGCCCTCTGAACGCCCCAACGAGGCATCCACTAATCGGATGAGAGCCTTCACCAAGTCTATATTCTTCCACTCGTTGCTTCCCCCGATATTGTAAGTTTCACCCACCCTCCCTTTACAGAAAATCATATCGATTGCCTTCGCGTGATCTTCCACGTAGAGCCAGTCCCGCACGTTCAGTCCCTTCCCGTATATGGGGAGCTGTTTCTCATGCCGAATGTTGTTTATTACCAACGGTATAAGCTTCTCCGGGAATTGGTACGGTCCATAGTTATTCGAGCAGTTAGAAATCACAGTGGGCAGACCGTACGTGTCGTGGTAGGCACGTACAAAGTGGTCGCTACTCGCCTTGCTGGCGGAGTAGGGGGAATGCGGAGCGTAGCTCGTCTTCTCAGTGAAAGGGGCATCGTCCATGGAGAGCGCGCCGTACACCTCATCGGTGGAAATGTGATAAAAACGCTTCCCCTCAAAATGTCCGTCCCACGCAATTCGGGCAGCGTTCAGCAGGTTTAACGTACCGAACACATTGGTACGGGCAAACGCTAAGGGGTCAACTATGGAACGATCCACGTGGCTCTCCGCCGCTAAATGGATCACCCCATCTATTGCGTAGTCCCTAAAGAGCTGCGGCACCAACGCCTCATCACAGATATCGCCCTTGACAAACCGATAATTCGCAGCTCCTTCAACCTCCTTGAGGTTCTCCAAATTCCCGGCGTAGGTAAGCGCATCTAAGTTAACAATGAGGAATTCGGGGTGCACATTCACAAGGTGTCTCACCAAGTTAGACCCTATAAATCCCGCCCCGCCCGTCACCAAAATACAACTAGCAAACTGATCCGTCATGACTCTCCTATAGTATATAATTCTCTTTACGCTACTCAAGGCGCAAAGGTAAAGCAAAATAATCAGTAATATGCTTAAACACAACTGCTATAACATCTACGATACTCCTACTCCTCTGCACACCTCTCGCACTACGCTAAATGGCTCATAAACAACCCCAACCTTCACTTAACTATCCTCCCCAAGACTTCACGCAGAGCCGAATCTAGCCTTTCTCTTGACACTACAAAATACTTTTCCGAACCGTAAATGTTCAAATGGTTATCATCGTAGTACATCAATGTGTCATTATAGAACGGCCAATCGGGGAAATCCTCATTCCTCCACAAGTCTACGATTGCAACGTTTTCTTTTTCCTCAGCCCACTTCACTACGGCTCTGCTCAGAGGAGTTTTAATCATGGCGTAGTTCAATGTTCCTGTCTTTCGTTTAACCACCCCCATATTTTCCCGCAGCGGGTTAACTCCAACCCTCGGATACTGCCCAAGCACCACAAGACTCTGACCCTTCCGCAGCATACTATGTAATTGCTCTACTTGATGCGTCCAATCGTACGCCTCCCACGTTGCCACGAGGACAACCACATCTGCCTCTGGTAAAATTTTCATCGTGGACCCTATCACCTGCTCCCAGTTCCTACACACCCTCTCCGTGGGGAACTCCGCAGGGCTAAATCCCGGCAGGTTAGGGAACTCGCTAAGCGATATTGCAAGCACCCTATACCCACATCGCTTCCCGAAGAGATCCATATATTGCTTCATCGTCAATGCGTGGCTATTGCCTAGCAGCACTATGCAACTCTCGCTCCTAACATCGCCCAGAGTATCCGCCCCTACAAATAACTTTCCCCCATGCGACCCCATGCCAAACGCATCCCTCGTCATTAAATCCACACTCTTACCGTAAGCCCTCCTCATCGCACCATTAAGCCAAAAGGCCAAACACACTAACGCAGCCCCCAACGCCACATGCCTTACGTACACCACCAACGAACAGACGTTCCTATTCATACGTCTCACCGCCCAACGCCACCCCACCGCCAGCCCCAAGGCCGCTACCAGCGCGGCTACGCCAAGCCATAGCGGCAACTGCTGCTCGTTTAGCCGATAGCGCAGAAGGGCGAGAATAGGCCAATGGAGGAGAAAAAACTCGTACGACACCCTCCCAACGTACACCAACGGCCTCCAGCTAAATCCTCTTGCCACGAATCCCCCGCCAAAGAGTAAGAGCCCCACTGCTCCAAGGCTCGGCGCAAGAGCCCATGCACTCGTATACACTGTTTTTGAATCCGCCCACAGGCACATACATACTATGGCCATCACGCTTGCTACGGATGCTACTTTTTTCCATTTCTCACCTCTTCTCACCTTCACTACCCACCCTGTAGACTCTACAAGGTACGCACCAGCCCCAAGCATAAATTCCGGCATGCGGGCAACCACCGAGTAGTATGAAAAGTCGTTTCCCCACAATGCACTAATCGCTACCCCTCCAGCTGTAGCCCCCACGAGCAGCGTAGCCATCACCCACCGCATCCCACGTTTTCCTCCCCATACCGACGCAAAGGTAAAAATCACCAAAAGCTGCATCAGTATCGATATGTACCACGTATGCAGATAGGGATTCTCAAAGCTCCCAGGGCCAAAGTAGCTATCCGCTCGCCGAAAGAAGACATTTGAGATAAAGGCCGCTGCAGAGAGCGAAGCATCGCTAAATTTTTTAAAATCTATCGGAAGTGACACGAAATACGCTGCACAAAGCGAAACAAGTATCATCAACCAATAGGGGAACACCAGGCGACTTGCTCGCCCATAGAGAAACCTATAGACCGCTCGCCACCCCGTATACTGCGCTTGAACTCTCACTAGGCTACGCGCAGCAAAATAGCCTGCCAACGTGAAAAATACACTCACCGCGGCATAACCACCATGCACAGTGGCAGGAAAGGCATGAAAAAGTACCACCATTACTATGGCTACGCCCCGAAGCCCATCGATATCCTGCCGCCTTGGTATATATAAGTTTGACTGCATTCCGCTTGCTACTCACCTATACAGCTCACTAACGCCTCCCCCGTTAGCGCACTCACAGCCCTATCGTACACCCCTTGTAGATAGGCTATAGCCATCCCATAGTTCACAACCGGCACACCGTGTTCCGTCAACTCCTCCACCCGCCCGCGAATCATGCGTGGCGTACTCATGCACCCCCCACAAATCAACGCCAAGCTGTACTGCGACAACCCCTCTGGCAGCCTCGCCATCCCCGATACAAAATCGTACCTCAACTCGCCCCCCACACGCTGGTTTATCCATCCAGGAATCTTCACCCTCCCGATGTCCTCGCATGACACCTGGTGCGTACACCCTTCCACAATCAGCACCCTGTCTCCCTTCTTCAACCCATCTATCGCGGGTGCACTACGCAAATACGTCTCAAACTCACCCTTCTGCCGCGCCAGCAACATACTAAAACTCGTCAACGGTATATCGTCAGGGATTTCCTCCGCAGCATGGGAAAATATCTGACTATCCGTCACCGCCAATGCGGGCTTCCGCTGCATCAGCGAAAGCGCCGCAGCTATCTCCGTTTCTCTAACGATTACGGGAATGGCATTGCAATCCAACGCAGCCCGCAGCGTCTGCACCTGCGGCAGGATGAGTCGCCCCTGCGGCGCAGCGTCATCAATGGGGGCAATCAGCAGCACAACGTCTCCAGCTCTCACTAACCCATCAAGCACGCCCCTCGGCCTCTCATAGACTCTTAACGACTTCGCTACGGCTGACAACAATGTCTCTATTCCCATTCCTTGCGTACTGCCCACCTCAATGGGCCTCGTTGGGCTGAACTCCCGCAGCCTGTCGCATAGGGTAGGGGAGAGCGATACCTCATCAGCATGCGTTGCTACCAGCAGAAAGGGCGTTTCATACTTCCTAAGCAGTGAAACGATTTCCTGTTCTGGCTCGCCCCACTCATCAGCCCTAAAGAGTAGCAACGCAAGGTCTACTTGACGCATCGTATCAATCGTCATCGCCATGCGCTCCTTTCCCAAGGCGGAGTGGTCATTAAAACCTGCCGTATCGATGAAAACGACTGGGCCGCCCCCCCTAATCTCCGCAGCCTTCCGCACGGGGTCGGTTGTTGTGCCGGCATGCTCGCTCACTATCGACACCCGCTGCCCCGTAAGCGCATTGAGCAATGCGCTCTTCCCCACGTTAGCACGCCCATATATCCCCACATGCGGTCGCACCTCGCTCGCCACTATCTTCGCCATCACCTATTTCCTCCGTTTTCTAAACCCTTCTATTTAGCACAGAGTACAGACTCTAAATCCTCCCAGAACCTCGGATACGATTTTCTCACCGCCTCACCCCCTTCAATCTTCACCCCCCCTTGGCTCAATACTCCTGCCGCGCCAAAAACCATGGCCATACGGTGGTCTGCGAAGGCCGTTAAATCCACGCCTCCCAGCAGCGACTCTACCCCCTGCACCACCAACTCATTGCCCTCCACTCGCACCTTGCCTCCAAGCTTGCTAAATCCCTCCTCTAGCGCACTCGCCCTATCGCACTCCTTGCCACGCAGCCGAGATACCCCCCCGATTCTACTCTCCCCTATAGCTCCCGACGCCAAGAGCACGAGTGCTGGGATTAAATCGGGACAATCCGTAGCATCGTAGATAAACCCTTTCGGTCTCCCGTTCGCCCCATCCACTGTCAGCGCACCGCCCTCATCCCAATGGTAATGCACTCCAGCGCGGCGCAGCACATCAAGAATTGCCCTATCGGGCTGCAATGCCTCACGCTGCAAATTAGTTAGCACTATTTTCCCACCGTAGGCTGCCGCCGCGATGAAAACCGATGCTGCGCTCCAATCGCCCCCGATTTCCACCCCATGGGCGTGATATCCGTCCCCCGCAGGCACCACGTACACCCCGCGTTCATGCCGCTGCACTTCTACCCCATAGCGCGACATAACCGCCAACGTTAGCTCCACATATCCGCCGCTCGGCACGCGCTCTACCCCTATGCGAACCTCTTCGCCTAGCAATGGGGATGCCATGAGTAGCCCCGATAGCAACTGTGATGACTCTAACGATGAGTACCTAAAATCGTAGGGTTCTTTTGGTAGTAGATACCCAAACTGCACGCCCTGATCTGTTGCTGTGTATAGCATCCCTACGGCTTCCATCATCCCGTAGAGCTCTTGCTGGGGTCGCCCCCTAAGCGTCCCTTCCCGCCGTATGCCACCCACCAACCCTTGAAACGCAGCCATAAAGGGAACTGTACGAAATATAAACGCCGACTCTGCGGCCGACAACCCTTGCGCCTGCCGCCACCGCCCCCCTCTTATTTTTATGTTCCCATTCGCCTCCCTTTGCACATCTGCCCCGCAACGCTCCACCAAAGCAATCGCCGCCCGCACATCCCCGCTCAAGCTGGCCGCAGAAAAAGAAGTCACACCTCTTGCAACTGACCCTATCAGCACAGCCCGCAGCAATTCACTCTTTGAACTCGGCACCCGCAGCACCCCACGCAGCACCCCCGGATTAACGGTAAAATCCTTTCCCATAGCTTCCCAAAAAATGAAGGTAGGGGAAGCTCGTGCTACCGCGCTCCCCCTACCTTACCACTCAAATCGCATACTACAACTAGAACAGCAGACGACTAGAACAGCCCTGTGATGTTACCATCATCATCAATGTCAATACGCTCCGAGGCGGGCGTTTCGGGCAGACCAGGCATACGCATAATCTCACCGGTAATCGGGATGATAAATCCTGCACCAGACGCAATCTCTATGCTGCGCACCGTCACCACGAAATCCTTGGGTCGCCCGAGCAGCTTCGGATTATCAGAGAGCGACTTTTGAGTCTTTGCCATACAAACCGGCAGCTTATCCAGCCCCAACTCGTACACCCGCTTCAAGTCGCTCTTGGCAGCCGCGGTGTAATCGATATGTACCGCCCCATACACCTGCGTCGCGATGGTCTCTATCTTCTTCTCCGGAGTCCACTCCCAATCGTAGAGCGGCGTGAATTGGCTCGTACACTGCTCCGCCACCTTTATCACCAGCTCGCCGAGCTTCAATGCACCCTTGCCGCCTTCGCCCCACACATTGGCCGTCTCTACAGGTACGCCCAGCTCCTCGCAGGTTTCACGCACCACCTGTATCTCCTCATCCGTATCGCTTACGAAACGGTTAATCGCTACCACAGGGCATATGCCAAAGAGCCCCATGTTCTCTACATGCTTCTGCAGATTGGCTACACCCTTTTTCAACGCTGCCACATTGGGTGTTGACAAGTCTTTAATCGGCGCACCCCCATGATACTTCAACGCACGCACCGTGGCCACCAGCACCACCGCATCAGGACGAATGCCCGCCGATTTGCACTTAATGTCCATGAACTTCTCCGCGCCGAGGTCAAAACCGAAGCCTGCCTCTGTCACCACAAAATCGCTGTGCGACATTGCCATCTTAGTCGCAATAACAGAGTTCGTACCCTGCGCTATATTCGCGAATGGGCCACCATGTATGATGGCTGGCGTGTTTTCTAGCGTCTGCACCAAGTTCGGCATAATCGCATCCTTCAGCAGCGCGGCCATTGCGCCCTCCGCATGCAGGTCACGGGCATAAATCGGGTTCTTATCATGGGTGAACCCAACAAAAATATTTCCCAACCTCCGCTTTAGGTCGCTTATGCTCTCGGAGAGGCATAGAATCGCCATTATCTCTGATGCCGCCGTAATATCAAACCCCGTTTCACGTGGTATACCCGACCCCGTGCCACCAAGCCCAACGATGGTATGGCGCAGCGAACGGTCGTTCATATCCATCACCCGCTTCCAGCTCACCGTGCGGGGGTCAATGCCCAACGAGCGAGTCTTGCTCTGAATATTATTATCAATCAGCGCGGCGAGAAGGTTATGTGCCTTCTCAATGGCACCGAAGTCGCCCGTGAAATGCAGGTTTATGTCCTCCATGGGCAGCACCTGCGAGTACCCACCCCCCGTGGCACCGCCCTTAATACCGAACACCGGGCCTAGCGACGGTTCGCGCAGCACCACCGTCGTCTGCTTGCCGAGTTGGTTCATTGCCTGAGAAAGCCCTATTGACATGGTAGTCTTGCCCTCACCGGCCGGCGTGGGCGATATCGCCGATACCAATATTAGCTTCGCGTTCTTCTGCTTCTTGGGGTCAAGAAAACGCAACGGAATTTTTGCCTTATATTTGCCGTACTGAATTACATCATCACCCGAAATGCCTAGCTTCTCTGCTATTTCTGTTATGGGCTTCATCTTTGCGCCGTGCGCAATTTCCAAGTCAGTCATGTAACTATTTGATTATTAACGTGAACACTATGCTTACAAACCATCTCTCCAAACACAGCCACGCAGCGCAGCTGCGTAACCGTACCCACTTCCTTAAACGTATCCATTCCGAAAAAGTTTTACCCTACCTCCTCCTGTTGCTCCTTTTCGCTACAGTAACTGCGTGCCGCCATGACACCACGCCAGCTAACTGGCGCGAAACGCTCCGCCTTGAACGCCTTGACCACCAGCTCATGCGGGAAGGCGGAGGATCCACCATCATGGCCCGCGACAGCACCTTCGGCGTGCTTTGGTGTCGTCTGCTACACTTTGAGGGCACCGAACGCTACGCAAACTATCTCGATGCCTTTGCCAGCGACTCCACCATGCAGGGCCTCCAAGACTCCATCGAGGCCTCCTTCCCGCTCGCCAAAGACCCCGCGAAAAGCCTTGAAAAGGGGTTCGCTTGGCTTCATAGGAATATGCCATCCATCGGCATTCCACGCATCTACTTCATCAACGGCGGCTTTAACGCCCCCTGCATGATGGACACCGCCATGCTCGGCATTGCCCTTGAATGCTTCCTCGGCTCAAAATGTACCTACTACGAAAAGCTACATATCCCGCAATACCTCCGCCGCCAAATGGACCCTAAACGCATTGCCCCAGCCGCCATCACTGGGTGGCTTGAAGGTATGTACATGCCCATGGGCAGCATGCGCACAGTACTTGACAACATGCTCTACCAGGGTAAGCTCCTCTACATCGTTCGCCAAGCGCTTCCGCAGCTGCCCGAACACGTGGTGCTAGGCTTTTCTAAAGAGGAGCTAGAGTGGCTAAAGGCCAATGAGGGGAACATGTGGCGTTACCTCTCTGAAAAGGAGGTAATATTTGACTCCAATCCTCTTATCGTCACGCAGTTTACTGGTCCAGGGCCATTCACCCGCGCCTTCGGCAACGACTCTCCAGGCCGCGCGGCCGTGTGGTTGGGCTACCGCATCGTGGAAAGCTACTTCAAGGCGAACCCTTCCGCCTCCATCGAGCGTATCTACTTCAGCTCCGACTCCCAGCAGCTACTAGCCAAGGCCAAGTACGCCCCGAAATAAACTTCTTTCCACTTATTCCGCAAGCTAACGCAGAAATTAAGGGGATAGCCTCACATTTCTTCACGTCGCCTTGTCCGCAGGCCGGTCTTTCAATAGCCACGAATCTGCAAATCATTTGGGACCTTACCTAAAAGGCAAGGCAGCCTGAAAGACTGACGCAACTCTTCCCCGCTTTCAACGGTGCGGCTGCCACGCATGACCCACTACTTCGGCCGCTCCAGCAGCTTCTCATCAATGGGTTCATTGATCAGCACCTTCGTGGTTTTCATCGTCACCGTTAGCATACCGCTCTTCACCTTCATCACATGCGGAATCCGCACTCCCTGCACGCTGCGGTAATCATCAAACATCACCTTCGCTTCGCCCGCGGCATTCATTCCCCGCAGCAAACCTGTAGCCTTCGAAATGTATACCTTCGTTGCGCCCTTAGTCTCCTCCACCGGCTCTACCACCCAGCACAGCTCTCCATCAATCTTCTCCTCCCCAGCAAGCCGCACCTTCCCTACGTTGCTAAAAGGTGCCTCAAATGGGAGCGAAGTACCCAACAAACTATCCACTGCACCCCGTCGCATCGACTTCACCTCCATCTTCCCCTTCTTCCCCGTGGCTGTCCACCCCACCGTATCGTGCGCGCACTGAATCATCCAGCCCATCATCGGAACTTTTGTCTTCATGTAGTACGCCTTGCCAGGGGCTATGTACATCGTGACAGGTAACCTTATGAAAGCCACCTTCACTTTCTGCTCCATATAAAAGCTTTTTATTCCCGACAAATTGCCCATGGCGCGCACGCTCCTCGCCATGAGGCTGTCAGCATTCTGACCCCAACACACCGCGCAGCCCATGACCATCGCCCACGCCAGCACCACTGCCGTCACGCCCCGCCGCACTAGCATTGCTCCCCCGCGCCTTAACTCCATATCTCTACGCCTTTCCTACCCAGCGCGTTCCGCACCATTCTGCTCCTCCTTCTCCGCCGCCTCAAGCTGTCGCCGCTTAAGAGCAAAGAAATCATCAAGAGCCATCTGCAGCAGCTCCTCAGCCGTACATTGCTGGTAGCGAGCCAAAAGACGCAGCTTGCGTACCGCCTCCTCACCTATCGCAATGCCGCTCTCCCCATTGAGAAGCTGCTGTGGCTCCGTCTCCTGCTGGTCGTTGAAATGCACCGTCTGCGCCTGCAGCGCCGTCTGAATATCCCGAATCGTCTGCCTTTTCTTAGCCATTGCTCTGACTCTCAATTTCTTTCGCCAACGCCCTATAATCCTCCGCGCCACGGCTCTTCGGCGCGTAGGCAAATATTGATTTCTGAAACGCCCCGCACTCCATGAGCGTAATGTCCTGACGTATATAGGTATTATACATCCTATCCTCCGTCACCTCATTCTCCGAAAGGCTCTTGATTACCGCCTTGCTAAAATTGGTACGCGGGCTAAACTTCACGAAAAGGATACCTCCCAGCTCCAGCTTCGCATTCATACGCATACGCACCTTCTTGGCTGTCTGCAGTATTCTATCAAGCCCGATAAACGCAAAATTCTCAGCCTGCATGGGCACTATATACTGATCGGCCGCCACTAGCGAGGCCACCGAGAGCGTGCCCAGACTTGGAGGGCAATCGATCAGCACGTAGTCAAAATCATTCTGCACCGGTTCAAGATGCTCCTTCAGTAAAAACTCTCTCCCCGGCTCATCGTTGAGCTGCTGCTCGTAGGAGAGAAGAAGGGGCGTTGAAGGTACAATCCACATTTTTTCCACCCGCTGCGCTGCCTCCTTAATCGAGCTCGTACCGTTGCATAGGAACCCGGTGTGCTGCTCTGCATTTGCCACCCCCAACGCAGAGGAGAGATTGCACTGGCTATCCATATCCATGAGCAGCACGCGCCGCCGTCTGGCCGCTAGCGCAGCCCCTAGGTTAATGGTGGTAGTGGTTTTTCCAGTTCCCCCTTTATTATTGATTATCGATATAACCCGTGCCATTACGCCAGCATTTTTACGTCTACATTTCCAGCACGCACCAGCCCCGCTCCACGCGTTAAAGTTATAAATTATTTTTTAACTGAACGCACAGCCCCTAAAAGCGCAATGCATTTTCTACGTATACCTTTATGCTATAGCATCACCATAATCTTGCAGAACATGGGCGCAAGCAAGGATTTGACGGACGTACCATGCTGTCAGGGCTGCAGTATAGTTAAGAACTAGCTGCTACTCGACAACCGCCTGCAGCTTCCCTTCCAGCACGGCCATACGTACGTCCGCTTTCCCCTCCTCCCTTACGATGCACTCCGCGATGTTCCGCGTCTTCGAGGAGAAGCCCACCCCCAGCTTCACCACCCCCCGCCGATCCATCGCAAACGGCGCCGCGTACCCCTTCGCCTCGATCTGCGCCATCGCCTCCGCCGCCGGCCGGTCCAGCTTGAACTCAAAGATGTAGACGAGGTCCGGCGTGAGC